>Ga0114993_10005710_pt1 | contig 11910 bp, 7 predicted proteins | sample ArcticOcean_MG_C_FD_87042 | JGI IMG/M metagenome (GOLD analysis project Ga0114993, IMG submission 87042) | Marine microbial communities from western Arctic Ocean - ArcticOcean_MG_CB2_150 | ecosystem: Environmental > Aquatic > Marine > Oceanic | place: Arctic Ocean: Canada Basin | collected...
AAGCGCGCCCATTCATCGCGCTTGTAATGCTCATAGACTTTGTACATCTCGTCCGGCATCGCGCTCCTGATGGTCTCGTCCGCAGCCAAGGCATCGAGGGCTTCGCCCAACGTCGTGGGCAGGCGCTTCACGACCTTGCCGGCTTCCATGGCTTCATAGATGTTACGCTCTTCGGGCTCGCCGGGATCGAGATTGCGATCAATGCCATCATCGAAAGCCTTGAGCACGCCGGCGCCAAGCAAATAAGGGTTTACCATTGAATCGACGGAGCGGTATTCGAAGCGACCGGGGGCTGAAATACGCAAACCGCAGGTGCGGTTTTGATATCCCCAATCGGCGAACACCGGCGCCCAGAATCCAGTATCCCAGAGCCGCCTGTATGAATTTACGGTGGACGAGCCGATTGCTGTGAGTGCGCGAATATGCTCCATCACGCCGGCAATGCAGTTGAGCCCGATGGGCCCGGGCTTGCGTTCATCTAGGGCTGGATCCGGCATAAACAGATTTTCGCCGCCCTTGGCGAAGGAGAAGACGCCGTCCATTCCCGGGAGCGGCGATTGGTGAAGTTCATTGATCTGATTTCCGCCGCCACGCCACAGCGAAACATTGTAATGACAGCCGTTCGCCGAGACGCCAACGAACGGTTTCGTCATGAAGCAGGCAATCACGCCAAACTCACGCGCAACCTGAGCGCAGACCTGGCGATAGGTGGTGAGCCGGTCGGCGGTCCGTAGCGCGTCATCGAATAAGAAGTTGAGTTCAAGTTGGCCGGGTGCGTCTTCATGATCGCCCTGAATCATGTCCATTCCCATGGCCAAGCAATATTCGATGACGCGCATGAAAATCGGCCGCAGTTCTTCGAATTGGTCGATGTGATAGCAATTGGGCTTGGTCACGCCGCCATTCGGTTTGCCATCTTCGCCGCGCTTGAGCCACATCATTTCGGGCTCGACACCGCAGCGCATCTGCATGCCGTGCTTGTCCTGAAATTCGTTGTGCATGATGCGCAGATTGCCACGACTGTCGGAGGTCAAATGGGCGCCCGGATTAACCCGCTCTTCGCGATTTCGGAAGCAGGTGCAAAATACCCGCGCCACGCGTTTGTCCCACGGAAGTTGGACAAAGGTCTCCGGATCGGGAATGCCTATCAATTCTGACGCTTCCGGCCCATAGCCGATATAATTGCCGGCGCGGTCCGTATAAAGGTTGGCGGTGGAGCCATAGACAAGCTGAAAGCCACGCTCGGCGATCTGCTCCCAATGATCCGCCGGCACGCCCTTGCCGACGATTCTTCCGGTGACCGAAACAAATTGATAGTAAACAAAAGTGATGCCGAGCTCGTCGATCTTAGCGCGAACCTGGCGGACCAACTCGTCGCGGCCCTCCCTAGCTACATGGGCTTCAAGATCGGTCATGTCATATCCTCCGATGTTAGCTCCAAGGGAACGGGCTATTCGAAATTGGGTGCAGCTTGCCTTCGGCAAAGCGCGAGAAGCGGAACGGCTCCAACAGGGCGCTCGGCGTGCCGAGAAGTTCTTCCGCAACCAGTTTGCCGACGGCAATCATTTTGTAGCCGTGATTTGAATCGGCGATCATGTAGCAATTATCACGGAAGCGATCAAACACGGGGAAGCTGTCGGCGGTAAAGGCGCCGATGCCGCCGGACGGTTCTTTGCGCCATTTGCCGATCTGGCCTTCATAGCGTTTCTGGCAAAAGGCGAGGGCCGAGCACCAGGTTTCGGCAAACAATTCATCGACGATGAATTCTGGTGAATCCGGCCCATATGGATCAATCGCGATGCTCTCCGCCGGGGTTTTGACGAGATAGGGCGCGGCGCCGCCCTGAATGCCGCCGAAATTGAAATCGGGCTTGTAGTAAATGCCCCACATGTCCTCGACCAGGACGCGGCCATCGACGTCGGAGCGAAGCGGTACATCGGTATCAACATGAATGACCGGCGGCATGTTGCCGTCATCAGCCATGCCGAATCCGGGTTCTACACCGAGAGTACCTTCCTGCAGGCACCAATAGACCCACATCGGCACGTCCGGGTGGATATCGCCCTTTGCATCCTTGACGTCGATGCGATCCGGCAGATCGAGCATGCTCCAGATGCGCGGCACCCACGGGCCGGCGGCGATAATCACTTCATCGACGCCAATGCGGCCCTTGCTCGTCTCCACCGCCGTAATGGCGCCGGAATTGCTGCCGCTCAACAGCCCCAAAACTTCGGTGCCCGAGAGAATACGGACGCCTGCGCCCTCGGCCTTTTCCGCGAGGCCATAGAGCGACGCCGTGTTGTTGGCGTAGCCGCCGCGTTTCTCGTGCAGAACCGAGGTGATGCCATCGGCCCGCCAATCGTCAAAAATGCCGCGCATATATTTGCGGCACGCGTCGGCACCCTCGATAAATTCGGATTCATAGCCGATCGCCTCCTGCTCCTCGGCGATCTGCGCGACGTCGGCGCGCATTGATTCCGGGCTGATCTGCATATAGCCGACAGAGTGAAAATGATACGCCTCGGGATCGCTCTCCCACACATCCACGCATTCCGCCATCAACTCACGCATCGCCGGCTGGAAATAATTGTTGCGGATGACGCCGCAAGCGATGCCGGACGCACCCGACGCGATACTGCCCTTATCGACCACCAGCACATCCTCGCCGCTGCCCCGGCCTGTGGCCTTGAGCGCGGTTGCCAGATGATAGGCGGTGGAGAGGCCGTGAATGCCGGCACCAATGATGAGGTATTTGACGTGCGCGGGAATCATGCGCGGCCCGCCGGGAAGGGGGAGTTTTGCCTCTTGTACCAATTTTCTAATTGGTCTAAAAAACTACAGAGGCGTGTCCGCGAAATAAACATAAGGCCTCCCGTTCTTGCGAAACAAATATGTATTTTATCGAATTAAAGCGCTCACCGGCATTGTTTGCAAGATAAATAACCGTAATATTGGTAGTACCAATTTTGGCCATAGATGACGGAGTGCAGCCATGAGCAGTCTTGCGACGGAAACGAATTCAAACCCTTCCGTGGCCGGATATACCGGCGCACCGGCAAATTTGGCGGCACGCTTGCGCGAGCAGATATTGCAGGGCGCTTATCGTGACGGACAAAGACTGCCGGCGGAGAGGCACCTAGCCACACAGCATGGCGTCTCCCGCGGCACGGTGCGCGAGGCGCTCCGCTTGCTGGAGCAAGGCGCGCTGCTCAGCCGCAAACGCGGCAGCGGCAGCTATGTAACCTATCCAGCGGAAAACGACGGTGCTGAACGCGACGATGTCGCGGAAATCACCAGCCCGCTACAACTGCTCGAAGTGCGCCTTGCACTGGAACCGCAAATGGTTCGCTTGGCGGCGCGCAACATGACGGCCCGCGACATCGCCGGCTTGGAAGAGGCGTTGGTGCATATGGAAAGCGCCGATCGCGACGAAGAAATCTTTTCCCATTGGGACAAGATTTTTCACTTGCGCATTGCCGAAGGCACGCGCAATCCGCTGATGATCACCATGTATGCGCAGATCAACCATGTGCGCACGCATGACCGCTGGGAATCAATAAAGGGCGCTATTCTCACACCGCCGCGAATTCGCCAATATAACGATCACCACCGCGATGTATTCGACGCGATTCGACTGCGTGACCCAGAAAGTGCGGTGGCCTGTATGAACACCCATTTGTATCTCGCGCAGCAGGATTTATTGGTGCCGCCGAGCGTCGCCAGCGCTTAATAAGCGTGACGATAGCGCGCGAAAAGCTGCTCGCGCGCGCAGCTTTTGGCGAAATCCGCTTCCCAGCCTTTGACGCTGAGATAGCTCTGATAGAGCTCGTCGGGAAACCAAGCGCGCACCACATCATCGGCTTTCAGGGCTTCCAGGGCCGCATCCAGGCTGGCCGGCAACGCCGTGATACCGGCTTCCGCGCGCGCATCCTCGGTCATATCGGCGGGGTCGATCTTGGCCGGCGGCGGCAGGGGGAGATCGCGGCGGATGCCTTCCAGGCCGGCGCGCGCCAGCACGCCGATTGCCAGATAGGGCGACGCGGTGCAATCGACGGCGCGAATTTCGAGATTGAAGCCTTTGGCCGCCGTCTCGGGATCGCGCGAGATGCCGGGCATGACACGCACCGCGGCTTCGCGGTTTTGAAAGCCGATGCAGCGGTAGCCGGCGCTCCAATGATGCGGGCCAAGGCGGTGATAGGACACCGGCGACGGCGCCAGGATGGCTAGGAGGGCATCCATATGGGCGAGAATTCCGGCCGAAAACCGCGCCGCGGTCTCGCTGAGACCGAGCGGGCCAGCGAGATCGCTGGTCACGTTGCGGCCCTGGCTATCAGACAGGCTGAGATGAACGTGGCAGCCATTGCCGACATGATTGGGCGTCGGCTTGGGCGAGAAGCTGGCGCGCAGGGAATGCCGGCGAGCCGCTTCGCGCGCGATCTCGCATGAAATCAGCGCCGCATCCGCCGCCTTGAGAGCAGCGCGTGGACTGCAGCTTATTTCATATTGGCCGCGGCCATATTCGGGCTCGACCGTCTCGGGCGCCACACCGGCAGCCCACAGCATGTCTTCAAACGATGTGAGAAGGCTGTGCTGGGCACGGGCGGCGGCAAAAGAGAACGGCGCCTCGGTGATAAAATCCCGCCCTTCGAGGAGAAACTCCAGTTCGAACGCGGCGATCAAATCCAAACCGGTCTCGGCCTTGAGATCGGCAACTGCATTGCGGCAGAAACTTCTGACGCAGGCGCCCCACTCCTCACCGGGGGCGGGACGCGAATCGCACAGCACGGCGTGCAGCGCCGGATAACCGTCCGCCGCAGGGATTTCGAAGCGCGTCTCGGGATCGGGGATTTGCCGCACTTCATCCATCGGCCCCCAGGGATTGTCAGCGAGATGCTCGAACGGCGTCATCGCCTGACCGGCGCAGGCCCAGCCCAGGCCGCTTTCCAGCCGCCTGTCGAAATCCTGCAGCGGCACGCCGCGAGTCCGGGTCATACCGACCAGGTCGCTCCACAATAAATATATCAACCCGCTCTCGCTCATCCCTTAAACTCTTTCCATGTTCGCCATTTCGCCGCGTCGGGGTTATTTAAGAGGCTAAGATCAAAAGGAGCAAACCATGAGCGGACGCGATCCGATATTCGACATTCTGTTTGAGCCGGTAAAAATCGGCCCGGTCACGGCGCGCAACAGGTTTTACCAGGTACCGCATTGCAACGGCATGGGCGACCGCCTGCCGCGCGGCATGGCCGCCATGCGCGGGACCAAAGCCGAGGGTGGCTGGGCGGTGGTCTCGACGGAAGAAATCAGCATCGACCATGGCACGGATTTCACCCCGTCGATCGAAGGCCGCCTGTGGGACGAAGGCGATATCCCCTATCACGCGCGCATGGTCGACGCTGTGCACGCATATGGCTCGCTGGCAGCGATCGAACTGTGCCAGCAGGGAATTGCCTGCGCCAATCTGGAAAGCCGAGAGACGCCGTTAGCGCCTAGCGCCCAAACGCTCATCACAGCAGGACCGTTGCAGGCACGGGCGATGGACCTGAGCGACATCCGCGCCGTGCGTGCGAGCCACCGCGCCTCCGCCCTCCTGGCCAAGCGCGCCGGCTATGACATCGTCTATGTCTATGCCGGCCATGACCTGTCGCTGGCCCAGCATTTTCTCTTGCCGCGCTACAATCAGCGGCGCGATGAATATGGCGGCTCACTGAAAAACCGAGTCAGGCTATTGCGCGAGTTGATCGAGGATACCAAAGAGGCGGTAGGCGATACATGCGCCGTCGCCGTGCGCCTGGCGGTCGATGAACTGCTTGGCGCCGACGGTATCGAGGCGGCGGGCGAAGCGCCCGACATCATCGCCATGCTGGCCGAGTTGCCCGATCTCTGGGACGTCAATATCAGCAACTGGTCGAACGATTCGCAAACTGCGCGCTTCGCCGAGGAAGGCTATCAAGACGGCTATACCGCCTTCGTCAAGAGCCTGACTTCGAAGCCGGTGGTGGGTGTCGGGCGTTACACCTCACCCGACCGCATGGCGGCAATGGTCGCCAAGGGCGCACTCGATTTCATCGGCGCGGCGCGGCCATCGATCGCCGATCCGTTCCTGCCGAAAAAGATTGAAGAGGGGCGGATCGAGGATATCCGCGAGTGCATCGGCTGCAATATCTGCGTGTCGGGCGATAGGACCTACACGCCGATCCGCTGCACACAGAACCCAACCATGGGCGAAGAGTGGCGCAAGGGCTGGCATCCCGAACGCATCCCGCCGGCGGTGTCCGGCGACGCCGTGCTGATTGTCGGCGGGGGCCCGGCCGGCCTTGAGTGCGCGCGGGCGCTAGGGCAGCGCGGCTATCCGGTGACTCTAGCCGAGGCGAGCGAAGCGTTCGGCGGGCGGGTGCGCAGTGAGTCCCGCCTGCCCGGCATGGCCTCTTATCAGCGCGTGGCCGACCACCGCCTCACCGCTTTTCACAAATTGCCCAATGTAGAAACCTATCTGGCCAGCGAACTCGGCGCCGAAGACGCCATCGCGTTTGGCGCGCCGCATATCGTGCTCGCCACCGGCGCCGAGTGGCGGCGCGACGGCGTCGGCCAGCGACAAAGACTGCCGTTGCCGATCGACGATGCCGCGCCGGCCATATACACGCCAGACGATATCATGGCCGGGCAGGCGCCAGTGGAGGTGCCGGTCCTGGTCTATGACGATGACGGCTATATCATGGCCGGACTGATCGCCGAGAAACTGGCGCTCGACGGACGCGACGTCACTCTCATGACGCCGGACGCCATGGTTTCGCTGTGGACCGACAACACGCTTGAGCAGCACGCCATTCAGCGCCGTCTGCTGGAAGCGGGCGTAACAATTATGGCCAACCGGCGGCTGGTAGCGTTGCAGGGCGACGTGCGCCATGCCTGTGTTTACACCGGTGCTGAAGCTGGTCTTGCGACAGCGGCTGTGGTGCTGGTGACCTCGCGTATTTCCAATGACGAGCTGTGGCTGGAATTGCAAACCCGCGCCAAAGCTGGCGACGTGCCGTGGCGCAGCCTGACCCGGATCGGCGATGCCCTGGCGCCGGCCACGATCGCCCATGCGGTTTATGCCGGCCATCGCTACGCGCGCGAGTTCGACGCGCCGGCGGTGGAAGGCACGCCCTATAAGAGAGAACGCGTCACTGTCTAAGTTCGGTGCCTAAATTTGTCGAGCGAATTTCAGTCGAGAATAACGATTTCGCCGAACCAACCGGCGCCGATCACACCAACTTTCAAATTTGCCATGACGTCTATCCTTTGCCGGCAGTACTTCATATTTCTGCGATTAACGAGCACAAACGCTGGCGATTTTACGTCATTTCTTGATAATTTTCCATTTGTCCGGCGCAGCGCCGAATAGAAATAACATTTCCGGGAGAGACACCAACATGGCCGAAAAATTCGAACAGGTGTACGCGCGCGCCCAGAGCGACCCCGAGGGCTTTTGGGCGGAGGCCGCCGAGGCGCTCGACTGGGACAGGAAATGGGACAGGGTTCTCGACGATAGCGCGGCGCCGTTCTATCGCTGGTTCGCCGGCGGCATGCTCAACACGTGCCACAACGCGCTGGACCGGCATGTCGAGGGCGGACGTGGCGATCAGCTGGCGCTGATTCACGATTCGCCGGTCACCGAAAGCGTCGCAACCTTCACTTACCGCGAATTGCGCGACGAGGTGGCACTGTTCGCCGGCGCTCTGGCGGAGCGAGGCGTCAGCCGCGGCGACCGGGTGATCATCTATATGCCGATGGTGCCGGAGGCGGCGATTGCGATGCTCGCCTGCGCCCGGCTGGGCGCGGTGCATTCGGTGGTGTTCGGCGGATTTGCCGCGAATGAGCTGGCAGTGCGCATCGATGACTGCGCGCCGCGCGTTGTCGTTTCCGCCAGTTGCGGCATCGAGGGCAAGCGCGTGATTGCCTACAAGCCGCTGCTCGATGAAGCCATCGAACTGGCTGCGCACAAGCCGTCGAGCTGCATCATTTTGCAGCGCCCACTGGAAACCGCGGCCATGACGGCAGGCCGTGACGCTGATTGGCGCGAGGCCGTGGCCGCCGCGACGGCGCATAATTGTGTCTCGGTGGCGGCGACCGATCCCTTGTATATTCTCTATACCTCCGGCACCACGGGCCAACCCAAGGGCGTGGTGCGCGACAATGGCGGCCATGCGGTGGCGCTCAATTGGACGATGAAGAATATCTATGGCGTCGATCCCGGCGAGGCGTTCTGGGCGGCTTCCGACGTCGGCTGGGTGGTCGGCCATTCCTATATCGTCTATGCGCCGCTCCTCCACGGCAACACCTCGATCCTCTATGAAGGCAAGCCGGTCGGCACGCCCGACGCGGGCGCATTTTGGCGGGTGATTGCAGACCATAAAGTGGCGGCGATGTTCACCGCGCCCACCGCATTTCGTGCCATCAAAAAGGAAGACCCGGAAGGAAAGCACATCGGCGACTACGATCTCGCCAATTTCCGCACGCTCTTTCTCGCCGGTGAGCGCACTGATCCGGATACGCTGCATTGGGCCGAAGACAAACTCGGCGTGCCGGTGATCGACCATTGGTGGCAGACCGAAACCGGCTGGTCGATCTGCGCCAATTGCATCGGCATCGAGAAACTGCCGGTGAAGGAAGGCTCGCCGACAAAGCCGGTCCCTGGCATGGATGTGCGCGTGGTCGACGATGCCTGCAACGAAGTGAAAGCCGGCGATATCGGCGCGCTGGTGATCAAACTGCCGCTGCCGCCCGGCACCTTTCCGACGCTGTGGAACGCCAAGGAGCGTTATGTGGAAGCCTATCTCGAGGAATTTCCGGGCTACTACAAGACCGCCGATGCCGGCTTTATCGATGCGGACGGCTATGTCTATGTGATGTCGCGTACCGACGATATCATCAATGTCGCCGGGCATCGGCTGTCGACCGGGGCGATGGAAGAAGTGCTGCTGGCGCACGCCGATGTCGCCGAATGTGCGGTGATCGGCGTGGCCGACGCGCTAAAGGGGCAAATGCCGCTCGGCTTTTTGGTGCTCAATAGCGGTATCTCCCGCGACCCGGGGGACATTGTTAAAGATGTCATCGCCATGGTACGCGAGCGCATCGGGCCGGTGGCCGCTTTCAAGCTGGCGACCGTCGTCAATACCCTGCCAAAAACCCGCTCGGGAAAAATCCTGCGTGGTACGATGCAGAAAATTGCCGACAGCGAAGCACATAAGGTGCCGGCAACGATCGACGATCCGGCGGCGCTTGAGGAGATTACGCGAGCCCTGAAAGCGATCGGGTACGCCACAGGTTGACGGCGACTAACGCCGGCTGACGGCGGGTTGGCCTAAAAATTAATAATTGGGGGATAGGTGCATGGATGGATTGATAATGGATCGGCCGTTGCTGATTTCCTCGCTGCTGGAATTTGGCGCGCGCAATCATGCCGGATCGGAAATAGTCTCGCGCTCCGTAGAGGGACCGATCCACCGCTACACTCTGGCTGACTCGCACGCGCGGTCAAAACAGTTGGCCAAGGCGCTGACCAAGCTTGGCGTAAAGTCGGGCGACCGCATCGCCACCATTGCGTGGAACGGCTACCGCCATTTCGAGCTTTATTTCGGCGTTTCCGGCATGGGCGCCGTTTGCCACACCATCAACCCGCGATTGTTTCACGAGCAGATTGTCTATGTGATTAATCATGCGGAAGACAAGTACGTCTTTATGGATTTGACCTTTGTGCCGCTATTGGAAGCGCTTGCAGCACATCTGCCAAAGGTCGCGGGCTATGTGATCATGACCGATAGAGCGCACATGCCAGAGACCAAGCTTGAAAATGCGCTCTGCTACGAAGACCTGCTGGCGGCGGAAGATGACGATTATACCTGGCCGGAATTCGATGAACGCACCGCATCGTCGCTGTGCTACACCTCCGGCACGACCGGCAATCCCAAGGGGGTGCTTTACAGCCACCGCTCCACCGTGCTGCACACATTTGCTGTTTGTGCCGGCGGCGGCGCCGGCCCGACCAGCTATTCTACTTACCTTGCGCTGGTGCCGATGTTTCACGTCAACGCCTGGGGCCTGCCTTATGCCTGCGCCATGACCGGCGCCAAACTGGTGCTGCCGGGGCCGCGCTATGAGGGCGACATGATCTTCGACCTTATGGACGAGGAGAAAGTCGACCAGTCGGCGGGCGTGCCGACGCTGTGGCTGCTGCTGCTCGGCGAGATGAAAAAGCGCGGGCGCAAGCCGCAAGCGTTCGAGAAGCTGGTTGTCGGCGGCTCGGCCTTCCCGGCCTCGATGATTGAGACGTTCGAGGACACCTACGGCATCGAAGTTCACCATGCCTGGGGCATGACGGAGCTCAGCCCGATCGGCACAATGGGCAGCTTGCTGCCGGCCATGAACAGCTTGCCGAAAGAGCAGCGCTGGGCGGAAAAATGCAAGCAGGGCCGGGCGATTTACGGCGTTGAGAAGAAGATTGTCGACGAGAATAGCGAGCGCCTGCCCGAGGACGGCAAGGCGTTCGGCGAATTGCTGGTGCGCGGCCCATGGACGGCGAGCGCCTATTTCAACGACAAGGAAGCGACGGCGCAATCTTTCACCGAGGATGGCTGGTTTCGCACCGGCGACGTCTGCACACTCGACCCAAACGGCATCATGCATATCGTTGACCGCAGCAAGGACGTCATCAAATCGGCCGGCGAATGGATCAGTTCAATCGACCTGGAGAATGCCGCGATGGCGCATCCCGCCATTCAAGAAGCCGCGGTAATCGGCATGCCGCACCCAAAATGGGACGAACGCCCGCTGTTGGTGGTGGTCGCCGCCGAGGGCCAAACGCCAGCGCTCGAAGAGGTCAACGAATTCCTCACCGACAAGGTAGCCAAATGGTGGTTGCCGGACGATATGGTGACGCTCGACGAACTGCCGCACACGGCGACGGGCAAGGTCTCGAAACTAAACCTGCGTGAGCAGTTGAAGGATTACGTTTTTCCGGAGGTTTGAACGCCGGTCATGCAGTCGGAAACTTTCTGACCCTGGTGTATCAGAAGATTTCTAGGTTAATCGCCCGTAAGAACATCTTGAAATTTACGCTGAAACTGCTGTTGCAATCGGATCGTGACTTTCAGCCGTGCGTCATCACTCGTGATTGGTTGCAAAAAACAACGCGCCTTGTATAGGTAGGGTCAAGATTTATTTCGATGCGGCATATCAATTGAATATTGATCTAGAATTTCCAAAAATTTTGTAATTTTTATTGTGGTATTTTCTTCTGTAACATCAATTATTAAAAAATCATTATATCTATTTACAAAATACATAATTATATCATAGATTCTCTGTTTATACTGTCTAATATCGTAATCCTTATTAAATAATAAATCCCACCTCACTACTATGTTTCCATTTTCTACTGTGGTAAGGCGTCTTTTTACATTTTCGTACACGTAGCCATCGTACAATTTAAATTTAGTCTTAATATCTTCTTCAGTTAATTTTCCAATATCATCCACACCGTAAAAACTTTTAGCGTTATAATTACATACCGATTCAAACCAAGTTTCAGGATCTCTTATCGTAAGAATAAATTTGCTATTTGAAAATAATGCATCACAGACTATATAACTGTGCCTAATTGAAAACGGCAAGTCTTGGAATGCATCATATTTTTCTACAAATCTTTTGAACGGATCATAGTTTCCTTCAAAAAATTGCTTAACCAATGCCACCTCTTGCTCTTGTTGAATTGGTAAGCTTAAGCCATATACTTTTAGAACATATTATAATGTTGTAGTCCCCGTTTTGTTACTTCCGATACCTAATATTTTGGAATAATTTTTGTTGTATATAGTATGTGGCCTCACTATTTTAGCAAATTCACCGACGTCCATCACATTCACCCCA
>Ga0114993_10005713_pt1 | contig 11906 bp, 19 predicted proteins | sample ArcticOcean_MG_C_FD_87042 | JGI IMG/M metagenome (GOLD analysis project Ga0114993, IMG submission 87042) | Marine microbial communities from western Arctic Ocean - ArcticOcean_MG_CB2_150 | ecosystem: Environmental > Aquatic > Marine > Oceanic | place: Arctic Ocean: Canada Basin | collected...
AAAAAGTCCGTAAAATCTTATGTAAAAAGTCCGTAAAATCTTATGTAAAAAGTCCGTAAAATCTTATGTAAAAAGTCCGTAAAATCTTATGTAAAAACTCCGTAAAATCTTATGTAAAAACTCCGTAAAATCTTACGTAAAAACTCCGTAAAATCTTACGTAAAAACTCCGTAAAATCTTATGTAAACGGAAAATTAGGATCAACAAAAATTTCCTAACGGAAAATTAGGATCAACAAAAATTTCATTTTTAGCCTTTCAGTAGTATTTGAGATTTTTAGGATGGCGGCGATTTACCTAAAATCTTATGGAAAAAGCCCATAAAATCTTATGTAAAAAGCCTGTAAAATCTTATGCAAATTTTAAGAAAACGGTCCTTAAGATTTTATGTAAATAACCCATAAGATTTTATATTTAATAGTCGAAAATGTCTTCTTCATCTATTTCATATTCTCTACAATTTTTAATATAATCTCCGCTAAATCCGTCCATTGGTGCTTTTAAAGTATAAGTAAATTTCCATTTACCATTCCAACTTTGCACTTTATTAACTTTTATGATTGTAGCGCATTGTTCAACATCGCTCTTAAACTCTACACTTTCACCAACTTTGTATTTCGCAGCCATTTGTTAGTCCTTTTCAATTACTAATTATTTTTAACACTCTTTAACAATATACTGGATGTACTAATATCCCACTAACAAAACAAAATAAAATAATTTAATTCCCTTAGTGAAATGTTGGGTGTTTCACTGTACAATATCTTTATTGAATATGTCAATAAGGACTTAATTATGTCAAATACTAACAAAGACCTAACACTTATTGAAAAGATTACATTGTTATACAAAGCTGGAGATCGTATGACAATTGCAATCGTTGCCAAACATGGTTCAATAAATGCAGCAGCTGTTGCACATCGTAAAACATTCAAAGGAATTTAATATTTATGATTATTAGGATTTTGTTAGGTATGATTTTCGCCGGCATTTGTATAACAATGTTTCCGTATGTTTTACAGTTTATGGTTAATGGATATTAGTCATATTTTAAGATGACGGACAATTTGAATAAAACTTTACACAAAGGATATTAAAATGTTTAATAGTAATGCAATAGACTTTAATGAAATTTATTATGATTCTCAACTAAATATTAGCGAAAAATTAGCTAAAATAAATGTCATTTTAATAAAACATGCATCAAATTTTACTCAAGCTACATTTGCTGAAAGCCAAAAATATACTAACGATTTAGAATTAATTGAAATAGGTTTGAATAAAATCTTAAGAGAATTTGGACAATTATCGTATGACAATTGTATGGATTAAAAATAAAATAAAATAATTTCATAGCCAATTTTTTACTAGTATTTCCTGGTGTTTTATGTAAAATCTTATGGAGTTTCAAAATGACTAAAAATTATAGAGTTAAAAGAGTGTCAATGGAAATATATGACATTTGTGCAGAATCTGAAGAACATGCTTTGGAAATTTATGGCGAATTTGGCGAAATTTCATATGAAAAGTATGAAGAAACTATAGAAGATTGTACGGATTAAAATAAAATAATTTAATTCCATTAGTGGAATGTTAGGAGTATTGTCATATAATATTTATATCGACTGACTGCGAACAATCTTATGGAGTTTCAAAATGATTTTATTGAATATCGCTGATGTTAGTATTTCCCAAGCTATTGCTAATGATGAGTTAGTCATTAATGAAAAGTTAGGAAGATATGGAAAAGTTTGGGAAATTAGTGATTCGCAAGGACTAATAGAAATAGCCCTAACAAAAGACGAATGCGATGGAATAATTCAAAATGTCATAGATAAAATGTAAATAAAATTTGTATAAGAAATCCAGGACTTTTGCATAAGAAGTCCTGGATTTTATTTTCCAATACATAAGATTTTACCTAAAACACCAGGAAATACTAGTAAAAAATTGGCTATAAAATAAAATAATTTAATTTGGAATGTTAGTGGAATGTTAGGAGTTTTATTATATAATATCTTTAATAAATGATTGCAAATAAGGACTTTTCTAATGTTTAAACTTGTATTAGCGATTTCAATGGTTAGTTATTTCGCAGTACCTCAGATTATTAAGGCTAACGAAATACTAACAAGTGTTGCCGAAATGTTAACTCAAATTGGATATTGATATGACTAATTTAGACCTAACTTTAGTTCAAGACTTTTCAAATAACATTGAAGTTCCAATAAAATTGTATGTAAATAATGTCATAGATTTTAAGCAAAATGATGGCAAAGTTTATTCAATTCAATATGGAGACAAGGTTAACGAAGGGCTAAGCTTCGATAGAGCTAGTAAAATGTTAGGAATTGCAATAATGGGTGATTTACTAATGGCCGGAAAATTAGCCTAAAATTGTATGGATTGAAAATTTAAAAAGACTGACAACTTACTAGGCTCTATTGAGGGCTTAACGAAATGTTAGCTTTTTTCTATTTACTAATAAACTGCTAGGCCCTACAAACAAGGCTAATATAAGACTAGGCTTTATATGAAGTACTAATATGTGTTAGTACTAATAGTGTGTAAGGCTCGTAATCAGCAAGATTTTAAGGACATTTATTATAGACTTATATACTTACAGCTTAGTGTTTTGTTAATATGTGTGTGCACACGTATAGACGATTTTATGTAAATGTATATAAAGCTTGTAATACATATCCTGTAGTTTGTAATAGTATGTAATATTTAAGGCTTAGTATATAATTAGTATGTAATTGAATTAAATTTATATAAAACCTAATAGAGTTGAACTTTAATCTAATCTTATATAAATTGGATTATATAAAATTTTAGGATGATAGTACATAAGACTTTATATAAATGTCCCCTATTAAATTGTATAAGATTTTAAGGGTATTTGTATCATATGTCCTCCACATTTAGTTAAACTCACGTGCACGTATGTGAACTGTTAGTACTACCCATATGCTAGCCTAGCCTACTGTTAGTACTACCCATATGCTAATGCCTAGTATATCATTAGCACTAACACCATGCTTACACACTTACAGACCTTAGCACCATGTTAACACTAATGATGTGCTAATAACCTCACCTCTAGTACTCTGTTAGTACTAATAAAGTACTAGTGCCAAGTATTAAATAATCGCTAAAAGCCCTTTTTCATTTTGCCTCCTCCAATAGCAAAATAACTCACACCCATATTTTGACCTCATAGCTCTCCCCTCCTAGCAGAGTAACTCGCACCCATATTTTGACCTTATAGCTCTCCCCTCCTCGCAACTGACAACGGAAACCGGAAACTGCGAAACCAGATTACCAACTTGAAAAATTCTGCTAATATTTTTCGGACCCAAAGTTCCCCCAGCATAACCAGCCTCGCTGGCTTATAAACAATGGGGTACAGAGCTGAACATTTATGTTATCATTCTCCTATAAGTTTAACAGTAGGACAGAGCGATGGCAATACTACCTAAATGGACACCTGAGATGAACAGACTAACTCAAAAAGCTATAAATGATTGGGCTAGTAGCGAATACTCTTTTATACTAAGCCTTACGGCTGGCGCGTCGGGAGACGGAACCGAGGCTGATATTGCCTGGAACACGACGACTGAGGAAGAGGGGCCGTTTACCAGAACAGCAAACGCCATTGATATTGCCACGTCGGGCCAATATTTCGTTACTGAAGCACATACTCCGACTACAAGCACACCTATAAAGGTTAGCATGGTAGGAACGTCTAGCGCTAACTTTAACTTCAACACTCACGAGCTGGACGCTGTTCAGTATTTCGCAGACCATGGCATTGAGTACAAGAACCCACGTGGGACTGACCCGGTCGCCATGGGAACGGTTGTGAACCCGATGATTCCCGGCAGTTTTAATGGTAGGTTAAAAAAGACTATAATGCCAATTCAGTCAAATCAACATTCCCTATCAACACGTTGGGCCGAAGCTCTTCGCAAGCTGACTGTAATGCCTGATGGTTCGATCGGCGAAATGTTCCAGAATAATCATATGGTGATACAAGTTCAAGACGGTATAGAGCTGATCCGTGTGGATGGTGTAGAGGTTACTACCTCGGTATTCGAAGCTATTACTGGCGAAACTTGGAAGGCTTTCTACTTAAATGCAATGGCCAAGCCGGACGAAACGCCGGTTGAGTTTCCCCGTAAGGTTGAAGATGTTAAAGAAATTGCCCATCTAATGCCGTTAGCCATCTATTATGACGATACCGGCGAGGAAGTCAAGAATGTGTTCGCCTACGATCTTGACGCTGGTTATTGTTGGCAGCATGTGTTCGATGCAGACGGCTTTCCCCAGATGGAAGGCAAGAATATCGCAGTCCGCCGCGTAAACGGGGACTTTACGATCAAAAGACCTGAAAGAAGGAAGGACGACTAATGGGTGAATCATTCACAGGTATGTGTGTTGGTGGACCGATGGCAGGTAAGTTCCTAGCGCATCATTCGCCAGTTTACAAGGTAATGGAACAGGGAAAAGTGCATGCGATGCTCTCGCGAAATAACTTGGCCACTGATATGATGACAGTAACGTCCACACAGTACTTTCACGAGGCTGAGGGGATTGTCACACCACAAGGAACGACAGCTTTCTGGCGGCATGAGAGCATTCCGACCACGGAAGACTGTGTAATGGTCATAATCGGCTTCTACTCGAAGAGGAAGTAGTTAAATGGCGAGACCTAATAATTTCAATGGTGGAAGACCTAAGAAAGCTCTGTCTACTTTAAATGCCAACATTCTCTACATGTGGGGAAATGGTCTCTCCTACCGCGAGATAGCTGCAATATGCCGTATCAGTAAGAACTCGGTTGCGTCAGCTATATTCAACCACCGGACAGACAGACCGAAGCCGGTAAGTGTTCCTAGAGACCCTAATCCAGCTCAGAGCTCGTCGTATGTAGAGAAGCCAGTAGTTGCCTACCGACAGAGTGAATGTGACTGGCGGATAGCTAGTAGAGCTAGACTAAGGGAAGCTTTATACAGAGAGGACGGCCATGTGGTTCGCCAGATTTCGTAAGGTCAAGAAATTAGAAGAAGATGTTGAGAAGCTGCAGAACGCGGTATTCTGGCTAGTATCCCGCGACAAGACTTTGATGAAATCAGGGGTAGATGATCTATTCATCGCTAAAATCCTTGATATCGAACCAAAGGACATACCGTGGTTCCAACACGGTGAAGTTGTCTCCCGTACAAAGCATGCGCCAATGCATCATACAGATGGACAAAAGAAATGATCTGGCTAGTCTGTGGAGGTAGAGATTTTAGCGATCAGAAGTTTATGAACGCTGAACTTCGGAAACTAGTACACAAGCATGGCAAGCCATCGTTGGTAGTACATGGCGCTGCACGTGGGGCAGATCGTATGGCGGGCAAGTGGGCTGAATTCCACAAGATACCTATACAGGCGGTAGCGGCAAACTGGATTAGGGACGGTAAAGCAGCAGGTCCTATTCGCAATCAATTAATGTTAGATACGTTTGAAGTGTATTTAGTTGTAGCGTTTCCAGGGGGCAGAGGAACTGCTGATATGATGCGCAGAGCGAAACTTGAGTTAATAGAAGTTATAGATATAGCAAACGATGGTTCGCAGGACTAACATAGCTGTAGTATATTCCCTAAATCATGGGTACAGATGCTAAAGACTTTCTTGTTGTTACTCCGGTAGAGCCGCTGATTAAACAGCCAGCACATCGGGAAGCAAACAGGCAGATTAGAAAACTGGCAGCTTTGTCGGGTATCCAGCACATGGGCACTATTGCTGCAGGAGCACGTGCGTGTGGTAAGACGAGGCATACGATCGCTGATTGGCGTCATGATGACCCTGTTTTCGACGAGGCAGTTTTCACAGCGCTTGAAGCCTATCGTGATAGCTTGAGCGAAGAGATCACCAGGCGCGGTCGCGACGGTTACGAAGAGCCCGTGACGCACCAAGGCAAGTTATGTTACCGACACGATGCATTCGGTAACCTCGAGTACGACGAGCTAGGTGAACCGATCGTATTGACGACGGTAAAGCATTCGGACCGGCTTCTTGAGCTCAACGCGAAAGCGTTCGACGCTCGTTACCGGGATATGTCAAGCCTAGAGGTTGTTGGCAAAGATGGCAAAGAGCTCGACACCGGAATTCAGGTAACATATGTACTTCCCCCAGGAATGATCGAAGCAGATTACGAGGTGCTTGAGCCGTTGCCGGCTGTCGAGCCCGAAAAGGAAACAGTAGCCAGTGACACAGAAGAGTTCGACTTCCTCAACTAAAGATGCTCCTATATCTTTGCAACTGCCATACGCCTTTAGAGAGCTACGCCAGCCCTCACGATATAAGGCGTATCACGGTGGTCGAGGTGGAGCTAAGTCTCATTCTTTTGGGCAGGAAATAGTCCTTAAGGGCTACGAGCAACGTGATTTACGTTGGCTATTCTGTCGTGAAATCCAGAACTCAATAAGCACATCAGTCAAGCAGCTGCTTGAGGATAAAATCAGATTGGCGAAGCTCGGACCTAAGTCCGAGGGAGGTAATGGGTACTACACTATTACCGATCGGTCCATTATAGGCGGCGACGGACGAACTGAATTCCTCTTTGCAGGCTTGCGCTCAAATCCGGACAGCGTGAAGTCCATGGAGGGCCTAGACGGTGCATGGGTTGAAGAAGCGAATACTGTCAGCCAGCGTTCAATTCAGCTCCTTGTCCCCACAGTACGTAAACCTAACTCTGAGATTTGGTTCTCATGGAATAGGCGAGATACTAAAGACCCTGTAGACAAAATGTTTCTCGGGGGCGAACCTCCGCCTAAGTCAATTATCCGTAAAGTCGGCTGGCGAGACAATCCTTGGTTCCCCGACGTCCTAGTCGACGAGATGGAATGGGACAAACGTCGTGACCAGGATAAATACCTGCATGTATGGGAAGGCGAACCTGTCATCCGGTCTGAGGCTCGTGTGTTCCGCAATTGGACTGTAGACGACTTAGATGATACAAGGATACTCGAAGAAGTCCCGCGTCTCGGTGCTGACTGGGGCTTCGCTGTTGATCCTACAGTCCTAGTCGAATGTTATATTTCAGGTCGTACCCTGTACTTCCGTCGTGAGGCGTTTAAAGTCAAGTGTGAGATCGATGAGACACCAGCATTATTCGCCGGTACTTCCAAATTGAACGATCCGACAAATCCCCGGTACTGGCCTAACAGATACGGACACCAAGGCTTTCAGACTGTACGTGACGGACATCGAATTGTGGCAGACAGTGCAAGGCCAGAGACCATATCGTATATGAAGGCCCGGGGCTTCAACATTATTGGCGCCAAAAAAGGTGCAGGTTCTGTTGAGGAAGGTGTAGAGTTTATGAAGACCTATGACATCGTTGTGCATCCTGACTGCCCGCACGTGCAGGATGAGTTAATGTATTACTCCTACAAAGAAGATCCCTTGACAGGTGACGTAGTATCAGTGCTGGCAGACAGGCATAATCATACGATCGATGCCTGCCGGTATGCACTTGAAGGTGTACGCCGGAAACGTTGGGGCCGCATAGGAATACACGGCGGGGAAGCTATACCTATAGGGGCTTAGAAACAATGGTCTCCCATACGCGCGTATAGTGACACAGTGCAGTTGTAGATGCCGGGGCCCGTGGTATGGGGTAGATGGTCTATAACTGCAGGTATAAACCATCTAAGTTACCTGTACCTCGGCACTGGCATCTAGATAATTCAACAGGAGTACCTAATGGCAGCACGCTTAGATCAGTTTCTGTCTAGGTTCCGGCAATCGCCGAAGCCAACAGAGACCGTCGGTGTGCCAGGTACAGCGATCTTTGGCGGGTACGTCGAGAACAATGAGAAGAACCCAGACCTCGGTTCCCCGAGTGAGCGGTATAGAACATATTCAGAATTACTCGCTAATACAAGCATTGTGGCGACAGGCACGAGGTACTACCTCAATCTAGTAGCAAAAGCCAAATGGCAGTTTCAGCCTAGCGAAGCAGACACTGACGGAAAGTTTGCTGAACTAGCTGAGTCCATTCTTAAGGACGATGCAGCAACGCCCTGGCACCGGATTGTACGTCGCGCGGCGATGTATAGGTTCTACGGTTTCAGTGTACAGGAGTGGACAGCTAAGCGTCGTGAAGACGGTGTTATAACGTTGGCGGATGTGGCTCCTAGGCCACAAGCTACGATTGAGAAGTGGGATGTAGCGGTCGACGGTGAAGTGCTAGGGATGATCCAGCGATCACCTCAGGATGCTCGGGAGATATACCTACCACGCAACAAGACGTTGTATATCGCAGACGATACTTTGAGTGACAGCCCAGAGGGTGTAGGATTATTCAGGCATCTTGTTGCCCCTTCTCAAAGGCTTGCTCGATATGAGCAGCTTGAAGGTTTTGGTTTTGAAACTGATCTACGCGGTGTTCCTATTGGACGCGGGCCTTTCACTGAGTTAGCTGAAATGGTCAACCGCGGCGATTTGAGTGAGGCTCAGCGGGTTCAGGCGGAAGCACCAATTCGAAGCTTTATTCAAAACCACGTACGCACAGCTCAAATCGGTATGCTGCTTGACAGTATAACTTATCAAAGCCAAGACGAAAGCGGGCGCCCTAGCGCGGTCAAGCAATGGGATGTAGATATCTTACGGGGCTCTGCGACGAGTTTTAAGGACACAGCGACGGCGATCGAGCGCATTAACCGGGAAATGGCAAGGACACTCGGGGTAGAACAACTCATGCTAGGCTCTGATAGCGCCGGCAGTTTTGCCATGAGTAAAGACAAAACCAACAGCTTCTATCTGTTGGTTGACGGGTCTCTCACAGAGATTAGAGAAGCTACAGCCAAGGACCTACTAGATAAGTTCTGGCTGCTTAATGGTTTCCCTAAAGAGATGAAGCCTACTATGACAACTGAAGCCGTACGCTTCACAGACGTTGAACAAATAGCTGGTACGTTGCGAGATATGGCAACTGCTGGAGCGCCACTTCTGCCGGATGATCCGGTGATCGACGAAGTGCGTGACTTGATGGGTATTAAAAAGCCTGTCTCGATTGGTACGACCGCAATGGAAGACGCCGCTCTGCTAAGTGATATGGCCGACGACTCAGACAGTCCTGATGATGATGATGAAGAAGAAGAGTAATTCCCTATAGGAGGATACAAGAAATGCGAGTACTAGATACGAGTACACTAAAGATCGCAGCAGAGCATTATGCTGTCTCGTTCATGCGCCCCGACAAGCAGAACGCTATCGGTCGGTATATTGATGGTCCTTCGTACGTGACGCAGGACTTCTACAGATTCAATTACAAAGATGAATTCGACTTTATGGTTGAAAACATTCGTGGGAATCTTGGCGTATTGCAGATCGCGAAGTTCGATGATCTTGCCGCTGAGACTTTCAAGCCTCGCAGCGTCGAAGTCTTCAAACAGATTTTGTCTGATAAGTTGGCTGTCGACATCGAAGGAAATCATATCCCCGGCAAGGTCGGTACGGTTCAGTTGGGCAATCGAACTGTCGGATTTAGGCGCAAGACTATTGTAACGAAACGGGGCAATCTTGACATCCCGAAAAATGTCTATTGGCCCATCTATGCCGGTGAAACAGAAGAACGTGTCGCGGGCAACGATAACCTAGACCCCTTGCCAATCCACACCCAGCCTATGCCTGCTGGTGCGAATAACACTCGTATCTCGAACGAGGTTGCACTTCTCATGTGTGACGCGGCGGTCGACAACTTGGATGAAGGTGCAGGCGCGGCTGTCATTCAGGGTCGTAGCGGAGCGCAACCCGCCGATCCAGATACAGCGGTAACAGGAACACTATTGTTCACCCTGACTTGTTCTGATCCCGCCTTCGGTGCTGCCGCTGATGCCGCACCCGGTGGTACGGCAACGGCAAGTGCGGTGACCGATGATGCCTCTGCTGATGCGACGGCGACGCTTGGTTACTGCCGCGCGAGTTCTACGGCAGACGGAGCAACCCCTGTTGATGACCATCTTGATGGAGAGGCCGGAACCTCCGGTGCTGATTTCAATTTCAACACCTTGGCGATTGTTTCAGGTGCCACTATCTCATTAACTTCTTGGACTGTTACTCAGCCAGAGAGCTAAACCCCATATTAAGGGAGAAACTTTCTCATGAGTATGGTTCATGGGTTCAAACTCACATTCGTTAAGACTGTTGAAAGGTTTGTGGATCACGACGTTTCTAATCCCCGAGAAGAAGGGACAGAAATAGAGGCTTTCCCAGATGGTCTAATAACGTCAGTGGTTGTCGAGAGGGTAGGGGTGGACCCTGTTGCTGGTACTTATACTTTGGAAATGTCAGGGGTGGAGAAGGTATCTATCACGGATGCCTTCCTGCCCTTCTCTGTATATCCTGTAGATTTGAAGTACGGTCCAAAAAGAGAACCATTGGCTATTAAACAAAGCTGGAAACCCTAATGGCGTTTGGCGATGTAGTAAGCACCGCGAACGAGGGCAACGTAGGTTCTTTTGCGTCTCTTACGGTTGAGTTGGGCTCTACGGCTACATCTGGAAATCTATTAGTAAGTACCGCTACTTGGGATAAAAATGCGGGTACTCCTACTTGTAGAGATACCAGTGGGTCTGGAGATTTTTGGACGGTTCAGTATGTAGAGTCTTCAGACTCAATGTCGTCTTCTGCAATAGCTTGGAAAATATCAGACGGAGACGAGACAGAGTGTTTTTGGGCTTGGTCTAATAATGAAGACCTTTATGTAACGATAACTGAATATGAAGGCGATTTTAATGCTTCGCCAGAAGACGAAGTAGCTACAGCATTTGATGTCGATGCTGTCGACCGCTTAGACATCGGGCCAACGGGGACTTTATCACAAGCCGATAATCTCGCAGTATACTGCGGAGGACAGGACTCCGCTAAGTCCGGTTTAGCAATTGACACCGCTGGGTGGAGTACTGATTTTGTTAATGATACGGGGTTGAATGGAGACGCCTCACATATCATGGGGAAGCAGATAACAAGTTCTACTACCGCCCTTGAGGCTGAACTTTCTTCGGATGATGATGATGAGTGGTCGGGTGTTCTTGTTGTTTTCAAAAAGGCGGCGGCGGGCGCAACTGGAACCGGGGCTCAAGCTCTCCCCGCTTTATTACAAGCTGCAACTGGAGACCAGATTATTGCGGGAACGGCAAGTCAAACTCTACCGGCATTATCACAATCCGCAAGCGTTGTCATGGGGGCTCTTTATTGTCAGACAGATTTTCTGGTTTCGAATGATGACGGGGCGGGTGTCTGATGGCTGATCTTGACCTCATGGTCCGGTCGAATACGGCTGATACCTCTGCTATACCGGACACTGGTGGCGGCACACTCGACCACGCCTTTGCTAATTCTGTTAAGACGGTTGGGACCGCTGTTACTTACTCCGCTGGCACATTCACGCTGGTTGATTCGGGTTTGTATCTCGTCACTTGGTCAGACGAGCACACGACTACCGACACCACTAACAATGAACGTCTGAACTGGAAAACTGAGATTATTCAAGGCGGTTCAGCCGTCGTTCCCGGTCGGGCAAGTGGTTACATCCGAAAGAATAGCGGATCACAGGATTACCGGACATCCGGTATGGGTATAATCAGCTCGGCGGGTGGCGAGTCCCTGCTGATTCGGTCAACGCGGTTTGATAACAGTACGACCGGTACAAATGCACGGGTAGTTAGTCAAGGCACGATTTCCATCTTGAAACTGGCTGATGCTGACAGCTACGGGCGCTATTCTCAATCCAGCAACACGGCTGGCGCGTCGGGAGACGGAACCGAGGCTGATATTGCCTGGAACACGACGACTGAGGAAGAGGGGCCGTTTACCAGAACAGCAAACGCCATTGATATTGCCACGTCG
>Ga0114993_10005716_pt1 | contig 11905 bp, 10 predicted proteins | sample ArcticOcean_MG_C_FD_87042 | JGI IMG/M metagenome (GOLD analysis project Ga0114993, IMG submission 87042) | Marine microbial communities from western Arctic Ocean - ArcticOcean_MG_CB2_150 | ecosystem: Environmental > Aquatic > Marine > Oceanic | place: Arctic Ocean: Canada Basin | collected...
CTCTATAATTTTATCTTGTTTCTTTTTAGATTTTCGTATATCTATAATTAACCATGCAAAAGCAATTAATTCAATAAATATTAATACAATAGTAAGTAATAGTTGAATATCCATAATTCATTATAAATCAAATACTGATTTTCTTTTTCTAAACTTAATTATTAATCTTAGTCGTAAAATAAATACCATTATTAAATAAATAAAAATTGTGATAGCATTAGCAAAGGCAGCATAAATAAAAAATAATCTTATAAAAGATGGTCTAATTCCAAGCTTAGACCCCCACCATGAACTAACACCAAAAAAATTTATTTCAAAAAAATTACGTATAAACCTAAACATTGAAAATTAAATATTGAGTTGCAATTTAGTGAAAATACAATAACAAATAAAAAAGTATATTATTAAATTATATATTTTTATAAAATGTTTTTTATTATTTCTAAAATACTTGCTTTTACCATTAAACCATCATCTTGGATACTATTATTATTAATTATAGCAGTATTTAATAAAAACAAAAGAAAGCACTATTTAATTTATTCGCTTTTTACTTTTTATTTTTTTAGTAACGATTTTATCTTTAATGAAGTAATCAAAATTTGGGAAGAACCACAAACAGCAATAAGCTCTTTAACAAAAAAATATGAAGCCGGAATATTGCTTGGAGGGTTTAGTGAGTATGACTATTTAACTAAAAGACATAATTTTAAAAAAGAAGCTGATAGATTAATCTACACAGTTCAGCTTTATAATACTGGAATAATAAAGAAGATTGTTATATCAGGTGGCAATGGCATGATAATTAATAATAAATATAAAGAAGCAGAAACAATTAAAGAATTTTTATTACAAAACAATATAGACGAAAAGAATATTATTATTGAATCAAAATCAAGAAATACAAAAGAAAATGCATTAGAAACAGTTAAAATATTAGATGCTAAAAATGAGTATATTCTTATAACATCTGCCATACATATGAAAAGATCACAACTTTGTTTTAAAAATGCTGGATTAAAAACAATTCCGTTTCCTGTAGATAATTCAATGACTTACAGAAGTAAAAACCTTGAATATATCTTATTACCACGAGCAAGAACTCTTGAAAGATGGGAAGAATTAATACACGAAATTATCGGATATTATGTATATAAAATTAGCTGATAGATTAAAACTGATTTAATAAATCTTCCATTTCTAACTTTATTTTTAAAGCAGAAGCCCGAGCTGCTTGAGCAAAATCTTGATTATCACTAGAGTATATAATTGATCTTGATGAGTTAACCAAGAGACCACATTCTTTATTCATGCCAAATTTAGCAACGTCTTTTAAGCTACCACCTTGAGCTCCTACTCCAGGTACTAAAATAAAATGATTTGGAATTAACTTTCTAATTTCTGAGAGATTACTAGCTTTTGTTGCTCCAACAACATACATCATATTTTTATCACTTCCCCATTTTGAAGAAATTGAAATAACATCTTTATAAAGTTCATTATTATCTTTACTAACTATATTTTGAAAATCACAACTTCCTTTATTAGAGGTTAATGCAAGTAAAATAGCCCACTTATCTTTAAATTTTAAAAATGGCTCAACAGAATCTGATCCCATATATGGATTAACAGTTACAGCATTAAAGTCCATACTTTCAAAAAAAGTTCGTGCATACATTTCTGATGTATTTCCAATATCTCCTCTTTTAGCATCTGCTATAGTAAAAAGATTATTTGGCATATATTCTATAGTCTTCATTAAAGACATCCAACCTTTCAAGCCATTAGATTCATAAAAAGCAATATTTAATTTATAAGCAACACATAGATCTTTTGTTGCATCTATTATTTGCTTATTAAACTCAAAAACAGGATCTTCACAAGATAATAAATGATTAGGAATCTTAGAAATATCTGTATCTAAGCCAACACATAAAAAAGACTTTTTTTTATTTATTTGATATATAAGATTCTCTCTATTCATTTTTTATTCCTTCTTTTAATTTTTCAGCATTTTCAGCTAAATGTAATTCATCAATAAATTCTTGAATCTCTCCACTCATAACTGATTGAAGGTTATACTTTGTTAATCCTATCCTATGTTCAGTCACTCTTCCTTGAGGATAATTATAGGTTCTTATCTTTGCTGAACGATCCCCAGAAGAGACCATTGTTTTTCTATTCTTAGCATCCTCATCTAATTTCTTCTGAAGCTCCATCTCATATATTCTTGATCTAAGTACTTTTAAAGCTTTATCATAATTTTTATGCTGAGACTTTTGATCTTGACATTGAGCAACAACTCCTGTTGGTATATGCGTAAGTCTTACTGCAGAATAAGTTGTATTAACTGATTGCCCACCTGGTCCAGAAGAACAATATGTATCTTTCCTTATATCGCTATCCTTCAGTTCTATATCAAACTCTTCAGCCTCTGGCAAAACAATAACTGAAGCAGCTGAAGTATGAACACGCCCTTGAGTTTCTGTTTGAGGAACTCTCTGTACTCTGTGAACACCAGACTCAAACTTTAATTGACCATAAACATTATCTCCTGATAAATTAAATATTATTTCTTTATATCCTCCAGCAGTTCCTTCAGCAATATCTACAAGTTCCAAAGACCAACCTTTAGATTGCGCAAATGATGTATACATTCTATAAAGATCACCAGCAAATATACTTGCCTCATCCCCACCAGTACCAGCTCTAATCTCAAGAACAGCATTTTTTTCATCAGCAAGATCTTTAGGAATTAATAAAACCTTAATCTCTTCCTCTAATATACTAACTTTAGGAAGGTTCTTATCAAGTTCCATCTTAGCCATTTCCTTCATTTCTATATCATCACTATTTGATGAAATTTCTTTTGCTTCATTAATATTTGATAATAACAAACTGTATTTTTTATATATCTTAATAATAGGATCTAAGTCCTTATATTCTTTACTAAGTTGAACATAAACTTTCATGTCATCCATTGCAGATGGGGAAGAGATTAATTTTTCTACTTCTATATACCTCTGATTAATTGCTTCTAATTTGTCTAACATATTAATATATAAATTCGCCAAATTCGGAATTTATTGAAACTCTCTTTCCAGAGAAAGCCTCAACTCTACCAATAATCTTAGCATCAACATTAAATGACTTTGAGATATTTATAATAGATGATGCAATACTTTTATCGATATATAATTCCATTCTATGTCCCATATTAAACACTTTATACATTTCTTTCCAGCTTGTACTAGATTCATTTTGAATAAGCTTAAAAAGAGGTGGAACATCAAACATATTATCTTTTATAATATGTAAATCATCAATAAAATGAAGAATTTTTGTTTGTGCTCCTCCACTACAATGAACCATACCATTAATCTTGTGTTTATGTTGATCTAAAATCTTTTTAATAATAGGAGCATATGTTCTTGTTGGAGATAAAACAAGCTTACCTACATCTAATTCTCCATCAACTATTTTGTCAGTTAATCTCTTTGATCCAGAATAAACAAGATTATCTGGAATAAGTGGATCAAAACTTTCAGGATATTTAGTAGATAAAATACTAGAAAAAATATCATGACGAGCTGATGTTAATCCATTACTTCCCATGCCACTATTATATTCATTTTCATAGCTAGCTTGACCATAAGAGGATAAACCCACTATAACATTACCTGCCTTAATATTAGAATTATCAATAATATCAGAACGTTTCATTCTTGCAACAACTGTAGAGTCTACAATAATTGTTCTAACTATATCACCAACATCCGCAGTCTCTCCACCAGTAGAGAAAATATTTACTCCATAATTTTTATACTCACTTAGCAACTCCTCAGTTCCATTAATAATTGAAGATATTACATCTTTATTAATAAGGTTTTTATTTCTTCCAATAGTTGAAGAAAACATAATATTATCTACTGCACCAACACATAATAAATCATCAATATTCATTACAAGAGCATCTTGAGCAATTCCTTTCCATACAGTCAAATCATTAGTTTCTTTCCAATACATGTAGGCGAGTGAGGATTTAGTTCCTGCACCATCGGCATGCATTACAAGACAATAATTTTCATCTCCGGAGAGATAATCTGGAACTACCTTGCAAAAAGCTTTAGGAAAGAGTCCTTTATTAACATTTTTAATTGCATTATGTACATCTTCTTTATCAGAAGAAACCCCACGTTGGTTATACCTATTATCCATAATTTATCTAATAAAAAAGCATCCTAAAAAAGGACGCTTTTAAAAATATTTATCTAATCAATTACTTACTTTTTGATTGAGAAACATAGTCTTCTCTTAAAACTTTGAATGATGTTCTTCTATTATATTGGTGAGCTTTCTTTTTATTCTTCTTAAATTTAATCTTATTGATATAAGATTCAGTTAAAACATCACCCTCTTTAAATCTACCATCATTTTTTTCGATAACAAATGGTTCATTCTCACCGGAACCAACAGCAACTAATTGACCAGGAGCAATTCCTATACTAACTAGATATGAAACACAAGCATCAGCACGTTTCTGTGAAAGCCAAAGATTACTTTTATTATTACCAATAAAGTCAGTATGGGATTTAAGCTCAATAACAACGTTAGGATTATCCTTAAGAGCCTCCGCAAGCATATCTAAATCAGAGATAGATTTAGCTCTAAGATTCCACTTAGCAAAATCATATTCTATTCTAGGAAGAATAATTTCCTTTTTAACAGGATCCATAACCACATCAATGATAAAAACTTTATTTTCATCAATACCAACAGTTGTTTCAGTTAAACTTTTATTTAAATATCCCTCTGATGATACAAGAATCTCATAAGACAGTAGTGGATCTAACTTAAAATTATAGGAACCCGTATTATCAGTTTTAGTTTCAATAGCAACTCCTTCACTAGATGACAAAATAACCTTTGCATTAGTTAAAATTACACCAGACTTAGAATCAGTTACAACCCCTTTCATTGAAAGCACTAAAGGAGGTAATTCAAATTGATAAATGTCATCTCCACCCTTACCTCCTTTTCTATCTGAAGTTAAATATCCTCTTTCACCTGATTTTTCGATAATCATTCCAAAATCATCTCCTGAGGAGTTAACCGGATATTTTAAATTAGTGATAGAAGAATAAGAATCATTTTCATCAAGTAAAGATTTAAAAATATCAAAACCTCCCATACCAATATGACCAGTTGAAGCAAAATATAGTGTTCCATCTGAGTGTAAAAAAGGAAACATCTCATCTCCTTTAGTATTTACTGCTGGACCTAAGTTAACAGGGGCACTCCATTTACCTCTTTTTTGCTGCTTTACAATCCATAAATCTTTTCCACCATAACCACCACTTAAGTCAGAAGAAAAAATCAATATTGATTCATCTTCATTAATAGTAGGATGCCCAAGAGTTGTATTGCTATCAACTTTAATTTGTAATAATGTAGGAGGACCCCATATCTTACCTTTTCTATTTGAAACATATATACTACAACCTAATGCTTTTTTCTTTTGAACATCACATTTTGTGAAATACATTGTTGTACCTCTCTTATTTAGTGCAACAGAACCTTCATTACCTTCAGTATTGATTGGTTCAGGAAGCATTTCTGGAACACTCCATTTTCCTTTTTTATTTAATTTCGATGAATAAAGATCAGTAAAGGTTTCCCCTGTTCGATCATCAATTTTATTACTAAAACCTCCATTTCTAGATGATGTGAAATAAATTTCAGAATATTCTCCATTTCCAAATGAAGGAGAAAAGTCACTAAATCTAGAGTTTACCAAAGGCATAATCTCAACTTTATATCTTGTTTGATTATCTAACCAACTTATAGCATAATTGCAAGATTTTAGACCCATTTCTCCAGTTACATCTGATGGGTTAAGTTGAATGTATTTTTGATACTGATCTTTAGCCTCTTCATAATTCCCATTCATTCTTAACATATCAGCATATTTTAAATAAACAAGAACATCAGGATATTTTGCTTTTATTGCTCTTTTATAGTAAGATTCAGCTCTTTTAATATTACCAGAAAATCGATAACATTCAGCTTGCTTAAAAATAATTTCAGATTTAATAGATCTACTTTTTGTACTCTGATAAGCCTTTTGGTATAACTCAGCAGCTTTATTATATTGTTCTAAAGTGAAAGCCTGATCAGCTTTTACCATCTTTCTACTTTTCTTTTGAGCACTAACCTCTAAAATTGTTAAAGAAAAAAGACAAAATAATATTGTAGTAATTCGTAAGATAAAATTCATCATTTCATTTTTTATATTGTTGCTAAAATAATGAATAATTTTTAATATTATTTAAATATAATTTTATATAAAAACATTCAAGTGTTAATAACATATTAATAATTTTAAAAATTTTAAATCATAATTATAACTATCAAATAAAATAAAATATAACTTTTGCAATGTTTAAATAAAAAATAATGATATTTTTGTTAGTGTATTATAAACACTATCTAGAATAAAAAAACTAAAAACACATTAAACTGTAATAACATCTATACTATGAAAACTAAACTTGAATATATTTGGCTTGACGGGTACGAACCAACTCAAAACATGCGTAGTAAAACAAAGGTTGTAGAGAATTTCTCAGGAAAACTGGAAGAATGTCCAGTATGGTCATTTGATGGAAGCTCAACTAAGCAAGCAGAAGGAAAGTCTTCAGATTGCTTATTAAAACCTGTTGCAATATATCCAGATCCTGACAGAATTAATGGTTATTTAGTAATGACAGAAGTTCTTAATGCCGATGGAACTGCTCATATATCAAATGCTAGAGCTACAATTGATGATAATGATGATGATTTCTGGTTTGGTTTTGAACAGGAATATTTTATAATGGATACACAGACCCAATTACCGCTAGGATTTCCAGTAGGAGGATACCCTGGCCCTCAAGGAATGTATTATTGCTCTGTTGGAGGAAAGAATACACATGGAAGAGATTTTGTTGATGAACATGCTGACTTATGCATTGATGCTGGGTTAAATTTTGAAGGCAGCAACCAAGAAGTTGCAAGTGGACAATGGGAATTTCAATTATTTGCAAAAGGCGCAAAAAAAGCAGGTGATGAAATGTGGATTGCAAGATATATACTTGATAGACTAACAGAAAGATATGGGTATTATATTGAATACCATCCAAAACCTATTAAAGGAGATTGGAATGGTTCAGGAATGCATGCAAACTTCTCAAATACAACACTTCGAACTTGTGGGTCAAAAGAAATATATGAAAAAATATGTGAAGCATTTAGACCAGTCACAAAAGAACACATTGCTGTATATGGAGAATTTAATGACCAACGACTTACTGGACTTCATGAAACTGCATCTATAACTGACTTCAGCTATGGCGTATCTGATAGAGGAGCTTCTATAAGAATCCCTATTATAACAGTAGAACAAGGATGGAAAGGTTGGTTAGAAGATAGACGTCCAGCATCCAATGGAGATCCATATAAGATAGCTGGAAGAATAGTAAAAACTGTTAAAGGGGTCTGAAAAATAGATAGATTATTTAAAAATAATATATATATAAACTATATATATTAGAAATAACAGCGCACCTTTTGCTCTATTAAGAATACCCTTTGGTAAAAAATAGATTAGAGCTCCAAAGATTATAGTAAGCAAAAACATAAACCAATAATCAATTGATAAAATATTAGCATCTGTTATTCTAATATCCTTAAATAAAGCTGTAGTTCCTAATACTGCTAAAAGATTAAAAATATTTGATCCAACAATATTTCCAACAGCTAGATCAACTTCTTTTTTCAAAGCAGCTATGATTGAAGTAACTAATTCAGGTATACTTGTTCCAATAGCAACAACAGAAACCGCAATCACCCTTTCATTAACATTGAAATAATTTGCAATATCAATAGCGCCAGAAACCAAAAAATCAGCACCAAATTTTAGCATTAAAATTCCAAAAAATAAAAAAGATATACTTTTAAATATAGAGTTGTCATTTTCTTTATCAGACTCATTAGCTAAAACATTGTCATCTTTTCTAGATTTAGTTACCATATAATATAAGAAAGCAGATAATATAAGAAGAAAAACTACACCTGTAAGCCGTGATATTACATTATAATAAGACAAAATAAACCCAACAAGGATTGTGGAAAAAAGAAGAAAAGGGTAATCTGTTTTAAGCGTCTTAGAAGAAATATTAATATTAAATAGTATTGCAGTAAGACCTAAAACTAAAGCAATATTAGCAATATTAGAACCTATTATATTACCAAAAACTATATCACTACTTCCACTAAATATTGCCTCTAGACTAACAAATAATTCAGGTGATGAAGTTGCAAATGAAACAACAGTCATACCTACTACTAGTTTAGAAATACGTGCTTTTATAGCAATAAATACTGACCCTCTTATAAGAATTTCACCTCCAAGATAAAGAAGCACAAGACCAATTATTAATAAAAATGATGAATACATCATTACTTATTAATTTCTAAATCATCCTTGACATTATTTGCACTATCTCTTATTTCTTTTTTAATCTCATTAGAGGCATCTTTAACCTCTCGCATAGTTCTACCTAGTGTTCTAGCTAAATCAGGTATTTTACTAGATCCAAAGAAAATTACTATAAATAATAAAATCATGATAATTTCTTGACCGCCAATAAATAGAATCATATTAATAGAAAAATATAAATATAATTAAAAAAACTACTTCTTATTATTATCTTCTTTTTCTTTTACCGTATCTAACAGAATCGGTGAAGCAATAAATAAAGAAGAATATGTTCCAACAATAACCCCAACCATTAAAGCAAACATAAATCCTCTAATAACCTCACCACCCCAAATAAATATAACCAATAATACAAAGAAAGTTGTCAATGAGGTATTAATTGTTCTACTTAATGTACTGTTTAGTGAGTCATTCATAAACTCCTTAATTTGTTTTTTCTTATTTAAATATATGTACTCACGAACTCTATCAAAAACAACAACAGTATCATTAAGAGAGTAACCAATAATAGTTAAAATAGCAGCAATAAAAGCCTGATCAATCTCTAAAGAAAAAGGTAAAATACCATAAAATATTGAGAAAATTGACAATACTATTATAACATCATGGAATACAGCAGCAACTGCTCCTAGACTAAATTGCCATTTTCTAAATCTAAGTAATATATATATAAAGATTATAAGCAAAGAAAAGAAAATAGACCATACAGCTGCATCCTTAATATCATCAGCAATAGTTGGTCCAACTTTTTGAGAACTCATAATTTCATATTCTAAACCACTTGTTGAAAGTCCCTCGTTTAATTTATCCTCAACAATCTTATCTGTTGATACATCATTATTATTTATCATGAATGAGGTAGTTATTTTAACTTGATTATCACCTCCAAAAGTTTTTACTTGCGGAGTATATTTAAGACCATCATTATCAACAAATACACTTGCTAATTCATTTCTTAAATCCTCATTATTAACAGTATCATCAAAACGAACAACAAAAGTTCTTCCCCCAACAAAATCAATTCCATAATTTAAGCCCTTTGTAAATAAGGAACCTAATCCTAATAAAACAACAATAGAAGACAAAATATAGAAACGTTTTCTTAGACCAATAAAATCAATATTTATATTTTTAAAAGCGCCTTCAGTAAGTTTAGTCGAAAAATTCATCGTCTTCCCTTTCTTTAAACGTGCAGAAATTATTAATCTAGTTATAAATATAGCAGCAAATAAAGAAGTTATAATACCTATAACTAAAGTAGTAGCAAATCCTTTAATAGGTCCTGTCCCAAAAGTATATAAGATAATTCCTGTTAAAAGAGTTGTAACATTTGCATCAATAATAGAACTATAAGCACTATTATAACCGTCTGAAATAGCTAACCTTATCCCTTTACCATTAGTAAGTTCTTCTCTAATTCTCTCATAAATAAGAACATTTGCATCAACCGACATACCAATTGTTAATATAATACCTGCAATTCCTGGTAATGTAAGTACGGCCCCTAAAGATGAAAGAACTCCAAATATGAAGAATATATTAGCTAATAGAGCAACATTTGAGACCATACCTGCTCTATTATAATAAAAAATCATATAGAACAATACAATTAATAAGGCATAGAGAAAAGATGTAAGACCAGAGCTAACTGCCTCTTCCCCTAATGAAGGCCCAACGATTGCCTCTTCTATTATTCTAGCTGGAGCAGGTAATTTACCTGATTTTAAAATATTAGCTAAATCTTTTGCTTCATTAACTGAGAAATTACCTGATATAGATGATCTACCTCCAGATATCTCACTTTGAACAGTTGGAAAAGAATAAACATATCCATCAAGTACAATAGCTATACACTTACCGATATTATCAGCTGTTAACCTCTTCCACTGCTTTGCACCCTCTTGATTCATTGACATTGATACTTCTGCAGAAGAACCATATTGACCAAACGCTTGTGAGGCATCAGTTACAACATCACCCTCCATGGCAGCTTTGCCTTCACGACCCGTTACCTTTAACGCAACTAGTTGAACAAATTTTTCTTCAAGATCAGAGGGTTTAACAGTATATGCAAACTTAACATCTACAGGGAAAATCTTAACAAGCTCAGGGTCTTTTAAATAAACATTTAAAGCAGAAGTATCTTTGATTTCGCAAAAACCTACAACAGGACCATCAAACAGCTGACCATCTTGCTGATTAAGATTTGGCCTTGCAAGTCCAAACCATGGATTATCAATTGCCCAATCTTCAAAAGACAATGTTTCTGACAAATCAGAACTAACAGAATCTGACTCTAAGTCTGAAAGAAGATCATCACCCTCTTCTTCTAATTTATCTATATTATCTTCAATATTAGAATCTGTACTTTCTGATAAAATTTCACTCTCATCCTGATTAGTTAAACTAGAATCATTAGTTGAATTACGCTCCTTTAAATAAGTATTAGCGTTATCTAAAAATTGAAATATATCTTTATTTTCATATGTTTCCCAAAATTCTAGTTGAGCAGTAGATTGTAAAAGTTTTCTTGCTCTCTCTGGATCCTTAATTCCTGGAAGCTCAACAAGTATTCTTCCAGCTGTCTCAAGGCGTTGTATATTAGGCTGTGTGACTCCAAATCTATCAATCCTACTTCGAAGTATATTAAAAGATCTATTAATAGCATCTTCTACTTCTAATTTTAAAACATCTATAACTTCATTATTGGTAGCATCAATCTTAACTTTATCTTTTAATTGAGAAGTAAAAATAACTGCTAAACCATTATTTGGAGAAAGTTTCTCATATTCTAGACCAAATAAAGTAACAAAGTCATCTTGACTATTCTCTTGAGCACTTAATGCATTAGAAATAGAAGACTTAAATACTTCATCAATACTGTTATTTGCAAGTGCTTTAAGTACATCAACCACCATAACCTCAAGAGTAACGTTCATACCACCTTTAAGGTCAAGACCAAGATTTAATTCCCTCTGCTTGCAATCAGAATAAGTATATTGAGCAATCAATATGTCATATACTTCTTCAGAATTTATAGAATCTAAATACTGTTTAATTTTAACAGCTTTCTCATCTTCATTAAAATTTTCTGCATATTGTGCAGCATCACTTTCGACCCTATCAGCTATCCATGTAAAAGATAATTGATATATACATATTACTGCGAAAACAATAGCAATTATCTTTATAAAGTTTCTATTTTGCATAATGTTAATTTTTTAGAGTCGGCAAATATAATCTTTTCATCCTAAATATTATAATTCTTTCAGAATTGAAATATAAGATTTAAAACAGTTTAAATCTATTTTAAAATAACTTATTAATATCTTTGTATCATTACTATGATCCTATCATGCAAAAGAA
>Ga0114993_10005718_pt1 | contig 11902 bp, 14 predicted proteins | sample ArcticOcean_MG_C_FD_87042 | JGI IMG/M metagenome (GOLD analysis project Ga0114993, IMG submission 87042) | Marine microbial communities from western Arctic Ocean - ArcticOcean_MG_CB2_150 | ecosystem: Environmental > Aquatic > Marine > Oceanic | place: Arctic Ocean: Canada Basin | collected...
GGTGACGATGGCCGCTTTGCTGCTAAGGTCGGGCATGTTGTCATCTCCGATTGCCTTGGCTCAGGACGCTGAGGGAGTCGGGACCGTGGCTTGACTTCCACCCCGCACCCTGACTGCGGATCCTGCCACCCAAGCTTTCCAAGCACGGAGCCGTGCTGCAATTTCTGAGCATGGCTTCCCCTTACCGCAAAGTCGCGCTCGTGACAGGTGGCGCTGTTCGCGTCGGGCGGGCGCTTTCGCTGGGGCTCGCAGAAGCGGGTTATGACGTCGCTGTACACTATTACAGCTCGTCGAAGGCAGCGCAGGAAGTGGTGCGTCGCATCGGCGAGATGGGGCGCCGGGGCGTGCTGGTGGAGGGGGACATGGGGGATCCGGCGGGAGTCGAGGCGATCGCGGCGGCCGTGCGGGAACGCTGCAGCCGTCTCGATCTACTCGTGAACAGCGCGGCGTCCTTTGAGCACGCGGATCTGCTAGCCGTGAACGTCGACGCCTGGGACCGGGTGATGAACGTGAACCTGCGCGGCCCTTTCCTGCTCGTTCGGGAGAGCGCGGCACTCCTCAAGGAAAATCAGGGCGCGGTAGTGAACATTCTCGACCTTGGGGCGTTCAAACCCTGGACCCACCATCCCCACCACGCGGTGTCCAAGGCCGCTCTCCTCCACCTCACTAAGATCCTCGCCCTGGTGCTGGCACCCGACGTCCGGGTGAATGCGATCGCCCCGGGTGCGGTACTCATGCCAGAGGATTCGGACGCCGCCGATAGAGACCGGGAACGGCGCCGCACACCGCTTGGACGCCTCGGATCCCCGGAGGATGTCCTCCGCGCCGTGCTCTTCCTGGCAGCCTCTCCATTCATCACTGGCGAGGTGTTAGTAGTCGACGGGGGACGTTCACTCGACGACTGAAGCGACCGCCGGGAATCAGTGCCGCCGCTGCGTTCCGGTGACCTGCTAGATCACTTTGTGCTGGTTGACCGCCACCTGAAGGGCCATGCCACCGTGAGCCAGCCAGCGCTCGGCCTCAAGCGCGGCCATGCACCCGGTACCTGCAGCGGTGACAGCCTGGCGATAGAACGAGTCCATCACGTCCCCCGCCGCGTACACACCCTCCACCGACGTCTGAGTCCTCCACGGCACCGACGTCTTCACGTAACCGTCGGGTCCAAGCTCGACCTCTCCCCCGAGGAATTGCGTGTTGGGATCGTGGCCAATCGCGACAAACAGACCACCCACCTCCAGCTCTCTCTCCTCGCCCGTGACTCGGTCCCGTAGGCGGAGACCTGTGATCTCCTCGTCGCCCAGCACCGCCTCAATGACAGTGTTCCAGAGGAACCGGATCTTCGGGTTCGCGCGGGCCCGATCCTGCATGATGTGACTCGCGCGCAGCTCATCACGACGGTGGATGATCACCACCTCCAAGGCGAAGCTGGTGAGATAGAGCGCCTCCTCCATCGCTGTGTCCCCACCGCCCACAACCGCGAGCACTCGGTTTCGGTAGAAAGGCAACGCACCATCGCACACCGCGCACGCTGACACTCCGCCGCCGGAACGCGCGAGCCGTTCCTCACCCGAGACGTCCAGCCACCGCGCGTTGGCACCAGTGGCGATGATCACAGTGTCGGCCTCTGTCTCCCCGCCGTCACTCGTGAAAACGCGCCGAGGGTAGGCCCGGAAATCCACCCGCGCGACGTCGTCAGTGATGATGCGAGTGCCGAAGCGCTCAGCCTGTTTCCGGAACGCCGCCATCATCTCCTGACCGGAGACTGCTTCCGCGAAACCGGGATAGTTCTCGACGTCACTCGTGAACATGAGCTGCCCGCCAGGGATCATGGTGCGGCTGCCTGCTCCCTCGAAGACGAGGGGAGCCAGGTTGGCTCGGGCCGCGTAGATGGCAGCCGTCCAGGCGGCCGGGCCAGAACCGATGATCACCAACCGCTCCCTCGTTTGTTCACTCATTAGCCGGCCGCGCCCCCCGTCACTTATCCTTGAATATCGCCAGGTTCGTGGAATGACCGGGATTCACCCGCGCACTCGGATTCATGCGGTGGACTGCGTTGTTCACAGCAATCGTCACCTCGGAGAAGCCGGTCACGATCAGATCGATCTTTCCCTCGTACTCGACGACGTCCCCCGCCGCGTAGATGCCCGCAACGTTCGTCTCCATGAGCTGGTTCACCACGATCCTATTCTTGTTGACCGTAAGGCCCCATCTCTTGATCGGCCCCAGGTCAGGCTTGAAACCGAGGAAGCAGAGAACCGCGTCCACATCCACGCGCGTGTCTACGTCAGTTCGGTTGTCGTAGATGGTGACCCCGTCAACCGTCCCGTTGCCGTGGATGGCGCGCACTTCGTGGAAGGTGCACAGCGAGATGCGGCCCGAGGCGAGTGCCTCCTCCAACGCAGCCACCGAAGACTCGTGAGCCCGAAAAGTTTCGCGCCGGTGGATCATGGTCAGCTCCGAGCATTTGTCCTTTAGGATCAGGGCCCAGTCCAGCGCGGAGTCCCCGCCACCCACGATGATCACCCGCTTGCCCTGGTAGCTATCCGGGTCCTTGACGAAGTAGTGGACACCATTGTGGAGCAGCTCGTGATAGCCGGGCACCTTGAGGTGTTGGGGCTCGAAGGCACCCTTGCCCCCCGCAATCAGAATCGTCTTTGTAAGGTAAGTCCGGGACCGACCGACCAGCCTGAACAGGTCCCCTTCGCGCCCGACCTCACTTACTTCTTCGTCGAGCACGACATCGCAACCGAACTGGGTGCCCTGCTCGATCAGGTTTTGTGCCAGATCTTTGGCAAGGATTTTGGAGAAGCCTCCGACGTCGAAGATGTCCTTTTCGGGATAGAGGGCGGTAAGCTGACCGCCCAGCTCAGGTAGCGAGTCGATGATCCGGCAGGTCGCCTTACGCACGCCTGCGTAGAAAGCACCGAACAGCCCCGTGGGGCCGCCCCCAATGATCGTGATGTCCTTAATGTCGTCCTGCATCAGACAGCCTGAGCCGTGAGACTTCGCTTCTCGTTCGGGAACGGAGCGCCCCGGGCAGAATAGAAAATTTAACCAGGCCGGCCCCGCTCCCCAAGCCTGAGAGGTGGTACCCGGCTAGGCGCATAGTATGGCCCGCGTCAGCGCTGAGACGTGTCTCCCGGTACGTTCGCTACCAGGTGCCGATGAGCGGCCTGGATCATCGCCCGCGCATTCTGGTAGGTGACGCGGTTCATCGCTTGCTCAATCGGGAGCCACTCGCACTCGGTGATCCCCTCGGCAACCTGAGGGGTCGGGTCGCCCCCAGCCGAGCGCATGAGGAAGAAGGAGCAGAACTTGTGGACCAGGATCTCATCCCGGCGGAAATACCAATCGATGGAGCCCACCTCCGGCCCCAGCTCGAGACCATCCAGACCCGTCTCCTCCCGCACCTCCCGGATCGCCGCGGTAGGCGCGTCTTCGCCCTCCTCCAGGTGCCCCTTGGGTAGCCCCCAGTTCTTGTAGGGATCGCGGATCAACAGAACGTGGTGAACGCCTCCCCAAGCTCTGACCACGACTCCACCGGCGCTCCTCTCCTCCCGGACCGCGCGCTGCGCGCTCACGCGAGCTCCGCGTCGGAGGGGAAATGAATCCCGCTAGGTGCGGGGCTCAACGGTCAAAATATCGAGAGGCGCACGTAGCGCCGTGGATTGGCCTTGATGTCGGCCAGAAGCGAGTCGAGTTGAGCCATGGCGCTCTCGGCACGCACCGCAAGCGTGGAGTCCAGCAGCAGCCGTCCCAGCGCCCCCTGCCCCGATTCCATCCGGGAGGTGAAGCGTTGAACACTGCCGAAGGCCGAATCCGCCCTGGCCACAGCCTGGTCCAGACCCCCAATCGATCGGTTCACCTGAGCCGCGACGCGGTTGATGTTGGCGGCAGTGCTTCGCACGCTCACCAGGATGGAATCCACATCCCCGCGATCGAGCATCGCGTCGACCTCCCGGAACGTGGTGTTGGCCTGGGCCGATGCCTGGCTGATCTCGTCGGCTGCGCGCGCGACGTCTGCACTCACATCCGCGAAGGTCGACGCCTGTTGGGTGATCAGGTTTCGGATCTCTGAACTCACCACCTCGAGATTGGCAATCACGCTCCGGAGCTGATCGACGGTCTGCTCGTTGAACGTGCGGTCAAAACGGTCCGTCAACACGCTCAAGTTCTGGGAGATCTCGTCGGCAGCAGCGGTCAGGCGGGAGATATCGGGGATGGCGTAACCGCCAATCACCAGAGTGTCGCGGCCCTGATCCGCGGCCGGAACATCGAAGTAGTCGAACTGGGGAAAGCGTGCGCGCCTGACGATCTCGGCCTGCCAGCCCCCGAACAACGACTGCGGCGCGATGATCACTCCGGCACTGACTGCGTTTCCGAGGTCGAAGGCGCCCTCTACCTCCAGCCCGAGCCGCACCACATCTCCCCCCGGGTCGACGGTGATGCTCGCGACATTTCCGATGGATACGCCGCGAAGCTTGACCGGATTGCCCGTGGTAAGCTGGCCCACGTCGAGAACCAACACCTCCACGTACGTCGCCTCTCGCCCCCAGTTCGTGCCTCGGAGCCAGAGAGTCCCCACCGCACTGACCAGGATGGCAGCGATTACCGTCGACCCCACCACCAATTCTCTTCCCTGGGTCATAGCAGCCTCTCCAGCGACGATTCGGTTGCTCTCGTCATACCGGGACGTTCCGGGACAGCTCGGGACGGCCTTCCACAAACCCCTTCACCACCGGGTCGTCCGTGCCGCGAACATCGTCAGGCGTACCCACGAACCTGATAGACCCCTCGTGGAGCATTGCGATCCGGTCGGAGATCCCATAGGCGCTCTCCATGTCGTGAGTCACTACGATGCCGGTGACGCCGAGCTCCTCCGACATGCGGCTGATGAGACTGTCGATCGTCGTCTTCGTCACCGGGTCGAGGCCGGTGGTGGGCTCATCATAGAGCAGGTACTTCGGTTGGGTCGCGATCGCGCGTGCCAGGCCAGCCCGCTTGCGCATGCCACCGGAGAGCTCAGCGGGGCGGCGCTCTTCGGCGCCCCCTAGGTCCACGATGTGCAGGCAGTATGATACCCGCTTCTGAATGTCCCCCTCGGTCATCCCCTTGATGCGTCGAAGCCCCATCGCAACGTTCTCGCCTACGGACATGGAGTCGAAAAGCGCGGCGAACTGGAAGACGTATCCCACCTGTCGCCGGAGCTCATACAGCTCCGGGCGGAGGATAGTGTGGACGTTCTTCCCGTCCACCCACACCTCGCCTGAATCGGGCGTGATCAGCCCAATGATAGTCTTGAGAGTGACCGATTTTCCCGCCCCGGAGGGACCGATGATGGAAAGGGTCTCCCCCTCTCGGACGTAGAGCGAGAAGCCCTGGAGGATGTGATCCTCCCCAAAGGACTTGTGGATGTCTTTGATCTCGATGCTCAATTCGACACCCTCACAGCAGCACCGCTGCCCAGAATGCGTCCAGGACCAGAATGATCATGCTCCCCGCAACCACGGCGCGGGTTGTGGCATGCCCCACCCCCTCCGCGCCGCCCGACGTCTGGAGACCATAGAAACAGCCCACTCCAGTCACGACCAAGCCGAAGCTCCATGCCTTGATGAGCGCGAACTGCACGTCGTAGGTGTCGAAGAATAACCTGAGCCCCTTAACGAACTCCGGCGTCGTCACGTCGAGCATGGCCAACGACGTGAGCCAGCCTGCGACGATACCGACGACCAGAGAGAATACCGTAATGACTGGGAACATGAACATGCCGGCTAGCACGCGCGGCACGACAAGGTAGGCCACAGGATCGTACGCCAACGACTCCAGAGCATCGATCTGCTCGGTAACCCGCATGGTACCTAGCTCGGAGGCGATGCTCGCCCCCACCCGGCCCGCGAGCGCGAGCGCTGTGAGGGCGGGCCCAAGCTCGAGGATGACCGTCTTCCCGACAAGCGCGCCCACGAAGTAATCGGGAACCGTACCGGTGAACGTGTAGGAGGCCTGGATCGCCAGGACCATTCCGGTGAACGTCAGGGTGAAGAGGGCGATCGGGATCGAGGCCACACCGATCGTCACGAGCAGCGGCACCAGGCGGGGCCCCCAAATGTCCACCTGCCTCAGGGTCCCGACAGCCCGCGCCGCGAGGTGCCCCCCTTTCCCCACCGAGCCCACCCCCGCCATCACCCAGCGCCCCACCGAACGCACTGGAGCCGACAGACCATGAAGCTCGAATTCAGAATCCTCCACGTCGTGCCGGATGGGTGCCATGGAAGACAAGATAGACCCGCCCGTTATTCCAAGCGAAGGGCCACAGAATCGCCCGCGCAAAAGCTCAGCCAGAAAGGGGGGCGGGTAGGACCGAAGGGAGGGCGAGATGCGCCGCAGCGGGAGCTCAGATGCGAGGCGGTGGCTCGTCCCGCTGACCTCGCCTCAGACCCAACCACAAACCTCAACCTACCGGTGTCAGCAGATCGTTCTCCAGCGTGAACTCCACCTCCTCCTTCTCCCCCTTATCGTTTACCACCATGAAGGCCACGCGCACGCGCGCAACCGCACCCTTCATGTCCGTCACGGCCACCTCGAAATCGAGCCCCTGGTCCGGCGACGCGATGCGGGTTCGGACCCGCCCCCCGGGAGTGGCCTCTTGACAGCCCGCTGGGTTCCTGAACAGGGTCTTAGTCGACTGCCGCCCGGTCTGGAGCACGCGGGTCACCTTCACGTGCCGCAGCCAATCGGGCTGGTAGCTCACCTGGTACGCGAAGCCGCGCTGATCGGCTCCGGACCCATCCCGGTTGTGACGCGCCATTGAGCTCCCCTTGCCAGCCAGAAAATTGACTATTTTGACTGAAAACTAATGTTTATCTGCCAGACAAATTTGTCAAGTTTTTTCGGCACCCCCAGGCCCAGGATGGGCTGAACCAAGGGCGTTTCCTGCTCCCCAGCCAATTCGGAGAATTCCAACTAGAGTGACACGGGGACAGCGACGAAGGTGAGGAAAAATATCAGGATGGCAAACCAGGGCACGAGGCGGCGCATCGGATCCAGCGGCACCGCTGAAAGGAGTACAGGCAGGTGACGTAGACGACTCCGGTTGACGAGAAGGACAGCGCCCACCCCAGAGCCCACCACCACCAAATGGTGCCCAGTGGGACGAGGATCAGGAGAAAGAGGCGTACTGCCCGGACCTGGCCCGGCTGCTCCCATCGGCAAATAGAGGATACGCCCGCCGTCAAGCTGGCCTAGCGGCATCAGATTAAGCGCGGTCACGAAGAGCCCGAGCCATCCGGCGAAGGCCAGCGGGTGCAACTCCACCGGAACAGACCCGAGCGCCCCGTGGAAGAAGAGCATCCCCAGCAGGTGCAGCAGGGGCCCGTCCCAGATCCCAACGGTCTCGCCGGCGAAACGGATGAAGAAGGGGGTCGCGGAATTCACCGCTCCGACCACCGGCCTAGAGAGGGAAAAACCTACCAGCAGGACCGGCACCGAGGGCAGGAACTCGCGACAGGCCCGGCGGCCGCCACGTCCAGCAGTTCGGGCCTACGGACCGTGGGATCCTTAACGCGGATGAATGCTCCCAGCGTGCCCACGAGCTAATGCCAGGGCGGAAACGGTATGAAGAAGGGCAGTGAGACGGGAACCTTGTGTCGGCGAACCGCCAGATGGTGACCAGAGCTCGCAGCACAGCAGGATCACGAGGAAGGACAGGGCGAACACAGCGCCCTGGGACTCAGGTAGGTGGGAACGGGAAGCCACCCCCCTCCGAGCTCCAAGAAACGCGTTCGCCCCGGATCCACTCCCTGAAGGAGGGCCCCAGCGGCCATGGTGGTGAAGATGGTCACTAGAAACATGACGATGGTGAGCACCTATCGGTCGGCCTGGGGACCGGCCGGGCGTACCAGCACTACCTCGGCCCCCCTCGTCGTTCCCATAGACGTACGCTTGGCCATCCCACGACGCGAGCGCTGCGCGCACCTCCGAGTCGGTGCCGCGAAGTCTTGGCAGGAGTCGCGCCCGCACCACTTATCCCCGCCCGCACACCCCTATCTGATACTCGCCCACGATGCTCAAAAATGCGCTGGCTTCAACCTTGCTTTGGGATGACGTATTCAGTATGATACAAAGAGTTCCTCAGCACATTTGTCGATTATCTTCCGCCTGGCCAAGCCGGCCGGGATCTCCCGCCATATCATTTCGGTTCTCTCCACTACCCGTTGACCAGTTCCTGATTCGCACACCTTTACCGGTCTTTCCCAGGGCCGATCATCCCTCTTGAAGGTCGATCCCCTACGGAGCGTACGTGGACATCACCGAGTTGAATAGCAAAAGCGTGGGAGACCTGCAGGACATGGCAGCAGAACTGAAGCTTTCCAACTTTTCAGGTCTCCGCAAGCAGGACCTCATCTTCCGCATAGAACAGGATCTGCTCGACTCCGCCGTAGTGCTGCGTGGTCTCGGGGTCCTAGAGGTCCTGTCTGAGGGCTACGGATTCCTTCGGTCACAGGATTGGAACTATCTCTATGGCCCCGACGATATCTATGTTAGCCCCTCCCAGATCAAGCGCTTCGACCTGCGCACCGGTGACACCATCCTCGGCCAGGTGCGTCCGCCCAAAGAGGGCGAGAGATACCTCGCGCTCCTCAAGGTCGAGAACGTTAACGGTAACGATCCGGACAAGGCCATGCATCGGATCGCATTCGACAACCTGCGTCCTCGGTATCCCGAGCATCGCCTCCACCTGGAAAACTCGGACGGCGACCTGACGGCAAGGGTCATCGACCTTATTTCGCCTATCGGCATGGGTCAGCGAGGATTGATCGTATCCCCGCCCAAGGCCGGAAAGACGATCATCCTCCAGAAGATCGCCAACGCGATCGTAGAGAACCATTCCGACGTGCACCTGATCGTGCTTCTTATCGACGAGCGGCCGGAAGAAGTGACCGACATGGAAGAACACGTGGCGGCCGAGGTGATCTCATCTACATTCGACGAGCCGGCTGAGCGCCACACGCAGGTCGCAGAAATGGTGTTGGAGAAAGCGAAGCGGCTGGTGGAGCATGGCCAGAACGTAGTGGTCTTGCTCGATTCCATTACGCGGCTCGCGCGCGCCTACAACGTGACCGTCCCCCACTCCGGGAAGATCCTCTCCGGCGGCGTGGACGCGAACGCGCTGCACAAGCCCAAGCGCTTTTTCGGGGCGGCCCGCAACATCGACGAGGGAGGCTCGCTCACCATCATCGCCACAGCATTGATCGAAACGGGTAGCCGGATGGACGAAGTGATATTCGAGGAGTTCAAGGGTACCGGCAACATGGAGTTGATCCTCGACCGCCACATCTCGGACAAGCGCGTTTTTCCAGCCATCGACATCAACCGCTCGGGTACCCGGAAAGAGGAATTGCTCCTCTCAGAGCAGGAACTTAACCGGGTCTACCTGCTCAGGAATTTTCTTGCGGACATGCCGACGACGGAGTCGATCGAGTTCCTGCTGCAGAGGATGGGCCGGGCGACTACAAACCAGGAATTCCTGGAAAGCATGGCCGCGGGCTGATGCCCGCTACTCATCCAGCACAGCCTGGTAGCGGGGATTCACCACCAGCTGGTTATCCTGGAAGATATTTCGGTCCCACGGGAAGATGATAGCCTGGTCCGTTTCAAGCGCAAAGTAGTCGGGCTTATAGCCCCGGGGACGGACGAAGGCAGTGGCCGTGCTGGCCTCCGCCGGCGACACGTTGCGCACGGCCGAGAGCGCCATGCGGAGTGTCTCGCCAGACGAGGAGATCTCGTCCAGGATCAGGACGCGCTAATCGCGCGACGAGGCGGGAGCCGAGGACATGATGGCGGGGCTCTCGTGCACCTGCTCGCCCCCGTCCCGGCGCGAGATATTCATCGAGTGAAAATCCACGCGGATGATTAAAGCGACCACGGCACCAGGGATCACCCCAGCCCGGGCGACACCCACCACCAACTCTGGGTCGTAATCACGCGCAACCCGGAGGGCAAGGGCACGGGGTAGCTCCGAGGTGGGAGGGACATCAGTCCAAAGCAGGAGAGACACCAGGGCGGGAGGAAGGCCCGAAACGAAAGGCACATGAGCGACGATCTCCAAGCGGAAGCTGACCTGAGGCTCGAGAAGGCGCTGGCCGACACGGGGGCGCGGGATCCCCGCGAATTCTACCGTGAGTCCCTGCGCAACCTCAAGCAGGCGGACCGGCAGGCGTACGAGGAGGCAGTGGGGTATTACCGAGAGACCCTGGTTCCCTCGTTGGCGAAGGGGGTGGATCCGCTGCCTGCCTGGACCGAATACGGGCGGAGGCTCGCCCTGCTCACGGCTCCCGGCCGAACCATGATGGTAGACCGCACGGGTGTTGCCGAGCCGTACGTCGAGCCCGCGCCGCTAGACCGGCTGGTACTTCACCTCCCCGAAGGCCAGGGCTCCGCGATCCGGGCGGTGGTCGTGGGCCTGCCGGTGGAGCTGACCCGCGCCCAGCGTGCACACTATGACCTGCTCGTTTCAGGCCGTTTGACCATACTGGAGTGACCATGGAAAGAAACCAGCACCGCATCAATACCTACACGTACATGGCGTGGGCGTCGTGAAGCCTATCGATCCCCCTCGCCTCGTGCTGCGCGTGCAGGCCGTACTGCGCTGCTGGAGCGGGGTCCGACCCGCCATCTTGCTCTAACCAAGCCGACCCGCCAGAAGCGGCCGGAGAGGCCAAACCATGCTGCGGGTAATCAACCCGGCTACGGGTGTCCTGATCCGACAGTACCCGAAGATGAGCGAGCTGTCAGCGCTGGACATCTTAGAGCGGGTAGCCGAATCCCACACTGAATGGCGCGAGACAGATTTTCCGTATCGTGCCGAACGGATGCGAGCGGCTGCAGACGTGCTGAGGGAACGGGCTGGGGAATTCGCCCAGCTGATGACGTTGGAAATGGGCAAGCCTATCGCGGAAGCCCGCGCCGAAGTGGAAAAATGCGCGGTCAGTTGCGAATACTACGCTGACCATGCAGAGCGGATGCTGGCTCCAGAGACGGTTAACACCGAGGCGGTCCGGAGCTACTGGACCTACCGTCCACTGGGAATCGTGCTAGCGGTCATGCCCTGGAATTTCCCTTTCTGGCAGGTCTTCCGCTTCGCCGCTCCAAACCTCATGGCGGGGAACGCTGGTGTCCTCAAACACGCCTCCAACGTTCCGGGGTGTGCGCTGGCTATCGAGGAAGTCTTCAGAGAAGCGAACTTCCCCCACGATCTCTTCCGCACCCTCTTGGTGGACAGCTCGCAAGTGTACCGGATCATCGAGGATGAACGGGTGCGCGCAATCACTGTGACCGGCAGCGTGGCTGCGGGAAAGGCAGTGGCGGAAAAGGCGGGTGCCCTCGCGAAGAAGACCGTCCTCGAGCTGGGGGGGAGTGATCCCTACTTGGTGCTCGCGGACGCAGACCTTGGGCTCGCTACAGAGACGTGCGCAAAGAGTCGTCTCATAAATTCAGGGCAGAGCTGCATCGCAGCCAAACGTTTCGTGGTGGTGGATGCCGTACACAACGCGTTCGTCGAGCGCTTCGTGGAGCGAATGAACCGGGCCAAGATGGGCGACCCCATGGGGGACGACACCGAGGTGGGTCCCCTGGCTCGTACGGACTTACGCGACGCGCTGCACGACCAGGTGCGGCGGACGGTGGAGGCGGGTGCGCGCTGCGTCTTGGGCGGAGAGATCCCCGAACAAAATGGAGCCTGGTACCCACCCACAGTGCTCGTGGATGTATCGCCCGGAATGCCCGCATATGGAGAGGAGCTGTTCGGGCCGGTTGCGGCCGTCATTCGCGCGCGGGACGAGGAGGATGCCATCAGGATCGCAAACGACACTTCGTTCGGCCTGGGCGCAGCGATCTTCACGCGTGA
>Ga0114993_10005725_pt1 | contig 11889 bp, 13 predicted proteins | sample ArcticOcean_MG_C_FD_87042 | JGI IMG/M metagenome (GOLD analysis project Ga0114993, IMG submission 87042) | Marine microbial communities from western Arctic Ocean - ArcticOcean_MG_CB2_150 | ecosystem: Environmental > Aquatic > Marine > Oceanic | place: Arctic Ocean: Canada Basin | collected...
GGAGAATTTATTGAAATAGCTACAGCAGTAGATTTTTTAAATGAAAAAGCTTTTTCAATAATTTCTTGCTGACCTGAAAAATCTAAACCTTGCTTAAATTTTCCAACGTTTCCTATTACACCTGATAATCTAATATGAGGAACAATTTTTTTTTTTTTAAAAATTTTAAATATTGAAAACATGTGATGATTTATATTCTAGTTATCATAGTTTTTAGATTCTTTTAAATTTTATGTAAAGTTATAAAGCTACTCTAGGTTGTAATTTTGGGGTGCGTCATTACTCACCTAAAAGTGTTTTTTTTAATACATAATAAAAGCTATAATTGTTTTTATGGGAGTAGTAATACCATTAAAAAAAGAAATAAATAATTCTTATTTAGGGCTAAAAAATCTTGCTGGGCTTAAACTCGATAATGTAAGCCAAATAATAAAATCTAAACTAACAAGTAAAATAAGTTTAATACATAAGATGACAAATCATCACCTAGATTCAGGTGGAAAAAGAATCAGGCCATTATTAACTTTATCGACTGCGAAATTGTGTGGATATGAAAATGGAAATAGAGATGTTAATTTAGCTGCTTGTGTTGAATTAATTCATAGCGCAACTTTATTACATGATGATGTAATTGATAATAGTGACCTAAGAAGAGGAGTTAAAACTGCAAATTCAATTTGGGGAAATCAATCATCTATATTGGTTGGTGATTATCTCTTTAGCCGATGCTTTGAAATGATGGTTGAAGATGGCTCAATTGAAATATTAAAATTATTATCATCTACTTCTGCAACAATAGCACAAGGTGAAGTATTGCAATTAGAGCATAAAGGAGAAATAGATGTTTTGGAAGAAACTTATTTTAATATCATAAATATGAAAACAGCAGCCTTATTTGCTGCCGCAACTAGAATTGGTGCGTGCATAAGTAATAAAAGTATAAAAGAAAAAGATGCACTTGAGTCTTATGGAAAAAATCTTGGTATGGCATTTCAGATTGCTGATGATGCTTTAGATTATTATTCTAAAAATATATTTTTTGGAAAAAAAATTGGAAAAGACTTCTACGAAGGTAAAACTACATTACCTTTAATTATAATTTTTCAAAGGGCTAATAGTGAAGAAAAAAAATTTCTTACAGAAATATTTAAAAAAGAAAAAAGGAATAAAGATGATTTTAGTGAAACCTTGGCGCTAATAAATAAATATAAAGCTGTACAAACAAGTTTAAAAAGAGCTGAATATTTTGTTAATATTTCTTATGATGCTCTAGGTATATTTGAGGATAGCAAAGAGAGAAAAATTTTACAAGATTTAACTGGGTTTAGCCTTAACAGATCTTTTTAAGGATATAGAATTTCTTTATTCCAATTATTTAAAACTTTTTTATATTTCAATCTTTCGTGAATTCTATATTTGTCACCTAACCAAAATTCAATTTCTGAAGGTGTTAAACACCAACCCGACCAGTGTTGAGGTCTGGGTAATTTTTTTTCATCATTGTATTTTATTTTGAACTCTTCAATTTTTTTTAAAAAATCATCTCTTTTTTTCATAATTTTTGATTGATTAGATGCCCATGCACCTATTCTGCTTTCATACGGTCTACTATTAAAATATAGATCTGCTGCTTTATCATCTACTTGGTTTACGCTTCCAGATATTCTTATTTGTCTTTGAAGACTTTTCCAGTGAAAACACATTGCTGCTTTATTATTTTCTTTAAGATCATAGCTTTTGGGACTATTTAAATTTGTATAAAAAACGAATCCTTTTTCACTTATCCCTTTTAAAAGCACCATTCTAACGCTAGGTTCATTATTTTTATTTGATGTTGCCAAAGATAACGCATTTGGATCATTTATCTCGTTTTTTTCAGCCTCAGACATCCATATTTTGAATAATTTCAAAGGATCGTCTAAATCCATAAAACAAGAGTCTAGGTTTAAAGAGTTTTTTTGATTCATAAAATAGTCAAAATATTCTATATAATACAATCTAATGTCATTTAACACATTTGGAAAGATATTTCGTTTTACAACATGGGGTGAATCCCATGGACCCGCCATAGGGTGTGTGGTGGATGGATGCCCTCCTAATATTGCTCTATCAGAAAAAGATATCATGAAAGATATGGACAGAAGGCGTCCTGGTAAATCAAAATTTACGTCACAAAGAAAAGAATCTGATAAAGTAGAAATTTTATCTGGTGTTTTTCAAGGAAAAACTACGGGCACCCCTATCTCTATGATTATTTACAATGAAGATGCCAAATCTAGAGATTATGAAACAATTAAAAACAAATTTAGACCAGGACATGCTGATTATACATATTTTTTAAAATATGGAATACGAGACTATAGAGGTGGTGGACGACAATCGGCTAGAGAAACAGCATGTCGTGTAGCTGCTGGAGCTATAGCTCGAATTGCCCTAAATAAGTTAATTGGTAAAAAGTTTAAAGTTATTGGTGCCGTCACACAGTTAGGTCTTCTTGCTTGTGATAAAAATAATTGGAATGAAAAAGAAATAAGAAAAAATTCATTTTTTTGTCCAGATAAAAAATCAATTAAACTTTGGGAAAATTATTTACTTGCTATTAGAAAAAATGGTTCATCTTGTGGTGCAATAATTGAATTAAGAGCATCTGGCGTTCCTGTAGGTTTAGGTGCGCCAATTTACTCAAAACTAGATTCAGATTTAGCGAGTGCATTAATGAGCATCAACGCTGTTAAGGGGGTAAATATAGGAGTGGGGATGAGTGCAGCTTTTTTAAGTGGAGAGGAAAATTCTGATGAAATTAAAGGTATGTCTGGTAAAACAAAATTTAAATCTAATAATGCTGGTGGAATATTAGGTGGCATATCTTCAGGTCAAGAAATTGTTGTCTCTTTTGCTGTAAAACCAACTTCTTCAATTTTAATTAGCAGAGAAACTATTGATAAAAAAGGAAAAAATACCAAAATTTCTGTAAAAGGAAGACATGATCCATGTGTTGGAATTAGAGCTGTTCCAATTGGGGAAGCTATGATGTTGTGCGTTATTTTAGATCACTATTTACTAAATCGCGCACAATGTAGTTAAATATTTGTATTACCCATTAAATTAACTATCACAACGCCAACAATAATTAAGCCTAAACCAATTATTGTATAAAAATTTGGTGTTTGATTATATTTTATAACTCCGACAACAACTGTTGCTACGATAGCTAATCCTGCAAATGATGCATAAGTTATTCCCATGGGTATAGTTTTCATAACAACTGACAAAGCATACATGCATAAAACAATTGTAATTGCAGTAATTATGCTTGGAACCATAATCGTAAAACCTTCAGCGCTCTTTGCAAAGCTATTCGAAGCTACACCTAAAAAAACTGCTAAGACTAAAAATAAGTATGATGTTGTGAGATTCATTTATTTATTTAAATTTTTTATTTTTGGTATGACTATATTTGATTTTAAAGTTTCAATAGCTTTTTGTTCTATTGCCTCGGCATTAAGACCTGCAGCTTTATACATATTTTCTGGTGTATCTTGTTCTATAAATTCATCTGGTAAAATCATTGATCTTATTTTTAACCCTTTGTCAAAAAAACCTTTTTCTGAAAGCATTTGGAAAACATGAGAACCAAAACCACCAATAGAACCTTCTTCAATCGTAATTAAAACTTCATGGTTTAAACAAAGATCCATTATTAATTTTTGATCAAGTGGTTTTGCAAATCTTGCATCAGCAACTGTTGTTGATATTCCTTTAGCATCTAGTGAATTTGCTGCTTTAATACATTCGTGTAACCTTCCTCCAAAACTTAATATTGCAACTTTTTTTCCTTCCTTCACAATTTTTCCTTTTCCTATTTCTAAAATATCATTTATTAATGGAAGCTCGATACCTTGACCATTTCCACGAGGATATCTAAATGCTGAAGGTCTATCGTTAATGCTTACTGCTGTGTTTACCATTCTAACTAACTCTGCTTCATCGCTGGCAGCCATAACAACAAAATTTGGTAAAGTAGATAGATAAGTAATATCAAAAGATCCTGCATGTGTTGGACCGTCAGCACCAACTAAACCTGCTCTATCTATAGCAAATCTAACAGGAAGATTTTGAATAGCTACATCATGAACTACTTGATCGTATGCTCTTTGAAGAAAAGTAGAATAAATTGCTGCAAATGGTTTATAGCCTTGTGTAGATAAACCAGCGGCAAATGTAACGGCATGTTGTTCAGCAATACCCACATCAAACATTCGATCTGGGAATTTTTTAGCAAAAATATCCATTCCTGTACCAGATGGCATTGCTCCTGTTATACCTATAATTTTTGAATCGTTTTCAGCATGTTTAACTAAAGTGTTGGCAAAAACTTTCGTGTATGAAGATATATTAGTTTTAGATTTAGTCTGTTCTCCAGTAACGACATTGAATTTGCTTACACCGTGATATTTATCTTTAGAGTCTTCAGCAGGCTTATAGCCCTTACCTTTTTTGGTAATGGCATGGATTAAAATAGGACCATTATATTTTGAATTTTTAGCATTATTTAAAATTGTTATTAAACTATCTAAATTATGACCATCTATTGGTCCGATATAATAAAAACCAAGTTCATTAAAAAGTGTTCCTCCAGAAACTATATCTCTCATAAAAGTTTCTGCTTTTCCTGCTTTGTCTTTAAATTTTTTAGAAAATGCAGAAATAAGTAATTTTATTTTTTCTCTAAAACTTAAATAAGTTTTTCCAGATAATAATCTTGCTAAATATGAACTCATGGCACCTACAGGGGGAGCTATTGACATATCATTATCGTTTAAAATAACTATTAAATTAGATTTTGTAGCGCCAGCATTATTCATTGCTTCATACGCCATACCCGCGCTCATAGCTCCATCACCAATCACTGCTATTACTTTGTTTGAACTTTTTGATAGGCTATTTGCTACCGCCATACCTAATGTTGAAGAAATAGAAGTTGAACTATGCGCAGCTCCAAAAGGATCATATTCACTTTCAGATCTTTTTGTAAAACCAGAAAGTCCTCCATTTTTTCTTAAGCTTCTTATTCTATCCCTTCGACCTGTAATTATTTTATGAGGATAAGTTTGGTGACCAACGTCCCAAACTAATTTGTCTTTTGGTGTATCAAAAACATAATGTAGTGCTATTGTTAATTCAACAACGCCTAGTCCTGCTCCTAGATGTCCACCAGTAACTGAAACTACATCTATTAACTCATTCCTAAGTTCTTTGGCTACCTCTTTAAGATCTTCTTTTTTTAATTTTCTTAAGTCTACAGGATATTTAACTGTGTCTAATAAGCTTTTTTTTTTCATTTAAAATTTTCTATTTAATATAAATTTTACAGATTGTAATAAATCTTGAGATTTAATACCATAATTTTTAATTTTTTTGTTTGTTTTTTTTCGTAGATTATGTGCAAAAATCAAAGTTTCTTTATAACCAATTAAGTTAACTAATGTGGGTTTGCCTTTTAATTTATCACGCTTAGTTGGTTTGCCAACAATTTTACTATCTCCTTTAAAATCAATTAAATCATCAGCAATCTGAAATAACGTACCAATATCTAAACCTAATTTTTTTAATCTTTTTCGTTTTTTAAAACTTTGTTTCTTAATAATTCCTGCTGACTCGCAACAAAAAGCAAATAATTTTCCTGTTTTTTTCTCTTGAATATCATAAATTTTTTTTCTTGAAATTTTTTTATTTTCAAAAGTGAGATCAAGGTATTGTCCTCCTGCAAGTCCCAGAAAACCTGAATATTGCGATAATGATAATATTAATTCATTTTTTACTATTGGTGGGAGTTTTAATTTTTCACTAGACAAAATTTCAAAAGCTAATGTAAGTAAAGAACTTCCAGCTAAAATTGCAGTAAATTCATTAAAGCGTTTATGTGTTGCAAGTTTGCCTCTTCTTAGATCATCATTATCCATTGAAGGTAAATCATCATGAATAAGAGAATATGAATGTACACATTCTATTGCAGCACCAATAGTAATTAATTTTTTGTATTCTATATTAAAAATTTTACCTGTATTAACAATAATAGCTGTCCTAAATCTTTTACCTCCAGAAAAAATACCATAATTCATAGGTTTAATTAAATAAGAATATTTTTTATTTTTTAGAAAAAATTTTTTTAAAAAAAAATTCACATCTTTAGCGATAATGCTTAGCTGATCTGGAAATTTTTCCATAAAAATAATTTAATATTTCAGTTAGGTTTGTTTGTTTGTTTGTTTTAAATTATAACTTTTAATCTCTTTTGATTTTTTTTTAAATTCTTCCTGAATATGGTTGTTTAAATGCATCATTCTGGCATATTTATCTGCAGATTCTTGCAAATTAGTTTTATTATCTTCTAAGCTTTCAATAATGTGTTTAATTTCATTTTGCGCTTCTTTAATAGATTTAACTCTTATGTCGGCTGGAATATTTTTTGATTTCATAATATATCATATATTAATTAATTTATGAAAAAAACCTATTTAAATATATATAAAGCAAATCTAACTAACATAAAAAAAGCAAAAAAAAACATAGAAAATAATAATGTAATTGGTTTGCCGACTGAAACTGTTTATGGTTTAGCTGGAAACGCTTATTCTAATAAGTCTATAAAAAAAATATTCAATTTAAAAAAACGACCATCAATTAATCCTCTCATAGTTCACTTTAAAAACTTAAATGACTTAAAAAAAGATGTAATTTGTACTAACTCTTTTATACTACTTTATAAAGCTTTTTGCCCGGGACCAATTACTTTTATACTTAAAAAAAAATCAAAATCAAAAATTTCAAAGATGGTAAGTGCAGGAAAAAAAACTATTGCTGTTAGAATTCCTAGTCATGTTACTGCAAGAAATTTATTAAAAATATTAAAAATACCTCTTGCTGCGCCTAGCGCAAACATTGCATCAAAATTAAGTCCTACTTGTGCTAAAGATGTATTTGATGAGTTTGGAAATAAAATTAAGTTTATCCTTGATGGGGGGCGTTGTAAAATTGGCTTGGAATCTACCATTATTGATTTAACAAGCAAACCAACCATTTTAAGACAAGGAGCTATTTCGTCTGAACAAATTTATAAAGTTTTAAAAAGAAAAATTACTGTTAATAAAAAATCTAAATCTATTAAAAGTCCAGGTCAATTAAAATTACATTACTATCCGGGTATACCTGTTTCAATGAATAAAACACAAAATAAAAAGGATGAGGCATTTATTACCTTCGGAAATAAATTTAATGATGTTAAGAATAGTTTTAATTTAAGCAAAAAAGGAAATTTAAAAGAAGCTGCAAACAATTTATATAAAACAATGAGAAAAATTAAAAATAAAAAATATAAATCAATCGTTGTTTGCAAAATACCTAATAAAGGAATAGGTAAAGCAATTAATGATAGATTAAAAAAAGCTTCATCAAAATAATTATGTGTGTAATTAAAATTGATAATTTAAACAAAAAATATAAAGAAGTATTTGCTGTTAAAAATATTAACTTTAAAATTAATAAGGGTAAAACAATTGGTCTTCTTGGTCCAAATGGATGTGGAAAATCTACAACTATTGGCATGATACTAGGGTTAATAAAGCCTACTTCTGGAACTGTTTTAATTAATGGAAAAAATATTGAAAATAATAGAACAAGCTTACTTCAAAAAATGAATTTTATCTCTCCATACATTGAATTACCAAAAAAATTAACTATTGAAGAAAATCTCAAAGTATATGGAAGATTGTATGGTGTAAAAAATTTAGAAAATAAAATTTTAGAATTAATGGAAATGCTAAATTTAAATGAATTTAAAAAAAGAAAAACAGGTGAATTATCATCTGGTCAAAAAAACAGGGTTTCTTTAGCAAAAGCATTAATTAACGATCCAGAAATACTTCTATTAGATGAACCGACAGCAAGCCTTGATCCGGACGTTGGAGATTATGTTAGAGGTATTATTGAAAATTTTTCTTCTAAAAATGGTTCAACTATTTTGCTTGCTTCGCATAACATGAATGAAGTTGAAAGATTATGCGATGAAGTAATGATGATGAAAAATGGAGAAATAATTGATTATGGAAAAAGCAATGAATTAGTCAGTAAACATGGAAGAAAAAACCTAGAAGAGGTTTTTTTAAAAATTGTGAGGTCTAAAGATGAAATTTCATAGAATTTATGCATTGTTTCTTCGTCATTTTTTTTTAATTAAGAGCTCATTTCCTAGAATTTTAGATTTAATTTATTGGCCAACAATTCAAATAATTCTATGGGGTTTTATTTCAAAATTTTTTACAATGCATAGTGATTTTTATAATCATACTGTGGGTATTATACTAACTGCCGCAATTCTTTACGATTTTTTATTTCGATCAAGTATAAGTTTTAATATGCTATTTCTCGAAGAAATTTGGAGTAGAAATTTTACAAATTTATTTATTGCTCCTTTAAAAGTAAGTGAAATAATTACAGCATTAACTGCTACAGCTTTGGTTAGAACGTTGATAGGAATAGTTCCAGCAATACTTCTCGCTTCTCCCTTTTTTAATGTTTCTATATTTAGTTTGGGGCCTACACTGATATTACTTTTATTAAGTCTGTACCTTTTTGGAATGGCCCTAGGTCTACTGGTTGTTTCAGGCCTATTTAGATATGGCCCAGCATTTGAAAGTGTAGCATGGTCTTCACTTTTTCTTTTAGCTCCACTTGGATGTGTTTATTATCCATTATCAATTTTGCCTGATTGGCTACAAATATTAGCTAAAACTTTACCCTTAGTTTATATATTTGAAGAGGTTAGATCTATTTTGTTAAACAATATAGTAAATTATTCTAATATTATGTCAGCTTTAATATTAAATTCTATTTATTTTGCACTATCAGTTTTTACATTTTATAAATCTTTCAACACAGCTAGAAATAAAGGTACTTTAATTAACGTTGGAGAATAATTTTTGGTGCGCCACATAGGAGTCGAACCTATAACCCCCAGATTCGAAATCTGGTGCTCTATCCAATTGAGCTAGCAGCGCATAAAGTATAGTATTTGGAGTATACAATATAATTAATGGAAAAAAATATATTTAATATAACAGTGTCTGATTATTAACAAGATTACAGAATTGATAAATTCTTACAATCAGAAATAAGAGAATTAAGTAGAACTAGGCTTCAAAGCCTCATACATGAAGGACAAGTAGAAATAAATAATATTGCGGTAAAAAATCCTTCCAAAAAAATAAAAAAAGAAGATAAAATAAAAGTAAATTTTCCTCCTCCAAAAATAACTTTAATTAAACCAAATAAAATACCATTAAATATTTTATATGATGATAAAGATATAATTGTTATTAATAAGTCTCCTGGAGTAGTTGTTCACCCTGGTGCAGGTAATTATGAAAATACCATTGTAAATGGATTGTTGCATAAATATAAAAAAAACCTTTCTAGCGTAGGAGGAAAATTAAGACCTGGTATAGTTCACAGAATAGATAAAGATACCAGCGGAGTAATAGTTGTTGCTAAAAATGACATCGCTCATATAAATTTATCTGAACAATTTAGCAGTCATAAAATTAAAAGAGTGTACGAAGCTTTAGTTTGGGGTTCTTTAAAACCTCAAAATGGAAAAATAAACGAACTAATATCAAGAAGTGTAAAAAATAGACAACTTATGGCTGTGAGAAAAGAAAAAGGCAAAATATCAATAACTAATTATAAAACCTTAAAAATTTTTCAAAACTCAAATATCCCAAAAATTAGTCTTATAGAATGTCAATTAGAAACAGGAAGAACTCATCAGATAAGAGTTCATATGAATTATAAAGGAAATTCAATTCTGGGAGACAAAGCTTATGGAAAAACTAAAAAAAAATTTAAAAAAATAGATATAGATATAGAAAAAAAAATAAATAAATTTAATAGGCAAGCTTTACACGCAAAAAGTTTAGCCTTTATCCATCCAACAACAAAAGAAGAAGTTTCTTTTTATGCTAAAAGACCTAAAGATTTTGATATATTGATTAAAAGCCTTAAAAAACATAGTCTTTAGGCACCTTGAATTTGCCTTAATTTAATAATACATATTCTTTTAATAATGACTGTAAGAACCTTACATACAAATTTGCCTGCTATTGGACTTGAAGGCGGTTTATCAAACTATCTTGTTCAAATAAGAAAATTTCCAATTCTTAGTGCTGAAGAAGAATATATGTTAGCAAAAAGTTGGAAAGATAGAGGAGATCTAAAATCAGCACAAAAATTAATTACAAGCCACTTGAGATTGGTTGCAAAAATTGCAATGGGTTATAGAGGGTACGGATTACCACTAAACGAAATGATTTCTGAAGGAAGTATAGGTTTAATGCAAGCAGTTAAAAAATTTGAGCCTGAAAAAGGTTTTAAATTGGCAACATATGCTATGTGGTGGATAAAAGCTTCGATACAAGAATATGTTTTAAGATCTTGGAGTTTAGTAAAAATGGGAACAACTTCAGCACAAAAAAAACTTTTTTTTAATTTAAAAAAAATAAAAAACCAAATATCTCCAAATAACAATGGTGAGCTAAAAATTGAACACATTAATGAAATATCAAAAAGATTAAATGTTAAAAAAGAAGAAGTGGTTTCAATGAATAGAAGGTTGTTGGGAAAAGAAAAATCATTAAACGATCCAATAAAAGAAGAGGGTGGTGGAGAATGGCAAGATTGGTTAGTGGATGATCAAATAGATCAAGAATCAAAATTATCACATGAACAAGAACATAATCAAAGAAAAAAAATGATGAATGAATCAATGTATATTTTAAATGAAAGAGAAAAAGAAATATTGATTGCGCGCAGATTGTCAGAAAATACTCCAACTTTAAATATGCTAAGCAAAAAATATAAGCTTAGTGTAGAAAGAATTAGACAAATAGAAACTAAAGCATTTGAGAAGCTACAAAAAACTATATTAAACTCATTAAAATCAAATACTTTAATTAAAAGAAACTAGCTTTTTTTAAAAGGATTATCTAATAGAATAGTATCTTCTCTTTTAGGGCTCGTTGAAATACTAGATATTTTAACACCGCAATAATTTTTAATAAATTTAATATAATTTTTAGCATTCTTAGGTAAGTGTTCCCATTTCTTAATACCGCTTGTATTTTCTAACCAACCATTAAATTTCTTATATACTGGCACTACTTTAATTTGATCCTGCAAAGAACTAGGCAAATAATCAATTTTTTTCCCATTAAGTTTATAAGCAACACAAATATATAAATCTTTAAGCTCATCTAAAACATCAATTTTAGTCAAAGCAATTCCTTTTGTTCCGGATATTATGCAGGATTGTTTTACTAATACAGCATCAAACCAACCACATCTTCTTTTTCTATTGGTAACAGTTCCAAATTCTTTACCTTTTTTTCCAATTTTATTTCCTATTTCATTTTTTAATTCCGTTGGAAAGGGGCCCTCTCCTACTCTTGTTGTGTACGCTTTGACTATACTAAGAATATAATTAATTGTTTCGGGGCCACATCCTGTGCCAGCTGAAGCGGCACCAGCAACAGTATTTGAGGAAGTTACAAATGGATATGTACCATGATCTACATCAAGAAGCATGCCTTGAGCACCTTCAAAGACAATTGTTTTCTTTTTTTTTTTAAATTCATCTATTTTTTTCCATACCGGTTTTGAATACTTTAATATTTTAAAAGAAATTTTATTTAAGTCATTAAGTAGTTTTTTTTTGTTAACTAATTTTTTTTTTAAACCTTTTTTTATATAATTATGATGTAATAAGATTATATCAATTTTTTTTTATAAATTTTTTTTATTTTCTCGTTCCATAACACGTATTTCTCTTCTTCCAAC
>Ga0114993_10005726_pt1 | contig 11887 bp, 10 predicted proteins | sample ArcticOcean_MG_C_FD_87042 | JGI IMG/M metagenome (GOLD analysis project Ga0114993, IMG submission 87042) | Marine microbial communities from western Arctic Ocean - ArcticOcean_MG_CB2_150 | ecosystem: Environmental > Aquatic > Marine > Oceanic | place: Arctic Ocean: Canada Basin | collected...
CATAGAACTTGAAAAAACCGTAAAAGAATATGGCATTTCTATATCACCATTGATTAAGAATAGTTTTGAAAGTCAATCAGCAGAGCGGCGGTTACTTAAACATTATAATGTGGCTTCCCTCGAATCTTTTGGAGTGTTTTCTCGGGTCGAAATTTCTGCCATGGGTGCACTAATAGATTATTTAGATATTACCCAAAAAGGAAACCTCCCGTATTTACACATACCCATAAAAGAGGATGGTGCCAAAGTTCTTAAAATTGATCCTGCCACTCGAAAAAACTTAGAGCTTGTTAAAAATCTCAATGGCACGAGAGAAGGAAGCTTGCTTTCTATAATAAACAAAACGAATACTTCCTCAGGAGCTCGCTTGATCGAGCGCTGGCTATCTAGTCCATCCACGGATTTAAACTTAATACAAAATAGATTGACATGTTTAGACCTTTTTTTTGAAAACAAGGAACTTCTAGACGCTGTTCAGCACAACATGCGCAACGTCCCCGATATTGACAGATCTATATCTCGTCTCTCCCTTGATCGCGCAGGCCCTCGAGAGTTAGGAACAATTAGGGACGGTCTTATTAAAGCTAGCGAGCTTAGTACCATACTTCAAGATGAAAGCATTCCATCTTTTTTTGTTAACAGCATTAAAAATTTAACTGGGTTTTCATCTTTAATATTAATTCTTAATCAATCCCTAGTTGACCACCCACCGCACTTAATCAAAGAGGGTGGTTTTATAAAAAGCGGCTTTAGCCCAAACTTAGATGAATGCCGGGTATTGCGTGATAATAGTCGGAAAATAATTCTTAAACTCCAATCACAATATATAACTGAAACTGGTATTAACTCATTAAAAATCCGCTATAATAATGTCCTAGGTTATTTTATTGACGCTACAGCCACCCATTCAGAAAAAATGCTCTCTTTGCCCCTTTCAGAGTTTTTTATTCACCGCCAAACAACAGCCAACTCTATTAGATTTACCACCGTTGAACTATCAGAATTGGAAACAAGCATACTAAATTCTGCAAATAAAATCTCTGGGTTAGAAAAAACGATCTTTAGTAACCTTCAAAACCTGATACTTATCAAAACAGCAGAATTGAATGACATGGCGTCAACTCTCGCGAAAATCGACGTTTTCACTTCATTAGCCAAGCTCGCGATAAATCTAAACTGGGTGAAACCCTCATTAGACCTATCACGTGACTTTCAAATTACGGATGGCAGACATCCAGTAGTTGAAAGTGCAATCAATGGTATAAGCGGTGAAGCTTTCATATCTAACTCATGTAATCTTTCTGCAGAGCTTAACGATGCTAATATATGGCTTTTAACAGGCCCAAACATGTCCGGAAAATCTACATTTTTAAGACAAAATGCACTTATAGCAATTTTAAGCCAAATCGGCTCTTATGTCCCAGCTTCCTCTGCTAAAATAGGACTTTTCTCTCAGGTTTTTAGCCGTGTAGGGGCCTCAGATGACTTAGCAAGGGGGAGATCAACGTTTATGGTTGAAATGGTAGAAACTGCAGCTATTTTAAACCAAGCAGACAATCGAGCTTTAGTAATACTGGACGAAATCGGTCGCGGAACTGCGACATATGATGGGTTGTCAATTGCCTGGGCTACACTTGAACATCTACATAACGTTAGCGGCTGCCGGGCCTTATTTGCAACCCACTATCACGAACTAACTGCCCTTTCTAGTGAACTCCCTGGCGTACAAAACGCTACGGTTTCAGTAAAGGAGTGGGGGGGAGAGATTATTTTTCTTCACTCTGTCATTAAGGGTTCTGCCGATAGATCATACGGAGTTCAGGTCGCAAAGTTAGCGGGATTACCCAGCTCAGTTATCTTTAGGGCAAAAGAAATTCTATCCCATCTCGAAAGTAGCTCATACAAAAGAGAAACCACAGAGAGCTTACCTCTTTTTTCACAAAAAAATTATTCTATACTGCAAGATAAAACCAAAGATAAAACCACCCAATTTTTGGATAAAATTGAACCCGATAACCTAAGCCCAAAAGAAGCCCTTCAATTACTATACAAGCTTAAAGAAATATCAGGAAGTTGAAGACACCCCTACCTGTGCTGGCCTAAGCAATCGATCTTTCAGTATAAAACCCTCGGTCATAACTTGAGTAATATGCCCCGCTTTTATGTCTTTTGATGGGGCCTCAAACATAGCTTGATGCTGTTGAGGGTCGAACTTGTCTCCAATTTCAGGAAGTATAGGATCTATTCCGTGCTTTCCAAAAACATGTATTAATTCTTTAAGTGTTAGCTCAATACCATCAATAACTGCTTTAGCCGAACTTTTTTGTTCTTCTGTAATCACCTCTATTGCTCTTCGCAAATTGTCATATACTGGCAACATATCTCTAGCAAGTTTTGATCCACCATACTCTTCAGCTTCTCGTCTATCTCTCTCGCCTCGTTTTCTTGTGTTTTCGACATCTGCTAACGCACGTAACATTTGATCTTGAAATTGATCCCGTTCTGTTTTCATAACTTCTAATTGATCTATCTCTTTTGCTGGCTCAACTACCTCTTCAGCCATCTGCTCGAGATGATCTGCCTGAAAGTTTTCTTCATTTTCTTTATTCATTTTATTCCCTTAACTCACTTCTGATATTAATTTTCCTACTGCTTGCGCTGTATAATCAACGATAGGAACAATTCTTCCATAATTTAATCGTGTGGGGCCAATAACCCCAACAGCACCTATAATTTTTCTTTCAGAGTTTATATAGGGAGAAATAATCAAAGATGAACCCGAAAGTGAAAAAAGTTTGTTTTCTGAACCAATAAATATTCTGACTCCTTCACCCTCTTCTGTCAATTGAAGAAACTTTGCAATATCTCTTTTTCTCTCTAGATCATCAAAAAGGGATTTAATTTTATCTATACCTTGTTCATCTGTATTTTCATTTAATAGCTTTGATCTTCCACGAACAATTAATCTTTCCTCTGTAACGCTCTTGTTTTCCCAAACAGCAACTCCAAGCTCTACCAGCTCTGACGCGAGTGCGTTTAGTTCTTTTTTGTTTTTGCTTATCTCACCTTGAATCTTAGCCCTCATTTCACTTACTGTATGGCCCACCCCAATATTATTAAGAAAATTGGCTGCTTCTCGCATCGACGAGGGGGTTTGACCTTTTGGTGGAACAAAAAAACGATTTTCCACACTACCATCTACAAAAACCAAAACAACCAGTGTTCTATCTTCAGCAAGACTAACAAACTCTATGTGTTTTATTGATGCTTCGTGTTTTGGACAAAGCACCAAGCTTGCACTTTGTGTCAAACCAGATAGCGCAAAACCAACCCGATCTAGCATAGAGTTAATTTGAGGTTGATCCGTATCTAAAGTGTTATCTATTTTTTGTTTATCTTGTTCTCTAACCTCTCCAACCTCCATGATTGCGTCAACAAACATTCGGAGCCCTAGCTCTGTGGGAATTCTCCCTGCGGAGGTATGCGGGCTGTTTAATAAACCCAAAACTTCTAAGTCCTGCATTACGTTACGTATAGTTGAAGCGCTAACACTTTTCGTTAGGGTTTGAGTTAAAGATCTAGATCCAACGGGCTCTCCAGAGGAGAGGTAATTCTCAACAATTTGTTGAAAGACTTCTCGACTTCTAGTGTCCATCATACTTGAAATATTTTGTTTAACCGTCATTCGACACCCTTTATTCCACGGTTATATCTATACGGCTTTACCTATAACCGTCAATCTTGCTTGCAACCCAGTATAAAGCAAGCGTATTTGGTAATAAGTTCAAAGGAGAAGTAAACATGCGACCATCTGGTAGAGACTTAAACGAAATGCGAAGTGTTATAATCGAAACAAATATTACAAAACACGCTGAGGGGTCTTGTTTAATAAAATGTGGAGATACACATGTTCTTTGCACTGCGACTATTGATGAAAAAGTACCCCCTTTCTTACGAAATTCAGGTTTAGGCTGGGTTACAGCAGAGTATGGGATGTTACCAAGAGCTACAAACTCGCGCATGCGTAGGGAGGCAAAAAACGGTCAATCAGGTCGAACTCAAGAAATTCAAAGGTTAATTGGGCGATCTCTAAGAGCAGGCGTAGACAGGGTTGCCCTTGGGGAGCGGCAAATTATAATTGATTGTGATGTTATACAGGCTGACGGCGGTACTAGATGTGCAAGCATTACCGGTGGATGGGTGGCGCTTCGTTTAGCCGTTAACTCTCTTTTAGATAAAGGCCTTATATTGCTTGATCCAATTAATGACCACGTTGCTGCAATCAGTTGTGGGATATACGCCGGACAACCCGTTTTAGATCTAGACTACCTAGAGGATAGTGAAGCCGGTACAGATGCTAATTTTATTTTAACCGGATTAGGCGGCTTAGTAGAGGTGCAGGGTTCTGCCGAGGGAGCAACTTTTAGTAGAAGCGAACTCAATATACTTCTTGATCTGGCGGAACATGGCGTTGAAAAGCTTATAGCTTGTCAAAAAGAGGCAACCTCTAAATGATAGAAACGCTCCTAAATAAAAATCTTCTAATCGCAACACATAATGCCGGAAAACTAGAAGAAATATGCTCTTTACTAAAGGACTTCCCAATAAATATAATCTCTGCCAAAGACTATGGTCTACTGGAACCTATAGAAACGGAAGACACTTTTATCGGAAATGCTCGAATAAAGGCTCATGCTGCGACAAAAAAAACTGGCATACCTTCTTTAGCTGATGATAGCGGATTAGAGGTATATGCACTCGGTGGAGCCCCTGGAGTATATACAGCAGATTGGGCAGAAACTAGAACCGGTCGAGATTTCAACATGGCCATGGAAAAAGTTAATGCCGCGTTGAAAAAAATTAACGCCCCTTTTCCAAGAAAGGCTCGTTTTTGCTGTACACTAGTTTTGGCATGGCCTGACGGTCGAGATGCTGTTTTTTTTGGTTCAGTTGATGGTGAAATCGTGTGGCCAATGCGTGGCCAACTTGGTCACGGGTATGATCCTATTTTCCAACCAAATGGGTATTCGACAACATTTGGTGAACTAGATCAGTCCGAGAAAAATAAAGTGAGTCACAGATCATTAGCCTTTAATAAACTTGTCGCGTCTATCCGTGCTTAAAAATTGGCAACGCGCAGGATTTGGCCTTTACATACATTGGCCTTTTTGCCAGGCCAAATGTCCGTACTGTGACTTCAATAGCCATGTATCAAAACATATAGACCAAGAAGCCTGGAGGACAGCTTACCTTTCGGAAATAGAGCGGGTCTATGAGCTAACACCCAATAGAGTTCTCGGCACTATCTTCTTTGGTGGGGGCACACCCAGTTTAATATCTCCAAAGACCGTTAACGATATTATTAAAAAAATCAAATCCCTTTGGAAGACAGCAAATAATTTTGAAATAACTCTGGAAGCTAACCCCACATCGGTAGAGGGGTCACTCTTTTGTGATTACAGGTCTGCAGGCGTAAACCGTATTTCCCTAGGGATTCAAGCCCTCGATGACTTGGCTTTAAAAAAATTAGGCAGACTTCACACAGTTACTGAGGCGAAAGCAGCACTCGAAATAGCTTGTTCTATTTTCGAAAGAGTAAATTTTGATTTGATTTATGCGAGGCAGGACCAATCACTAAAAGATTGGGAAAAAGAATTACTTTCGGCGCTAAAACTAAAGGTTAAACACCTCTCCCTCTATCAACTTACAATAGAGGATGGAACTGTATTCGGGAAAAGGGCTCAGGCTGGAAAACTCCCAGGTCTCCCTACAGAAACTCTATCAACAGACATGTATTTTCTCACACAAAATATAATGTCTGATAATAGCTTTAATCAGTACGAAATATCAAATCACGCCTTAACAGAGGAAAAGTCTCGACATAATTTAATTTACTGGCGAGGAGGTGATTTTATTGGAATCGGTCCTGGAGCTCACGGCCGCTTATCTTTTGACGATAAAAGGTGGGCTACCGTAGAAATTAAAACGCCGCAAAAATGGTTGAATTACGTTAATAAACTAGGTTCCGGGGAGGAATCGAAAACCCTTATTAGTAAGTCTGATGAAGCACTAGAGTACTTGATGATGTCTACCAGACTTGCTGAAGGGTGTGATATAGATGTTGTGAGTAGACTAGATACTAACCTATTAAAAGTAAATAAAATCAAAGAACTAGAGAATTTAGGTTTTATATATTTAGAAAAAAACAGATTAATTCCTACCCCTCAAGGACGTGTGATTTTAAACACCCTCCTATCTGAGTTAATATAGGTTTTAATTTTTTTTCAGTAAAATATCGCAAAGAATGTCTAGGTCTAGAAGGCTCTTATAGTTAACAACTAGGCTTCCTCCATCCGAAGTAGAGCTATGATCAATACGTACTTTCATTTTAAGTTCAGTTGATAACTCTCGCTCTAAAGATCGTGTGTCAGCCGGTTTCTTTTCAATGTTTTTTATCTTAATACTATTTCTGCTTATCATCTCTGAAGATTGGCGACGAACCAATCGCTCTGTTTCCCTGACTGATAGGCCCTGATTCAGAACTTTTCTTGCCAAAAAGCTGGGGTTCTTGGTTGTAATTAGAGCCCTAGCATGTCCAACGGACAGAGAGCCGTCTTGGACCCATTCCAAAACAATTTCTGGAAGTGAAAGAAGCCTTAGAGCGTTCGCTATATAACTCCTACTCTTGCCCACAGCCTTGGCCAGTTGGCCCTGTGTTCGGTTGAACCTATTCTGTAATTGAGCAAACCCTAAAGCCTCCTCTATAGGGTTAAGGTTAACTCTTTGGATGTTTTCAATAATGGCAATTTCAAGCACCTCGAGGTCTGTAAAATCTCCTATCACAACTGGAACTTCATGCAAACGTGCCGATTGAGCGGCGCGCCAACGGCGCTCCCCAGCAATTATCTGGTATAGCCCGTCTTTATTTGGATAGGCTCGAACTAGAATAGGTTGAAGTATTCCCTTCTCCACTATTGAGTTTGTAAGCTCTTCTAGTGACTTTTTTGAAAAAGATTTTCTAGGTTGCTCCTGATTTGGCTTTAAAAGCTCAATCGCCACACTTTTTCCTAAACCATCCACTGGTAGGCTTTCTGCGGCTAAAACGTTCGCAAATGAATTGTCACCCATAAGCGCAGACAACCCACGCCCAAGTGCCTTTTTTGGTTTTTTCATGTTTTAAATACCCCCATTGTTTATATTCCAGAATGCCTTGCTAAGATTTCTAATGCTAAAGCCTTATAGGCTACAGCCCCTTTAGACCTTGGAGAATAATCAAATATTGTTAAACCAAAGGATGGGGCTTCACTTAACTTAACACTCCTAGGAATAACGGTTTTAAAAACCAACCTTTTAAGGTTAACCCTTACATCTGCCTCAACTTGAGTACACAAGTTATTCCTGCCATCAAACATAGTCAAAGCTATCCCTTCAAACCGAAGCTTCGGGTTTGCAGACTCTCTAATCTCCCTAACAGACAACATAAGCTGGGAAAGACCTTCTAAAGGGAGAAACTCGGCCTGAAGTGGGACCAAAACACTATCCGACGCAACTAGTGCGTTAAGGGTCAACAAATTCAGTGCCGGAGGACAGTCTATTAAGATATAATCAAGATTTATACCTTTTACTCGTTTTTTTTCAATGATTTCTCTTAAAATATTAACACGTTCTTTTTTTCTTGATAGATCTAAATCTGCTGCGGTAAGGTCAACGCTCCCTGGAACAATACTTAAACCCTCTAGACCCGTCTCAAATAAAACAGAATCTAAAGAGGCTCCCTTTACTAGCAAATCGTATGCTGTCCCACTCCGCTTGTCGGACCCAAAACCCAGAGCTGTTGATGCGTTTCCTTGTGGGTCCAAATCTAAAATTGCAACGAGCTTTCCTGCTCGTGATAGAGCAGCAGCCAAATTTACTGTTGTTGTTGTTTTTCCAACCCCACCCTTTTGGTTTGTCACCGATATAACTCTGGGATTCCTACCCTTCACCATTCAACCGCCTTAACTCTGTTATCGTTAATATAAAAGATTTATTATTTGTTTCGCTTTCTTCTTTTTTTATTTTAAATTCCCATTCGAGAAGAGCCTCTTTAATTTCCGGTATAAACCTCTCTCCTTTTAAAAAAATACCGACACCTCCAGCCCTCAAATGCCTCTCTGCATATCCAAAAAGGACTCCAAAAGGTGCCAACGCCCGGGCTGTCACCACATCTACATCAAGAGCGTTCAATTTTTCAATGCGCGAATCCATAACAGAGACACTAACATCCAAAATGCGGCAGACCTCCCTTAGAAACACAGCCTTCCTTTGGTCTGATTCAACAAGTTTAAAATTCAAATCAGGCCTTAGTTCCTTAGCTATTATTGCCAAAACCATTCCTGGAAACCCAGCTCCAGAACCCAGATCTGCAACTGTCTTTACTCCCTGTGGTATCTTTAAAAAAACCTGTGCTGAGTCTAAAATATGTCTGGTCCAAATATTGTCCACGCTCCCCGCTGAAATCAAATTTATTTTCTTTGTCCAAACACTTAAAATCCTCTCGTATTCCACAAGAGAGGCCAAAGTTTCACGTGAAACACTCAAGTCTTTAGTTAGAAACCTCAGCGTTTGAGTTGTGTTTGTCACGATGCCCGTCTGGATTTAATGTTTGCTAAAATCAAGGTTAATGCTGCCGGTGTAATACCATCTATTCGAGAAGCCTGGCCAAGGTCCTCAGGTCGTGTCTTTATAAGTTTTTCCGAAAGCTCATTCGACAACCCAGATATGCTTACATAGTCAAATTTTTCTGGTATCCGAACGCCCTCGTCTCTCTGCAAAACTTCGACATCCCTCTTTTGCCTATCTAGATAGTTCATATACAGCGCGTCTCGCTCCATCTGTAATGTAATTTCTAAATCTACCTTGCGTAAATCAGGCACTGTTTCAAAAAAATTCTTTGTGGTAACGTTTGGAAAAGCCAAAAGCTCCAAAATTGATCGTCTCTTCCCGTCTTTGTTAACCTTCACTCCGCATAAATTAGCCTCTTGGGGTGTTAATTTATAACCCTCGAGAATTGTCCTCGTTTTTGCCAACTCATCTAGTTTTTTACGAAAAGTCTCTTCTCGAACCTCCGAAACACACCCAATTTCTAAACCCAGCGGTGTAAGTCGTTGATCTGCATTGTCTGCCCGTAACGACAGCCGAAATTCTGCTCTAGAGGTAAACATTCTATAGGGTTCTTCTACGCCGCGAGTTACTAGATCATCAATCATCACTCCGATATAAGATTCCGACCTCCGAAAGCTTACCTCCCCCTTATCCAGCGCGCTTAATCCAGCATTTAATCCAGCCACAAGTCCCTGTGCTGCTGCCTCCTCATAACCCGTGGTTCCATTTATTTGACCTGCTAAATAAAGTCCGCGAACATCTTTTAATTCAAGGCTGTGGCGGAGGGCTCTTGGGTCAACATAGTCGTACTCAATCGCGTAACCCGGCTGCAGAATTACAGCCTGCTTTAATCCTAAAATTGATTTTACATACTGCTCTTGAACATCCAGCGGAAGAGATGTCGATATTCCGTTGGGATACACCGTATCATCGTCTAAACCCTCTGGTTCAAGAAAAACTTGATGCGCGTTTTTGTCAGAGAAACGAACGACCTTATCCTCTATAGATGGGCAATAACGAGGACCTGAACTATCAATAAAACCACCATATATAGATGATTTATCTAAATTTTTTCTAATAATATCATGGGTTTGATTGTTTGTGTGGGTTAGCCCACAATTCACTTGCCGAAGTGGTGGGCTTTTTGATAAAAACGAGAACATACTCGGACTTTCATCCCCCGGCTGAGACTCCAACACACTCCAGTCAATTGACTTGCTTGATAGCCGCGGTGGGGTACCTGTCTTTAATCGCCCCAAGGGTAGGCCAAAGGAATCGATGCGCTCGGCTAATTTAACCGAAGAGCGGTCCCCAACTCGCCCACCAGGCGTCTGAGTTGAGCCAACATGCATCACACCCCGGAGAAAGGTTCCTGTTGTTAAAATTACTGCACCAGCCAGGACGTCTTCACCTCCAGAAAGCCTTACGCCACAAACGCTTTCCTTTCTTATAATTAAATCAAGAGCTTCACCCTCTATTAAGGTAATGCTTTCCCGCTTTAAGAGTTCTGTCTGAATGCTATTCTTATAAACCCCTCTATCGGCCTGTGCTCTGGGGCCCTGAACAGCTGGACCCTTTCCTCTGTTTAACAGCCTAAACTGAATACCAGAGAAATCTGCTGCTATGCCCATTATACCATCTAATGCATCTATTTCCCTAACAAGGTGACCCTTCCCGAGACCCCCAATCGCCGGGTTACAGGACATAACACCAACTGTGGACAAAGTGTGTGTTATCAACCCAACTCGAGCACCCACTCTAGAGGCCGCGTGAGCAGCCTCTGCTCCAGCGTGTCCGCCTCCAACAACAATCACATCAAAATTATTTTGTTTCACGTGAAACCCCCTTATTTACCTAGACAAAAACTTGCAAATATCTCATCTAATAATACTTCAACACCAACTTTTCCAACCATCTTTTCTAAAAAAGATGCTGACTGCCGCAGCTCTTCTGCTATAACTTCTGAACGGGGTGCGTCCTCTTTTAACTCACTTAAGGCTGTTTTTAAAGCAAGCACAGCATCTTGCATAGCCCTTCTGTGTCGATCGTGTGTAGCAACCCCTATACTCGAAACCATTTTTTTTAGTTTCTCAGAGATATTACTAATGAGCTCGTGTATGCCAAAACCTGTTAACCCAGAAACACCCACACCTGTTAGGTCTGCCTTTCCAGAAATTACTATATCTTCGTTCTTTTGCTCTATTTCATATCGGGATTCCAGTTTATCTCCTAAAAACACCCTTATATCCGCGCGGTTTGCTCTTTTTTTTGTCAACGAAATTCCTAATGTTTCAATTTCGTCATTAGAATCTCGCAAACCTGCTGTATCAAGAAATGTTACAGGTATTCCCTCTAAATCCATCTTTACCTCGATTACGTCTCTCGTGGTTCCGGCTAAAGAAGACGTTATAGCCGCATCTCTACCTGCTAGAGCATTTAGTAAAGTAGACTTGCCGACATTTGGACTCCCAACAATTGCAATCTCGAACCCCCCTCTTAAGCGCTCAGCAAGCCTAACGGTTTTAATTTCAGCCTCTATATCTGATATCAGTTGCCTTAAAAGGTCAGCCACCTCAGCATTTAAACCTTCCGGAACGTCCTCATCAGAAAAGTCTATTGTCACTTCTATCAGGGCGGCTGCTCTAATAAGGTTCTTTCTCCACCCCTCAACCCGCTGTCCTATAGAGCCTTCAAAAACCCTTATAGCCTGCCGCCGCTGCGCCTCTGTCTCAGAGTTTAGTAGGTCTGCTAACCCCTCTATTTGAGTGAGGTCAAGCCGGCCGTTCTCTAAGGCTCTTCTCGTAAACTCCCCAGGACTTGCCAGTCGGTGTTTTGGCTGTAAAGAAAGCTCCTCTAATAGCGCCCTAACTACGGCAGAGCTCCCGTGTACTTGGTATTCAGCTGTAGCCTCTCCTGTGAAGCTTTTACCCTCATCAAACCAAAGCACCAGGCCTCGGTCTATTAGACCACCTGAAGAGTTTACTATTTTTGAAACTCTGGGTTTTTTGGAATTTGCTTTTAAACCCGTTATCGCCCTGCATGAAACAGATGCGCCAGGTCCTGACACCCGAATGACCGCCACACCCGCCACACCCGTAGCTGTTGCTAAAGCATATATAGTGTCCATATTATCACAACATATTTGATTTTATTAGGTGTTCATAGAATCAAAAAAATCTAGATTCGTTTTTGTTTGTTTTAGTTTTCCGAGTAAAAACTCTATTGCATCTGTTGTGCCCATTGG
>Ga0114993_10005729_pt1 | contig 11883 bp, 10 predicted proteins | sample ArcticOcean_MG_C_FD_87042 | JGI IMG/M metagenome (GOLD analysis project Ga0114993, IMG submission 87042) | Marine microbial communities from western Arctic Ocean - ArcticOcean_MG_CB2_150 | ecosystem: Environmental > Aquatic > Marine > Oceanic | place: Arctic Ocean: Canada Basin | collected...
AAAAATATATCTTTTTTTTAAAAAAAAAAAAAAAAAAAAATACCATATAAAATTTCTATTAGTTTAAAGAATGCAATAAATGAAATTAGTAAAGATATTAAAAAAAACAAAACTTCTTGCAGCAATATTTTACTAAGTCCTGCTGCAGCATCCTATGATCAGTATAAAAACTTTGAAGATAGAGGAGATCATTTTAAAAATTTAATAATAAAGAAATTTAAAAAATATTAAAATGTTTAGCTTTAGGAGAGAAAATACCGGTATTTTTGCAAAATGGTGGAGAAATGTTGATAAGCAAATTTTATTTTTATTTATATTTTTATTTGTTTTAGGTTTATTTTTTTCATTTTCTTCTACCTCATCTGTAGTAGCAGATAAGCTGGACAAAGAAACCTATTTTTTTTTTACTAGACATTTTATTTTTGTTTTAATTTCAATTTTTTTACTCATTATAATTTCATTACTCGATAAAGTACAAGTTATAAAATCACTGGTCCCAATATTTATTATTTCACTTATACTTCTAATGTTGGTTCCTATAGTTGGTGTAGAAGTTAAGGGATCTAAACGTTGGTTGGATATTTTTTTTCTTCCAAGGTTTCAACCTATTGAATTAGTAAAACCCTTGTTCATAATATTCGTAGCAAAAATTATAGTTATAAATGATAATAAAAATATGTATATGAGATATGCAGTTTCTTTCACAATTCTTTTTTTAATTATAGTTTTATTAGTTAATCAGCCAGATTTAGGACAAACTTTATTATTAGTAAGTTCATGGATAACAATGGTTTTTGTTTCAGGTTTTAATATGATTATTTTACCTTTTTTAGGTATGCTGTTTTTGGCAATATTAGTTTTGTTAATATATTTTTTTCCCTTAAAATTTGGTTATGTTTTGTCTAGAATACAAACATTTCTAAACCCTAAAATTGGTGATAATTTTCAATCACAAAAAGCTTTAGAAGCAATTAAGCAAGGTGGTTTAACTGGACAAGGAATGGGAGAAGGAATTTTAAAAGACAAAGTACCAGAGGCACATACCGATTATATTATAGCAGTTATTTCAGAGGAATTTGGCGCATTATTTGTTTTATTTATTGCAATCTTATTTTTATACATTGGCTACAAAGTAATAAATAAAGTTTTTTTAGAAGAGGATGAGTTTCTAAAATTAGCTTTAGTCGGATTAACTTCTCTCTTAATTATTCAAATGTTTATTCACATTGGTGTTAATGCTGGATTACTACCAACAACAGGTATGACTCTTCCATTTTTAAGCTATGGAGGATCTTCCCTGATAGGCAGTTCAATTTTAGCTGGAATTATTTTAAATTTCACAAGAAAGGATTCCGCCAGAAATTTCAAACATGATTAAAAAAATAATCTTTACTTCTGGAGGGACTGGAGGACATATTTTTCCAGCAATAAATTTAATGAATTTTTTTTATAATAAAGGGTATAGTGTTGTTTTGGTAACTGACAATAGAGGTAATAGTTTTTTAAAAAATCACACTAATCTAAAGTCAAACATAATTAAAACAGACACACTAACAAATAAAAAATTTTTTAAAAAAATATTTGCGTTTATTAAAATAACATTTGCGATTTTTAAATCAATTTTAATATTAAAAAAAGAAAAGCCAAATTTAGTTATTGGTTTTGGGGGTTATGTTTCGTTTCCAATTTGTTTTGCAACAAAGTTTTTCAATATTCCATTAGTTATTTATGAAAATAATATGATTATAGGTAAGGCCAATAAAAAATTAATGTATCTATCAAAAAAAATATTATTAAGTAAAAAAATTAATAATCTTTCTAAAATTTATGAGAATAAAACTTTTATTGTTGGAGATATTTTAAAAGAAGAAATTCTTAATCTTTCAAAACATAAAAAAAATAACAATATTTTTTCAATTTTGGTATTAGGAGGAAGTCAAGGCGCTGAAGTTTTCGGAAAAGTTATTCCTGATGCAATTAAAATCATAAAAGAAAAAGGTTACAAAATAGAAATTAATCAACAGTGTATTTCTAATCAAGAGCTAATGTTAGTAAATTTTTATAATAAAAATAATATAAAAAATAATATTTTCACTTTTTCACCTGACCTAGTTAAGCTATATTACTTAGTTGATTTAGCAATAACAAGATCAGGAGCATCTACTACCGCAGAATTATTGCATACCAAAACACCTTTTATAGCCGTTCCCTATCCACACTCAATTGATGATCATCAATATTTAAACGCAAAATATTATGAAGACCTGGGCTGTTGCTGGGTTATCAAACAAGATAATTTTAATAAAGAAAATTTATCCAAATTAATGATAAGTATTCTTAGTGATAAAAAAAAACTAATAAATATTCAAACTAAAATGAAAGAAAATATTATTAATAACGTTTATGACAAAGTTGAAGACGCGTTAAAGGAGTTTATTTAAAGGTGAAAATTAATATAGGAAGCAATGAAATTATTCATTTCATTGGAATTGGCGGTATAGGAATGAGTGGCTTGGCTCAAATTATGAAAAACATGGGTTTTTCTGTTCAGGGCAGCGACATATCTGTTAATAAAAATACTGAAAGATTAGTTAAATTGGGTATTAAAGTTAACTTTAGCCATAATAAGAAAAATTTAAAAAAAGCTACTATGGTTGTTATTTCTTCAGCGATTAAAAAAAACAACCAAGAGCTAAAAGAATCAATAAACAGAAAATTATCGATTTTCAAAAGAGGAGACATGTTAGCAAATGTTGTAATGCTTAAAAAAAATATAGTTGTTACTGGATCTCATGGAAAAACTACAACAACATCTTTAATAGCAAATATTTTGGTTAAAGCCGGTTTAGACCCAACTGTAATTAATGGAGGTATTATAAATTCTCTTAAAAATACCGCACAATTGGGAAAAGGAGATTGGGCGGTTATAGAAGCTGACGAATCTGATGGAAGTTTTTTAAAACTACCCATCACATACTCTATTGTAACAAATGTAGATAAAGAGCACCTAGATTATTATAAAAATTTTAATATTTTAAAAAAAAGTTTTACTTCTTTTATTGATAAAACCCCATCTTTTGGAAAATCTTTTTTGTGTATAGATAATAAAAATTTAAAATCTTTATTACCAACAATTAAAACAAATAATTTTCTTACTTATGGTTTTGATAAAAAATCAAATTATCAAATTGATAATGTAAAAAAAAATATAAAAGGTTCAATTTTTGACTTAAAAATTAGTAATAGTAGAAAAAAAATTAAAAATATAAAAGTCAATTTATTAGGCAACCATAATATTTTAAACACTACAGCTTCAATAGCGATTGCTTTAAATCTTGGAATCAATATTAAAATTATTAAAAAAGCATTAAAAAAATTTTCTGGAATTCAAAGAAGATTTACAAAAGTATTTTCAATAGGCAAAAAAGACTTTTATGATGATTATGCCCATCATCCAACGGAGATAAAAGCAGTAATTGATGGCGCTAGACACGTGTATAAAAAGCGAAAAATAATATGTGTATTTCAACCTCATAGATATTCTAGAGTAAAACTGCTTAAAAAAGAATTTTCAGAATCTTTTAGTTTAGCAAATGAAGTTGTTTTGTGTCCTATTTATGCAGCTGGTGAAAAAAATGATAAAAAATTTAATCAAAACAATTTTGCTAAGCTAATTACTAAAAATTCAAATGTACAAGTTATAAATATTGAAAACAAAGAAAACTTAAAATCCTTTTTAAAAAAAAATTTATACAAAGACGAAATTGTTATTTGCATGGGGGCCGGCAGTATTTCTAACTGGATAAGAGAAATTGGTAATGAATTAAAATGAATTTAAAAACACGAATAGATAAAATAAAAGATAAAATTAATGGTCAAATTTTATTTGGCGAAAACTTATCTAAGCTATCCTGGTTTAATCTTGGGGGGCCTGCTAAAGTATTATTTAAGCCAAAAAACTTAAAAGAGTTATCTTTTTTTTTAAAAGAAATAAAAGGTATTAATACAATCAAAGTATTGGGTGCAGGCTCGAACACACTAATCCGAGATGGTGGATACAATGGAATAATAATTAAATTTGGTAAGGAGTTTTCACATTTATCATTATTTAAATCTGATTCTATTATCGCAGGCGCCTCAGCTCTAGATAAACAAGTTTCAAACTTTGCACTAGAAAACTCACTATCAGGTTTTGAATTTTTGTCATGTATACCTGGTTCAATTGGCGGTGCAGTTAGAATGAATTCAGGTTGTTACAATGAAGATATTTCTAAAATATTAGTTTCAGTTCAAGCAATGGATTTTAATGGCTATGTTCATGTTATTGAATCTAAAAATATAAAATTTAATTATAGAGGCTCAAATTTAGATAATAACTTGATTTTTATTAGTGCCACATTAAAAGGAAAAAATAGTAATAAAAATACTATTGAAGAAAAAATGAAAAAATTAATTAATAAAAAGAAAGAATCCCAACCATCTGGAATAAAAACTTGCGGCAGTACATTTAAAAATCCTAAGAAAAACAAGGCCTGGGAAATTATAAAAAATTCAGGATGTGATAAAATGGAAGTAGGAGATGCTAAAATTTCTGAAAAACACTGTAATTTTTTTGTTAACAAAGGGAGAGCAAAAGCATCAGATTTAGAAGAATTAATAAATAAAGTAAAAAACAAAGTGTTAGACAAAACTGGAATAAATTTAGAATTAGAAATTCAAATAATTGGTGAGAAAGAATGAAAAAATTAGTAGTTGTTCTTATGGGGGGGTTGTCCGGTGAAAGAAAAATAAGTTTTTTAACTGGAAAAGCCTGTTCTGTAGCCTTAAAAAAAAAAGGTTATAAAGTAATAGATTTGGATGCTAAAGGTTTTTTTGTAGAAGAATTAATAAAATTAAAACCAAATTTAGTATTTAATGCATTACACGGAAAGTATGGAGAAGATGGATTTGTTCAAAGTATAATGGAGTTTTTAAAAATTCCTTATACACACTCTGGAGTTATATCTTCAAGCTTAGCTATGGATAAAGAATTGTCACGAATAATCTTCAATAAAAATAATTTAAAAGTACCTAAATATATTTTATTACACAAAAATAGAGAAAAGGAATTTTACAGAAATATAAAAACTAAAAAAATTAAATTTCCTATTGTAATAAAACCAACAAACGAAGGATCAAGTTTAGGTGTATATATTTGTAATACCAAAAAACAATTTTTAAAAAATTATAGAAAATTAATAAAAAAATACGAAAAAATTTTAGTTGAAGAATATATTCCTGGAAGAGAAATTCAGGTTGCTGTGATGGGAAATAAACCAATTGGTGCAATAGAACTAATTCCAAAAAGTGGATTTTATGATTATAAAGCTAAATACTCAGTTAATGCCAAAACCAAGCATATTATGCCGGCGCCTTTGCCTAGCCATAAATATAATGAAGTTATGAAATTAGCTAAAAAAGCTCATGATGTACTTGGGTGTAAAGGTATAACAAGATCAGATTTTAGATTTTTTGATAATAATTTTTACTTGCTAGAAACAAATACACAACCAGGAATGACAAAGTTATCACTAGTGCCTGAAATAGCTCGATATCATGGTATAGAATTTGAAGATTTAGTTCAGTGGATGATTAAAGACGCTAGTAATAATAGATGATAAAGATCTATAAAATAATTATATCATTAACTATATTAACATTTCTAACAACATATGTACCAAAACAAATAAAAATTATTCAAAAAAAAGATTTTTTTTTTAGAATAAAAAGGATTGAAGTAATTAATAATAAAAAAATTAATAAATCTACAATTATTAAAAAAATTGATTATGTTTATGACAAAAATATTTTTTTTATTAGAAAAAGAGATTTAGAACAAGCTATGAATTCCACTAAATTTTTGGAAAAAATTGAAATTAGAAAAAAATACCCAAATACACTTATAATAAAAGTTTATGAAACAAATCCAATCGCAATCTTGTATAAAAATAATGTAAAATTTATTATTGATAATTTATCAAATTTAGTACTTTATGATAAAAATATTTATATAAACGATTTACCGAATGTATTTGGTGAAAATTCAGAGTTTAATTTTATAAAATTTTATAATTTATTAAAAAGTGAAAAATTTCCAATAGAAAGAATAAATAATTATTATTATTTTCAAGTAAATCGTTGGGATATCAAGTTGCTTAATGAAAGGATAATAAAATTTTCATCTTTTAAAACAAAAGAGTCAATCAAACAATCTGTTGAGTTGCTACAAAGAGATGATTTTAAAAATTATGATACTATTGATCTAAGAATTTATGGTAAGATAGTAGTAGAGTAATGACCGATGAAAATTTAAAAGCCATAATAGAATTGGGAAGTTTAAATATAAAATGCGTCATTTTCAGAATTAATAATGAAAATATTCCAGAAATAGTTTCAGCAAATACAAGCCATTCTAAAGGCATTCATAACAGTACTATAGTAAATTTATTAGAAGCCTCTAACGCTATAAGAACTTGCGTTGGTGAGGCTGAAAAAAAAACAAATATCTCTCTAAAAAAAATTAATGTTGTTTTAGAACAACCAGAATTTTTATGTACTACATTTTCTAAAGAAAGAAAAATAGATGGATCACAAATTCATAAGGATGACATTGATTTTTTATTAAAAGAAGCAAAAAAAGAAGTCATACTTAATGACGAAAAACAATCAATAATTCATATATTTAATCATAATTATATAGTTGATAAAAAAATTTTTGTTGAAGAGCCAATCGATGTATATGCAGATTATTTAAGTCATGAAATGACTTTTATAACTATGCCAAAAAATAATATAAAAAATATTAAACATGTTTTTAATAACTGTGATCTAGAAATTGAAAGATTTATTTCATCTACATTTGCATTATCAGTAAATCTATTAAGTAATTATGATATAGAGTTTGGGTCAACTTTAATTGATATAGGATTTGAAAGAACAAGCTTGGGGTTATTTAAAAATTTTGCTTTAATTCATTCTATAACGTTCCCTATTGGAATTAACCATATTGCAAAAGATATATCAAAAGTTTGTTCACTAACTTTAAAAGAATCTAATATTATTAAAAATAGCATAGATTTTTCTTTTAATGATAATAGTAAAGTTTTTAATAAAGAAAGTTATTTGAGAAAAGATTTTTTCTTTAATTCAAATTTTAGGAAAATAAGTCAAAATTTATTACTTAAAGTTATTAAAGAAAGAATAAATGAGATTTTAAAAATTACAAAAAAACAAATAAAATTGATGGGATCAAGTTTAATCTTTAGTAAAAAAGTATTTATTACAGGAGGAGGATCAAATATTTTAAATTTAGAAAAGTATTGCTCAGAGGTTTTTGATTCAGATGTTAAAAAATTAGAAATAAATAGCAACTATGGAGGAGGAAAAAAAATTGATCCACACTTTAATGCGTGCTTGGGTGCTCTTAAAATAATAGTTGATGGTTGGGAAACTGAGGCTATATCAAAAACTGGAGAAAAATACGGTCAAAAAGCACCATTTTTTATGAGATTTTTTAATTAATTATAAATAAAAAATTGTATTTTTTAGTAATATAAATTGTATTCCAAGTATTTTTTCACTTTTATATACCATTAATTATTAATGCTTCATAATTTTCAAAAAACAATTAAAGAACCGATAGAATTCGAAGGAGTAGGTTTACACAATGGAATAAAAGTAAACCTTTGTTTAAAACCAGCAAAAATTGATAACGGAATAAAGTTTAAAAGAACTGATATTGAAAATAAAAAAAACATAATTGAGGCAAGCTATAAAAATGTTAACTCAGCAATACTTTGTACAAAAATACAAAATTTATATGGAGTTTCGGTTTCTACAGTCGAACACCTTATGGCGGCATTTTATTTAGAAGGAATTGATAATATTTTAGTTGAAATAGATGCACCAGAAGTTCCAATAATGGATGGGTCTGCTTTTGATTTTGTAGAAGCAATAAGATCTTATGGCACCGAAAAACAAAAAAAAGAAAAAAAATTTATCAAAGTATTAAAAAAAGTTGAATTAAAAGATGGAGAAAAATATATTTCCATTGAACCATTCAATAATGATTTAGTTATAGATTTTGAAATAGTTTACAAAAATTCCTTAATTAAAACACGAAGAAAAGAATTTAAATTGAGTAACGGAGATCTGACCTCAATATATAATTCAAGAACATTTTGTTTATATGAAGACATTGATCACATAAGAAAACAAGGTTTAGCTAAAGGCGGTTCATTAGAAAACGCAATTGTGATTAAAGAAAATAAAATACTAAATGAAGATGGGCTTAGAAATAGAGATGAATTCATAAGTCATAAAATACTAGATTGTCTTGGTGATTTAATGCTTTCTGGACATAGGATTTTTGGTAAGATTAAAACTTCTCAAGGAGGGCATCAACTTACAAATAACTTGCTAAAAAAATTATTTTTAGATCAATCTAATTGGGAGTTACATAATTTCCATAAAGATGAAAAAATAAGTAAGGAAGATAGCCAATATCTTGATCCCGTTGCAGCAAATGCATAAACTTAAATAGATTAGAAAAATTGTAATAATAAAATTTTTTGATAAAATGTTATTTCTATCAAAATGATTAAAATAATATTAATTTTTTCACTATTGTTTTCTATGATTTTTGCTTGCTCTAAAAAAAATCAAAGAATTGAAATTGAACAAAATAAACCTTCAGAGGAAGAAATAGTTATAGGTATTTACAATGAAGGAGTAAAAGCGCTTAAAGAAGGAGACGCATTCTTTGCGGCTAAAAAATTCAAAGAAGCAGAAACTTTAATGCCAACAAGTGAGTGGGCAGCTAAAGCAGCGTTGATGGAGGGTTATGCCCAGTATAATAGAAATGCTTATTCTCAAAGTATTTTTAGTTTAGAAAGATATATAAAATATTATCCTGCAGATGATAATATTCCATATGCTTATTATTTAATAGCAACTTGTTATTACGAACAGATTTTAGATGAAAAAAAAGATTTACAGCCTCTCCTTGAAGCTAAAAAAACATTTGAGTTTATTATTTCAAACTTTCCAAATACTGATTACGCAATAGATTCAGTTTTCAAATTAGATTTAATTGTAGATCAGCTGGCTGCAAAAGAAATATCTATAGCTCGTTTTTATATGAAAAATGAGAAATGGATTCCCGCCATAAATAGACTTAAAGTTATTATTGAAAAATATGACACAACTATCTTCATCGAAGAAGCTTTACATCGGTTAGTAGAAGTTTATTACAGGATAGGATTAACAAAACAAGCTCAGCGAGCAGCATCAATTCTAGGTTATAATTATGAATCTAGTAAATGGTATGAAAGAAGCTATGCAGTTCTAAACAAAGAATACGAAAAAAAGAACAAGAAAAGTAAAATAAGAAAGAAAATAAAAGCACTGTTTGAGAAGTAATTAATGAAAAAAAAAGAAATTCAAAAAAATTATAAAAAAAAAATTAATAAACTTAGAGAATATGACGAGGAATACTATGAGAAAGACAATCCTACTATTTCGGATTCTGATTACGATCTCATTAAAAAAGAAATATTTAGTTTAGAAAAAAAATACAAATACTTAAAAAACAAAAGTTCACCAAGTCAAAAAGTTGGTTATCAGCCCTCAAATAAATTCAAAAAAATAGAACATTTAAAACCTATGCTTTCTTTATCAAACGCATTTAACAAAGAAGATATGAAAGTTTTTATAAGTAAAATTAGCAACTTTTTAAATAAGAGGGATTTAAATATAGAATTTTCTTCAGAGCCAAAAATTGATGGTATTTCTGCTTCACTACTTTATAAAAATGGAATTCTTGTTCAAGGACTTTCAAGAGGGGATGGAATTCTTGGGGAAGACATATTAAAAAACCTAATTACAATAAAAGCAATACCGAAAAAAATTGTAGATTATGAAGTGCCAAAATTACTTGAAATAAGAGGAGAGGTTTATATTGGAAAAAAAGATTTTGAAGGTATAAAAAATAATTTTGCCAACCCTAGAAATGCAGCTGGAGGATCTCTAAGACAAAAGGATGCAAAAGAAACAGCTAAAATTCCACTCAAATATTTTGCATATGGATTTGGAATTGTTGAACCAATGATTTTTAAAACTCAATCAGAATTTATTAATAAAATTAATCAATGGGGATTTTCTACTAACTCATACAACCATGTTGTAAAAAATTTAGATGAAATAGAAAAGCAACATAAATTAATAGAAAAAGTTAGATCTTCATTAGACTACGATATTGATGGTTTAGTTTATAAAGTTAATAATTTAGAACTTCAATCGAGATTAGGAAATACTACAAACTCACCTAGATGGGCTACTGCCTATAAATTTTCATCAGAAAAAGCTGTTACTAAAATTAAAGATATCGTTATACAAGTTGGAAGAACAGGAGCAATAACTCCAGTTGCAAAAGTAGAACCGGTTACAGTTGGAGGTGTAGTGGTTTCTAACGCAACCTTACATAATGAAGATGAAATTATTAGAAAAGATATTCGTATTGGAGATACAATAACAATCCAAAGAGCCGGAGATGTTATTCCACAAGTAGTTTCTGTAGATATATTAAAACGAGGTAATAGAAGCAGTAAATATCTTTTTCCAGAAAAATGTCTTTGTGGTTCAAAAACACTAAAAGAAGTTAGCACTTCTACAAATAAAGAAGATGCGGTTAGAAGATGCGCAAAAGGATATAATTGCAGTTTTACTGCAAGAGAAAAATTAAAACATATTGTTTCTAAAGAAGCATTTAATATAGATGGATTAGGAAAAAAAGTGATAGATCAATTTTGGGATTTAAAATTAATAAAAACACCATCAGATATATTTAATTTAAATTACGAAAAGATAAGAAAATTAGAAGGCTGGGGAAATGTTTCCTTAAAAAATTTAAAAGAAGCAATAGATAATGCTAAAACTATATCACTAAATAGATTTATCTATTCCATTGGAATAAGACACATTGGTCAAGAAAATGCAAAAATTTTGTCAGGTTTTTTTATATCAGTCAAAAAGTTTTTATTCTTAATAAATCAATTTAAAAGGAAAAAAATTTTAAATAATTTAGCTGATTTAGATGGAATAGGAGTAACTCAAATTAAATCAATTGAAAGTTTTTTTTCAAATAGAAAAAATACTGAGGTAGTTGAATCTTTAGTTGAAGTTCTTGAGATAAAAGACTTCAAAAATCTAACTAAAAAAGGAAAGTTTAGAAATAAAAATTTAATGTTCACTGGTAGTTTTGAAAAAATAAGTAGATCAGAAGCTAAAGCCTTAACAGAAGAAAATGGAGGGAAAGTTTTAGGAACGATATCTAAAAAATTAGATATATTAGTAATGGGAGATTCAAAACCCACTATAAAAAAAGTTGAAAAAGCAAGAGAACTAAAAGTTAAGATTATAAATGAAAAAGATTGGTATAAACTATTAAATATTTGAGCATGCTATATTAAGATCAATTAATTCTGATTTATTCATAAATTTTTTAAGATTATTGAAAACTTTAGAATGATAATCATTTAACCAAATCTTTTCATTTATATTTAAAAGTTTTTTTACAATTAAAGATTTATCTATCGGTACTAAAGTGAGATTTTCAAATCTAATATTTTTCTTAAATTTTTTTACTACAATTAAATTTTCTATCCTAATTCCAAATTTTCCATTTTCATAATATCCAGGTTCATTAGAGAGTATCATCCCCTCTTTTAATCTAATTTTATTTTTACTTGAAATAGCTTGAGGTCCCTCGTGAACATTTAAAAAATAACCTACTCCATGACCTGTTCCATGAGGATAGTCTAGATTAATTTGTTTTAAATATTTCCT
>Ga0114993_10005734_pt1 | contig 11874 bp, 20 predicted proteins | sample ArcticOcean_MG_C_FD_87042 | JGI IMG/M metagenome (GOLD analysis project Ga0114993, IMG submission 87042) | Marine microbial communities from western Arctic Ocean - ArcticOcean_MG_CB2_150 | ecosystem: Environmental > Aquatic > Marine > Oceanic | place: Arctic Ocean: Canada Basin | collected...
AAGAAAAGCATTTAGAGCTAGACACAACTGTGATTCGCCTGGACCAAAACACAAGGCAAGATACTGGTCTTGTAGAAAATGGTAAAAATAAAAGAAGAATTAAAAAAGGGTCTTACGATTGAATTAGAACAAACTAACGATGTTAGTATTGCAAAAGAGATCGTTAAGGAATATTATCTTAAAGATCCTCAGTATTATACTAAACTTAACAAAATTAAAAGTAGGAGAAACAAGTGAAAAATATATTTTTAAGTCTAACCACGCTTTTGGTTCTGGCTGGGTGTGCTAATGACCCCACAGCACCAGAAGATGTAAATGAGTTAATTTCCATTGAAATGATGCTTAGTATGGTGGATGATGTAGATCTACACGGCGCGCTAGCGGCGAGAACGGATTTGACTTCCACCACAGCCGATGGAAGTTTTCGTAATAGAAAACCAAGTTTGCGGGTAGTAATTCTCCGATTACAGAGATATATACAAAAACACCCATTATCAGATGAAAGAGGAGCCCAGAAACGGGTGGAAGCGGGATTGAACTACGCTGAAGCTAATCTTGAAAGAATCCGGGCCCTTCGTGTGGAATGTAAATCGTCAGGTGGTACTGTAGAACAATGTAGTCGAGAAATAAGACCAATTGTCAAACGTACACGACAACTGTTACATAGGATTATTATGGCCGTTAGATCTGATAGAAGAAACGCCGTCGGCCGGTGACATACAAAGGAGGAAGAGGGAGAATGAAAAGGTATTGGTTTTATACTGTATTAGCTACGGCAGGAATTATGGGAAGTTTTTTTCTTTTCAAACAAAAAAAGCAGGTAATCGATGACTCAACAAGACCAGAACAACATTCATGGTATATTTGAAGTTAAGAATCAAGCAGAACAATTTTTACTTAATGTGATGAATCATTATCGCGGATCGACTGAACACAGATTAGAAAGAACCACAGAATTTTTAGATGAATTATTGTTCTTTACACAACATGATTTAGCTGGAAATATGTTTGCGCACAGCGAATCAAGAAATGTTTATAATATGGCATACTATTCAAGACACATTTTAATTCCAAAACTTGTACAAGATTTAAATGAAGCAGATAATTCAAATCCATTTCCAATTGATGACTGGAACTGATACTATGTATAGAAAACAAATAAAGTGATGACGGCGGGGATGAAGAAAAATGGACAAAAAGGAATTGAAGAAATACATTGTACCAGTCTTCATTGTAAGCTATGGAGAGTCGGAATCTGACGCTGTAAATTATGTCGAACATGCGTTAGATGAGTTGGTTTTTGAAGATGGAATTTTTAGTGCGGAAATATTAGAAGACGAAGTTGAGACATTTTGGCCACAGAGTTTAACACGGGAATAAAATATGTTGTTATCAGAATTATTGACAGATTTACTTTATAAGGAAGGATCGGATGCTGCAGATCAAGCTAAACAGCTGGGCTTGGTTTATAAGGGATTTGGACGTTGGGCTGACGCTCGTACCGATAAGGTCACTCATAAAACTGATGGTGGTAGATTAACAAAGGTTGATCCCGCTCAAACAAAACTGGGATTAGATGATCCTAGTGTAGAGAAAGAACCTGGCCGTGCTACTGGTGAAGATCCAGAAGCCCAAGCAAGAATGAAGGACAAATCTCCAAGACACGGCGCGCCGAGTGAACGAGAGACAAGGGAAAAACGATTTGCCCGCCGAGAACAAACTAAAGATACGGTCAAGGATATTGCTGATCAAATCCACAACCATGATTGGACATATGATAAGTCTGATGACCACTCAGCGTGGAGTAAGGGCGAACGGGAAGAAAATAAATTAATGGACACAATAGCAAAATCTGGATTTACATATTCACAAACAAAACAAATATTTAGAAATGCGGGTGGGAAGTCCACTAAACATGGTACGTCAGTTGCTGGCGAAACATTTACTACAAAGATGTATAAAGACGTAGTGAGGCGCCGAATTCAAATAACTAAAGACGTTAAACGTGGAAAGGAGGGCGCGGAACTAGTACCTCAGCCGCCAACCAAGTGGGATGCTGAAAAATATGATTCTGGAGTTAGACTTCCCGATGAGGAAGATCGGATACCAGCGCATACGCCTGGACACGCAAGTGATGTTGCTCAATTAGCTTATGCAAAGACTGGCGATGAAGAGTTAGCTAGATTGTCAAGACAACTCAGTCCCGATGCACGGGCCGATCTGGAACGGTGGTTGGATGATGATACACAAGAAGATATGCCAGACTTTAAACAAATGGCCAAGGACGATCCAAGAGATCCCGATCCAAAACGAAAGTTTGATGTTAAGTATGCTAGACACAAGAACGACAAAATTACCCAACGATCCTTTAAGTCCGCGGAAGCAGCAAAAGAGTTTCTTTCAAAACAACAGAGAGATGGACTGAAGGGCATTATTTCTGTTGCTGGAAAGCCTGTTGCTAAGTCAGGCTCTGGTACTAAGGTGGTTGATGTAGAATCCGATATATGGACCGGAGATGCAGAATGACATCAAAGGTGTTACTCTGCCTTAAGAGTGCTTTTTCAACCCCAACAAATGCGATTCCTTTCATGTTAGGTCTATTCATCGGTTTAACCGTGTTCAATGCGGATATTATCTACAATACCGTAATCACCGCCCTTTCTGGGTCAACTTTCCATATTACTAAATCTTTCTTCAATTTAGGTTCATAATTTAATTAGTTATAGGAGAACGGTTATGTGGTTCTTCTCTTTCTATTTACGGACTCATGGATCTCATTGTCCCACTTACAAATCTTGTAAACGAAAGTTTTCTTGCTGTCATTTTCACTGCAGTCGCTGCAGCTGGGACTATTTTTCTTGACCGTAGAAAACGAAGAAATGGCATAGATTCTAATTCTAAAAGTTTAGAATTGGTAGAAATGGCGTTTGAAGAAGTACAAAAAACTGTAGAAGATTTAAGAGAACAAAACGAAGAATTTAAAAAGGAACATCAGAGACTTCGTGACGAACTTGACCTTTCCCGTGAAAAGTATTATCATCAAGTTGAAATTAATGCTACTACCTCTGCTCAACTAACTAAACTTAATTTTGAGTTTGCTCAATTAAATAAACTTAAGTTTGAGTTAGGGGGTTGACAAACAGAACATAGTGTTGTATATTTACATTAACCTAAAACACAAAAGATTATGATTACTACAATTGTTGCTTCAATCGCTATAACCGTTATAATTTTACTAATTTCATTTATTGGTATGATGCTTACATCTCAATCTATGATTATACAAGATAATAAAACAATGTTGGTAAAATTGAGTACATTAACGGACAGACATGTTGCTGATCAACAGCAAATAGCAAAAAATCTTATAGAATTATCATCACAACTTCGTGATTTTTCAATTTCAATTGATGATGTTATGGCGGGCATGTTTGATTCTGCTATGAAATTCCCCCGCGACGCACCTCACGATGATGAACGGAGAACTACAGAGTCTATGGAGGTTTCTGCAGAAGATTTTGTTGATAAATTAAATAGATCTAAATCTAGGTTAGATGGAACCGCGATGGAAAATTTAAAAAACATTTTCTTGGATATTGAAAAATTTAAAGAAAGTGATGAAGAAGAAGATACTAATGAGGAGTAAATATGTTTTGGACAGGTGAAGATATTCAACCTAGTGTTGATTTGGCAGAAAAGATTTTCGGAAAGAGTACTCAATCGAATGTATTTCTATTTACCAGAGAATTTGGAAAAATTTGGCAAGGTAGCTTACATCTTAATAAAGAATGTAAAAATAAGATAGAAATGTTGGCGGCTACTATTAATAAGAGGGTTTATTTAGTCAATGAATGTGATTATAAAAACCCACTATATGCAACTATGTCCAAGTTGAGAAAGATGGAAGAATCGTATAGTTTCTAGACTAGGTTCTATTTATAAAATATACTAATTTGGAGATATGTGGTTATGATTAATTTTATAAAGAGAGTCTTTCAAAGAAGGAAAGAAGCTCAAAATATAAAAATGATGAAAAAAGAATATGAGGTTTTAATGTATTTAATAAAGTATTCAGATTCTTTACAAGATTTTGTTTTTTGTAAGAAAAAAATAAGAAAATTTGATTATAAATGGAATAATCTGGATATGGTACAAGCTAACCCCCATGTTCATTATAATAAATTACTTAGAGAATATAATCGTGAATTGAGAGAAAGAGGTTATAGGTGGTCTGATCGTAAGAAAAGTTAATGGCATTATCAAAACGAAGAAAGAATGCAAAAGTAATATATCGTGAAAAGGAAAGAGTTTGGTGTAGTAGATGTAAAGAAAGATCTATAATAAGTTGGGACGATGTTATAGATCTTATATGTGGAGATTGTTTTGCAAGACAAATTTTTAAATCAGAGTCACAGATACAAACTGCAAAACTTAATTTTGAACGTGGTTGGAATTTAAAGAAAAAGTTCAAAGCACCAGATGGAACAATTTATTCATTCGGAAAAAAGAAAAAAAATAGCCGGAGAAAAAAATGTTAGAAATTCCAAATAAATATATACCAAAACTAGATCAATTCCAAAAGGAACACCCAGAAATTGTATATACATATTATTTAAAAATAATAGAAGAAGCTATAATTAGAAATAAAAATAAAGCAAAATTCTATAGAATAGAAGGGACAAATATTGTTGCAGGTGTAGAAGAAGAAGATTATTTGGATACCCTATATGAAATGCAAGAAGCATTTATAAAAAAAGAATTGTATGAATTAGCATCCGATTGTAAGAAATTGATAAACAATTTTCAAATTAATAAAGTAATTTCTGACAGTCAAAACATTTAATACTGGACAGATGAGCTGTTTAGTGTTATATTAAAAAATCCGATTAGGAGGTTATGTGATTTTCTTAGATGAAAATAAAATTAAAGAAGACTATGATAGGTTTATGTCTTTGATTGAAGAAGACCCGCGTTCTGAAAATCTTAAAAGAATGTATGAAGATTTAGATCAAGAGTTATCAGAAGCACCCGCCGCAGCTGTACAACACCACCATAACGCTTTCCCAGGCGGATATCTTGACCATGTTCTTAGGGTCTATGATATTTCGGTGGAAATGACAAAAACATTTCATGCGTTTGAAGGTGAATTGAATTTTACCCCGCAAGAACTACAGTTTGCTACTCTCCACCACGATTTAGGAAAATTAGGAGAACCCAACGAACCTTATTATGTAGAACAAGATTCTGATTGGCACAGAAAAACTCTTGGCCAAAATTATAAATATAATAATACTATTCAATATATGAGTGTAACCGATAGGGCTCATTATATGTTGCAACAGTATGATGTTAAAATTACAAAGAATGAATGGTTGGGCATCCACTTATCTGATGGTATGTATGATGAGTCGAATAAATCATATTTAAAGAACAATATGTATCCATATCCGATGAAAACAAACATACCATATATTGTCCATGTTTCGGATTATCTTGCTATGGTAATTGAAAAGGCCAAAGGGAAGTTTTAATGTCCGCTTGACAACAAAGCGTAATTTTATTATGTTTATGTCATACTTATATTTGTGTTGCCCAATGTAGGGACACAACAGACGCGTAACTGGTCTACCATTTAATAAAGGAGAAATACCATGACTACACTATCAATTTTCCGTCCGCGAAACTCACATGAGTTAAAACCATTTTTTGATGAAAGAGACGCTTTCATCCGTTCCTTCGACTCTATGTTTGACGATATGTTAAACACCACCTTTCCCACAATTAGGGATATGGGTGTATCCGTGACAAAGGGAGCGTACCCAAAGGTTAATATTATTTCTTACAATGATAAAGTAGAAATTGTTGCAGAACTTGCGGGCTTTTCTAAAAAGGATATCAATCTTGAGATTGAAGAAGGACTTTTAACAATTTCTGGCAAATCCCCCACACAAGATGGGTGTGGTTGTAAAGAAACTTCCTGTAAATGTACTGATACTGTAGATTCTACATATTATCTTCGTGAATTAAAGAGAAGTTCATTTAAACGTTCATTTAAAATTAACGATAATCTTGATATGGAAAATGTTGTCGCTGGTTTTGATAACGGACTTCTTACGATTAATTTACCCCGTATTCACGACGAGATTAAGTTGGCTAAAAAGGTTACAATTAAATAAAACACTTTAACACCGGAGGTAAGCGATGAATAGCAACTTCGGTCACATAACTATGTACACATCTTATTAGGGGGTGGTTTAAGAGGGTTGTGTGGAAAATAATATATGGGGGTAGGGTTTTTTCTCTACCCCCATATTTATTGTAGTTTATGTAGTCTAAGGAGGTTAAAATGTTTAAATATGTAGTATTATTATCAGCAATAATGATAGCCACTGTTGCTGCTTTCTTTTCCATATCTGGATTAGGAAAATTATTTGCAGGAGCATATCTAGCAGTTGTCATAATGGCATCTGTTTTGGAAGCTGGTAAACTCATTACCGCTTCTTTATTGACCAGACATTGGCAAGACCTGACTCGTCTGATGAGAGTATATTATCTCTCAGCAACCTTTACTTTAATAGTAATTACTTCCGCGGGAATTTATGGGTTTTTAACAGCAGCCTACCAAACCACCGCCGACCAACTTAGTATTTTAGATAGACAAACCCAAGTATTAGATTTGAGAAAAGAGCGATATCAAGAACAATTGGATCTTTATATTGGAGAACGCGAAACCTTAAGTTTAACCGTTGGAGAATTAAGTAGAGGTCTGGCTAATAATGTAATTCAATATGTTGATGAAGAAACTGGTCAACTTGTAACAACTACTTCATTAAATACGAGACTTGTATTACAAGAACAGTTACAAATCGCTACTCAGGAAAGAGGTAACTTAAGACTAAGAATAGAAGAATTGACCGATAGCGTTACTCAAATGGACCTACAAGCGCTAAGCCTAACCATAGACAGTGAAGTAACCGCTGAAGTAGGTACCTTACGTTACCTGTCCACTCTGACCGGCTGGCCTATGGATCAAGTGGTTAATGCGTTTGCTTTATTGATTATATTTGTTTTTGATCCACTAGCAGTTAGTTTGGTTGTTGCGTATAATAGGCTTCATTTATTAGAAACATCATCAAAAACGGTAAAAATAGAAGAAAAAGATGAGAAAAACTCCAATGAACCCCTTGACAACGCAGGGCAAGATGTGTTAGATTTAAAGGAAGAAATTAAAGAAGTAGATGATTCACCTGAACATCTTAAGGGATTTTCGGGATTGGTTAGAGATTATCGACCGGATTAAATATGATAAGTTTTTGCATTACCACAAAAAATGAAGGATTGTATCTTGATGGGCTATTAACTCAATTAGTACCCATGTTAGATAAGAATAATGGTGAAGATGAGATTGTTATTATAGATGATTATTCTGACGATGAAGAAACATTAGATATTTTATCTTCTTGGAGAAATAACTGGCCAGAAATTCAATTTTACCAACGACATTTACAGAAAGATTTTAGCACACATAAAAACTTTGGAATTGAAAAATGTTCAAAACATTGGATATTTCAAATTGATGCTGATGAAACATTAGGCTCCGCTTTGGAAGAAAATGTTCATTCGCTTCTTTTGGAAAATTCTGAAGTAGAACTTTTTCTAGTTCCAAGAGTAAATATCGTTAATGACATAACTCAGGAAGATATTAAAAAGTGGGGTTGGATTCAGAATGAAAAGGGATGGAACATGTGGCCAGATTTTCAAACCAGAATATTTCAAAATACAAAAAATATTAAATGGCAAGGCAAGGTCCATGAACGAATCGTTGGATTTAATACATGGACACACCTTCCCGAAGAAGAAGAATGGTCGCTTTATCATATCAAAGATGTAGAACGACAAAGGAGTCAAAATGAGTTATACAGAACCATTGTTTAATTCCAAATATAAGACATTCACGTTTGATGATGTTCAGATCATTCCAAAGTATAGTGATGTAAGTTCTAGAAAAGTTTGTAATACTGTAACTTCACTTACCAAGAAACGATATATTGATATACCCCTTATAGCTTCACCAATGCAGTCTATTTGTGAGGCTGAAATGGCGTATACCATGTGGGCCCTTGGAGGAGTGGGCATAGTTCATAGATTTAATAGCATTAAGGAACAAGCTGATATAGTTAATAGTGTATACAAAAGAATCACCTCCCAAGTTTCAGAACATGATGGTAGAGTAGAACATAGATTTACAAATCCTGTTATTGCTGCTGCTATTGGATCAAAACAAAAGGATATCTTTAGAGCAAAAGCACTTTTACAAGCAGGTGCTAATGTTTTGTTGATTGATACCGCTCACGGTCATCATTCTTCAATGAAACAAATTCTTGCAGATTTACGTGCATTAAAGAGATCACTAACAACCGATCTGGATACACCGTTTGAAGTGATAGCAGGAAATATTGCAACACCGGAGGCTGCTACAGATTTAGAAAAATGGGGAGCAGATGCTCTTCGTGTAGGAATTGGGGGAGGATCGGTTTGTGAAACCCGCATTCGAACAGGAGTCGGAATTCCACAAATGTCTTGTCTTCAATCAATTACTGATGTTGCAAGTACTCCAATAATTTCTTGTGGAGGAATCCGATACCCAGGCGATGTTGCTAAAGCACTTGGCGTGGGTGCCTCTTCTGTTATTTTGGGGTCTATGTTTTCGGGTACAAAAGAAACGCCTGGAGACATACAGCATTTTGGTAAGTATGGTAATAGACATAAAATGAAGATCTATCATGGATCTGCTAGTGATGTTCAAAAAACAATGTCCTCCGCGGAATTAAATAATATTGAAGGTACCGCTACTATGGTGTCATATAAGGGATCTGTGGAAGAAATTGTAAACGAAATAATGGACGGGGTACGTTCGGCCATGAGTTATGTGGGATCTGAATCAATTCATAAATTTTATCTTGATACAGAATTTGTTCAGATAACTACAAATGGTTTACAAGAAGCAATGCCACATCTGTTATAAATTGTTGATTTAGTAGGGAGATATAATGAAGATTAACATACTGTTAAAGGTTATGTGTGTTCTTGTTGTGTTGTGGGCACTTGATGGTGTCAATGTCAATGGTAAAGAACAATGGGATCAAATAGACATTAGTGAAATGTCTATACCGATTGTAGAAGTAGAAGAAGAAAGTGACAGTAGGAAGGATATTTTAAGGTTTTTAGAAGCTATTGCAGTTTTTGAAAGTAACAATAGATATGATGTTGTAAATTCATATGGATATTTAGGAAGATATCAGTTTAGTCCAAGGACAATAAAACATCTTGGATATGATATTTTAAATGAGGATTTTTTAAGAAACAGCAGGTTACAGGATGAAGTTATGTTAGCTTACATGAGAGAAAATTATGTTACTCTTAGGCCATACATTGAGGAGTATAATAATACAACCCATAAAGGTATGTATATTACTACTTCTAGTATTTTGGCCGGAGCGCATTTTGCTGGGGCTATGGGAATGAAACGATTTTTGTTAAATAAGCTTGATTCTATTGGAACGGTTGATGCTAATGGAATGACGCTTCGTAAGTACATGACGAAATTTTCTGACTACAATGTAGAAGAGATAGAAGATTAATATGATTGTGTTATTGTTGGTTATGTCTGCTGTATTAAATGCAGCGTTAATTTATGCGTCATATGTTGTAGTTAAGAAAATAGAAATATATGAAGATAATATTATGAAGTTTTATGAAGGAACAACACAAATTTTAAGGACAGCTCGTCATTTAGATAACAGAGAAATGTTTGAAAAGGATGATGAAGTTGGTGCCTTATTTCAACAGTTAATAACTGTTATCGGGGAGTTAAGGGGTATTATTTATGAGAAAGAGGAAGAAGAGGACGCGTAACCTATATTGGACGCAAGAAACAGAACAAGCAATTGTTGAATTTAATATATGCGAAGATGAATTCCGTCGCGAAGAACTATTTAACAAAAGCATATATAAACCCCTAGATAAACTAGCGGAAAATATAATCAATCGATTTAAATTTCCGTATATAGACGGCACATTTGAAGATGTTAAAAATGAAGTTGTCTCCTACCTAGTTATAAAACTCCCAAATTTCACGGCAGATAAAGGAAAGTCTTTTAGTTATTTTTCTGTGGTTGCAAAGAATTATTGCATTTTACAGAATAATAAAAGATACAAAGAAGAAAAGAAAGTTCTTCATTTGTCCGACAAATCGCCAGAAAGCTATTCTGCTCAAGAAACCTTGATTGTAGATCCCGATGAAATTTATAACGAACCAGAAAGAGTAGAGTTTATAAAACTCTTTATAAAATATTGGGATTACAATCTTCATAAAGTTTTTTCTAAGAAGCGAGATTTGGGAATAGCTTATGCTGTTTTGGAATTATTAAAACGTGCACACATGATTAATAATTTTAATAAGAAAGCTATTTACTTAATGATTAGAGAAATTACAGATTGTGAAACTTCACATATTACAAAAATTGTAAAACAGGTTCAGGAAATTAAAGATAAACAATATGAAGAATATAAAAATACTGGTATGATTCACGATTATTTTAAAAATTAAATAGTTATACTAAAGGAGGCAATACTATGGACTATATTATTTTTGATGACAAGACACTTTCTGATGTTTTTAAAGACATTTATAAAAATACTGACAGTAAGCGAGAACAGATAAATACATTTGTTACTAAACTCGTTCGACAAATAAGAACCCCCGAAGATGCAGCAGTCATCTCTCCCATTATTAAGGATTTTATGGATTGTAATGTTAGGAACGACGAACACATCGTGCGAATCGCACAAATTGCTCAAAGAGCAATTGCTATCGGGACAAAGGCTGTTGGTTCCGCAGAACTCTTGACAGAAGAAGAGAAACAACAGCTGTTGAATAATATCAAACTAGAAATAGATGATTTACAACAAGAAACAACAGAAGCTGAGGATGAACTAACCCGACTTAAGGTTGGATAATGCCTTGGGATAGCTCTATTTCCGGCGGCCAACCGTCTCAAGGACTAGCTTTAAGTCTTGCTGCGGTATTGGATGTTATTACCAACGAAGAACATGAAGACTATTCTAGTTCTGGATTTAATGTAGGAACTGTCCGTTTTAAACATGTAGGATGGGGTGGTCACCTTGATTCTGCAGATAATTCGTTTTACGCTTCTTCATTAGATATGGAAGTACAATCATATCCTTTAATTGGAGAAATTGTATTTATTCAGAAGGTATTGGGTATACCTTTTTATTCTCGTAGAATAAACATTAATAATAATTTACAATATAATTCATTTTCAAATATATTATCTAGGTTAAATCCTGCTAAAAACCCTCTAGATAAAAATCGTAATGTAGCTGCATCAAAAGAAAATGTTATGCAGCATTCTTCAACGGTACCATCAGAACATTTTGAGAATAAAAATTATCAAGAAAGAGAATCACTACATACTTTAAAACATTTTGATGGTGATGTTATTATTCAAAATCGTTATGGAGCAACGTTACGATTTGGTTCTTCACAGTTGGAAAATGCATTAAATCAAGAAACTGTGCCCGGGACCATAGAAGGTAGAAGTATTTTGGGACCAACACAACCAAAAAAGAATGATCCGATTATGATCATGCGTGTTGGTGAACGGACTACGCCTAACACATCAACAACTTCTACCTTGGGTTTAATTGTAGAAGATATTAATTTAGATGATTCGTCATTTGTATTATCAAGTAATCAAATAATCAATTTTAAATTTGCAAGTAATGATGATGTATATTATAGATCTTCCAAAGCATTAAGTAAGAATTCGAATTTTATTACAAGGGATAGTG
>Ga0114993_10005736_pt1 | contig 11872 bp, 8 predicted proteins | sample ArcticOcean_MG_C_FD_87042 | JGI IMG/M metagenome (GOLD analysis project Ga0114993, IMG submission 87042) | Marine microbial communities from western Arctic Ocean - ArcticOcean_MG_CB2_150 | ecosystem: Environmental > Aquatic > Marine > Oceanic | place: Arctic Ocean: Canada Basin | collected...
ATGAAAGAACCAGATATTTCACCGGTCCAGGTTTGGCGTAAAGCGGTAGAAAGATTGTAGTGCTGAGACGAGTGATGTACCACATGTGAAGCCCAAAAATACCTCATCTTATGACTCGTCCGATGGAACCAGTAATACGAGAAATCATCAGCGAGCAGAAGTGCAATTAACCCCCACCAAACCATCGGAATCTCGATCAAGCGGTACTCATACAAGAATGTAAAAACACCAAATTTTAAGCCCTTAGTGATAAGAGAACTGCCTATGCTTCCTATTCCCATAGTTAAACTAGCAAAAGTGTCTTTTTTCGTGTGGTACTCACGATTTCCATAAATGCTGAGCGCCACTTCTATCATTAGAGTGGCTAAGAAAAAGGGGATAGCAAAGTTTGTGATGTCTCCCATTAGATGTTATTAAACCAATCACTAATGTCAGATAACACCTCTTGAGCTTTTTTGTCGTTATGTAGCTCGTGCTTTGTGTTTTCATAGATGCGCAATGTTGCAAGTCCTCCAGCTGCATCAGTAAATTCACGGCTCCCGTGTGAATCTATAATGTGGTCGTCCGCTCCGTGAATTACAAGGGTGGGGATTTTCAACTGACCAGCATTCTCAATCGCCCACAAACCGCTGGCGTGAAAATGCTTGAACAGTCCAGCAGTTATTTTGTTGTGACGGAGCGGGTCGTTTACGTAGTCGATTCCTACTTGCTCTATGTATGAGAGGTCGTTAGGGTCGAGATTGTTGCCTTGTGTGAACTTGGGGTAGATTATGTTCATGAAGGTCGCCATCGTGACGTCAAATTTTGAGGGCTCCTTGTAGAGTTTAAACCAAGCGCCACTTAGAATCGCCGCTCTCAATGTGTCGCAATCTCTTCTAAGCATATAGTTTGCTGTTACGTTACCCCCGAAGCTATGCCCATAGAGATATAGGTTTTTGTGAGGAATGCTGTCTATAACGAGTTTGAGGTCGTCTAGGTTATGAGATAGACTGGGTGTGTGACCTCTGGGACCGTCGGATTTGCCGTGACCTCTTTGGTCATAAGAATAAACCTGAAAACCATCTTTTACGAAATGCTCAGCGACATTGGCGTACCTGTTCTGGTGCTCGCCCAATCCGTGGACGATTAATAGGGTGCGTTCAGAATCCTCAACGTCGCTCCACTTTTGAGCGTGTAAACTTATTCCATCAGAGGTTTTGAGTTCGTATGCTTGCATTTCGAAGTGTGCTTGTTATTTTGCAAAAGATAATAAAACTATCGCCATGTCTGAATTTATAATTTCCATAGATCAAGGTACTACGAGTTCTCGGGCGGTACTTTTTAATAAAAAAGGGCATTTCATATCTTTAGCCCAAACCGATTTGCCTCAAATATTCCCATCTCCAGGCCAGGTAGAGCACGACCCCTCAGTCATCCTCGCTACGACAATGGATGTTTTACAGGAGGTACTTAGTCACGAACTTTTAATTAATGGAAAGGTGATTGCCTTGGGGATAACTAACCAGAGAGAGACCGCTATAGTTTGGGACAGAGAGAGTGGAAAACCGATTTACAACGCGATAGTTTGGCAAGATAAACGCACTTCGGATGTGTGTGATGGCCTAAAAAATGCAGGTTTCTCCGAGTATGCAAAAACCACCACAGGATTGGTAATCGACCCGTATTTTTCGGGAACTAAAATTGCTTGGATCTTGGACAATGTTAAGGGGGCTAGGCAAAGGGCGGAGAAAGGTGAATTGTGTTTCGGTACTGTCGATAGCTGGCTTTTGTACAATTTAACGGGGGGCGAGGTTCACGCTACTGACGTTACAAACGCATCGAGAACACTTCTCTTTAATATTCGCACTTTAGAGTGGGATAAAAAAATGCTCTACACATTGAGAGTACCCGTTGAGATGATGCCGGAAGTGTTCCCGTCGTCAAATATTTTCGGACATTACAACTCACCTACTCACGGCCCCATTCCTATAACGGCAATCTTGGGAGACCAACAATCGGCCCTTTTCGGCCAATGCTGTTTCACCTCAGGAATGGCAAAGAACACCTATGGAACAGGATGTTTTATGCTCATGAATACAGGTGCGGAAATCCCTTCCTCTAATTCGGGTCTCTTAAATACAATAGCCTGGCAAATAGGTGATAAAACGACTTATGCTTTAGAAGGTAGCGTCTTTATAGCTGGTGCCGCAGTACAATGGTTGCAGAACGGTATTGAGATCATTGATGACATAAGCGCGACTTCTGAAATTGCATCTCGTGAAGCGAAAAAAAACCCCGATTCCTCAGTAGTAGTCGTGCCAGCTTTCGCTGGGTTAGGCACACCATATTGGGATATGCATGCACGAGGAGCGATATTAGGGCTTACCCGCGATTCTGGTCGAGACTCAATAATTAGGGCAACATTAGAATCTATTGCATTTAGATCTAAAGATGTACTTGATGCTATGCAAGAAGATTCTGGCATCTCATTATTTGCACTTAAAGTTGATGGCGGAGCTTCGGTAAATGACTATCTAATGCAATTCCAATCTGATATTCTCGGAGTATCGGTTGAACGACTTTCTTTTGTGGAAACTACAGCTTCTGGTGTTGCATACATGGCCGCTCTGACTATAGGGGAGCTTACTTTAAACGAAATTTCTAAACTTCCAGAGTTAGAAAGATCATTCGATCCAGAGAAGTCATTAGAATGGAGGGAAGGGAAGAAGGCTGTTTGGTCTAAAGCGATTGAGAGAATCGTTTTGTGATTTAAGTTGTATCCTATATAATTCTCGCTGCCTTTACTCTGGCTGTCTAGCTGAAGAGCTAAAGCGCTTTACCACTGTCCCATCACTATAGCGATACAGCAACAGTTGGCTAGGTTGATATTCGCATTCACGCCCTAATACATCAGATATTCCAATCAACTCAACATTAGTATAGTTAGATGTAGGCTCTAATGATGATCCACCAACTGGTGAAGGCACGATTCGCATCACTACGGGTCTGTGATCGCTGATGTTTGTGTCATACATACTCCAGCCTCCAGTTAAATACGATGCAATATCAATTGACTCTACGACTGTCTCAGGCTGCAATAAATCGCTCACGAGCTCATTCGTAATAAGTATGTGGTCTATGTGAGAAGGCCAACTCGGGTATGACCAGCCAGCACTGGAGCCCAGTGCTAGATCCATGTCAGCGAACATGTAGTGTTCTGGCTCGTTCAGAAAAGGAGTAAAGACATTGCTAAATGCTGGCTCCGTAATAACGTCGTTTAAATCGCCTAAAAGAATTACCCTATCGTTACTGTGGAATTGACTTATATAATCTTCGATTAAGATATTGGCTTCGAGTCTTCTATTTTCCTCATCGTTGCTATTCCCAAGATCAATGATGCCGTCGCCACAACATTTGTAATGGTTGTTAATCGCGTAAATAATCTCTCCTAGATGCTTAAATTTTAAGACCAGTGGCGATCTTGGAAGCGGATTCCAATACTGGGAACTCGTATAAATCTCGAAAGCGTCTAGAACTTCAATTCGCTCAATGTTGTAAACAAATACAAGCCCTCCGAACCAACCGTTCATCATGATATAGTCATAGCTTTCTAGGCCTTCGACCATGGTCTTAAAAACTGTTGTATCGTCAATTTCTTGGATAGCATAAACGTCGAGGTCGAGATTTTCAATTATCTCACTCACATAGTTTACTGTGGTTTGACCGTTTTTAGGAAACCATTCGATATTCCATGTGGCGATTTCAAGTGCGTCTTGCGTACCGAATGATAGGTCGTCTAAGGTTTGGGCTTCAGCACCAATAAAAACCGAGAAGAAAAACACCGATAAAAGGATACGAATCATACAGTAAAATTAGTGTAATGTCGACTATGGAATTCTAGTTCCAGGAATTTTCCTCACTCGCAAAGATTTGGGAGTTACTTCAATATACTCAGTATCAGAGATCCACTCCATGTACTCTTCAAGAGACATATTCTTCGCAGGAGCGATTTTAAGACCCTTGTCAGTACCAGAAGATCGTACATTTGAGTGCTTCTTTCCGCGGACTAGATTGAGTTCCATATCAGTGTTGCGTGAAGACTCTCCTACGACTTGACCTGGATAAATCTCTTGACCTGGATCAATGTAGAAAGTTCCACGTTCTTGTAGGCGGTCAATTTCGTATGCACGGGCTTGGCCGAGTTCAGAACTTACGAGAGATCCCGAAAGACGAGTGGAAATTTCACCTGCATAAACGTCGTACTCAATGAAACGGTGAGTCATAATCGCTTCACCTGATGTTGCTGTTAAGATTTGGTTTCTAAGACCTATAAGTCCACGAGAAGGGATGCGATACTCCATATGCTGCAAATCACCTTTAGGTTCCATAACCTGAAGCATTCCCTTTCTCATCATCACAAGCTCAGTAGCCTTTCCTGCATTAGCCTCTGGCACATCGATAACCAAGTGCTCATATGGCTCGTGCTTTTTACCGTCAATCTCTTTAAAGATTACCTGAGGTTTTCCAACCTGCAACTCATAACCCTCTCGACGCATCGTCTCGATTAGGACCGAGAGGTGAAGTACTCCACGGCCATAAACGTTCCACTTGTCCTCTGAATCTGTTTGTTCAACTCTTAGAGCTAAATTCTTCTGGAGCTCCAATTCCAGACGCTCACGAATGTGGCGAGATGTAAGGTAATCTCCGTCTTTCCCTAAAAATGGAGAAGTGTTGATTGTAAAGAGAAGACTCATTGTAGGCTCGTCAACCGCGATACGATCAATAGCATCAGGATTTTCGAGGTCAGAGATGGTATCTCCGATTTCGAATTCTTCGATTCCGTTAATAGCACAGATATCACCAGCACGAACTGAGTCTACTTTTTCTTTAGCTAAACCAGTAAAAACGAAAAGTTCTTTCGCTCTAATTTTCTTTACTCCTCTAGATGTGCAGAGAGCGTAGTCCTTGTTAGCGTGAATTTCGCCGCGGTATAAACGTCCGATAGCAATTCTTCCTGTGTACTTAGAGTAATCGAGAGAAGTAATTTGCATCTGTGGATCTCCTTCGTGAAAAGGTGCAACAGGAACTTCTGATACTATAAGATCTAATAGGAAGTCTATATCCTCAGCAGGTTTCTGCCAATCCTCAGCCATCCAGTTGTGCTTAGCAGAACCATATGCTGTAGGGAAGTCAAGCTGCTCTTCAGTAGCGTCTAGGTTACACATAAGATCGAAAACCTGTTCGTGGACGATGTCTGGTGTACAGTTTTCTTTGTCTACTTTGTTTACTACTACAAGTGGCTTTAGGCCAAGCTCGATAGCTTTTCCAAGAACGAAACGGGTTTGGGGCATAGCTCCCTCAAAGGCATCAACAAGTAGCAGCACTGCATCAGCCATCTTGAGTACGCGCTCCACTTCACCGCCGAAATCCGCGTGACCTGGAGTATCTATGATATTAATCTTCGTTCCCTTCCACATAGCGCTCACGTTCTTCGAGAGAATAGTAATTCCTCTTTCGCGTTCTAGATCGTTGTTGTCTAGGATAAGTTCGCCTGTTACCTTACGAGGATCAACGGCTTGACAACGATGAATCATTTTATCTACAAGGGTAGTTTTACCGTGGTCAACGTGTGCAATGATGGCAATGTTTCTAATTCCGCTCATAGTGGTATTTTTTTACGTCTTAGGACGCGCGAAAGTACGGCATTTTTCATGGTTATAGGCGTTCATACTTAGTTCTAACTTTTTAACATTGTAGTTATTACTGAAAGGGTATCTTCGCTTCTGTGATAAAATTAAAAGATCTAAGAAAGTCATACACGACAGGCAATCAAAAGTTAGATGTTTTGAAGGGTCTAAGCTGCCATGTAAAAGAAGGGGAGATTGTAGCGATTATGGGGTCTTCAGGTTCTGGGAAGTCAACACTTTTGAATATCTTAGGGTTGCTAGATGGATTTGATTCTGGGGAGTATATGCTCGCAGGAGAACCAATGGCTGGACTAGGAGAGAGGTCGGCAGCTAAATACAGAAGTAAATTTTTAGGATTTGTTTTTCAAAGTTTTAACCTAATAGGATTTAAAACGGCTATTGAAAATGTAGCTCTACCTCTTTATTATCAAAAGGTGTCTCGAAAGGAAAGAAACGCCATTGCAATGGAGTATTTGAAGAAAGTGGGTTTAGAGGATTGGGCTTTGTATTTACCTAATCAAATGTCAGGAGGCCAAAAACAACGCGTTGCTATTGCTCGCGCTTTAGTAGCAAAGCCTAAAGTGATATTGGCGGATGAACCAACAGGTGCTTTAGACTCAAAAACCTCGCGTGAGGTGATGACTCTTTTAAGGGAGATAAACAAGGAGGGGATTACAATTATTATTGTCACCCATGAACATGATATTGCTGCGCTATGTGATAGGACTATTCTATTAACGGATGGTTTAATTGTTTAACTTTAACAGTGAAAATTTTAGTTAATGTTTAATAGAGATACCTGGTTAGAAATTGCAAATACGGTGATGACTCACCCTATGCGTACTTTTTTGACTGGATTGTCTATTGCACTTGGGGTTTTTATTTTAGTTGTAATGCAGGGGCTTGGTTTCGGTTTGCAGAATGGTGTGGAGAGTCAGTTTGCAGATGATGCGGTGAATTCTGTTTGGGTGAACTCTGGTAGAACGCAGCTTTCATATAGAGGTAATAAACCCAATCGCCGAATTAAGATGCGAGAGAACGATGTTGAAGCGATGTTCCAACAGATGGACACGGTGGAAGTGTTTTCTAGAAGAATTAGGATTTGGGGACTGCCTATGGAATATGGAGACCAGCAAAGTAATTTCCCAATGAGAGGGGTGGATCCGGGGCACGAAGAACTCGAAAACACAACATTAACAGGTGGTAGATATATTTCTCAGAGAGATGTGGATGATGAGAGGAAAGTGGTAGTTGTAGGTAATGATATAATAGAAGACTTGTACGATAAAGCTGATCCAGTTGGGACCTATTTGATGATTCAAGGGATTCAGTTTATGGTAGTTGGGACATTTAATGATCCTGCGAGTCGTTGGGAGAACAAGATGGCTTACTTGCCCTTTTCGACTGCTCAAAGAATCTTTCGAAATAAAAGTTCCGGTGATGTCGTAGACCAAATAATCGTAGGAACCGGCTCTATGCCAATTCCAGAAACAAAGAAAATGACTGCCTATTTGCTGTCTTGGTTTAAAGATAGAAAGGCAGTTCACCCCGATGATGCTAGAGGGATTACTATGAATAATAACAATGAAGAGTATGAGCGATTCCAGAATATATTCATGGGAATTAAACTGTTTATTTGGGGTATAGGTCTACTTACTTTGCTTGCAGGGGCCGTTGGGGTAGCGAATATTCTAGCTATCGCAGTTAAAGAAAGGACGAAGGAGATAGGTGTGCGAAAGGCTCTAGGAGCTTCCAGTGCATCAGTTGTAGCGCTGGTTGTTCAGGAGTCTCTTGCACTTATGATCGTTTCTGGGTCTGCAGGGTTAGTTGTAGGTGTGTGGTTACTTGAACTTGTTTCGCCAATGGTAGACCACGAGTACTTTAAAAATCCGCAAGTAGATTATAGAATTGCTCTCGTTGCTTTAGCAATTCTCACTGTTGTGGGCGTACTTAGCGGTATAGGGCCTGCCATTAGGGCGGTGAGTATTAGACCGGTTGAAGCTTTGAGAGATGAATAGAGTAGGATTGTATTTATAAATGAGATTTTTTGATAGAGATAGAGCGCTCGAAATTCTTCAGGTTTTCCTGACGAATCCTTTCCGTACAGTATTGTCTGGGATCGGTGTTGGTTGGGGATTGTTTATGATTGTGGTGACGGTAGGTGCAGCTAACGGTCTTGAGAATGGTGTAAGTAGCGATATGGGGGGCAGGGTAAAAAACTCGATGTTTCTTTGGTCTCGATCGACATCGAAACCATATAAGGGATTTAAACGAGGGCGGCGTTTCGAGTTTAACAATGCAGACACGGAATTTATGAGAGAAAATGCCACTTCTATTACTCTCGTTGCGCCGCGAAACCAACTCGGGGGTCACCGTGGTTCTAACAATATCTCTAGGGGCACGAAGTCTGGGGCGTTCAACGTTTACGGGGATGAACCTGGATACATTAATATTGATCCGGTTAAGATTGTTAAAGGCCGATATTTAAATGAAGGAGATCTCGAAAATGACCGCAAGATTGCTGTAATTGGAAAAACAGTTAATCATCTTCTCTATGAAGAAGGTGAAGAAGTTATAGGTTCAACGATTAGGGTTCAAGGAATTTTATTTACCGTGGTAGGGGTTTATTCAACTTTTAAAACGGGCGAGGATGCTGAGGAGGATAACTCGAGCATATTCATTCCGTACACCACTTTTTCGAAATCATTTCATACCGGAGATAGGGTAGGCTGGTATAGTCTTCTAATGGACGAGTCGATTCATGCGGACTCTGCTGCCGCAGAGGTGCTTTCTCTAATGATGCAGAGAAAAAATGTTCACCCGAAAGACAATAGAGCTATGGGCCATTGGTCTATGGCGAGTGAATTCGAAGAAATAGAAACACTTTTCTCATCATTTAGATTGATATCATTCATTTTCGGAGGGTTAGCACTTCTAGCTGGAGCGATTGGGATTATGAATATCATGCTTATTACTGTTAGAGAGCGCACGCAGGAGCTCGGCATTCGCCGAGCTATGGGAGCAACTCCTTTCACGGTAATGTCTCAAATCATGGCAGAAACCATATTCCTCACTACCATTAGTGGTCTCGCTGGAGTGTCGTTGGGAGTGGCGTCCCTCGAGGGCGTGAATAAATTTATGCAATCAAGTGGGGGATCGGGAGGTAGTTTTCGCAACCCAGAAGTGTCGTTAAACATCGTGCTCATCGCCCTCGGCGTGATGCTCGTCATGGGGCTTATTTCCGGTATTTTGCCGGCTTTACGTGCAGTGGCAATACGCCCCGTAGAAGCAATTAGATCAGAATGAAAAAAGGACGTTTATTTGCCTTATTAGGCTTTGTATTGGTAGTTGTGTTAGGAGCGATTTACACCGTGAATTTCTTGTACGAAAAAGAACAAACCACAGAGGCTTCTTATGATGTTAAGTCACCTGAAATGGGTGATATTATATTGAAAACAGTAGCATCTGGGAGTATACAGCCTCGCCAGGAAATTTTAATAAAACCTCAAGTAAGTGGAATCGTACGGACGGTTCATATTGAAGCTGGAGACATCGTAAAAGCAGGAGATATTCTCGCTGAGGTTACGATAGTTCCTAATATGTCTGCTCTCTCGAGTGCGGAAAATCGTCTTTCTCGAGCGAAGATATCTCGTGATGACACTAAAACCACGTACGATCGCAACGCCGAGCTTTTCGAACAAGGCGTAGTTTCAGCCATGGATATTCAACGATTTGAGCTTGCATATAATCAGGCAAAGGAAGAAGTGCTCGGCGCAGAGGATAATCTTCGCATCGTACGCGAAGGGGTGGCGTCTCGCAGTGGAGCGAAATCAAACACTTTAATCCGATCTACTATTGATGGAATGATTTTAGATGTGCCGGTAAAGAAAGGAAACAGCGTAATAGAAGCAAATAATTTTAACGACGGTACGACAGTGGCCTCAGTCGCCGATATGAAGGATCTGATTTTCGTTGGTAAGATTGATGAAAGCGAAGTAGAAAAACTTCACGAGGGTATGGATATAATTCTCTCAATAGGAGCTATAAACGACATTAAATACCCTGCTACTCTTGAGCACATAGCCCCTAAAGGAGTTGAGGAGTCAGGAGCGATTCAGTTTGTAATTAAAGCAGCAGTAGTACTCGAAGAAGGTCAGTTTTTACGTGCAGGCTATTCAGCAAATGCCGATGTAGAACTCGATCGCAGAGATAACATTCTCACAATTAGCGAAACGTTAGTCCAATATAAAAAACGCCAAGCATTCGTGGAGGTAGAAATATCACCTGGCACCTTCGAAAGTAGAGATGTTAAGTTAGGGCTTTCCGACGGGCTTTCAGTTGAAGTGCTGTCTGGGCTGACCTTAGAGGATAAATTAAAGGTTTGGAATAAACCATCTTTTAACCGATAGATTTTATAGTTAATCTAACAACTGTCCTCATAGTTGAGGCAACCGTTTCTTGAAATTTGCGTTATAGTTTTAATAATAATGCATTTAATTTTAAGAAATGACCATTCAAAAGTCTTACCTCATAGCACTTCGTTTTTTTCTTTTTCTCACCGTTGTTATATTTTCTTTTTCTAAAGCTGACGCGCAGACTGAAATAAATGTAAACAGTGTGTTTTGGTCTGACTCAAATATTCAAGAAAAACTGCAAGGAAGCCCACAAGATGTTCAAACTGAAAAGCCCACGATTCAACCTGCTAATTACAGAACGGTTTTAATCGATTTAACAGCTTTACAGGCATTGTTAAATTCTGCACCTCTTGAAAAAAATATCAGTGCAAAAGAATCGACTACGATAATATCGCTTCCTCTTCCCGATGGCTCATCAGAATCATTCTCGTTTGTGAATAGTCCTGTGATGGCTCCAGGTTTAGCTGATAAATATCCAGAGATACAAGTATATTTAGGACAAGGAGTTGAGAATCCGACTCATGTCGTTAGGTTTGACCTTACACCTCAAGGATTTCATGCTATGATTCTAAATTCGGGGTCAACAGTTTATATAGATCCATATACAATTGGAGATTTGACAAAATGCATAAGCTACACGAAAGCAAGTTTTTATGAAACTACGGATAAGGAGCACGGTGGATGTTTAGTGGAAAACGAGAACTTGAGTTCTGTAATAGAAGAGCTTGCTCCGACACAAGCAAAACCAGTAAAGCCAGCAAAACCATTAAATCCCAACGAAATTCTACAAATGGGTATGCAGTTAGGAATGCAAAAAATCATGGGAGTTAGCAATGGTTCTACTTTACGTACTTACCGTCTTGCACTTGCCTGCACGGGTGAATACGCTTCTTACCACGGCGGTACTACCGCTGGTGTGATCTCAGCTATGAACACTTCTATGGCTAGGGTTAATGGGGTATTCGAGCGGGACGTTTGTATTAGAATGATTATTGTAGATAATAACGAGAGTGTCATTTTCTTAAATAGTGGCTCTGATCCGTATTCAAATGGAAATGGAGGGACTATGTTGAGCCAGAATCAAAGCACTTGTGACAGCAATATCGGTTATAATAACTATGATATAGGGCACGTTTTCTCTACTGGAGGTGGAGGAGTAGCTTATTTGCAGTCACCTTGCGGAGGAAATAAAGCGGGAGGTGTTACAGGCCTAACCTCACCAGTTAACGACCCCTTCGACATAGACTATGTAGCTCATGAAATGGGGCATCAATGGGGCGGAAATCACACTCAAAACAACAGCTGTAATCGATCGAGTGGAGCAGCTTACGAGCCTGGATCTGCATCCACGATCATGGGATACGCCGGAATTTGTGCGCCTAATCTTCAATCAAACTCAGACGACCATTTCCATAATCACAGCATAAATGAGATGATATCATTTACTGTAAACGGTAATGGAAACTCTTGTGATGTTCCTACATCAACGAATAATAATATTCCCACGGTTACGACTTTTAATAGCGGTTCAACGATTCCTGCAAATACTCCATTTGAGCTTATTGCCGAAGGGAATGATTCTGATGGAGATGCTATAACATATAACTGGGAGCAATACGATTTAGGACCCCAGACATCAAATAGTGATGGCAATCTTACTAATCCGTCCGGTAATCAACCGATATTTAGATCTTGGTCTTCAACCACATCAAACACTCGTGTTTTCCCTCGCATCTCTGACTTAGTGAATGGTACAACGACAATAGGAGAACATATGCCTTCGTACTCTAG
>Ga0114993_10005738_pt1 | contig 11871 bp, 7 predicted proteins | sample ArcticOcean_MG_C_FD_87042 | JGI IMG/M metagenome (GOLD analysis project Ga0114993, IMG submission 87042) | Marine microbial communities from western Arctic Ocean - ArcticOcean_MG_CB2_150 | ecosystem: Environmental > Aquatic > Marine > Oceanic | place: Arctic Ocean: Canada Basin | collected...
AATTCTGCATCACCATGATGGCACAATTTCTGTGGCCTGGACAAGAAGTGCTGAATTTAACACTTCTTGGACAGATAGAGGAACGGGTTATAACTTTTATGATGGAACCACTTGGGGTTCACAGCCATCTGCTGCCTTAGAAACTTCAAGATGTGGCTGGCCTTCTATGCTTGCTACAAATTCTGGAAGAGAGATTTCTATTGCCCACAACACTACTAATTCCTATGTACAAATGACTTACAGAGACACTATTGGTTCTGGCTCTTGGACCGAGCAAATTATTTCTTCACAGGATAGTATGGGAACTTATCGCTATATGATTTGGAACCGTTCAGCAGTTGGAGGAGCAAATGGAGAGAGTATTCATATGATAGCTGTTACTGCTTCTTCTAATTTTAATGGCACTTTATTCAATGGATTGGATGGTGCATTGGTTTATTATCGCTCCTTAGATGGAGGAGCTACATGGGATATTAAAGATATGCAATTGCCTTCTTTGGACACTTCTTATTTTAATAGCTTTGGAGGAGATAGTTATACCATAAAAGCCCAAGGAGATATTATTTGTGTAGCATTTTTTGGTGGATGGGACGATACTTTTATTATCAAATCTACTGATAATGGAGATACATGGACAAGAACTACTATTTTAGATTTTCCAGTAGATAAATATAGTGCGGATGACGGCATTGATTTAGACAATGATGGTGTGATGGATTCGCTTTTCACTACTGATGGTTGTGGCGCATTACTACTTGATAATAACGGAATGGCGCATGTATTTGCAGGTAATATGAGAGTATTAGATGCTGATTTGGCTGATGCAGGTACTTCCTACTTCCCAGGAACAAATGGTCTGTTGTATTGGAATGAAAATGTTGGACCTGATACAGCAGGAAGTCAGATTTCTAATTCTGTTTGGTGGTCTGATAATATGAGTATAATAGCTGGGGCGGAAGATTTGGATGGTGATAGCACCCTAACTTTTATTGATATTGCTACTTATTTTGCTTCCCTTTCTTCCATGCCAAGTGTTGGGATAGATGCTGGAGGAAGCATTTATGTTTCTTTTTCATCACTAATGGAGATATATGATAGTGGTGCACAGAATTTCCGACATGTAAATATTATCAAATCGCATGATGGTGGAATGAGTTGGACTGACCCAATTGACATTACGCCTGTTTCTTTATTTTTAGGAATGGGAGAATGTGTGTTTGCTTCTATGGAAAGAGATGTAGATGATAAAGTAAGATTGCTTTATCAAAAAGACATGGAGCCAGGATTAACCGTTAGGGGAGATGAGGATGCAGTTGGGATGAATGATATCGTTTATTTGGAATTGGATACCAATTTTGTGGTTTCTGCAATAAATAATAATCCAATAAATAATAATTTAACATTGGAGGTGTATCCTAATCCTACTAAAAATCAAACTTCCATTAATTTTAAAATTGAGAAAAAATCAAAAGTGAGCATTCATGTAGTAGATGTTTTGGGCAGAAGTGTTTACAATAACAACACTACACTTAGTAAAGGAAACCACTTGGTAATCCTAAATGTAGAAAACTATGATGCTGGAATTTACTATATCAATACGCAAATTGCTGGAAAAATATTTACCAACAAATTGGTTGTAACGAAATAGATTTTAGACAATAGATATTGATTAAAAGCCGAGCTTGCTCGGCTTTTTTTATGCTTTATTTTATATCAAAAAAGGAATCTCCCTTTAATATTTGATGGGAAATAAAGCCCTCAGCATATTCACAATTGGATAATCTGCCCAAATCTTTTGCTCTGTATTTTACACTTTCCAGAAATCCTTTTTTTGAAATGATAGTTTCTGTTTCTTTGGAGTCCGCATTAAAGAATTGGGTTTTGTATGTTTTTACAGCTTCTATTTTTTTCTCCATTTGCCCACTTATATCAATTACAAAATCGGGTTGTAAATGGTTGAACTGAATATAATGATAAATGGCTTTTGGTCGCCAAACTTTTTGCTTAGTATCCACTTTTTCTAATCCAGAAAGAAAGCATGCGTCCACTACTATTTGTGAGGCCCTTCCATGGTCTGGGTGCCTATCAGATGGGGCATTGGCAATTACTATTTCTGGCTGATAGTCTCTTATCTTTTTAATGAGTGCTAGTTTGTGCCCTTCATCATTTTCAAAAAAACCATCTTTGAAATCCATGTTCTCACGCACCCTAACGCCTAATATTTTTGTGGCATTTTCACATTCCTTATTTCTCCTTTTGGCTGTTCCTCTTGTGCCTAATTCCCCTCTTGTCAAATCAATAATCGCTACTTTTTTTCCTTGCTCTACCAATTTAATAACAGCTCCACCACAGCCCAATTCCACATCATCAGGATGGGCACCAAAAACCAAAATATCAACTTTCATTTTCAGAGGGTTTAAAATTCAACTTTGCTAAAATAGCAGAAACTGCCATAATTCCAATGAGGTAATACACAAAAGAAGGAATCGGCATGGGGTCGCCAGCCGCATAAGAGTGCAATCCGGAAAGGTAATAATTCACCCCAAAATAAGTCATAATAATAGACCAAATACCAATAACAGATGCCAAGTTAAACACATAGCGACTTTGTAATGCAGGAATAAAACGCAAATGCAAAATAATGGCGTAAACCAAAATACTTACCATGGCCCAAGTTTCTTTTGGATCCCATCCCCAATATCTTCCCCATGATTCGTTTGCCCAAATTCCGCCCAAAAAGGTGCCAATCGTTAGCATATAAAGTCCAATAGCCAAGGATTTTTCATTAATAATAGTTATCTCTTCACAAACTAAATCAAGCTTCTTGTTTCCTAAAATCTTGCCAATAAAAATAAGCCAAAGTGCAAAAAGCCCAAGCATGGCCCCCAAAGCCAAAAATCCATAGCTTGCCGTAATAATGGCCACATGTATCATCAGCCAATAGGATTTTAAAACTGGGACCAAATTTGTAATTTCAGGGTCCAGCCAGTTCAAATGAGCAACCATTAGCAAAAGGGATGCAACAATAGTTGTGGCTACCAATGTAAGTGCAGATTTCCGGCTGAAAAGCACACCAGAAAGTAGAGTTGCCCAGGCAATATAAATCATAGATTCATAACCATTACTCCAAGGGGCATGCCCTGAGATTACCCCCCTAACAATAAGCCCAATGGTATGTAGTGCAAAACTACTATATATCAGCCATTTTAGGATTGTAACCAATGCGTTAAGCCATTTTCGATTCTTAAATATTTGCATAATTACAAAGACCAAAAGCAAAAATCCAAGCATAAAGTAGCCCATAAATAATTTAGAGAAAAGCTGTAAATTATTATAATAGACCTCCCATTTTGTTTTGTAAGTAGCAGGGATAACTTCCGCTCCATATTTTTCTTGAAATTTCTGAATATAGTCCAGAATCTCAGTTGCGGTTGTCCAATCCTTATTTTCTTTTGCTGATTTGATGGCATTAAAATACATGCTCATAATATTAGTCACAAAGAGGGAATCGTTGGAAGAAAAAAGCTCATTTTTGGAATAAGGATGCCATACATTATTGCTATCGTTTGCAAGGGGAAAAAGTCGTAAAAATCCTCCACTAAAAATAAGATAGCAAAGGTTTATCCTTTCATCAACTGCAATGACATCTTTATCAAATTTATCTCTGTTTCTGGGTTGTTTATTGTATGCATCTTCTACAAATTTACTTAGTTTGTAAGTTCCGTCTTTTTCAAATAATTGAATAAAGCTAACTAATTTTTCTTTCGTCTCCAAAACATTTTTAAGCTCAGGATTCGAAATTTTAATAATTGGAATATTGCCCCAAGCCACAGGATTGCTCATCATTCCAATTAGTATTTGGGTAGCAGATTGCCCATACAATTCTTGCTTACGAGAAATTTTTCGGATGTATTGGGAGGATAAGGTGTTCAGGGGTTTTACCCTTCCGCCATTATCCTGCACCAAAAGTTGTTCTACTCTTTTTGCATGAGTGGCGTCAATCAAATTTGCTTGAAGCAAACTATCTACATTAGCTTCTAATTCCATGGCAATTGAGCTAGAAAAAGAAAAGCCAAAAACCAAAAGCAGTAAAAATGTTTTTTGTTTTATAAGTTTTAGCTTCATACTAAGTATTCTAAATCTTGTATTGTAAGAGAAAAAAGTAAGCATAATTCCTAAAAACAAAAGCCCATAACCGACATAAGTTAAAAGCGTGCCCCACCAATCATGGTTAACCGATAAAATAGTGCCTTTTTCATCCTTATCATAAGAGGATTGGAAAAGCCGATACCCTTTATAATTTAAAACATTATTCATGAAAATTTTGTAATCTATCTCCTTATCTCCATCAATTACACTTATCTCAGATGCAAAGGAGGATGGGCTCATAGAGCCAGCATATCTTTCCAATTGAAAGTCCTTTAACTTAACATAAAATGGCGTTTGCAAATATTTTGCTCCATAGGAAAGTGTGAAGTTTAGCCCTCCCAAAGCAAATTTATTTTTAGGACTTACATATCCGCTTCCACCAATAAGTTCAATTTGTTTGCTTATCCCATTACAATTCACACTTACTATTAGGGCATCTTCAGCACCATTTTCCATTTTCAGGAATTTACTTGTCGATACTATTTTGGCTTTGGCATGAATTTCTTTTACCACAAATTGCAAGTTCTCAGCAGAATATAATTTTTTTGTTGTTAGATTATTTCTTTTGTTTTTAGAAAGAGTTGCAGTGCTTCTATCCAACATGCTCATACTTTCGATATCAAAATTAGCCACCAACATCAGGCTATCATTGTAAAATAAGTTGATTGCCTTTTCTTGTGGATTATTTAAGGTAAAGGTATTATTTGCAATAATTTTCTGCTCCCCATCCAATAGAAAAACAGATTGCATACCATTATTTCCTGGAACCACCAAATGCATAATAGCTTTGCCACCATCTGCATCATCCATCAATGAATCTTTTACATTTGGAATAAAATCGGCATATTTTATGCTTATATCATTTTCCAAAAAATCGATAGGAAGAGTAAAATCATTATTACTAATTGGAGATAGAAAAAGCCGTTTGTCATATTCATATTGCAAAGCTTTATCATCTACTTTTATTTGCAAATACAAATCATCAGAAACAAATTTGTTTTCCATTTTTCCTTCACGAATATGCATCATGCCTTCAGTACCAAAATATCTGGTAGTTCCCGCACCAATCAAAATAACAATAAAAGCAAGATGGTATGTCAGGATTGTGATTTTATTCCAACAAAACATATTATTCTTAATCATATTCAGTATCAAACTAAGGCATAATAAAATCAAGATCACTTCCAGCCACCAAGCATTGAAAATAAGCGCTTTGGCTGCTCTTGTTCCAAAATCGTTTTCAATAAAAGTAGCATAGCCAATGGAAAAAGCAAATGCAAACAACAAGATTGCCGCAAACTTCATGGATGATAGAAAGTTGAAAAGTCGATTAATCATTTGTGCATATATTTTTGAATCCAACTAAATAATTAGTTTGCAAAACTATAATTTTGTTTGCTTAAACAACTACTTTCGCTTCAAAACAATGGAGAAAATTATTTTAATAGGAGCTGGCAATGTTGCTCATCATTTAGGGATATCCTTATTTGGTGCAGGTCATCAGATTATACAAGTAATTAGTAAAAATGAAAATAATGCAAGGGCATTAGCCGAAAAGGTCAATGCAGATTTTGGAACGGATATTAGAAAAATAAAAAAAGCTGATTTTGCTATTATTGCAGTAAATGATGATGCAATTACTTCTGTTGCATTCCAAATAAAAAACATGCCTTTCGCCCATACTTCTGGTAGTATAAGTATTGAAAATGGTGGCGTGTTTTATCCACTACAAACTTTTAGTAAAAACATTTTTCTTAATATGAAAGAAGTTCCTTTTTGTATTTCTGCTGGGGATAAAGATTTTGAAAATACTTTATTGGAAGTGGCCAAAAGCATCTCAAATAATGTTTTTCGAATAGACGAAAATCAGAGGAAACCCTTACATTTAGCAGCAGTATTTGCTTGTAATTTTTCTAATCAAATGTATTGTATTGCGGAGGATTTATTAAAAAAGTCAGATTTGGATTTTGAGATGTTAAAGCCATTAATTACCGAAACTGCCAATAAAATAAAAAACCTATCTCCATCAAATGCACAAACAGGGCCAGCCAAACGAAACGATTTGGAGACTATCAAAAAACAGATTAATTTATTAGAAGATGATGATTTGAAAGCAATCTACAATTTAATAACGGCTCAAATTTTAAAGCAAAAATAAGATGAAAAAAATTGCTGCTTCTTTACGGTTGATTCGCTTTCAAAACTTACTGATTATAGCACTGACTCAGTATTTTATTCGCTTTGCTTTTACCAAAACATTTTTGCCTTTTCCGGCACTTAGCAATCTTGAATTTTCACTATTTGTATTTACGACCATTTTGATAACGGCAGCTGGCTACATTATTAACGATATATATGATGTGGAGACGGATTTAATTAATAAAAAAGACAGCTTGGTTATAGGAGTTCATTTTCAAGCTCGAACTGCTATTATTTGGTATTTTATCTTAAATATATTTGCACTTTTTTCAGGGGCTTATTTGGCTATTATTATTGGGAAACCACTTTATAGTTTGATATTTGTGTATTGTATTTTCTTTTTATGGCGATATTCTAAATCCATGAAGAAAGCATTTTTAATTGGCAATATTCATGTAGCGATACTTACTGCTTTAGTACTTATAAATACGGCCCTTTTTGATATTATTCCTGTTCTGCATTTCCCTGGAAATGAAAGCGGATTGATGATTGTTAAAATAATTTTGGTTTATGCATTATTCTCTTTTTTATTAACCTTAATCCGGGAATTTATAAAAGATATAGAAGACAAAGAGGGAGATGTCGCAATAAATTCTAGAACTTTGGCTATTGTTTTGGGTAGCAAAAAAACCAAAATAATTGTATTTTATTTATCCTTTTTAGTTGTTGGAATTGTGGGTTTTTGGCAGTATTTCCAGTTGCAGATAATTTCTTTAAACAGTATAAAATGGGATGGTGAAATTTATGAATCTGTGCTTATTTGGGGAACGGATAAATATGCCATAATTTACACTGCTATTTTACAAATGGCTTTGTTGTTTTTTATTTTGAAATTATCCAGTTCAAAAACAAAAATGGACTTTTACTATTTGAGTCAGTTTTGTAAAATCATCATGCTTTTAGGGATATGTTCCATCCCATTTTTCACCTATTTTTATCTGCAATAAGATGTTAGTCAGAATATTAAAAGATAAAAAAATAATTTTGGGTTCTGCCTCACCAAGAAGGAAAGAGTTATTAAAATCATTAGGAATTGATTTTGAGATAAGAATAAGTAATACGGATGAAAACTACCCATTACATTTATCTCCTGAAAAAGTAACAGAATTTTTAGCAGTACAAAAATCAGAGAATTTATCTACAGCATTAAAAGCGAACGAAATATTAATTACTGCTGATACTATTGTAGTAAAAGGAGATAGGATTTTAAACAAACCAAAAGATAAGCTAGAAGCAAAAGAAATGCTACAATTTTTATCAGGAGATAAGCACAAAGTGATCACATCGGTATGTTTATCAAGTAAAAATAAACAAGAAGTATTTACATCTGAAACAGAGGTGCATTTCAAAATACTTAGCATAGAAGAAATAGACTATTATATCAAGGAGTATCAGCCATTTGATAAAGCGGGGGCTTATGGCATTCAGGAGTGGATTGGCTTAATTGGTATTGAAAAAATTAAGGGATCTTACTGTAATGTGGTTGGCTTACCGGTAGTAAAATTATATCAAAATCTGATACAATTTGTAGGTTTATAGCGTTAACATCTCTACATTTTGTATTTTTGGCAAATTAAAATCTGAATTATGAAAAAAACAAGTAGAGTTTCGACAACTATTTTTCTTTTATGTTTTCTGTTATTACAAGCTTGCATACCTATGCGCAAGGTTGTTTATATGAAAAATAATCCGATTACAGAAAAAGAAATTATAATCACTCCACCGGTTCATCATCTAGAAATAGGAGATGTTTTATTTGTAAGGGTTTTAAGTTCAAATGATAAATCTTATGAATTTTTTAATGTGGAAACCAACACTAATTCATCTGCTAATAACACTTCAATGGCTTCTTTGTATTTGAATGGGTCAGCTATCAATAGTTTAGGCATGATTGAAATTCCTGTTATTGGCAAGATATTTTTGTTAGGAAAAAATTTGGAAGAGGCGAAAATTTCTGTTCAGAAAGTAGTAGATGAATATCTGCAAGATGCCATTGTAATTGTAAAATTGGCCAATTTTCAAGTTACTATTTTAGGAGAAGTAAATAAGCCAGGGACTTTTCCAGTTTTTAAAGAAAACGTAACTATTTTTGAAGCATTAGCCTTGGCAGGAGATTTGTCCGATTATGCCAATAGACAAAAAATAAAAATCGTGAGAACGCATAATAATAAGAAAAAGATTTACACTATTGATTTAACCAATCAGCAATTGCTTTTATCCGATTTTTATTATCTTAGAAATGATGATATGATTTATGTGGAACCACTTAAATATCGAACTTTTAGAAAATCTCAATCTCAGATTGTTTTATCGGCACTTACAACTTTATCGCTTATGGTAAATGTATTTCTAAAAATTACGGAATAATATGATCGAATCTCAAAATGAAGAGCAAAAACAGGCAGAAACTATTGATATAAAAGCGATACTATTTAAGTATTTTCATTTTTGGCATTATTTTTTACTTTCTTTTTTATTTTTTGGCTTTTTAGCATTTCTTAATAACCGATATACTATTCCTGAATATGGCGTTTCTTCTACACTTTTAATCAGAGATGATAGCAATACTCAATTAGGTGCTGAGAACTTACTTGAAGGATTAGAACTTTTTAGTGGAAAGAAGAATTTAAAGAACGAAATTATAATTTTAAAGTCTTATAGTAATACTGAAAAAGTAATTAAAGAATTAGGTTTAGGATTATCTTATTTCCAACACGGTTTCTTTCAAACTAATGAGCTTTTTAAAGATGCTCCTTTTAAAGTTATTATTGATTCTTTACACATCCAATTAACAGGTGTTGAATATGAATTAGAAATAATTAATGAAAATCAATTTCAGCTCTCTGTAAGTACTGAAGATCATTTCCCATACAATTTGAGAACTGAGAAGTTTGACAAAACATTATTAGCTAATATTAATATTGACAAAACATTTAAGTTTGACGAAAAAGTTTCAAATATTTTTCTCTCTTTCACAATTAAAAAAACACCATTTTTTAATTTAGATAATATCATTGAAAATGAAAAAGTATTTTCATTTAAACTACATCAAACGCATGTGTTTGCACAAAAATTAATTAGAGAAATAAGCATAAATCCTATAAATAAAGAAACCTCTATTTTAAAGCTAAGCATTAAAGGAAGAACGCCTAAAAAGAGCATAGAAATCCTTAATAAATTAACAGAGGTTTATATAAGAAATAGTTTGAACGAGAAGAATTTAATGGCCATTAATACTATTTACTTTATTGATGGGCAACTTACTGTAATAAAAGATTCCTTAACACTTATTGAAAATCAGCTAGAAGTTTTTAGAAAACAAAATCCAAATCTTGATATAGTTAATAAAGATTTTGGAACCTACTTCCAGAAACAAAAATTAGATAATACATTATCAGAGCAATCTGTAAATATTAAATATTATCAATCCTTATTGTCTTATTTAAAAGATGATAGTGATTCACATTCTATAGTGTCTCCAACATTAATGGGGATAAGTAACCCAGAGTTAAATGGCTTAATTCATCAATTATTACAATTAGGTTCTAAAAAAGACGAATTACAATTAACTACTACTGAAAAGAATCCTGCTTATAAAGCCGTTCTTTCTCAAATACAACATACAAAAAATACTATTATTGAGAATGTTAGTAATCTTATTTCTTCTGCGTTAATTTATGAGAAAGATTTAAAAGTTAGAATAAATTCTTTTAACAATAAAATATACAAATTGCCTAAATTAGAAAAAAGCTATTTAATTCTTAAAAGAAAACATGAATATAATGAGCAAACTTCAATTTATCTTCAACAAAAAAGATATGAAGCTTCACTTGCAAAGGCTGGAACAGAATCAGATCATAAAGTCATAGACTCTGCTAGATTAGATAGTGATAAACCAATAAAACCAAAAAAGAGCTTGACTTATTTTTTCGCTTTATTCTTTGGACTAATTTTTCCAATTGCATATATATCACTAAAAGAGTTCTTTAGTGATACTATCTCTAGTAAATCAGATTTACAAAGTTGTACTGATGTCCCGATTTTAGGCCTTATTGGTCATAGTGAAAAAGAAAAAAGTTTGGTTGTTTCTATTGCCTCAAAATCTATTATTGCTGAATCATTCCGGACATTAAGAACAAACATTCAATATTTAGCAGCCCATAAAAACAATAAAATAATTACTGTCACTTCCTCAATTGGAGGTGAAGGGAAAACATTTATAGCTATGAATCTTGCTGGAATATTTGCATCATCAGGCCATAAAACAATTTTAATTGGCGGGGATTTAAGAAAACCAAAATTACATAAAGATTTTAATATTAATGAAACAAATGGTTTAAGCAGTTATTTAATTAAAAAATCATCTTTAGAGGAAGTAATTGAAAAAACTAAAATAGAAAGTTTAGATGTAATAGGATCAGGCCCAACACCTCCTAATCCTGCTGAGTTATTGGATAGTCAAGGTATGAAAGAATTAATTATAGAACTCAATAAAACGTATGACTATATAATTATTGATACGCCACCAGTCGGACTTGTTACAGATGGTGTAATTTTAATGAGATATGCTGATATTAATTTATATGTTGTAAGGCATAATTATACTAAACGTAATATGCTAGGTTCTGTTAATAATTTATTTAAACAGAACCATATTAAAAATTTGAATATCATCATTAATGATTTTGAGCAGACCCGATCCTTATATGGTTATGGATACGATGGTTATGGATACGGTTATGGATACGGTTATGGATACGGTTATGGCAGTTATGGGGAGGGAGGTTTTGGATATTATGAGGAAGAAGAAAAATCTTAATTCATCAAAACCTAACTTCAATCTTCTAATTTAGAATCTACTCTCTATTTTCTTATCTTTACCATCTTAATTTTACAAGATGACTGGTAAAAAAATACCTTACTTTTTTGCACTACTTCCAATTATAGTTTTAATAGTATTACTTGCTTACAATGTATTTTTGTATGGAGACAACTCACTTGGAGGTGCAAACCAATTAGCATTACTTTTTGCAGCAGCAACTGCATCAATGATTGGAGTTAAATTTGGATCAAAATGGAATACAATATTAAATGGAGTAAGCAAAAGCATATCTAGTACTACCCCATCATTAATTATCTTACTATTAATTGGTGCACTTGCCGGAACTTGGCTATTGAGCGGTATTGTACCAGCAATGATTTATTACGGCCTACAAATCTTAAATCCTAAAATATTCTTATTTGCAACTGCTGTAATCACTGCAATAGTTTCTCTTGCAACAGGAAGTTCATGGAGTACTATCGCAACAATAGGTATTGCTCTTTTAGGCATTGGTCAAGCACTTGGTTTGCCAACAGGATTGATTGGTGGAGCAATTATCTCAGGTGCATATTTTGGAGATAAAATGTCTCCCTTATCAGATACAACAAATTTAGCTCCTGCAATGGTGGGAACTGATTTATTCACTCACATCAGATACATGATGTACACCACGATTCCTTCTTTTGCAATTACTCTTATCA
>Ga0114993_10005740_pt1 | contig 11870 bp, 8 predicted proteins | sample ArcticOcean_MG_C_FD_87042 | JGI IMG/M metagenome (GOLD analysis project Ga0114993, IMG submission 87042) | Marine microbial communities from western Arctic Ocean - ArcticOcean_MG_CB2_150 | ecosystem: Environmental > Aquatic > Marine > Oceanic | place: Arctic Ocean: Canada Basin | collected...
GGCCAAGCCAGCCCACGTTCTGCAGAGAGGCGATTCGGTTCGCCAGGTCGTTCACATGGCTGCGATCACAGCAGTCGATGCCCAGCGACATGCCCATGAACGACTCTGAATCATAGGGTACCCCTTGCATATATTTTGAAGCATAGGGGGCCCTCCATTGTTCGTTGAACAGTTGAAATAGGACTGCGGATTAAGCGACCTGTGGTCGCACCATTCACAAACATGTTCAAGGCAAACGTCTCACTAATGCAAATCGTTTCCCATGAATGGGAACGCGTGTTTGGTGAGGTGTACAAATCCATCAGCCACGCCAATCAACAGCGCCGTTATCTTCGTTGGACTCATGCTGACGGGATGATGGTTTTCGACCCAGATTCAGGAACATGGATCAAGGGATCCGAGCAGATCGAAGAGATGTTCGGTGATGAACTAGCAAATGCTGTAGATCGTACTCCATTGCAACTATTGCAATGGTATGTTGGAGGCGAAATGACACAAAAGGGCATGAGTCCGGATGGATATCAGCATCCATCCATCCTTCACTTGGAAGATTTTCAGCCATATCTGAGAGAGGATCCAAATCCCCATCCCAATCGAGATGAGATTATCTGGTGGCTGCGTCAAGCAGCACGAATGGACAACTCATCCCAAGAGATTCACGAACGTACAGTCATTCTTGGAAACACCTCTGCTTACTATCCTCAAGAGTTGGAAAAGGAGCTCCCTACTATCGATTTGGACAATCCTCCGATCAAGACTCTGCGGTCAGTCTTCAACCAAACCGTGAAGAAATTCAAATTGAACGGTAACCAGTATGAGAATTCCGATCGAATCCTCCAAGCAGCCTTGGGCTTATCTGTGATGGAAGCTGAATTGGCCTTTTCAGAGGCGATTGCAGCCACAGGACAATTAACAGAAGACGAGATTCCTTTAATCAATGCTTCAAAGAAGCAAATCATTGACCGTAATGGAATTCTCGAGTATTTCGAACCGGGTGAATCTGAAAAGGTCTGTGGGCTTGATCTCATGGAAGAGTGGTTCCGCAAGCGCCGAAGCTTGTTTGATTCAGATGTGGCCGCCAAACTTGGTTATCAGGCTCCAAAGGGTGCGTTATTGCTTGGTGTTCCTGGTTGTGGAAAGAGTCTGACCGCCAAGGAGGTCTCAAGATGGTGGGGTTTCCCCTTGCTTCGCTTCGACATCGGTAAGGCCTTCGGCAGTTTGCAAGGTGAAAGTGAACGCAACATTCGCTCTGCCCTCAAAGTTGCAGAAACGGTTTCCCCATGTATCCTATGGATTGATGAGATTGAGAAGAGCATTCAGGGGTCGGAATCATCTGGCCAAACCGACGGTGGCACCTCTGCTCGTGTGTTTGGTCACTTCTTGACTTGGATGCAAGAGAAGACCGCTCCCGTATTCGTTCTGGCCACAGCCAACAAGGTCTCAATGCTCCCTCCTGAAATGCTTCGGAAAGGACGTTTCGATGAGATCTTCTTCGTAGACTTGCCAACGAAGACTGCCAGAGCGACAATCTTTGAGGAGAACATCTCAAAAAGAGCCGAGAAAAACTCTAGTTTCAATCTTGAAAACTTCGATATCTCCGCCCTCGCAAAACTCACCAACGGCTTTTCAGGCGCTGAAATTTATCAAATCGTCAAGGATGCAACTCTCGAAGTTGTCGATAGCGATGGCAAGTCAACGGGTGACGTAGAACAAGCACACATGCTAAAACTCATTTCTGAAACCGTACCCCTCTCCCAAACGATGCCAGATCATATCAAGGATATACGTTCATTCGGAAAGACACGATGTCGCCTTGCCGCCAGTGGAACCCCTGAAGAATTACCAAGTGAATGGAAGCAGAAGAAAATTGCCAAACTCAAGACTGAGACCAAGAGTATATTCCTTGAAGAAGATGATGAAGAAGATGATTAGAGTTGAGCATTTTGTCGGAATCTGACTCTTCAGAACGCAATAAAGGCCTTTTCAATCGCGTCTGGCGGATGTTGCATTTTGGTCATTTGAAGGAAAAGGAAAGTCAAGTCAATGGCATGATGGTTGCATATTCTCAGGGTTTACGCCCTTATGGGGATCATCTCTGGAACGGCATTTCAGCGCGCCGAAATCGCAACAAGAAAACAAGATTTAGTTGGGCTGCAGTTGAATCATCCTCAATTCCCCGAATGGTTGATTTGCAACCATTGGTGTGGAACATTCGATTCAAGCGACAGGCTCGAGTCCAGCAGTATTGCATCGATTGGCCATTGAGCGCATCTCAAACCAGCGGGACTCTCTATGATCGAGATTCCAAGGAATACCTCGAGGTCAGTTGCCATCAAGACGAAGATGGCCTGACAATCATCGAGAGTGACGAGAATCTGGTTCACCGAACTTCGTTATTGCTGGAAGGCATCCCTGTCTCTATTCAATCGCAATCCATTCTGGACGACAATCCAACGATTACGTGGAATGGATTCGAATGTCAAATGTTTGATGTGAATACCGTTCCAAACACGGAATTTGTAGAGGCTATTTTGTCAATTCATTCACCAGAAAAGCCGACTGAAGGGAATTGGCAAATGGATGGGCAACCTTTCTCACCCGTTTCGTATACGCAATGGAAACCAAAGTCCTCTCATTCCCTCTATCATGGTTCCAATCTGATCGTGGAGGAGTGGGCTGGAAGCAGCCGTGTCCTTGCTGATACCCACATTGGGGAAGATGTAGTGATTCTGAAGACAGCGCAAGGGCATCCAATCCAAGCGACAACAGTCGAACAGGAGGGTTTCTGGGTGCGTCTTGAAACAAATTTGAGCGGCGATGAAATGTACAATCCCCTCGATGAAGTCTTCACCAACTTTGAGAGTAAATCTCTGCGTGATTCGAAATCCAATATTCGAATCCTCAGGAAGCGTGGCGATTTACGGATGGTCTCCCTTTCCCGACTTCCAGAAGGTGAAACACTCAGTTTGCAGGTCAGAACCAGTGATCTGTATATCCAACACAGTGCTTGTCAACGCTTGAGAAATGCACCGCTTACCCATCACATCCCTCTGATGCAACTCGTGGAACGTGTTGACGTAAAGTGGGCACAGAAGTGGCCGGATTGCAACCCCTCCAACATCAAGATTGACAAATGGTACACACGTGTTGGTGGTGACGGAGAAGGTTCTGAAGACCAACGTAACTTTGTTCGCAAAGCGATGGCTTCTCCTGATTTCGCCTTCTTGGAAGGCCCACCTGGTTCAGGCAAGACCGAAACCATAGGTGAATTGATTCTTCAGATTCTAGCCGCTAACCCTGAATCAAAGATTCTTCTCTGTGGTTCAACTCAGGCCTCCATTGACAACGTGTTGTCTCGATTCAGTACACATGAGTTGATTCAAGCCCTTCGGGTTGTTAACACCAAACGATGGAAATCTTCTCCCGATGACCATCACCAGATGGTCTATGATCATTCGATTCATCGTCTTGTGGAACCGGAACAGGTTCAAGAATTGAAACAATCATTGGGTCCGTATGGCGAAGGCCTGTCCGATGTTGACCTGTCCACCATGGTTCTGAATCGTTCAAACTTGGTTGCTGCGACCATTGAAGGTGCCGCCAATCATCCAAGCATCAAGAATGCCTTGAGTGATGAATTGACACCACCGAAAGCCGTGTTTGATTATCTCATCATCGATGAAGCATCGAAGACCACCTTCACCCAGTTCCTCGTTCCTGCAATCTTCTGCCGCAAGTGGGTCTTGGTTGGCGATGTTGCACAGTTGCCTCCGTTCTCCAGTGACAAGGACATTTCAGGCATTCTCAATGGGTTGCAAGAAGAACGTGGTGATGCCCTACGAAGAGCTTGCCAAATCATTGCACAAGTAGAGGACGATTGGTATCTCCAGAAACATCCTCGGATCTTAATCGAGGATGGTCGAGTCATCGAAGAACTTCTCCTCGAATTATCAGAGCGTTCTGACTCAGGTGAGAAAATGGACGTGAAGTGGGGTCTGGTGGGCAACGCATCCAAGAATATCATCGAAGACAAACTTGTTTTCATCAATTCACAAACCCTTTCAAGCACCAACGAAGATGCAATCGGCACGGCTCGCCTACAATTGACTGGCTGCGATGTTGTCATCATTGAACGAGACGCATTCGACGAACGTACATTCAACCTCGTGGCCCCAACAACGCATCTTCATCCCACTCTGGTCGGCAAGGAATCATTTTTCGGCGATTCAGAATCTCTTGCCTTCAAATTCCACATGCCACCATCTCGATTCATGCGCCGAATCAAGATGGTTCAAAGAATGAAGCGGGAGTCACACGAATATAAGAGTGGAGTCTTCAACTCTCGACGCGGATTGGTTCGTTCGGATACCGATACATGGGGAGAGCGAATTGCGTGGAGATTACAGCGAATTTACGAATTGCACACCTCCAAGAATGTTCGACTCCGTGAGAAATATTTCCACGAAGTCACAGCCTTACTTCCCCGCCAATCCAGCAAATGTAGCGAGTGCAAAGGCAAGGGTACTTGGTTGAATAGACGAACTAAAGAGGAAAATGAATGCCTAGCATGCAGAGGAAATGGACAGTCTCCACGGTGGTCACGTTCAGTCGAAGAAATTCGCAATTTCAGCCTTCCTTCGATTCTTGAATCCCTCCAGTACGGATATGCTGGTCGAGATGCAGCCGCAGAACTCTCGCTGGCACCACGCTACCCCAACACCCTAAGCAACGGATTCTCAGATCGCTCGAAGTCGACAAGATTCCAATCGATCCCTTATCAGCACAGGATGCATCCTTCAATTTCCGCATTCCCTCGAGACAATTTCTATTCGGAGGATTCGGACGGCTCGAAACTACGAGATGCAATGACCACCTTGTCCCGAAGAGATGATTTTTCATTGATTCAAGGTGAAAACCGGCGGCTTTGGTTTGATGTCAAATCGGATTGGAAATTTGGCGCCAACAAACATGAGGTCAAGCAAGTCAAATCATTGCTCAGCGATACAATCTCTTGGTTTGAGAAGGGCGCCATGGACGAAGCTTCACTGGCTATTCTTACACCGTTCAACAATCAATCAGATGTCTTGCGTGAAATGATGGATGGAGTTCTCAAAAATCATGGTGGAAATGGCATGAGGGGTACGCGCGGAACACTCAGATTCAACAACCGACGATTGACGTTGTTCTGCTCCACGGTTGACAAATTCCAGGGCCAAGAGGCAGATGTGGTGATTCTCAGCCTGCGGACAGTTGGTCGAATCGGTAAGTTTGACAGCCCAAATCGCGTGAACGTCGCACTAACCAGATCTCGCGAATGTCTCTTAATCGTAGGTCACCGCAAAACATATCTTCAGTCCTCTCAAAGGTCCGGAAGGGTGGACAGAATGCTCCAATCACTGGCTCAAGACACACCTCTCGGAACCTCAACCTCTGGTCAATGGAGGGTTGCCCGATGAAGTGTAGATTGGTGCAGGAATATGCCCTCCGTGTTTTTGACATCAACATCCCGATGAAGAAGACGAGCCTTCGGCACGATTTCCGCCTGATTTGCAGGATTGCACGTGACGAGCACGATTCTAGTGTTGATGAGGCCGGCCCGTCAATCTGTTCCAGAATGGGACTGACCGAATCTCGCTGGAACCTCTTGTTAAACGAAGGCGAGAAAGAACATCGTCTCTGGAGTGGAAATCGCTTGACTGAGAATGGATTGAGGTGTGCAGAAGACGGCCTCATTCTTGAGAACGAGGACGGAGTTCATCGTTTCTGGGTCATCGACGCACCGCAACCCATCGGCTTGCGAATATTGCATTGTGAAGCATGGGAAGACCTTCAGATTAACAAAAATTCAACACCACCCAAAGAGGTGGACTCCGACCTCCTGAAGCGTCTTCGTCAACAGAATATTCAGTACGATTCGATTGTGAATGAAAATCTGAAGATTCGATATGATCCGCCCCCTTGGTACAAGAGGATCATGAAGAGTTCCCCCACTGTATTGGAAAATGCGCATCACAGCTCTTCTGTGAAGGTCTCTGCTACCTATGAAACAGGTATGCTGCATCTTCGATATACATTCTCGGGCAAGATTTTGGGCATCTCAATGAAGGAGGGGCGCCCAGATCTAGATTCCAACCACGTCGATACCAGTAAGACGGGTGAAATTCGATTCGACAACGTCGAATTCCACACCAATCAAGCCATGGATGCGGGGACTTTGACGAAGGAACTGGACACCCTGTTACAACCCCTTCTTCCAGAAGGCCAATCATGGGTCCAAGAATCACAATCTATCACGACCAGCCACGATACTCTAAGGTCAGGGGAATCTCAAAGCATGCAAACTTCTCTTACAATCAATAATCTCTCAGCGAGCAATCTTGATTCTTGGAACAGATGTGAATTGTATGAGGTACTGTTGCGCCCTGTCAACATTGATGAAGCAAGGAAGTGGATTGCAGAGTTGTATTGGGCCGAAGATCGTGGCTACCAGCCTTCCAATTCCGTAGAGTCCGCACTGTCTGAAATGGTTGAGGGCCCGGCTTTCATCGATCTGAATCTTGACGACCTCATTGGTGTCCCCGCTTCAGATTGGCTCCCATCAAGTGAATTCGCTCCCTTGGGATCATCGTGGTTCTTCCGAGCCATCCAGGACCATGGATGGGCATTGGAGGTGCAGTCGTGACCGAAATTCTACCTGTGGAGAGGTCCAGTATTGAGGACAGAAGTGCTGCAGAGGTCGAATTGTGGGTTCCCCAACCCGCACCTCAATTCAAATCGCAGAAATCGCTGATAATTTCCAACAAGGATCAAATTATTCCACATCTGGCCGCCCAGATTGATGCTGCTAAGGAACAGGTGTTCATCACTACAGAGATGATTGATGAAACCTTGGCAAATTCACTCACTGCTGCGATTTCCCGCGGAGTGTCACTGTATATCCTCATCGAGAAGGATGGATTTTCTCAATCTGTTTCAGATCTCCCTTCCAGTGTTCTCGATGGTGCCCTCATTCGCTCTTATGATGATGCTCTGCCATGCTCTCTACTCATCGACGCCGGCCCGAACAAGGGTTCTGGCAGCCTTCTTCGTTCCGCCACTCGCCTGAATCGCAGTTTGGATCAACCCGGCACCTCTTGGGCGATTTCCCTCAATCCATCTCAAGCCTCGTCATTGGCTGCACAGATGATTGGGAAATTCTGGGATTCAAAAGTTGAATCTGAGAGTCGAAATACGATTCATGCCGACTCCCCACAAGCCCTCTCCGGTGTCAGGCCCTCGCTTGAGGCCTCAAGCCTGCCTCCAAGTTGGTTCTATTCTGGTTCCTCACCCCCACCCACCGATTTCCTCAAGGAGACAACATTGACGAAGGCGGGCATCTCCTCTGGATTGACTGGCAAGGAGATTCGGGATGCCAAGGCGGAGCATGGCATTGAGACGTGGTCGCTGACCTGTAGAGATCGACCTGAAGAAGTCCCTTCGACGGGCCGCCATCTAATCGGTAATTGTTTGATTAAGGCAATTCTAACCGAGGGCAATCAGGGAATCGTTTACGATTTGGTCGCAGATCGTACATCACTCGATTCATTCTCCTCTGGGCTCAGACTCGATGAAGCCCAAACATCTGATTTAATCACCAATTTCGAATCAGTGAATGCTGCGAATTTCGAATACAGGACGAAGATTCCGATTGGGGAATTGGATCTCAAGGAGACTTACCTCTCCACATCTGGACAGGAATCCCAACTCGTCGCAGAGGAAGTGATTGATGCGGGCTCAAATCCGGTTGAAACATTAGATTTTGATTTGCTCAACAATTCTGAACCTCATCCTTCCAATCGCCCATCCCACAATCCATTGTCTCTGAAAATCAATTGGAAATGGGTGAATGTCCCGCCTTCAACACCCACTGCAGCGAGCCCAAGCTCGGATGAAAATGCGTATTCAGACCCTATTACGACAGGACTGAAGGCAATCACGCAATTGAGAAAATTTGCAGACCAACAAAAATTCAACCCCGAGGTTAAACGCATCGATAAACTTCCATCTGATGATAGCGCGAAAGTGATTCGCAATGCAGCAGAATTGAAGAAATGGGTCCAGAATCTTCACAAAATCCACGATGACATCCGGAAGAAGGTGGACAAGAAACGTGGTGGGGATGATCCCGATGCAATGGAGATTGCGCGGGGGGGCGCAAAAATGGTCAAGGTGATTCTTCCCGAAATCAATAAATTGCCGACCGATGATCTTCCCAAATCGGGTTTGCTTTTCTCACATGCAAAATCAATATACCTTGAGATTGCTGATTGGGACAATCTCAATGAGGGTAAGGCTGAGGCTGAAGAACACGGGGCGACTTTGGTTGCAAGGAAAAATTGAAATTAGGTGAGTATATGGCAGAAGAGCGGATTGAGATAATACAACATGACAATTGCTTGCTTGAGATTGTAACGCACGGTTTCAAAGGCGTTTGTTGCGATGAAATTCTGGAATTGTTGAAAAAACACATGCCCGACGAAGATTTCTCGAATGTAAAGTGGACAAGAGAGCATGATGAGCCTTCGACAAGGCGAACCGTTTCAAAATCGAAAAAACAAGTGAGGAGAGGATGAGATGAGTTTTTACTGGCAATGTAATAGTTCGGCAATTTGCTCCCTATTGGCTCTTGACGAAGCCCTACAACTCACCAACTCAGTTCAGTGGACAAATCGACCCCAAGTGCTCGTAACCCTCGATGAACTTCGGATGGCTACTCAGAATGAAACAGGCAAGACTACACAGCAGAAGATTGAGGATGTAAAACGTCTGACCGCTCTTCTACTCGAATTATCTTCTTCTGCATCTCTTCCAACCCAAATATCCATTGTTCTAGAAGGGCACAATATTTCATTGAACCGCAAGGGGAATCGATACATGAGTGGCAACATTTCAGGTAGTCAAAACACAGTAAATCAACTGCAACAGGTTGCAAATGAAGCGATGAATGAATTGAGTGAAAAGTATCGTGAAGCGTTACAGGCCGCCAAAGTTCAAATTTCTCACCAAGAGGAACTTCTAGAAGGCTTCGCTGACGCACTCTCAGCAGAAGAACTCGAAGCAAAGCGGGCACAACTCAATGCTAACCGAAAAGCCCTATTGAAAGCGAATAACGAGGAATTGAAAAAGCAAGAAGAACAACTACGGGATTTCGCGAAAGAGATGAATTTGGAGGTCATGAAACCCGTCCGTTTGAACCGCAAGAAGAAATTGGTATTTATTCGTAGATCCTAGAGGTGCTTAAATGAATGACATGCTTCTCAGAATTGCTTCAATCGAGGAACAAAGTTCAATCTATGGCCCAGGTCTTCGCTTCGTCATTTGGGTTCAAGGATGCACTCTAGCATGCAAAGGCTGCTGGAACACCAGCTTTTGGCCTAGAAAAGGCGGCCATAATCGGACAGTCGCATCACTCGTCGAGCAGATTGCCATGACAGAAGAGATTGAAGGAATCACAATCCTCGGTGGTGAACCACTAGAGCAGGCTGAAGCGGTTCACGAGTTGATTCAGCGGGTCAAGGAAGCGAACTTGAGCGTTTTTCTGTATTCAGGATTTGAGCAACACGAACTCAATGATATCCAAAAGGTCTGTGTCAACGCATCTGACATCGTTGTCCTCGGTCGGTACGTCGAAGATAAGCGCGATATGAATCTACGTTGGCGAGGCTCTTCAAACCAGATTCTGGAATTTCCTACTGAGCGATATCGTGGAATTCAGTTTGAGGAACGAGGGGAGTGTGAGGTGATTTTTGAGGAAGATGGGTCCATCCGTGTTCTTGGTTATCCTGATCCCGAATTGATTGCCTTCATCGAGTCAATGAATTGATCTTGTTCTCTCTGACACCGTGTTCCGCACAGGTTTCCTCGGCAAGAGAGGCAAACTGGCACGCGCCTTAGATGCCGAAATCGAAGGGGATGCCTGATACAGTTTCAATTTCTGAATCCCACCCGATAAAAGAATTCATTAACTCTCGATTTGAAGTCACTTTATCCCGCTCCTTAGGAGTGGGTGCCTTTACCAACCAAAAAAAAAAAATTGGAAAAGAAGGGGCGCTCCCGACACCGGAAAACGGTGTCCGAAGATGGGAGGACGCAGTCGCAACAATTGCCAGTGAGCAACGACTGCGGAAGGTGCGTTGACGAGGATTGGAGGCGCTGTCAGACCTGGGGAGAAGTTAGTATTACATTCTGCAGGATATCCTGCGAATAGAGACCCAACGGCTGGAGGAGAAGACAAATCACCCCGACAGAGAAATGCCGAAAGACGACCTGAATTCCATCTGGCATGGAGAGTAAGGCGTAATAGAAGACAGTAAATCCGTGGATGGCGAGAAACAGTTGCTCGTGGGGTCCCCTATGGGGGACTAGATCACGTGGCACGCTCCCGAAAGGGGGCCGAGTAGCATCCCATCATCCTGCTAGAGCCATAGAGCCAGAGAGCAGGGGTCAGTTGGACAAAGTTCCTCTTATGTGTGGCATGATGCTATCAAGACCCAGAGTCGTTTCGGCCCCGAAGCGGAAGACCAGAGATTCATTCGCAACGCACGCGCCCGCCCCTTTCATCTTTTGATAATGCCTTGTTGAAAACTTTTTAATTGCGATGTCGCCATCCAATATTTGATGCACTGTTGCGACGAATGTGATTATTGTGGTCCAACATACAACCAACTACGTCAGCACCTTGACGGCGCCTGCCATTGGAAGTGTCCATGCGGAGAAACATTCTGTTCAAGTATAGCGTTGCAAGCACACAAAGCAGATACTGGACATGACTGAACCTTGATTCAATCGTTTTTCAAATGAATTCAAGGGCCTCTGCACAAACCCATGAGATTGGGTTTCACGAATCTATGGGCTATCAGTGGGTCTTCGTAGAGACTACCCTCTGACTCGTATGTGAGTCAAAGGGGCCCCCTATGATTCAAGGCACACGACACCATCCGTTCAACATGGCTCGGATGACGGATGACATCCCAATCGAGGTAGCCGAGCAACTGGGTCACTATGTCTATCTCTATATCGATCCAAGAAACGATTCGATTCAATACATCGGGAAGGGTGTAGGAAGTAGAGCTCTTTCCCATCTTTCCGATGACAGTGATTCCGAGAAAGTTGTCTGGATTAACGAACTCAAGAATCAGGGGCAATCACCTCGAATTGAAATCCTCCGCTACAATCTTCGAGATAGTGCCGAGGCGCTCGCAGTTGAGTCTGCTGCTATCGACTTGATTGGAGTAAAGAATCTGAAAAATGTGGTTCGCGGCCATAAAGCGGATCAGTTTGGTCGGATGAATATCAATGAAATCCGTTCAAGACTAGCTTCTGAAAACGCTGAAATCAATGATCCGGTTATTCTTGTGAGAATTAATCGAACTTTCAAATCCGGAATGGATGATGATGACGTGTATGAAATTACTAGAGGGGTATGGAAGATGGGAGAGAGGAGAAATGGGGCGAAATACGCCATGGCCGTTTACAGGGGAATTGTAAGAGGTGTTTTCAGCATAGAAAAGTGGCATCCCGCAGGCTCTACAAAATACAATTGGAGAAAGGATGTATTCGACAATCCAGATAGATGGGAGTTCACTGGAAATGTGGCAAATCAGGAAATTCTTGACAAGTATATTTTCACTCGAGTACAATCATACCTTGGCAAATCTCAGAATTCAATAATTTACGTTAATTGTTGAAATCAATGGGCTTTCAGTGGGCCGAATCAGCCCCTACCCAATGATTTGGGAAGAACCCCGAGACCCTGTCTTGGAGGCTCATTCGAGAACACGCGGTGCGGATGCGAGAACTTCCTCGCTGCAACCTTCCTCGTACTGCTCGAA
>Ga0114993_10005742_pt1 | contig 11870 bp, 10 predicted proteins | sample ArcticOcean_MG_C_FD_87042 | JGI IMG/M metagenome (GOLD analysis project Ga0114993, IMG submission 87042) | Marine microbial communities from western Arctic Ocean - ArcticOcean_MG_CB2_150 | ecosystem: Environmental > Aquatic > Marine > Oceanic | place: Arctic Ocean: Canada Basin | collected...
CCCCAACCCTCTCCCGCTGGGTAGTCGGGAGCAGACGCATCCCGCCACTCCCGACTACCCAGGAACGACGCTTCTTCTAAGGTGATGCGTTACGCCGCTTAAATCCGGGTCCAGGTCGTTCCACCCAGCCCGTCCTCTATCAGGACACCGGCCTGAACCAGTTCGTCACGTATCGCGTCGGCGGCCGCAAAATCCCGATTGCTGCGGGCCTCGGACCGACTGGCGAGACGAGCCTCTATATCCTCGTCGGACAACCCGTCCTCGGAAGCGCCCGGCTCGGCCAGCCTGATACCCAGTACGGAGGACAAAGACCGCATCTCCGCCTGAGCTTCGGACAGATCATGCCCGGCGCTTCGACCCCGGTTGATCTCGTGTGCCAGGTCGAAGATTGCGGCCAGCGCTTGCGGGGTGTTCAGATCGTCTTCCATCGCCTCGATGTAACGCTCTTTAAACGGGGCCGGGTCCACAGACTCGCCGCTGTTCGTGCTTGATTCAGCCGTTACGGCCTGTCTGAGTCGGCGTGCGGCGCGCTCCTGCGTGTGGATATTGTCTTCGTCGTAAAGGAGCGGGCTGCGGTAGTGCGAGGTCAGGATGTACATGCGGATGGCGTCAGCACTGTTGCTGTCCAGCGCATCACGCACCGTCACAAGATTGCCGAGCGACTTGCTCATCTTTGCGCCGTCGAGCCTGAGCAGCCCGTTGTGCAGCCAGAACCTGGCGAACGGTTTCTGACCCGTGTACGACTCACTCTGGGTCAGCTCGTTCTCGTGGTGCGGGAACACAAGATCCAGCCCGCCGCCGTGGATATCGATCGTCTCACCGAGATACTCGAGCGCCATAGCGCTGCACTCGATATGCCATCCCGGGCGGCCCTGCCCCCATGGGCTATCCCAGGCCGGTTCGCCGGGTTTTGACGCCTTCCACAGGGCGAAGTCGGCCGGTGCTTCTTTGCCGGGCTCGACGTCAACGCGAACGCCTTCCAGCAGCTCTTCCACCGTCCGGCCGCTGAGCTTGCCGTACTCCGGGTCACTGTTGACCCTGAAATAGGCACTTCCGCTTCCGTCGGTCGCCGGGTAAGCATTCCCCTTCTCGATCAACCCCTCGATCATCTTCACGATGCCAGGGATCTCTTGCGTCGCACGAGGATGTACGGTCGCCCTTCGAACGTTCAGCTCATCCATGTCCGTGAAGAACTCCTGGATGTACTTTTCCGAGACCTCGTCAGAGGTCAGGCCCTCGGCGTTTGCCTTCGTAATGATCTTGTCATCCACGTCGGTGAAGTTCTGGACCCGGCGTACCTCATAGCCCCGGAACTCAAGGTAGCGGTGCAGGACGTCAAACACGACCGAGCTCAGAGCATGGCCGACGTGCGACGAGTTGGAGGCGGTGATCCCGCAGACGTACATCGTAACGGCGTCGCCCGCGGGTTCGAAGTCGCGCTTGTCGCGCGTCAGTGTGCTGTAAAGCTTCATAAAATTATTGGTCGCTCGTGCGGGTCGGTCGAGCGTTGTCCCGTGCTCAGGAAATCGGTTTTATCGAGAGTGTAGCGATCGCCTGCGCGGCTATCCCCTCGCCTGCTCCAATTGCCCCTACATGGTCTGTAGATGTGATCTTGATGTTGACGGATTCGACCGGTATCAAGAGCGTCTCGGCGATCGAATCTTTGATGCGGTTTACGTACGGAGCCAGCTTTGGTTGCTGGGCGATGATTGTAGCATCGAGATACGCCACCTCCCACCCGGCGTCGCCCGCCATCGAAGCCGCCCGTCGAAGAAGTTCCCGGCTGTCGATACCGGCGTAGGTGGGATCACCTGAGGGGAAGTTAGATCCAAGGTCACCCAATCCAGCAGCGCCAAGTATGGCCGACGCGATCGCGTGCAGAAGCACGTCTCCGTCCGAATGGCCCTCGAGATGACGGTCATGCTCAATGTTCACTCCTCCAAGACGCAGCGGACCGCCTGAGACAAGCGCATGGCCGTCAAAACCAGTCCCCCACCTGTTGCTGACTCCTGCGCCACCAACGTTGCGCCGGGCAAGGATGGACTCGGCGCGCTCGATGTCATCAGGCGTGGTCAGTTTGATATTGTCCGGGTGCCCGTCAAACAACCCGACCGTTCCGCCGATCAGTTCGACAAGCGCAGCGTCGTCGGTGACATCCTCTGTAGGACCGAGGGACCGGGCGAGAATGTCCACTCGGAACACCTGCGGTGTTTGGATAGCACGCAGAAGCGATCGATCAAGCGTCTGCTCCACCGTCCCATCACCGCCAACGCTCTTGATCGTGTCAAACACCGGTAGCCCCGGTACAGCCGCGCCGTGCTCTGCGGCGGCCATAAGGCCTCTCTCGATCATGGCCTCGTCTACGAAAGGTCGCGCTCCATCGTGCACGAGCACATATTTGAGGCCGGGCCCAACTTCAGCCATCAAACGATCAACCCCATTGGCCGTCGAATCCTGGCGTCTGGCCCCTCCGACGATCACCGCCAACACTTTGTCGTAATCGGAACTCGAAACCAGATCACTGATCGCATCCTGGTTTGCGTCAGATACGACAACCACAATCGCACTCACCCGATCCGATCGCTGGAAGGTCTCAAGTGAGTACTCAAGCAACGGCGTTCCGGCCAGCTCCAACAGCATCTTATCGCCGCCCATGCGCGTACTTCCGCCGGCGGCCAGGAGAACAACGCCGACGTCAGATTGTGTACTTTCGAGCACGCCTTCAGGCGGCATTAAATATCCGTTTCACTGATTTGAACCAGCGGTACAGTCGCACTAGTCACTTTGAAGAATACAGGTGAATGAGCTCAAACACCGTAGGGGCGAATGACTATCCGCCCACGCGAGTCCTTCGAATACATCAGGAGTGCCACGCCAACGACAACCGTCATTCCCACTCAGGTGGGAATCCAGGAAACCCCGCTTGATCCGACACGCACCGTATCGACAAATACCGTTTCTGGATTCCCGACTGCTCGGGAATGACGGGATGTGGCAAGGACATACCAGTTCGTAACCAGGCTGTGGTCGACATCAAACATTCCGCACAACAAAAAGAGACCGGCGCCCCAAAGGACACCGGCCTCTTATAAATCCTGAATCTATTTCCGGACGGAGCTAATCCCCCGCCGTGGCTGCTTCCGGCTCCTTTGCCGATGCCGAGCCCTCGTCAGCCTGATCGGCCTCAGAATCGTCAGCAACTTTGTCGTCAGCACTCGGCCGATCGACCGCCGTGAACTCCAAGCCCTCATGGCCCAGGTTCACCTTCACGTAATCGCCCTCTTTGAACTCGCCGCCCAGGATTCTCTTGGACATCGGATTTTCGACGAACCGCTGGATTGCTCGACGCAGAGGCCGTGCCCCGTACTCGGGATCCGCCCCTTCTCTCGCCAGCCAGCCCAACGCGCTGTCGTCCAGCTCCATCGTCACACCCATCTCGCCAAGCCGGTCGTTCACGTCCCTGGCTATCAACCGCACGACCTCACCCAGTTGCTCCTCAGTTAGCGGGTCGAAGACGATGATGTCGTCGATCCTGTTAAGGAACTCTGGCCGGAACGCACGCTTCAAAGCGTCTTCGATGTCGGACCGCAAACGTTCCTGTTCGGGAACGGTTTCCGGCCGCGTTGCGAAGCCAATGGCGTCCCGGGACACGGCCCCGGTTCCCAGGTTGCTGGTCATGATGATCACGGTGTTTCGGAAATCGACCGTCCGGCCATTTCCGTCCGTGAGCCGACCATCCTCAAGAACCTGAAGCAACGAGTTGAATACGTCCGGGTGCGCCTTCTCGATCTCATCGAAAAGTACCACCCTGAACGGCCTGCGCCGTACAGCTTCTGTGAGCTGGCCGCCCTCGCCGTAACCGACGTAGCCCGGAGGCGCGCCGATCAGACGTGAGACGGTGTGCTTCTCCTGGTACTCGGACATATCAATCCGGACCATGTTGTCCTCGTCGTCAAACATGAACTCAGCGAGCGCCCGCGCCAGCTCCGTCTTCCCCACGCCCGTAGGCCCGAGGAATATGAAGCTGCCGATCGGTCGTTTGGGGTCCGCCAGGCCTGAACGGGCACGGCGGATGGCGTCCGCCAGCGCTGCAATCGCAGCAGCCTGACCGATCACCCTTTCGTGTATCCGTTCCTCCATGTGCAATAGCCGGTCAGCCTCACCCTCGACGAGCCTCTCGACGTGAATCCCGGTCCGTTCTGCGATCAGCGTCGCGATCAACTCCGAGGTCACCACCATGTCGTGCGGGTGATCCTTCTCCCAGTCCTTGACCCGATTTTCGTGGGTCGTCTGAAGTGCAGATCGTTCAGCCTTCTTGGCATCCGCGGTCTGGTAGTCACGGCGCTCAGACGCAGCGATCTCCTCCTCACGCAGTTTCCGGACCACTTCTTCTTCATCCCGCAGATCGTCCGGCATCCGGTCCGATTCGATGCGCAGCTTGGCAGATGCCTCGTCTATGAGGTCGACAGCCTTGTCAGGCAGGAATCGATCAGACACATACCGGCGCGCCAGTTGGACCGAGGAGATCAGCGCCTCGTCCGTGATGCGGACGTGGTGGTGCTCCTCGTACCGGGGCCGGAGCGACTTCAACATCTCGATCGCCACGTCGGTCTCCGGCTCTTCAACGAGCACGGGCGAGAAGCGACGTTCCAACGCTTTGTCGGACTCGATGTACTTTCGGTACTCGTCTGGCGTGGTCGCGCCGATGGTCTGAAGCTCCCCACGTGCGAGCGCTGGTTTCATCAGGTTCGAGGCGTCGATAGCGCCATCAGCGCCGCCGGCCCCCACGACCATGTGGATCTCGTCGATAAACAAAATCGCTTCGCCCTCAGACTGCCGGACTTCGTCCATCACAGCCTTGAGCCGTTCCTCAAACTCCCCGCGGAACTTGGAACCAGCGATGAGCGAACCCATGTCCAGCGCTATCAGACGCCGGTTTTTGAGTGATTCCGGAACGTCGCCGCTAACGATCAAGTTGGCGAGGCCCTCGGCGATGGCTGTCTTGCCAACACCGGCGTCGCCAATCAGGACGGGGTTGTTCTTGGTGCGCCGCGTCAGGGTCTGCATCACCCTGCGGATTTCGAGTTCTCGTCCGACCACAGGGTCGAGCCGTCCGTCGCGCGCCAGTTGCGTGAGATCGGTCCCGTACTGCTCCAGCGCCTGGTAACGCTGCTCAGCGGTTTCCGATGTGACACGGTTGCGGCCGCGAATCTCGACAAGCGCCTGGTAGATCTTCTCCTTGGTCAGGTTGACCTCTTTGAAGATGCGCGCACTATCGCCGGACGTCTCGTCCGCGATGGCAAGCAACAGGTGCTCGGCGCTGATGAACTTGTCCCGCAGCCGCTCGGCTTCTGCCCGCGCGTTGTCCAGCACCTGCTGGAGGCGCGGGGTGGCGTATATGGTCTGTGCCACTACTCCTAGCCGGGGGCTTTGACGCAGCGCCGCCTCGACGCGGTCCGCAAGCAGATCAGGGTCGACGTGCGCCTGGGACAGGATTCGGGATGGAACGCCCTGCGGCAACTGGAGCAGCGCCAGTAGCACGTGCTCAACGTCCCACTGGGAGTGACGATATTCACGCAGAAGGTTTTGCGAGGAAGCGATCGCCTCTCGTGCCTGTTCAGTGAAGTTAGATTCTTTGAATACCATTATTAAGGAGCCTCTTTTTCTCTCGCCTGCGGAGCCGTTTCCGGTGGCTCACGCCATGGCAGTTCGGTCGTTCGTTCCGGGTTAACCCCGTTCCGGTTCTGGGAGCGTGCGTCGGTCCGCAGCAGCTCTGCGGCGCACCAGCTCCATCGTCAGTTGGTTCACCCTGTCTTCCAGCTCGGTCACCCGATCTGAAAGCTTTGTCATGATCTCCACGCCGGCAAGGTTCAGGCCCAGATCGTCGATCCATGTCTTGATCTGGATCAATCTGGCTATGTCCTGCCCGGAGTAAAGCCGGATATTGCTGTCCGTTCGATGCGGCTCTATCAAGCCGGCACGTTCATATGTCCGGATGGTTTGCGGGTGCAGGTGTACGTGCGCCGCCACGATAGATATGGTGAAAACGGGTTCAAATTCGGTGAAGTTCATGCATCCCCTCCGGCGGCTTCGGCACTCCCACTGGAGCCGGATTCGGGTTCGGGTTCCTGATCGGCAACGTCCTCTTGAACGATCTCTAACTCGCCCATCTGCAGAGTCCGTAGCTGCTCCAGCAACGCCTTCTCTTCGTCCGACGACTCCCCGGGTACCGAAATCACCATCCGTGCGACCAGATCGCCGTGTCCACTAGCGCCCCGTCCGTGCCTCGGCATTCCCTTGCCCTTCATCTTGAAATTGCGCCCTTGAGTAGTCCCTTCCGGAATCTTGAGCGCCACCTTTCCGGTCATGGTCGGCACCTCCACCTCACCCCCAAGCAGCGCGTCCAGGTACGACACCGCTACATCCGTGACGAGATCGTCGTCTTTTCGCGTGAACACACGGTGACGGCGAACATCTACCTCGATGGTCAACTCCGTCCGGTCGTCCGGGCGCACGCGAATGCGATCACCTGATTCGGTCCCCTTCGGGATCGTGACCTCGAGAGTCCGTGGCATCTGGCTTGTGCCGGATCCGCCGCAGTAGGAGCAGAGAACCGTTCCGTCGATACCGGTCCCGCTGCACTCTTTGCAGGTTGAAGAGCCTTGGATCGTTATGTTCCGATTCGATCCAGCAAACGATTCTTCGAGCGTTATCTGGACATTTGTCTGCAAGGTCTGTCGCTGTGAACGACCGAACGCGTTGCCGACCCCGAAATCGCCAAACAGATCGTCGAGGCCGATGCCGCCGAACCCCTGGTGGCCGCCCCGAGACCTTCGGAATCCGCCACCTCGGCTGTCGTTGGCACGCATCTGCTCGGCGTGCTTCCAGTTATCCCCGTACTGGTCGTAGTCGCGACGAGTCTTCGGGTCTGAGAGGACCTGATACGCCTCGTTGACCCGTTTGAAACGGGTTTCGGCGTCCGGATCGCTCGTATTCACGTCCGGGTGATAACGACGCGCCAGTCGCCTGTAAGCGGCCTTGACCTCTTTATCGGCTGCGTTTCGTGGGACGCCGAGTTCTATGTAGTAATCCTGTGGCATGTTGAAACCTGCCTGAATTATAGCTATATCAGTACTTTAAGTCAATCAACTTGAGTGTTAATAACCCATTTACTTGATATATAAGCACTAAAGGTTCTATATTTCGTTTCTATGATGCGTAACCGGAATCAAGCGACAGGATCGCCCCAGAGATCCGACACAACAGAAACATGCAGAGGTTTCAAATGACACTCCAAACTTGGCGCCCGTTCGCAGAACTACGCAGGCACAACAACATCAACACCCGCTTCGGCTTCCCCTTCTACGGTTCCCGTCCTGGATCCGGCGCATATGCCGGCGCCAGAAACGGAACTGAGAACAGCGCCGAGAACGGAACGTGGCAAATCCCGCTCGATATCGTCGATAACGGCGATGAGCTGGTCGTAAGCGCTTCCGTACCGGGAATCGACCCCACCGACATCAAGGTCAACATCGATGACGGCGTCCTGACCATCAAGGCCGAGACTACCGTATTGGCCGCATCGCAAGACGACACTGACGGCGCTGAGTCGGAGTACCTCCGGCGAGAACGTCGCACAGGCTCGTTTACACGAGCAGTCCAGCTACCAGACACCGTGGACCAGGAAAATGTGACCTCGCCTACGCAAACGGCGTATTGACGATCACGCTGCCGCAGTCCGAGGCAACGAAAGCCCGGGAAATCACGGTCAAGGTCGCCTGAACCCGCAAGCACCCCTGAATAAAGAGGCCCCCGGATTTGTTCCGGGGGCCTCTTTATTGTTGTGCGGCTGCTGGTTGTCCCCTCTCACGGTGGGAGAGGGTTAGGGTGAGGGAGGACAAACGTATTGCCGGGGCCGAGTCTCAATCGCAAGACATCCGGCCGGTGAACGACCGGGATGACTGCGCCGCATTTGTGACGCAGTCATCCCGGTCTGGCCGTATTCAATGTCGCGAGGGCCGTTTAAAATCCTGAGGCCAATTCCAAGTCGCGTTGACACCCTTGTGTACCGAACATAGCATCGAAAATTATTCCCTCTCCCAACATGCCTGATTCTTCGACCCCTCAGTCGACCTGCAGTGCAGTCGTGACAGAGCTCCCCCCCGTGTTCACCCGCCATCAGGCGGCCGTCGGGGCTGCACTACGTGCCGAGCTGGATGGCAGAACCCTCCCTATATACGACTCGCTCAGGTACTACATGGGCTGGGCGGACGTGGACGGAACGCTTACCCACAGCCCTGAGGGCAAGCGCCTGCGGCCGATCTTATGCCTGCTTGCCTGCGAGGCTGTTGGCGGCGATCCCGCAGATGCATTACCCGCCGCGGTGGCGATCGAACTCGTACACAACTTCTCGCTCATCCATGACGACATAGAGGACGGCGATCGCACGCGCCACCACCGGCCCACACTCTGGGTCGTCTGGGGCGAGCCGACCGCGCTGGTAGCCGGCAACAATCTCCTCGCGATCAGCGATATGGCCACCCAGCGGCTCCGTGACGCCGGACTGAGCACAGCTATCGAGGCTGGACACATACTTACCGAACGCTACCTCTCCATGATGGAGGGGCAGTACCTGGACATCGCGTACGAGGGCCGGACGGACGTGACGGTCGATGAATACCTGATGATGATCGAGCGCAAAACCGGGGCCCTGATCGAGGGCGCTGTTGAGCTCGGGGCGCTGGTCGGAGCCGGAGGGTCTGGCGAGGTCGTGGAAGGACTCCGGGCCGTAGGAGACGACTTCGGGCGCATCTTCCAGATTCGTGACGATCTCCTTGGGATCTGGGGCGGTCCAGCACTCGGTAAGCCCATCGGCGCAGACATCACCCGCAAGAAAAACTCCCTGCCGGTCGTACATGTACTGGAACATGCGCGCGACGCTGAACAACGAGAGCTGCAACGAATTTACGCCGGAGACGAGATCAGTGGCGGCGATGTCGAGCGCGTGCTTGAGGTGATGGACGGACTTGGCACACAACGCTGGTGCCAGGCCCAGGCGGAAACACGATGGAGCCGGGCGCGGAAGCGACTGGCCTCTCTCCAGTTGAGCTCTGACGCCACCCGGGAATTCCTGGAGCTGGGTGAATATTTGTTAGTGCGGGAAGTCTGATGACCCTCGCCCTGGTCGCAGCGAGGCGAGAGGAACTTGCCGCCGTGCTGAGCCGTGGCGCGTGGCGTCCCTGGCGGCAACGCGCCGAAGGCGCGTGGAGGCAACGTCGGGCGCCGGAGGGCGCGCTTGCTTACCAGCGGCGGGATCACAGCGTTTCCATGATCCTGACCGGGGCCGGCCGAACCCGGACGGAAAATGCCATGAGCTGGTTGCTGGAGACCGAGAGGCCGGATTCGATACTCTCCCTCGGTTTCGCCGGGGCCTGCACACCTAATCTGGACATCGGAGACCTCGTGCTGGCCACCCGACTCCATCACATCGAAGGCAGCCCGTTCGACTGGGACCCGAATTCCCTCAGTCCCGCCGACCCGCAATCCGGAACTTCACAACCAGACGTAAGACATGAAGAACTTGTCGCGGACGGCGAAATGCTCGAAATTGCGCGCAGCGCGGTCGAAATGAACGGTATCGACTTCATGCCTTCCCCAACCCTGACGGTGGATTCACTGGTGCGCACATCTGGCCTCTCCGCGTGGCTGGGAGAAACGTACGGTGTTTCGGCCGTTGACCGGGAGAGCTACTGGGTCGCCGCGGCCGCGGCCAGAGCCGGGGTGCCGTGTTTGAGTGTCCGATCTATCGCCTACGGGGTTAACGAGACACTTCCGGAGGTCGCATCTAGACTGCCAGACACACCATCTGGAGGACGATTCGGTCCCATCTTCAAGCACGGCGCCAGACATCCCCGGGAATTGTGGCACTACATGCGGGCGCTGCGTAGCGCTCGTAACGCAGCCGCGACGCTCACGGCCGTGCTGGCCAGCAGTGAAGCCTTCGCTGGAGGTATAAACACATGACGGATTCTGCCTCCAATTCAAATTGACGCTGACGCCGCCCGGGGAATCGGCTAAATTGGACGTGCTTAATTCATTAGATAGAATTACCGACCGATTCAGGTCGTTGAACATATTTAAATCCCACCAGGATGGAGAGGACACGTATTGAGGGCGTTCACGAAGTGCCTCAACGTGAAATCGACTCGAGCCCCTGAGTTCATAGACATCACCGATCTCGTTATTGATGTCGTGGTGGAGTCGGAAGTCGAATCCGGAATTGCGGTCGTCTTTTCGCGCCACACAACTGCGGCGATCAAAATAAACGAAAACGAACCGCTCTTGATTAAAGATATGGAGCACTTCCTGGGCACGGTCGCCCCCCAGGATTCCTACTACGGGCACAACGATTTTGCTATCCGCACCGTGCACATGCACGAAGACGAGTGTCCCAACGGTCACGCCCACTGCCAGCACCTGACCCTCGGCAGCAGCGAGATGATTCCAATCATCAACGGCGAGTTGGCGTTCGGGAAATGGCAGCGAGTGTTCCTTGTTGAACTGGATCTTCCGAAGAGCCGCGAAGTCGTCGTCCAGATAATGGGAGAATAGCGGACCTGCGCTGACGCACGGGAATGGACGATATTGATGGCCCTGATAACGCAACGTAATGAGTTGCTTGCGACCGTCAAAGAGATGGACCGTCTTGGACTGGTCTCAGGCTCCAGCGGAAACGCGAGCGTCAGGATTGACGCACCCGGCAGTCCAAACGCATTTCTCGTAACGCCGGCTGCGCTTCCCTACCCGTCGATGACATCAGACCAACTGGTGTCCGTCGACGACGACCTCAACGCAATAGATGGCGGCGGCGTGCCGTCCTCCGAGTCCCTGCTGCATCTTGCGATATACAGGGCGCGACCGGACGTTAACGCCGTTATGCATACGCACTCCGTTTATGCGACTGCGCTCGGGGTAGCCGGCCGCCCGCTTCCGCCGATAGTGGACGAACTTGTCGTTTATGTAGGGGGCCAGGTTGAGGTCGCTGAATACGAATCTCCCGGTTCCGATGCGCTCGCACAGGCCGGCGTTGACGCGCTTGGTGACCGTCGTGCCGTCCTGTTACCGCATCACGGAATGTTCGCCGTCGCCGACACGGTGTCCGAAGCGCTACGCGTATGTGCGCTGGTCGAGCGCGTTGCGCAGGTCTTTATCAATGCCGAAACTATCGGCGGGGCGAAAGAGGTTCCAGAAGAGTCGTTCAAAGCGGAACGCCGTATGTATCTTGAGCGCGCCGGACTTGATTAGTAATACACGCCCCTTCAAACGGAGGCGCTCGTGACTTCGGTCAATGTAATCATCGATACGGACCCCGGCGTGGACGATTTCCTTGCGATAGCACTCGCATTTAACTCCCCTGAACTTGTGATCGAAGCGTTCACGACCACCGGCGGAAACGCGGCGTTGAGACACACAAACGCCAACATGCTCCGGATACTTGAAGCGCTGAATCATCCCGAAGCCCCCGTATACAGGGGATCGCGACGCCCGCTGGTTGGAAGTTTCGACGATGCGGAAGATGTACACGGCGTTGGCGGGTTACCGATATCGCTCCCGAGACCGTCGATACGTACGCGTGACGGGCACGCAGTGAACTACATGGCGCAACGCCTGAAGGGTGGGCCGGCCGTCACGCTGATCGCTCTCGGCCCGCCGACCAACATCGCACGATTGTTCCGGGATCACCCCGGTTCCAAGAAGTTTGTGGAGCGCGTTGTGATCATGGGCGGCGCGCTGGACGTCCCCGGGAATGTCACCGACTACGCCGAGTTCAATGTCTGGTCGGACCCGGAAGCGACCGCACTGGTATTCAG
>Ga0114993_10005747_pt1 | contig 11866 bp, 13 predicted proteins | sample ArcticOcean_MG_C_FD_87042 | JGI IMG/M metagenome (GOLD analysis project Ga0114993, IMG submission 87042) | Marine microbial communities from western Arctic Ocean - ArcticOcean_MG_CB2_150 | ecosystem: Environmental > Aquatic > Marine > Oceanic | place: Arctic Ocean: Canada Basin | collected...
CAGTTCAACCGTGACCGGATTTCTTTGGGCAGGGGCATACACCGTCGCACCGTGGCTGATCGGTGGTGGCCTGAAGCTGGCGTACGATTTCGCCATCTACTTCTCGTTCAGGAACGTGAAAGTACCCGACGACATCGACTAACCACGCCCCGAGTACATCGTTGCCTCGGCTATATCGAGAAGTTCGTAGTCGATTCCGGTGGCTGTGACGGCTTTTTCGCCACGCTCAGTCGTAAGAATCGTCCCGCCCGATCCAACGAGCCTGCCAGCCATCATGATCAGGTTTCCGCCTACGATTCCGTAGGTAGCCTTGCCCGCGTCAGGGTCGATCAGCGTCAGGTCGGCGTCTCGACCCTCAGAAAGCCTCCCCTTCGAGCCCAATCCCATCATTTTTGCAGGGTTAAGGCTCAGTTTGAGAACCATTTCGAGCGGCTCTAACGCTCCAAACTTCACAAGTCTCATCGCCTGCTCGATATTCACGTTGCGCGGGTACACTCCAGCATCGCTACCGATTGCATCGATGATGAACTCGTTGCTGGCGTTTTTCGCAGCCGTGAGTTGAAACGCAGAAGTGGCGCCGTTCACCGGGAAGCTCAGAGGGACATCAGTTTTACCTTCGTCGAACAGCTGGACACCCCGTTCGCCGGTAACAAGAACCAGCCTCGTACGAGTCTCCTCAACAGTCGAGGCGTAGCCGTCACGAAGCGCGGCTCTAATTCCTTCGTCGGTCGGTTCATAGTTCTGAAGCCGCAGGCAGTTTCCAACTACATCTGCCAGCACATTGCCGTTCTCGTCACACTTACCGAGAGTGAAGTTTGGTCGAGCCAGGTGAACCTCGGAAACGACCTGGTCCCTCAGGCTGTCTACGATGCTCAGTGCTTCCTGAATTTCTTCTTCAATCGAGAGAATGGACCCACGGGTGTAGGCATTTATATGTGCAATATGGAGCCGTCCGGTGCTGCCGATTAGCCCGGGAACCTCGCGCAGCCCATCGAGCCTGGAGCCAGTTTCGGTGGTTCCAACGTGAAAAGCCACGTACGCCGCCATCTTGTTGGCAGTAGCGATAAACCTTGCGGTTTCGTCGGGGGTGAACGGGTAGTAGCCGCCCCATAGCTTGATTCCGAGAGATCCGGCTTCCAGTGCCCTCGCAACGATCTCGTCGACCGCATCAGGACTCAGCCGGCCCTCTGGTACCGTCTCGCCGGGCTTGAGGTAGCCCAGGCTGCCAACATTCACCCCGGAGCCTCGTGCAGTCATGCCAGCTACCAGTGCCTCCATGCTTCCACCGAGGTCGATAACCGTTGTTGCGCCGGCTGCAGCCACCATCTGCAGTCCTAGACCCCTGATACGTCCCAGATCAGCTGCATTGGCTACGTGAACGTGCGTGTCGATCATTCCCGGCATGACCCATTGGCCGGTTGCGTCGATCGAGTCCTGAGCTTGCGCTGGATCGATATTCGGCTCGATCCGTTCGATCACGCCGTCGGTAACAGCCACGTCGGCAGTTTCATCGAAGCCGGATTCGGCATCGAGTACCCTTCCGTTTCGAATTAGTAGATCGTAGTGAACCAAGAAGTAATTCCTTACCCAATCAGCGGTTTATGCGTCAGAATTGAACGCAGTTTATTCACTAATTCCCGAACCAGCAGCCTCGACGATACTGATCGTAGGGCTAATGACCACGATTTGTATACAAAACCAGTACTTGTAATCCATCGTCGAACAAGGCTCGCACTCGGTGCGCTCATCGGTCTCGCGGTAGTGCTTGCCAGTTTCGTATCGCCATCGCCGTTATACGCCCAAGACGGTGCGCATGACACCCAGACCGATGAGGCCATCGTTGGCTACCGCATCATCGGCGAGGATGTCGCTGGTGCGTACACAATCCAGGTCCAGGTGAGTCCTGTCGCTCCGATACCCGGTATTTCACGGTTCGCTGTGAGAGTGCGAGAAACCGCCAGTGGCGAGGATATTCCGGATGCGATTGTGCGCATTTTTGCGACACCTTCTGAAAAAGGCGAAAAACAATACTCGCCAGCCCTCAATTCGCCTTTCGACACGGTGTACTACCTCGCGCAGCTCGAAGTGGAGCACCCGGGAGTGTGGGCTATCGACGTTGAAGTAGAGTCTGAACTAGGAACCGGGGCTACCGTGATGTCGATTCTGGTGGCGGAACGGAGCAGGAGTGCTGAAAGCGGGGCTGCCGGGCAGGCACTTTTCGCGCTGGTTGCACTTTCGTTTGTCGTTGGTGTTTCGTGGATCTGGTACTCGTCGAAAAAAGCTCTCAAGCGTCGAGATCACCAACGCTAGTCAGGCGTAGTGAGAAATTCTGATTGCGGTGTTGGTGGCTCACTTTCAGTACGAACACCGTGTAATTTCTTGACCCATCGTGTTCGCAGTGATAGTTTTGGATCATCTTTACGTGGTGCGCGACAACCAATGAGGAACCGGCCTTCCCGGTGCGTCGTCGGCACACCCAGCAAGGCGAAATCGGGGTCAACCTCCAATCTCGACTGAATAGGAGCACGATATGACGGAACCAGTACGTTTTGAGGCCGAGGAGATCACTCCGAACGAGAGTGGTCGAGGGATGGTTGCTGAATCAGCACCGTTCGTGGCTTCAGTTGAACGATTGATGATCAGAGTTCGCAGCGCGAAGCTCAATGATCATGGTCAGATGATAGGCAACCTTCAGGTGTGGATCGATCGAGCCATGTCTGGCGGAATCGATGTTCTTCGTGATGGTGAGCAGATCCTCTCAACCCTGAACGCCAGCGTTGGCGAAATGATTCACTCTCGCACAACGCTGCGAAGAATCGTCTCACCGATGGTTGGTCTCACACTTCTGGCTGGCGCTCTTGCCGCAGTTACGGTGACAGTCTCGGGAGTAGAAGCGCTATTCCTATCGACTCCGCTTGATATCGTCTTCGCAGCGATAATCTTTGGTATCGCTGGTAGTGCGTTTGCCGTTCTGCTACGCACGGTAACCATGCAGCTTGAGTACACCGAAAAAGTGGCGCTGTTCATGGTTGGACTTGCACGTCCTCTAGTTGGTGGTGTGCTTGCTCTGGCAGTGTTTGCACTGTTCGGCGCTGGAATTATCTCCCTGCCGCTCGTGTCAGATCAGCAATCAACCACCCAGGTTGCGTTCCTGGCAGGTTACGGAGCCGGTGGAATTATGGCCGGTCAGCTGGCGCTGCTTGCCTTTGCATTTGCAGCAGGAATCTCAGAAGGATTCCTCACTCCTCGATTCTCACGAGGCGTTGCACGTGTGGCCGACAAGGTCAGCACCATCGCCCAGTAATTCGTAAACAACGAAAACGAAAAGGCCGGTTCCGTATTTCACGGGATCGGTCTTTTTTATTGATCTGTTTTATTTGATGGATGGATGAGCTGCTAACTACTACGGATTGCTCTGGCTCTGACCCGGTTGCGGCTTTTAACCGGCACATCATCTGTAACGGCCCAGATGACAAGAGCGGCTATTAGCACCAGTAGTACACCGAGAACTATGGACATACCTTTCATCGAAAACCCGCGTCGAAAATGGGGATGTTCGAGTTGGATACGCTTTTTGACCTCTTTACCTTCGATCTTAGAACCGAGATTTGGGGTGTCAAAAGGCATCGTTCAGATCCTCCGAGAGATTGTATTAACCGGGCCGAATACTAAGACTAGCCCTTGAAATTCGCTAGCTGGTCGGCAAACGTGAACACCGCTGGAAGTCCACCCGTGTGAAGGAAAATGACCGTCTCATCATCGTTAAATCCACCCTCAGCTACCTGGTCTATCAACGCAGCCATCGCAGTTCCCGTGTAGTTCGGATCGCAGATAATTGCATCGGTCTGTGCAGCGATATGGATAGCCTCGGCAACCTGCGATGTCATCACGCCGTAACCCTCGCCGACGTACTGGTCGAGTATTCGCATGTCGCTTTCTGCGAACGTAACGGGTAGGTCGAGAAGTTCCTTGATGTCTTCGGTGTGCTGGAATATGTATTCGCTCAACGGCACATCGTAGTTCACAGTAACGCCCGTGAACTTCCAGTCGAGTCCCATCGACTTGGCGGCGATGATTAAGCCAGATAACGAACGACCGGCGACACCGATGATGTGGACGTTCTTGAGATTGTTTTCTTCGATCTGTTCGAGGATTTCGATACCTGCCTGAACGAACCCGACCATCCCGACTATTCGCGGGAACAGGTGCTCTTGAATCAGGTACGGCTTGTGTCCCCCGCCCTCGAGCTCCTCTTTCAGCCTGGCTGCGTAGCCCTCTGCGTCGCCCGACTGGTATTCGTCGAGCAGGTGAAGTTCTGCTCCAAGAATCTTGTCGATCAGCAGGTTGCCCTGGATATTTCGATTGGCAGCGTTCTTGAGAATCAGAATGTACCGCATGCCGATCTTGTTGGCCGCCGCCGCCGTCATTCGAGCGTTGTTCGAGTGGTAGTCCATGATGTTGATCATCACGTCGTAGCCCTCATCGGCGATGTGCGGCATCTCGTACTCGTAGTGCCGAGCCTTGTTGCCACCAAACGCCAGGCCGGTCATGTCTTCGCGCTTGATCCAGATATTCGGGCCACCGAGTCGTTCGGTCAGTCGCGGCATTTCTTCGAGAGGGGTAGGAAGATGGGCAAGTCGTAATCGAGGAATCTTGTCGATGTGGGTTTGGAGTTCAGCGGGAGTGAGGATTTTTGTTGTGGTCATTGTGAGGGTGCCAGTGGCACTTTTTCTTTGAATTGAAATTCGTAGACAGATTCGAGAATTGTAGATGTGCAGCACGACCTCTGCAGTTTAAGCTAGACGGAGATTCGGCTAAGGTCGGGAGACTATACGACTGTCACCCCGATGAAAATCGGGGTCACGCGAACCCACTTAGCAAGCCAATGAACCACGGGACACGTTCATATTACGTTTACATGCTCGCTAACAAGGGTTGCATGATCTATACGGGCGTAACCGGGGATCTTGATGCCCGAGTCTGGCAGCATAAATCCGGGGTTGGGTCACGATTTACGCAGCATTACTCAACCGACTTGCTGGTCTGGTTTGACGAGACGAGTGATGTTGATGCGGCTTTGTTGAAGGAAAAGTAGATTAAGAATTGGCGCCGGCAGTGGAAAATCGAGCTGTTTGAAGAGGTAAATGCAGACTGGTTGGACTTGTCTGACGGCTGGTACGAGTGATGGATTGGTGAGGTTGAACGGTTGACCCCGATTTTCATCGGGGTGACAGCGACGGGTGCTATGAGTTTCGACGGTATCTAATCCACAAATTTATCGGCGTGTGCAAACACCTGCGGAAGTCCGCCTGAGTGGATGAAGCAGATGGTTTCTTCGGGGTCGATTCGGCCGGCTCGAAACTCATCGATTAGGCCTGACATCGACTTGCCTGTGTAGTTCGGATCAAGTACGAGTCCCTCGGCCTTCCCGACCATCATTATGGCTTCTATAACACGGTCGTCTGGCTCACCGTAGCCCGGGCCTCGGTAGGCGTCCAGAACGTCGAGATCGGACGCGTCGAGCGAGTGCTCCAGGCCGAACATCTCGACAACCCTCGCGGCACGAGTGGCTGTGGTTTCGTGAAAATCATCGATCTTGCCGGGTGAATACTGAACCGCAGTAGCTCGCCAATCGAGACCTCGATTCTTGCCGTAGAGCCTCAGACCCGCAATCGAACGACCAGTAAGCCCCCAGAACCTGACCGGACCCTCAACACCAGCCGCTTCCAACTGTTTTTCAAGTTCTATACCAGTCTCGAGAAAGCCGATCATGCCCATCACGTCGGCGAACGGGTCGTCGGGCATTATGTACGGCTTTCCACCCGCTGTAGTCACTTCTGCAAAAATCTTGTCTGCCACTTGCCGACCGTACTCGGCAGGAGTCCGATGTATCTCCGCACCCATCAACTTGCACAGCAGCAGATTGCCTGTGACCGGTGCCGTAACCATGTCGATCGAAACGAGGTGGTATTTCAGGCCGGCCTTAGCGCAACCAGCTGCCAGAAATCGTGCTTGATTCGAGTGATAGTGGTTGATGTTGATTACAGTGTCGAAATCACCCTCGAGAATGTGGGCCATCTCGAACTCGAAGTGCCGACCCTTGTTGCCGCCAAACGCCAGTCCGGTAACGTCGTCTCGCTTCACCAGCATGCGGTTGGGGACGTCTACGCCCTCGTCAATAAGCGCCTGGCGAAGCCGGTCGAACGGTTCGAGAGGCGTGTTCAGGTGCGAAAGCTTGAACCGAGGAAGCTCTTCGAGTTTTGTGCGGATATGTTCTTGAGAAATGGTCATTTGTAGAAACTAAAGTTGCCTGAGATCCAAGACGTCGATCACTTATTGGACCGGGTGTGCGAGCGCGGTTTTACGAGATAGAGACAAGATGATGCAACACACGATTGTGACTGAGGTAAAGCTAATTGGCACCCGCGTAATGGATATTAACTTGACCTCAAGTCGGCTTGAGGTCGTAGGGTATTGGAATGAACAACATAAATATTCCGATTGAGTGCAAAATATCGGCCGCTGAAGCTGGCGTGCGGCTTATGAATTGGAGCTCGATCCAATCTCAGGTGTCGTCGGTCTTTCAACTCAAGAACGGTATTTCGGCGAAGGTCCCGAGCGCCATTACTCAGACTATTCGGGATTTTGCGGCTGCTGAAGCCGAGTATTGTCCATCTATGTTATTTGAGATCACGGAGTCGAGTGACGAGTCGAGTTTCCAGATCACTTCTGAGAAAATCGACTCGGTTCGAGCGATTCATTCGCTGTTTTCTGAAGGTGGCTACTAATGGTGTTAGGCAATTTGCTGACAATCGGCGAAGTAGCAAAATCGGCCGGCGTCGCAGTTTCAACTCTTCGGTATTACGACGAGCTTGGCTTGACTCCAAATGTCGCCCGGACTGGAGGCAATCGCCACTTCGATCAGGAATCAATTCAACGAGTGTCATTCATCCAGCAATGCAAGTCGGTTGGACTCTCGCTAAAGGAGATTCAATCGATCTTAGATGAGGATTCGGGCGATTGGCATGAACTCGTCGCCAGAAAGATTGTTGAGATGACAGCCACTCGAAATTCGTATACAAAAATGATTTCGAAACTTGAGGCAATCATGGCCTGCGGATGCAAAGATCCTGCTACGTGCGCAAGTGCAGGCCGTTCGTGAAGAGCACCAAATACTTGACCTGGATTATCGGCTTGATTTGCGGAGCAGAGCTGATAGTTGCGATCGTACTAGGCGGAGTGGCAGTCAGCACTATTTTTGGCATTGAAGGCGCAATGGTCGCTAGCCTATTGACGATCGGCGCATCGCTGACGCTGGGTGGCTGGGCCTACCGGCGGAGTCGGGTCATCAGGAACTAATACTCCCGCAGCGATCCATCAGGATTAATTAGCGCTGGCCTTTCGTATGGCACGGGCGGGTGGTGCTTGAAGGCTTCTTCGTTTAGCTCGATGCCGATGCCGGGAGTTTTTGGTACCTCGAGGTAGCCTCCTACTCGCTTGAGGGGTTCTTTCACGAGTTCGGCTTTTATGCCCTTATCGTCGTCGTACGGGTATTCCTGGACTGAAATGTTGTGCACAGCTGCGTCGATTTGTACGCATGCGGCAGTAAGTACGCAGCTCAAAGGATTGTGCGGAACGACTCCCACGTATGCGGCTTCGGCGAGCGCCGCGATCTTCTTCACGTTGGTTATGCCTCCAGCGAGTGAAAGATCGGGTCGTACGAACGCGGCACCCTGGTGATTTAGCAGGTCGCGGAACTGGTACACCGTGTACAGACGCTCGCCCATCGCCAGCGGGATCGGCTGCTGCTGTGCGACCCAGCCCCGCTGATCCATGTTTTCAGGCTCGATGGGGTCTTCGTAGAAATATAGATTGAACGGCTCTAACGCTCGACCCAGCCCAATCGCTTCCGCAGGCGTCAAACGATTCACAACGTCGATCATGATGTCGACATCTGGCCCCGCCGCTTCTCGCACCGCGGCGATTCGCCCAACGGCATTTCTCTGCATGCCCGTAAAGCTCATATTTTCGAGGCCAAGCCCCTCTTCGAAGTCGGAATTACCGAAATCGCCGAACGGATAGACCCGTAGTGCCGTGAACCCCTCTTCAACCCGTGCCGCAGCTTCTTCAGCCAGCGCCTCGGGCGTGTTGCCGCCGAGATGTGTGTAGAGGCGCACTTTTTCTCGAACGGGCCCTCCCAGCAGCTCGTATACCGGCTTGTTGAGCGCCTTGCCCTTGATGTCCCACAGCGCAATATCGATAGCGCCTATCGCCGCCATCATGTCCGATCCGCCCCTGAACAGCTGGCGCCTGAACATGTGCTGCCAGTGTCGTTCGATGTGAGAAGGATCCTTCCCGACCAGATACTCGGCGCAGTATTCAACCGCAGCACGAGGAACGAACGGAGTTCCACCGGTTCCGGACGCCGGGTGAAGCTCACCAACTCCGGATATGCCTTCGTCTGTTTCGACCTTCACGTAGTTGAATCGAGAAACGGGTAGAACGGTTACTGCAGTGACTTTCATTGGATTTTTCTGAGAGAGATCATGCCGGGACGCTCATTATTAGCTTGGTTCTGAGTCGCAAACAATACCTGACTTGGGCTGAAGCCGTTGATCGTTCCACGCCTTGCTCACCCTTGCTCACCACTGGCATCCTGAATTTATTTCGGGATCTACCTCGCCCACCAGCGTTGCTGAATCGTCGTCGATCACTTCACGGGCAATCATCGTAAGAGTGTCGACCCCAACATCAGCAAGTATTTTTTCGATTCGTTCGTTCATCGATGCAGCTTGAACTTTCGAAATGGTGAAATTGTGCGCTATTTGGATAATAAAACGGCACTGTACTACAACTTGGCGCATGAACTGCCGACTCAACCCGAGCACACCGTCTCAGGTGTAAGATTTTGGGTGTTTTCCACAGTTGGTCAGGAGAGTTTGATTTCGAACGGTCGCACCAACTGCTTTTTAGTTTGAGCACAAAGAACAGGAACTTATGGCAGGACCACTACGTGTCGGATTAGTTGGCGTTGGGCAGCGTGGGGTTCAGCACATTCGAGCGATGATCCAGATGCAGAAGGACGAAATCGTCCAGATCACCGCACTTGCCGATCCATCCCCCGAGAATCTGACCGACAGCAAGCTAACCGGTTACGTTCCCGGGTACTCATCAAACGGCATAAAGATGTTCGAGAGTGCCGATGCCATGATCGAGTCGGGTCTGGTCGACGCCATTTGGTTTGTCATCCCACCGAACCAGCACCGTGGCGAAATAGAACGAGCCGCAGAGCGTGAAATCGCCATATTCGCCGAGAAGCCGCAATCGTTATTTCTGGACGACATCATTTCTCAAGACGCCGCCATCACGCAGGCCGGAGTGCCGAGTACGGTCGGGTTCCAGATGCGGCACGATCGTGGCTACTCGGATATCGCTGCCTACTTGAGCGACAAGTGGGTGGCCGCTATGACGATGATTGCCGAGGGAGCGGTCGAAGGCCACGGTGTGAAGCACACTCACACAGAAGATCAGGGTGGTCCTGCCAACCGAGTTTGGACTGCAAACCGTGCTTGGTCGGGCACTTCAGTTGTGGAGGCCGGGATTCACCAGACCGACATCATGCGCTACTGGACGAACGACGATGTTGACTGGGTACGAGCTACTTACACCAATCGACCCGCCGAACTACACGAAACCGAAGGCGACAACCCGATTGCGTACACGGTTACATATGGCATGAAAAAAGGCGGAATCGCCAACATTTTGTTCACAAAACCGGCCCGCTCGTACTATCTCGGGCGGTTCGACTACATCATCCACACGCACGGCACGATCAAACTCGAAGACGATATTGCCGACTACACGTTTGAAGGCGACTGGCCTCCGGAAGAAAAACCGACGATAGATCAGGTTCGCAAGGTGATTTCGTCGGGTCCGCACAACAGCGCAATGGGCGATGAGAGCACGCTCGGAATAGGGGAGGCGTTTGCTACATCTATCATCGAGAACAAGCCGGAGAACCTGCTTAATTCGTTCAACTCGTCGATCAACTCGCTCGCCTCGGTGCTTGCGGCAAATATCTCGAACGAACTCGATGGCGAAAAGATCGTAATCGACGAGTTCATTAACGACGATAAATACGCTCAATACCGGGCAAATCCGAACAGATAAAATTAGCAAACAGGTCGTTTTGAGCACGTTCGACTTTTGCTTCGCCCCGGAATCAGGGAATACCCTTTTTTAATGCGAAAATCTTAGCTGCAATTTAGCAAATAATTACGGAGAAAAATAATTGCCAGTGTCAGGTGAATGGTTCAGTGCCACTGAACTGAGTTTTAGCGCGATCCCTGTGCGAGCAAATACCGAGTGGGTACACCTGTCACTGGGCGACGGGGCGGGAATCGTTGGGCAGGGCGAAATTACTTCAGTCCAGCTCCCGAGCGAAGTGGCTCCGGTTGTAGCTCGGTTGGCGAATCGATTACGTGGTCAGCATCTGACGAGTGACGCCGACGTGCTCACTCTGAACAACCTGTCTGCCGAGCAGCTTGAAGGCGACCATGTGCTTGCGACCGCAGTGAGCGGGCTTAGATGCGCGGTTGTTGACGCTCTATCACGATTGCTTCAGATGCCAATGGTCGACTACTTGCGAGAGTTGCACGACCACGAAGGTACAGCCGACAACAAGGTCCAGCTCTACTCGAATATCAATCGTTCGATGCTCGACGATGACAATGGGAAGGTAGATCGTTCACCCGATGCCTTCGCTGAGATGGCTCAACGGGCGATGGAGGCGGGGTTTACGACCGCAAAATGCGCCCCGTTCGACGAGTGCAACGCTCCGTTTAGCTCGACCGGGCTGCCGCGTGAAGCTGAGATGGGACTCGATCGTATTCGCGCCGCAAAGGTGATTGTCGGGCCAGACCGTACGCTATTGGTCGACTGCCACTCACGATTTGATCTTGAATCAGGATTGGCACTCGAACCCGAGCTTCGTGATGCTGGAGTTGGCTGGTACGAAGAGCCGGTCGACCCGGTGAATTTCGCTGACGATCTTCGAAAGATTCGTGCGCAAGCGCAAATGACTATCGCCGGTGCTGAGAAGGGCTACGGCATTGGCCTGTTCACCCGGCTGATGGAGGAAGACGTTCTCGACGTGGTAATGCCCGATGTGAAGTTCTGTGGGGGTCCGGTTGAGGCGTATCTGATCGGTCGTGAACTCGAAGCACGCTGGAGCGGCTCGGTCTCGATGCATTGCCCATCGGGTCCACTGTCGCTTCTTGCGTCTTCTCACGCAACCGCTGCGTTCGGAAACACGATACCGCTGGAACACGCTGTGTATGAAGTCGAGTGGCGTCACGAGGTGCTCGAGCCGTTTGAGGCCATTAATAAGGGCTACCTGATGCTCCCGGACGGCTATGGCCTGGGCGCCCGAGTTGATCCTGTCGCGATCGCGATGCGCGGACGCCAGTGGACCGAGTAAACGGCGCATGGGACAAGATACAGTGTGTCGGTAGTACAAGCTTCACAAGAGGAACTCCGGCGTGCCTGTTGATCTTGCCGCAATTGGCCCAAATCTGACTCACCGTTCCGAACTGCTGGAACGATTGATCGACTTTGAAATCGAGCCGGGCGCAAACTTCTTCGTCGAGTTGCTGGCAGCCGGGTACTCGCTCGGTGAAGAGTGGGCTTCGCTGCCGAAGTCCGCTCAATCCGACGAAAACGGAATCGTACTCATAAGCTCGGTAATTGCTCCCTCCGAGATGCAGCCTCGTTTGGCAATTCTGCCTCCGTTTCCGATTACAGAATCCAGCGAATCCGGTTCGTTCGACGATCTGCGAACGCTCATTTCAAAGCATCAAGTGGTTGG
>Ga0114993_10005754_pt1 | contig 11855 bp, 6 predicted proteins | sample ArcticOcean_MG_C_FD_87042 | JGI IMG/M metagenome (GOLD analysis project Ga0114993, IMG submission 87042) | Marine microbial communities from western Arctic Ocean - ArcticOcean_MG_CB2_150 | ecosystem: Environmental > Aquatic > Marine > Oceanic | place: Arctic Ocean: Canada Basin | collected...
TTCAAGGTGCCCACTCTGCTCTCCGTAATCACCTCGCCATCACGCACCAGGCGGGCTTTGCCGTCCCTCACAATGCGGCCTTCCGTAACCAGACATCCGGCGACACGCTGACTCTTCCCCATGGGAAATACCTGGCGCACTTGCGCCGCCCCTGTCTTGTTTTCACGCAATTCGGGATCGAGGGTTGCCGCCATCGCGTCTTTCACGAGGTCGATCAACTCGTAAATTACATTGTGCTGGAAAATCTCAATCCCGTGGTGCTTCGCCTCCCGCGTCACACCAGCTTCGCTATTTACGTTAAACCCGACGACTGCCGATTCCGAAGCGCTTGCCATGAGGACATCGTTACTATTGATCGGCCCAACCTCGGCCTGCACGACCTCAAGGTCAATCTTGTCGCTCTGGATCTGTTTGAGACTGTCGGCGAGCGCCTCCGCTGTTCCAAAAACGTCGGCCTTGACGACCACTCGGAAAACTTTCTTTCGGGTCTCCGCGATCGCGGCAAACAGACTGGCAACGGACGCCTCCGCTTCCGCCGGAACATCCTGCCAATCGCGCGCCTTTAGCTGGATCGCGTTTTCCTCGGCTGCCAGCTTCGCCGCTTTCTCGTTCTTAACCACTTTGAAAGTGGAACCCGAGTCGGGAGGGCCGGACCATCCTACAACCCTTACCGGCGTGGAAGGAGGTGCGGATTTCAATGCCCCACCGCGATCGTCCAACATCGCGCGGACTTTGCAGAAATGGGGACCGCACACCAGAGCATTTCCTGACTTGAGCGTCCCCTTCTGCACAAGAACGGTAGCGGTTGCCCCACGTCCCACTTCTTTCTGAGTTTCAATGATGACGCCTTCGGCTGGGCACTTCGGGTTCGCCTTGACGCTTTCCATGACCTCCGTTTGCAGGATTAGGCTGTCGAGGAGTTCGCTAATATTGGTTCCGTTGAGTGCCGAAATCGCTACCGTCTGGGTCTCGCCTCCCCAATCCTCCGGGGCCAGATCCCGCTCTTGCATCTGCGTCTTTACCCGATCGATATTCGCCCCTTTGCTGTCGATCTTGTTGATCGCCACGACGATCGGCACCTTGGCCGCCCGCGCGTGGCCAAGCGCCTCGTCGGTTTGCGGCATGAACCCATCGTCAGCCGCCGCAACGAGGATGGCGATATCCGTCGTATTCGCGCCGCGAGCCCGCATGCTGGAAAACGCAGCGTGCCCAGGGGTGTCGATAAAAGTTATTTTATGTCCGTTATGCTCTACCTGGTAGGCCCCGATGTGCTGGGTTATTCCACCCGCTTCACCACCCACCACATTGGCTTTCCGGATAGTGTCGAGCAAAGTCGTCTTGCCGTGATCCACATGGCCAAGGATACAAACGACAGGCGGTCTCGGCTCCAGTAAAGTGCTCTCGTCAACCTCCGCTACTTCGACCTTCTTCCCGCCGTCGTCCGGTTGCCCTTCGCCGCGGTGCCTGATCTCGAGTAGAAAACCCTGCTTGCGCGCCAGTTTTTGCGCAACCTCCCCCTCGATGACCTGGTTCATCGAAGCAAAGATCCCCATTTCCATCAGCTCCGAAATGAGCTGGAAAGGTTTCAGGCCTATCTGCACCGCAAAATCCCGGACGACAATCGGAGGCTTGGTCTGTAATTTCTTGAGATCAGCGGGGTCTATTACCGCGATTTCCTCGGCCACTTCCTCGGCGACAGGTATTTCGGGCGGGGGCAGAGGCTCCACTTTCGGTGGGGCTGCAGGTTGCGGGTTGACCGGAGGCTGCCTGACCATCGGCGCGGGAGCCGGCGCGGCCTGCTGGGTTTGCGCCCGACGGTAGGCGGGCGGGCCGGATCTGGACTGAGGGCGAATCCCGGGCCGGATCCCCGGTGGCGATTGGGAGGGGGTAGCCTTGACCGGAGCCGCCGGGATCACTTTCGGCTTCAACGGGCGCCCCGGGGCTGGGCGTTGGGTCTCCGCCTGGGTCCGCTCCTCGCGCTCCTTGTCGACGTCCGCCTTGGTTTTCACAAAAACCCCGCGCGGCAATGCGGGTTTTGCGGGCGCCTCAATTTTTTTCTCTTCTGCCTCAACTGCCACCTCTGGCGTTTCGACCGATTCCCGTTCGTCGCGCGCACCAAATTCCTCCACCAGACTTTCCGCGGAAATATTATCAACCGTGCTGGACGCACTCTTGACGCTGTAACCACGCTCCGTGAGCAAATCGATCAACTCGGTGTTGCTCATTCCGGTCTGCTTCGAAAGCTGATATATTCTTACACTCATTAAAAATCAAAATGGGTCCGTCCAGATCGGACGGCGTCACCGTATCCGGTGCACTGCGCAGAAAACACGCTATTGTCTATCAATCTTGTTTAACCCTACGGTATTGGTTCACATTCTCAAAGATACTTTTCGCCTCATCGTCGCCGAATCCCGCACCGACCAGATCTTCGATTTCAACACCCTCAAACGCCTCGGGATTAATCAGCCCGATGTCGACAAGCCGCTTGGCGGTTTCCGTCGGAACACCGGAAACGCCGTGCCACCCCTGAACAGCCGCCAGGATGCGTTCGTCAAAGCCCAGATCAATTGCCTGTTCCTTCGATATGTCGAGCTTCCACCCGAGTAACCGGCTCGTCAAGCGGGCGTTCTGGCCCCGACGGCCGATCGCGATGGACAGGTCGTCCTCGAGAACCTCGAAATGAATCCGGCGATTGGCCTCGTCAATCGTTACATTGCGCGGCACGGCCGGCTTGATGGCCTCTTCCAGCATTTTGACAGGGTCGCTAAAATAACGGATGATATCTATCTTCTCTCCACCCAGTTCGCGAACGATACTCTTAACTCGAGCTCCGCGGGCACCGACACAAGCCCCAACCGGATCCACCCGCGGATCCTTGCTGTTCACCGCAATCTTTGTGCGGTAGCCCGGCTCCCGGGAAATTGCCTCGATGACGACCGTCCCGTCCGCGATCTCAGTTACTTCGAGCTCAAAAAGGCGCCTCACAAAACGCACGCTGGCGCGGCTCAGGATCAATTCCGGACCGCGATTCGCGTGCTCGATATTGAGAAGCAGGCAGCGAATTCTTTCACCCGGCCCGTAATCTTCACCGGGCACCCGTTCGCGCGGTGGCAGAACCGCCTCCGCTTTACCCAGGTCGACAATCAAATCACCCCGCTCCCTGCGTCGCGCTACCCCCGACACGATATCCCCCACCATATCCTTGTAGTCATCGTAGATGCGTTCCTTCTCGAACTGCCGCAGCCTCTGCATGATGGCCTGCCGGGCCGTCTGAGCCGCGATGCGACCGAGGTAGGCGGGATCCATCTCCCGCTCTATGCGGTCACCGACCTGGGCATCCTTTGAGTAAAGGCGGGCTTTCTCGACATGGATCTCGGTTTTGGGATCACCCACCGAGTCCACCACTTCGAGCATGCACCAAGCCTGTAGCGCACCGGTTTTCGGATCGATTTCGATTCTCAATTCCTGGCCGGCGTTGACGCCTTTTTCTGCAGCTCCACGGATAGCGTTGGTGATCGCCCCGATCATGTCATCGCGGGAGATCCCCTTCTCCTTCTCCATGTATTCCAGTACTGAAAGAATTTCGGTGCTCATCGAGGTGTTCGAATAAATATGTGGAAAAAAAAAGCGGGCAAAGGCCCACTCTTCATTGTTAAAGAGGCTCTGAAAAACCTGCCGAAATTAGGGGTCGCTCATCTGTCTGTCAAGCACCCTCTCGTGACTGTGGCACGACCAGAGCCCCACAGCGGGGCGAAGGCGAAAAGGGGGATCTTCACAACGCTTGCAATCCATGCGATACCAGCCAGGCGATACCTGCTAAGCGGTATCCAGCAGCCACTGAAACCCGTCCTGCAGGTAGCCGTTGCATAGCACCCATCGACGTCCGTCGGCAACCGCGAGCAACCGCAACATTTGAAGCAGGGAATCAGGGGAATCCCCGCGATACCAGTAGTTCCAGCAATCCGACAGGTCGAAACCCTGCAAGGCCGCCAGCAGCGGGATAAATCCGTCACAAACCAGGGTATCCAGACGCGTCCCGCCTATTTCACCCGCCAACACACCGTCCGCCACCCGGCGTCGCAGGCTTGGCAAATCCGCGCGTTTGCGAAAATCCGAGGCCGCAACCGAAGGGGACCCGCCGCCTACAGGGAACTCAACGGCCCGCAGGTCGGAAGGCCAATCCGGATTAATGTTCAATACCCGACAATACTGGCCGAGGCGAACTTCGGGCCGGTTCGCCGGGCGCAGCCCGCTTCGCTTCCAATTGATCCCCGGCTCGAGGACATACTCCGCCGGCGCGCAAGCCCTTGTAGCCATTTTACCGAGTGGATACCGCAGGGCCAGAGCGGCCATGGGTGCCCGATTGCGGCGGTATCCAAGAATCTCCAGGCAGCTGATATGGCAGGATTCCCTCCACCCGAACCGCGCGATCCTGCTTTGCGCCGCCGCGACCTTCTGCCGGAGGCGAATCGCCGATTTCTCCATAAGCAATATCCGGCGGCGGGACGCTGGCGCGCGCAGGAGGGGCGCAATCAATTCGAACTGATCCCGCTGTTCCAAAGAGAGGATCGCGTCGTCCTCAGCGTACTCTTCTATGTCCTTGCGGAGCCACGGCAGGAGGACGAGTGTCGCCGGTTGCTTCCCGTTGCTAGTCGCCGCCGGCGGTTCCCTCGCCGATGGCTCGAAAAGAACGATATGGAGCACCACCCGGTTGAAGGCGCCATCTTTGGAATGCCCGTGGTTCCGCCAGTTACGAGCGTAAAAATGCACTTCCACGTCCCCCTCCACCCGCCGGCCTCCAATCTCCAACCTGGCATCCTTGAAATCGGGGCCCTCCTGGAGGTTCCACACTCCGGGATCGAGGATCCTCAATGCCGCGCCGTCCCGGGTTTTCAATCCGTCCGTCTCAAAGTCCCGCCGCATCCAGATCTTCTGAATGAGCATCTCGGAGACCGTGATCGGCCCGTAGGATCCCTGGATCTCTGCGATGTGGCTGTCGGATTTCGCCATCAGGACTCCTTTCCCCCGTCACCCCGCACTCCCCGGTCCGTCCGCCACTGGTTGTCATGCCGGGCCCGGTAACGGCTGAGATATTCGCCCTGTCGCTCGCCACACGCCTCCGCCCAGTCCAGCAACCCGCCGGAGGACAGCGCGAGGGCGCCGGCAGCGCTGACTGATTCCCGAATCATGGCATCATCGGTTGCCACGCAAACCGCTGCCGGATCACGCGCATTGCCCACCAACTGTTCAATCAGGCAATCCGCGGTCACCCCATGCGGCGTATAGAGGCAGGAAAACGAAAGCTGCCCGCTCGGGCGTTCAATCGCGATTTCGTCACTCTTACCGTCGAGCACGATTGTCGTCCTCACACCCTCAAAATCGTGAATCACCCGTACCGCGCCACACAGTCTTTGCACAGCGGCCTCCAGGTCGGCCACCAGCACCGTGTGCAAATCCGGCCACGCGTGGATAATATTGTATCCGTCAATCAACAGGTGTTTGCACGCAGCCATCAATCGACCATCCCCTTTACCTTATTGCCCCCATATCTTTTCCGGCTGCCGTAGCTTTTGCCTTCTACCTGGTAGCCGTAATGGACCTCCGGATAATAAGGGGTCTTCTTCCCCTCGGGAAGTGCTCCTTATTTCGCCCCAGCGCGCGGCGCCACCGCGCGCTAGTGGTTCCCGATCGTCCCATCGGCGAATTTCACTACTTTCCACCCTTTGGCTTCGTAGGGTCGCTTGGCGGCAATCGCTTCGTTCAACGTGACACCCAGGCCCGGACCGTCTGGCGGCAGGGCATAACCGCCTTGCAGGCGGATATTGCACCCGTCAAACAATTCGTGACCAAAAGTCTCCGACCCGCTCCCGATTTCCAGAAGCACGACGTTGGGAGCCGCCATGCATACATGCAGGGAAGCCATCGTACTCACCAGGCTCTGGGGATTATGCAGCGCAGCCTGAATACCGAAAGCATCTGCCAGAGCGGCAATCTTCCAAGTCTCTAAAATCCCGCCGCAATGGATGACGTCCGGTTGGACGTAATCCACGAGACGTTCGGCGCAGATCCGCGCGAAGGCGTGTTTGGTGACGAACCGCTCACCCGTTGCAAGGGGCGCATTGGTGTGGCGCCGGAGGTGTTCAAGCTCCTCGATGGACTCCGGTTGGGTCGCTTCCTCGAGGAATAACGGCCGAAACTCTTCCGCTCGATTACAGAACTCGACCGCCATGGGAACGGTCGCTTTGCCGTGCACGTCGATGAGGATATCGAAATCCGGACCTACCGCCTCCCGCACCTCACGGAGATGATCGATGCCACGGTCAATTGTACGACGCGGGTCGATGAACCCCTTGTGGGTCGGTAAGAATCCGGCTTTGCAAGCTGTCCAACCGGCTTCTTTGACTCGTGTCCATGCGAGGACCTGGTCCTCCCGGCCATCCCATTCCGCGTATTCCACTATCTGCCCGTCGCCGCCCAGGCGTTTCCCGTCAAAACTATGGGTATGGGGATAGATACGGACCTTTTCCCGCGCCCGCCCGCCCAGCAATTGCCAGATCGGTTGGCCCAACGCCTGGCCGAGTATATCCCAGAGAGCGATTTCGATCCCGCTGATGACGGTCCCCATGACGAGGCCGCCGCGGTAGCGCGGCCCCCGGTACATGTTCTGCCAGAGCAATTCGATATCGGCCGGATTCTGCCCGATGAGGAAATCCCTGAATTCGAGAATCGCCTGCGCCACGGTCGCCGCCACCCCGGTGAGGGTCGCTTCGCCCAATCCGGTAATTCCCGCATTCGTGTAGATCTTCACAAACACGAAGTTCTCGTCGGAACCTGTATCCACCACGAAGGTGCGGACATCCGTAATTTTCAGGTTCAGGGGCGCCGCCGCGTGCAACGAGGCGCTCGTTGTCTCAGGGGTTGGTTCGCTTTCAGGCATAATATATCCAATTCCTTTTCAGTTTTCCAGTCGGTGGCAACCCTTTGGGAGTTCCGGGCAAATGGAAACCCTATTTCCGAATTTTTCCACGATCCACGACCTGCGGGACAACCGATGGCGCACCATCCAGCCAATGTCGCGGCCATGTCCACAGGCGTCGGGAATTAGAGTCGTCAACCGTGGGTCCGACATTATCTTCGTATTCGATCATGGTTTCCTTCCCAATTTGCCGCGCTGCCCCGTTTCGCAGCCTCGCATTTTCCCTTATCGTTTACACCTGCCTTTGCATCACCCCAGGCGTTGCGGTGGCATACGGCGGCGCAGTCTTTCAAGGCCGCGTAACTGACAGCGCCAGCGGATACGGGATCGAGGGCGCTACCGTCGACCTCGACCTCGACTCCGGAGGGGATCCGGTCGAGCACACCACCCAAACAGATCCTTTCGGGTTTTTACCATTTCCGAGATCCCGGCCGGGGATTTCCTCGTCGGTGTAACCCACCCCGCTTACGATCCCAGGGCAGACGCTGTCACCCTCGCCACCGACGAGGTGCGCAGTGAAATCTACCCCCTCACCCTGACGAACACCGGGGTCACCATATTCGATGTCTTTATCTCGGTCACCGGGGTGACCTCCGGCCTGCCCCTCGAAAGCGTCCCGGTCACCGTTTCGAGGTTTACCACGGATAACGGAGCAGATTCCCCCGAAGTGCGCACCGCGACGACGGAGGAGGACGGCAGCGCCATTTTCCGCGGCATGCAGGAGGGGTGGTACCGGTTCAGTGCCAATCATGCCGATGACGGCACCCCGCGCCCGAAATGGGGGCATTACCGTACCGTTGAGCACGGGGCGGAAGATCTTCAATCCCTCGACCAGGCACACCTCGCCGATTTTCTCCTCGAACCGGAGGGCCAGAAACTGAGATTCGTGGTGAAGGGGTTCAATCCGTTTTCCTATATGCTGATCGAGACTGCCCCGGTCGAAGAGTCGAACATCCCCAACGAGGCATTGGAGGGGTTCCATGTCGAACTGACCGGGCTGGATCCCAACCCTCTTATCATCGTTCTTATCACCGTTCCGCAGGTCTACCCGGAGGTCATCCCCACCCGCGTGGGACTGACCAACGACGAAGGCCAGGTAACCTTCGACGACCTGCCCGCGATTCCCTACCGGGTGGTGGCGAAGAAGATGGGATACGTGGTGGCGGAGATGATGGTCTTTCCGGAAGCCGACGGCAGTTTCCCTCCCATCGCGGAACCGATTGAACTCAATCCCGCATACATCCCGCGAAGTCTGCTCGTCTTTTTCACCCACCCTTATATCGCAGCCGGGCAATTTCTTTTTCGCGACATCCCCGTTCATCTCGAGGGAATCAAGGATACCTCCACAGAGGGGATTTCCCGTACCTCGGCCGTGCACCTCTATCGCATTCCCGAAACTGGCGTGTTTACAAACGATCCATCCACAAACCCCGCGACCCCGGCTGCCAGCAACCAGGATATACGCTTCTTCTGGAATCTCCTCCCCGGCCGCTATCGGGTGTGGATAAACGGCCGCTCACCGGAAGTCGCGAACCCGGATTTCTTCCCCGACGACGACGAATCGTTCGTCACCAATCCGCACTTCGCAGGCGAGATTACGGCGGAACTGAATCCCGTTTTCACCCACGCGCTTCAGCAGGCCTCGACCGCAGAATTGCCTGTGCGGGTCCTCCCCGCCGTCATCCACGGGCGCTTCTATTCGGCAGATGATGCCAGCACGATCAAGCTGCGCGGCAACCAGGACAGCAAGCCCATCTATAAACCGAAGGTGCAAGCCGGGATTCAGTTCATTGAGTTCAACTCGCCGGGCGGAAATTTCGGGCAATTGCTGCCCGAGGGGCCTGACGGCGGCCGAATAGTCTCCCTCGACACCGATGCAAACGGGGAGTTCACCCTCACCCTGCTGCCCGCCGAGTACGGCATCAAGATCCCGACAATGGCCGGATATTGGGGCAGCCACGTGCAGATCCACGATGTCAACGCGGGCACGGGAGTCACCCAGGGATGGCCATTCTCCGAAGAGTGGCCATGGCCGGAAGAGGTGTCCCGACCACCGAGTAATGGCTTCTTCTTTGAGAGCAACCGGTTTCCCCTCGAGTCCGGGCACACCTACCATATCGATCTCTTTGTCCGCGAACGCACCGCCTCGGCTGAGGGCACGGTGCAAAATGATACCCAGGAACCTACCGAAAAACTGGTTCTCTCCCTCGATGACGACGTCCCGAACCCTACGCGGCAATTCAGCGACCTCGGAACCAGGGAAACGAATGGGGACATCGGTATGGTAACTTTCACCCCGACCGGAGGGGGTGCATCGATTGCTTCCGCTATCACCGTGGAAATGTCGCCGGCTCCCCCGAGCATCCTCGGTGAGAGCGACAACGCCGTATACCTGGCGCACGGTCTGGCCCCCGGGACCACCTACAACATTACGGGGGAGCACGTCCGCCACACCTTCACCGGAGCACCCTCCATCACCACCCCTGACTGGATGCCTCCGGGAGTACTTCCGACTTCCATGCCCGAACCCGACTTTTTTGAACCGTTCAAGCCCATCGAGGTCGTCGACGACCTCCAGGCAGTCTACAACGATACCAGCGCTTCAATCACCTGGACGAACCGCAGCTACGTCGACACCGAGGAATTTACCGGTTACCAGGAAGCGACGGAGACCAGCAATATCACCTATATCAAGACCGCTTACACTGGTGAGAAACTATTTAACGACGGAAACAAACTGCCGGTAACCGCTTTTACCGGATGGCGGAAGATCGGGGACGACTTTTTTATCGCCGAAGTCGGGGAAGGCGAGGCATTTGGACGTACGATCGATTTCGGAGGCCCCAGCCCAACCCCGTCTGACGGTCCTCCTGATCCCGCCGTGACCGCCAAGATCGAGGTTATCAGCAATGACGACCCGACTTTCTTTATTCCCGCCGTTACTGTGAATTTTACCGACCTCAAACAGATCCTCACCGCCGACCAGTCGGCGCCCTTCATCGTCGAAGATTTTCTCGGTTCCTCCGTCGTCACGGATGCCGTAAAGGAGGGATGGGTTTCCGGGGCCGACCACATTCGTTTTGGCGATGACGATGCAGACATCACCATCATCGTCTTCATGGAACGGGCCATGCTGGTGAAAGCCAATGTTACCGATGCCGACAACAACGGCGCTATCCTCTCCTCCGCCAGCGTGAAGGTGCGCAACCGGTTCGGAGAGCCGATCACCAACATGATCCAGGACCAGGGATCCGGGCAATACGCCATGCCCGGCCCAATCTCACGATCCCAGGCCCTCTACGTGGACGTCAACGTCCCCGGCTACTTTCCCTTCCGCACTCGAGTAACAGCCGCTGATGAGGACCCGCCTTCCGCCGCCACGATTGCCGGGGCAGGTTCCCCCGAGGGTGGCACTACGCTCATCATTACCGTCGACGCCGCCCTCACGGCCCTCCCTAAGCCAACGATCGACACCCGCTCATTTAACCGCTTCGGAGCATTCCTTACGGGAATTTCCAGGACCGGGAACGAGACGCTCTTCGAGGAAGACGCCGCCGCCGTCGCCGCCGTCGCCGCCCTCACCGCCGATTGGATGCTGGCCGCTACGGCACATGCGCCCTATGACACCCTCATCGACAATGTCAAAGGGAGTATATCCTTCGGTTATTCCGATATTCTCGGCAACGCCTCGACGGACCTCGACACAATCAAGAAAATCCAATTTATCGCCGTCCTCGAAGTTGATGATCTTTCCGTCGTGGCGAACACCCAGAGGGTTATCTCCGCGGAATTTATCATGAGGAACAAGAAGACCTGACCCTATGAGAATCCGACCTATGAAGGATGTCCCTCACCGGTCCGAAACCGGCGCTGCCCTCATTGTAGCGGTTATTTTTGCCGCCGCGATTGGCATTATGGCGGGCAGTTTCTTAACGATTACCCACAACGAGTACCGGCTTTCCAGCGAAGCGTTCCTATCCTACGGAGCGTTCAATCTCGCAGAAGCAGGGACTGATGAAGCAATCTGGGCAATTATAGATGACACCTGGAACGGCTGGACAACCTCGGGCACATACGCTTCCAAGGGCGTTAACGGATTTTCACTGGGAGACGGACACGCCGGGGAAATATCGATCATCGTGGAGAATTACCTGTCCAAGACGCCCACCCTGTTAATCGAAGGAAAGGCTGAAACCATCGCTGGCCTGGACTCCGTTCGTCAATTGAGGGTTACCCTCGACGTCGGCCTGCCGGTGTTTGTCAACGGACTCGTCGCCAAAGAGAAACTCGACCTCGGCGGAAACGCCAACATTGACAGTTACGACCCCACATTCGGGGGGCCCGACGGTACCGCGAACCGTGGGGATAAGGCCAACGTGGGTAGCCTCGATGTTGATGACGGTGACGTCGAAGTGGGCAACTCAATTGTTTACGGTAAAATCAAGACGGGAGGCGGAGATCCGACCCTCGGTGGATCCGTTTCACTGTCCGACTCGAATTCCGTAGTGGATCCGGATCTGTCTCTCATCGCAACAGACTTTACCGGGGAATACCCTGTTCTCCAGCCGCGGGCCTTTGTCGGCACACCCGCAGACGACACGGATGCACAGATTGTCAATCTGCGGTCCAACGGAGCTAACGAAACAATCACCGGCGGTACTTTTGAAGCTCCACTCGAATACGATCTCGCATCGTTTGAGATGGGCAGTAACTCCAAACTGACCGTCGCCGCCGGAAGTTATGTCAAAATGGTTGTTTCCGGAGATATCATTATCGAAGACATCGACGTGCAAACCGGCGCCAACGTTGAAATCTGGGTAAACGGCAACATGACTATGTCCGGGACCAGCCATGGCGGAGGTGATCCGAATACAAA
>Ga0114993_10005762_pt1 | contig 11842 bp, 6 predicted proteins | sample ArcticOcean_MG_C_FD_87042 | JGI IMG/M metagenome (GOLD analysis project Ga0114993, IMG submission 87042) | Marine microbial communities from western Arctic Ocean - ArcticOcean_MG_CB2_150 | ecosystem: Environmental > Aquatic > Marine > Oceanic | place: Arctic Ocean: Canada Basin | collected...
ATGAAACTTTTAATAAAGGGAGCGCTCCGGAAGTCTCGCGGACGGTCAACTCTTTTTTTAATGACGAATGGCGCGCCGCGCCGGTGTTTGCGCGTGAATCCATCGAGACAGGAGCGGTGATCATGGGCCCGGCAATTGTATCGGACGCTTTCGGAACGTTGGTCATCGATCCCGGCTGGCGCGGTGTGGTGGGCAGCGAGGCCAGCTTGCTGCTCGAACAAACCGCAAATCACGAACCGCGAACCGCAAAACCGGAAATCGCGGAGCGCGAACTATTCACCCATCGCTTCACTTCCATGGTCGAGGAGATGGGCGCGCAACTTGAGCGCACGGCGATTTCCACCAACATCAAGGAGCGACTGGATTTTTCCTGTGCGTTGCTCGATGCCGAAGGCCGGCTGATTATCAACGCGCCGCACATCCCCGTGCACCTCGGTGCGCTGGGCCTGTGCGTGCGCGAGGTGGTCGCGCGGCTGAAGCTGGAGCCGGGCGATGTGGTGGTGACCAATCATCCCGCTTGTGGCGGTTCGCACCTGCCGGATGTGACCCTCATCGCGCCGGTGTTTGACAAGACGGGCGTGCTGCTTGGTTACGTGGCCAACCGCGCGCATCATGCGGAGATTGGGGGCATTGCGCCCGGTTCCATGTCTCCAGCAGCCAAGTCGCTGGTGGAGGAGGGCGTGGTCATTGCGCCCATGCACTTGTTTAAAAAGGGTGAAGCGAGCTGGGCGGAAATGACGGCGTGTCTGCGGGAGGCTCCGTTCCCCACAAGAAGACTGGAGGAGAACTTGGCCGACCTCCAAGCGCAAGTGGCGGCTATTCGTTTGGGTGAGTCAGCGCTCCACCAAATGGCCTCCGCTTTTGGCGCGGACAAGTTGCGCGAGCAGATGGTGTTGATTCACAACCAAGCAGCGCGGGCCATTCGCCGCAAGTTGGCTGATTGGGCCGGGCGTGATTTACGAGCCACCCAACGCCTCGACAATGGCGGGGAACTGGTGGTTCGCATTCGCGTTAATAATGACGCGATGGAAATTGATTTCACCGGCACCTCGCCGGTTGTTGATGGCAACCTCAACGCTACGCCGGCGATTGTCCGCAGTGTCTTGGTGTATGTGCTGCGGCTTTTGGTGTATGAGGAGATGCCGCTCAACGAAGGGTTGCTGGAGCCTGTGAGAGTCATCCTTCCCGAGTGTTTGTTAAATCCAGATTTCGGTGGCGACGACTCGAGCGCGCCAGCGGTCTTCGGCGGAAACGTTGAGGTCAGCCAGCGATTGGTGGACACGCTGCTGCTCGCCTTCGAGGCCGCCGCGTGCAGCCAGGGCACGATGAATAATTTCGTGATGGGCGATGCCACGCGAAGCTATTACGAGACCATCGGCGGCGGCACTGGCGCGGGCGATGGCTTTCCCGGCACGTCGGGCGTGCATGTCCACATGAGCAATACGGCCATCACCGACCCAGAAATCCTAGAGTGGCGGTTCCCTGTTCGGTTGCACCGTTTCGCCTTGCGTGCCGGCAGTGGGGGAACCGGTCAATGGAACGGAGGCGATGGGCTCGTCCGCGAGATTGAATTCCTCGAGCCGCAAACTGTCTCCCTGCTCGGCCAGCATCGTACCGAGGGCCCATTCGGACTGGCCGGCGGGTCGATGGGCAAATGCGGCCGGCAAACGGTCATCCGCTCGGATGGTGCAGTCGAAGAACAAAAATTTGCCGCGCAACTTGTAATGCAGTCAGGAGACCGGCTGGTCATTGAAACGCCTGGCGGCGGAGGATACGGTTAATTTCCAATCGCGAACAAGTGGCCGTACGTCCGCACGTACATCATGCCGTTGGCGATGGCGGGGGTGGTGTGGCATTGTTCATCGAGGTCATTCACGGCGAGCACCTCGAATTTGCCGTCGCCGCGCAGGACGATAATTTTGCCGGTGGACTGGGCGCAGTAGATTTTGCCATCGGCGGCGACAGGGCTGCCAAAGAATCTGCCACCGCGGACGGAGCGTTCGGTCCAATGGATTTTGCCGGTGGCGGCCTCGACACAGGTGACGATGCCTTGGTCGTTCCAAAGAAACAGCTTTTTGCCGAGCAACAGCGGGGTGGGGATGTGCGGCACGCTCTTCTCGATGCGCCATGCCTCCTCCATCTTTAGGCCATTGGGGCGCAGGGCGACGATGTGTTTTAACTTGGTGACAAAGCCACAGGTGCCAATGACGAGGTCGCCGGCGAGGATGGGCGAGCCGATGGCGCGTTCCTTGGCGGGCTTGCCGAAGACGTCGTTTTCCCATTTCACCTGGCCGGTCTCCGCATCAATTCCGGGGATGCCGTGGTGCCAGTTGGTGAAGATGAGTTCATCGTTACGCCCGTCGATCCCGTAAACGCATGGGGTGGAATAGGTGAGCCGCTTGCTTTGGCGCGGCGTTTTCCATTTTAAAACTCCGGTGAGCTTATCGAGCGCGAGTAACGAGCTGGCGCCGTCCTGGTCGTTGTTTAAAATAATGCTGTCCCGCCAGATCATCGGCGAGGCGCCAAATCCGTGCCCGCCCTTCACTGGCCCGAGGTTGGCCTTCCATTTCACCGCGCCGTCGTGCGAGGTTGCCATCAGCGTGAGTGCCTCGGGAGTGCCCCAGCTAAAGTAGACGCCCCCGGCATCCACCGCCGGCGTGCTGGAGGCCAAGCTGTTTTGCTTGTGATGCCGGTGCTTGGCCGCCTTAAACGGCGTCTTCCAAAGCACGCGGCCGGTCTTTGCATCGAGCCCCACCGCGGTGCGCTGGCCGGTTTCCTCATCGGCGCAGAGCAGGAAAATCCGCCCCTCCCAAACCACTGGTGACCCATGCCCGATGCCGGGCAGCTTGACCTTCCACTTGAAGTGCTCATTTTTCCAAACCACCGGAATGGGATCATTGGCCACGCCTGCCCCATTTGGTCCACGAAAGCGCGGCCAGTTGTCGGCAAACAAGTTTGACGCGAAGGCGAGTATGCAAATGAAAGTCAGCGTTTTCATAAAATGACGGGCGAGTGTGGTGACCGGCGATCTGTTGCTCACCCCAGCACCTCGGGGATAGTCCGGCCGTGCTCGAGGATGGGGCGGGGGCGGCCTTGGAAATCCTTGACCATCGTGTGAGGTTCGATGCCGAGGGCGGTGTAGATGGTGGCGGCGATGTCGGCGGGGGAATTGGGGCGGGTGGTGGGCTCGGAGGCAGTCTTGTCGGTGGCGCCGATGACTTGGCCGACCTTCGCGCCGCCGCCGGTGAAGAAGATGCTGCCGGCGGCGCCCCAGTGGTCGCGACCGCCGCGCGGGTTGATCTTGGGCGTGCGGCCGAACTCGGTGAGGAAAACGACGAGCGTGCGTTTCAACATTCCTCGTTGTTTTAAATCTGTAATCAGCGCGGCAAAGGCGCGGTCCATGCCGGCGAGGTGGTAGCCACGCTTGACCATGTCCTGAATGGGCGGGTGTTTTTGGCTGGCGGCGTTGTGGTTGTCCCAGATGTTACCGTAGTCGGGGTCGTAGCCGTAATCAACCATCACGTAGCGCGCTCCGGACTCGACGAGTCGCCGGGCCATCAGGCAGCGGTTGCCGAGCTTGGTGATGCCGTAGTTCTCGCGAACGGTTCGCTTTTCGCGTGTGAGGTCGAAGGCGTCGCGGATGCTCGGATTTTTTAACAGGCGAAGTGCGTTTTGGAATTCGCCTTCGGCGGCGGCTATCTTCGGTTGCCGGTCGAGGTTGCGGAGGGCTATGTTAAATTTTTCGCGCAGCGAGGCGCGGCCATCGAGGCGGGCGAGTGGAAGCTCCGAGGGCGGGGTCAGTGATTGTGGCTGCAGATTTTCATCCACGCGCGCGGGCGGGTCATCGAGCTTGTCGGTCGCGGTGAAGTCCGGCTGCTTGGGCACGCCGCCGAGGCAGAATGGAGCGTAGTGCGGGCCGAGCCAGCCGCCCTTGAAGAAATTGTACGGCGGTGGGCCGGGCCGCGTGATGCCGGGCACGGCGATGTAACCGGGCAGCCCGTTGCGAGGGCCGTGCAGATGACTGACGAGGCCGCCGATGTTCGGGTGGGTGTAAAGGTTGTTGCGATCCACCTTGCGGCCGGAGAGGGTGTAGACTTGGATTAAAAGATGGTCGTTGCTGTCGTGCGAGTAGCTGCGAACGACGGCGAGGTCATTGGCGATGCGCGAGAGGCGGGTCATCGTTTCGCCAAAATGTACGCCCGGCAAAGTGGTTTGGATGGAGCCGAGCTTGCCGCGTACTTCGCGGGGTGCCTCGGGCTTGGGATCGAATGACTCGAGGTGCGTGACACCGCCGGCCATCCACAGGAAAATAACCGAGTCCGCCGTGGCCCCGCTGGTCTTGGCCGCGAGCATTCCAGGCAACGCCGTGCCCGCCACGCCCAGCGATCCCACGCGAAGGAAGTCGCGCCGATCGATGAGTCCGCTGAGGCTATGCGCCGTCATTGTGAGGGATTATGGGTGGTGGATGGGAGGTGGCAAGTTTTAAGAGTGTTCAGCAATCAGTGTTAAGTCAATTCGCTTCACTGATTACTGGCTACTCACCCATCGGCATCAGGGCGATCCACGAGCGGTTTTGGTAACTGCAGCGGCAGCTGGCGGAGGCGTCGGGGACCAGGACGAGGCCACCGGCGGGGATGGCGTTGATCCAGCAACCGGGGCGCATGCCGCCGAAGTTTTGGGTGGTGGAGTTCTCTGTGAGATCGAAGTAGCCGAGGGTGGCGGAGCGGTAGACGAGCAGATTGGCGGAGCTGGCGAGCACGCCGCAGCCGTAGGAGCGATTGAAGTTGAATGGCTTTGGCTTGCCGGTTTTTACATCCCACGCGCCGCCTTGGGCGTAGATGGTCTGGTCGTTGATCATCGGGCGCGAGCTGTAGCGGGACTTGATGTCCCACAGGCGCTTGCCGTCGTGCAGACGGAAACCGCTGAGGCGGCCGCCGATTTCACTGGCCAGCTTGAAGCGCGTGGGCGAGTAGCCCATCACCACAACTCCGTGCTTGGCGCTGATGGCGTTGACGGTGCCGTAAATGTCTTTGTCTTGTGCCCACATTTTTTCGCCGGTCTTAGCGTAGAGCGAAATCAGCCGGCCGGGGCGCTCGCCCTTGGGCTTGCCGTCACGGCGACGGTCGTACATCGCCACCGGCCGGTCGATGAGCAACACGTTGCCGCCGCCGATGGCGATGGTATTGTGGCGCAGCGAATCCTTCGCGTCGTAGCGCCAGTCGATTTTTCCGGTGGCGGGATCAATGGCGAAAAATGAAGTGGACTCGGTGAGTTGTTTTTTCATATCACCGCCTTTCACATAGCGGTAAGTGACGACGTGTTCCGGGTTGGACAGTGAGCCGAAGAGTTGACCGTCCACAAATGCGATGTATCCCCACGTGCCGGGTTTGCCGTTGGCGGCCTTGGGCGCGGTGATTTTTTTGACGAGCTTACCGGTTTTAATATCAATGCGCAGGCAATGGTCATCGCGGCGGATGTAAACGCTGTCGTCGCTGACGCAGTAGTTGCTGCCGGTGCCGCTGGTGCCCATGAGGTCGTCGCCGTGATAGGCGCGCAGGATTCCGGGCAGCGAATACTCCCAGAGCTTGGTGCCGTTGTAAGCATCCACGGCCACGAGACTGTCGAGCCCCTCGGAGAAAAGCACGCCTCGACTGTACAGCGGCGAGGGCGCGCGGCCATGGCGCGAGGTCATTTCCTGTCCCATGTCGCGAAACCACAGCATGCCCAACGGGCCCTTCACGAGTTGGTCATCCGAGCAGGTGGTGTTGGCGGGGTCGGAGTACTGATGCGTCCAACTCCCCGCGCCCTTGAGTGCGCCGCGCGTGGTGTGTGAAACGCTGCCGGGTTTGCCGACTGCGAACAGGCCGCCGTACGGCCGAAGCATCCGTTGCGCATCGGTCGGCACTTTGCCGCCGGTGACGGTGCGAGCGGAGACAACGAGGTTCGCAAAATAATCCGGCAGCGGCGCGGTGTTTGGGTTCGAATGGATAATGGTGACGCGCGTTCCGTAAAGGCCGGCTGCGGCGAGCTTGGCGCGGGCCGTGGCGACTTTGGCGGGGTCGGATTCCACACCGATGACGTGCAAGTCAGTGGCCTTGGCCAATTCAAAAATCAATCGCCCGTCGCCGCAGCCCAAGTCGAGTGCGAAGCCTTTGGTGGCAATCTCCGCGGCGGCAATTTCCTTGGCGGCAGCGGCGAATTTTTCGTTGTTACGGTATGGCGCAAGATTGATTTCCGGCTTAATGACCAGTCCCTTTTGCGGAGCACCGCTGAAGCAATAAAGAATGCCTTCGTCGGTACTGACTAAAAGCCGCCCGCCGGTGGTGGCCAATCCGTGCGCGGTTCCTTTTATTGTGGCGACCCAAAGTTGCCTGCGGGTTTTGAGGTCGACCATCGCGATTTTATCCTTGCCGCCGACGATGGCGTGCGTTCCCGCGACGATGACATTCGCGCCGAGGCCGGCGAGTTTAATTTTAATGCCGGCCGACAGCGCGCGCTTGGTTTGCTTATTGCCTTTGCGGTCGATGAATTCTTTGTCGGCCCACTTGAAAGTTGCGACGTCGGTTCCCGAGACGCGGACTAAGCCGCCGGGGATTGCGGCAATGGCTCCACCGCCAAGTCGGTCACCGTGCGAGCCTGTTGAACGGCTGAAGGCCATTCCTTGGTTCAGGCAAAACTCGTCGGAAACGATGATGAGACTGCCACCGTTGGCGGTGTTGGATTGGAGGTGGTAATACTGGAACTTGCCCGTCGCGCGGTCGAACGCCGCCGGCACCGAGCGGCCGGTGGCGACGAAGACGCGTTTATCCGACACCGCGAGATAGCCCTGCGACGAGACGCCACTGGCCGCACTCGCGCCGCCGTGCGGTTGGCCCATGTAGATGCTGCCGCTGGAATCGTTTTTCCAAATCACCTTGCCGGTCTTGGCGTTCAGTGCGTAAACAAAAACGCCCTCCGTCGGCCAAATGCCCGCCGCGAAATATAGAATGCCATCGCGAACGGCCGCGCCGCCGCGCACCATCCAGCGCGAAACAAGCCGCCCATTTCCCAGCACCATTTCGTCATTTGGTCCGGCGCGTAGTTTCCAACGCAGCTTGCCGATTGCGGCGTCGAGGCAATAGAGATAACCGTCGTCGCTGCCGACGAACAGTTGGCCTTTCCAATAAAGTGGCGCAAAGCGAATGGGCGATCGCGTGTAAAAAATCCATTTGCGCTTGCCCGTCGCCGCATCGAGTGCGCGGACGGCGCAATCCACGCTGCTGCCAAAATAGACCATCCCGTCGGCGGCGATGGGTTGGTGCGCGAAGTCAAACGTCTTCCGACTGGAGCGCGGCCAAGCGGGCTTGGGCTTGGCGGAGTGATGCGACCATTGCAGCGACAGTTTTTCCGTCAATAGCTCAGGAGTGTAACCGGTGCGCTCGGCGTCGTTCCGGAAGGTCGGCCAGTCGGCTTTGGCCAGTGGGGCTATGGCAACTAACAAAAGTGAAAGGTAAGTTTGACGGGAAAAGTTCATGCGGCAGTCTCCACTCAACAGCGTGATTTTCCAAGTTCATTTCTGAACGCGCCATTGCCAAGGGGGCGGGGATTCGTTAGGTTCATCCCATGAAGTCACTCATTGGTTCACTGGTTGCTGTTGGGGTTTTTCTTTTTGTTTCAATGCCGGCCCGCGCCGATGATGACAAGGCGCGGTTTGCGAAACTGGAGAAGGATTTGTCGGGCGTTAAATTTGTTGGGCATTTCACGATCGACGGCCGCGACGGGCAGGGGGCGAAGGAAGAGTACACGATCCTGAGTGTCAAGAAAATGGAGAAGGGTGACCTGTGGCTGTTCAAGGCGCGGGTGAAGTTTGGAAAGACAGACGTGACGCTGCCAATGCCTCTGCCGGTGAAGTGGGCGGGCGACAAACCGGTGATTGCGATGGACAACGTGAAGATCATCGGGCTGGGGTCGTTCAGCGCGCACGTGGTGATCGACGGCAAACGCTACGCGGGCACGTGGCAGCACGGCAAAGTGGGCGGGCATTTGTATGGGGCGATTGTGACAATTAAACAGCCATGAGCTTTACGCGTGTTGCGATTGGGGTTGTTTGGTTGGCGGCCGGCTGCGCGTGTTTTGGAAAGGGTGTGGATTTTCGAGGGGAGGGGAAGTTTGGTTTTTTTGGGAAGACTTCGGCTGCCTTTCTGATGGCAAAGGAAGGCGGGCGTTTTCTGGGTCAGGCGGATGGGTTCATCGAGGCGATGAGTCCATTTGACAGATCGGCGCGACTGATGACCGCACGGGAGGTTTCCACGAAGGAACTGTTGCGGCATGCCTCGGCTCAGTCTCGGAATTGGACGCCGGGCGAAATGACGAAGGTGCGCCGAAACATGGAGGCAATCGCGGACGGCATGGCGGGGTTTAAATTGCAGTTCCCGCCAACGGTTTTCTTTATCAAGACCACTGGACGTGAAGAGGGCAACGCGGCTTACACGCGTCTCAACGCGATTATTTTGCCAGCGGTAAAACTGAAACAAAAGGACGCATCGCTGCGGCGACTGCTGGCGCATGAGTTGTTTCACGTGCTCAGCCGTGCCAACCCAAAACTGGCAACCCGGCTCTATCGCATCATCGGCTACGAGCCAGCGCCGGCCCTTAAATTCCCCGCTGAACTTTTGCCACGTAAGCTGACCAATCCGGATGCGCCCTTCAGCCGGCATGTCATCGAGATTTGCCACGAGGGCCGCGCGGTGAAGGTTGCCCCAATTTTATATGCGCGCGCGGACAAGTATGATGAGAAACTGGGTGGGCCTTTTTTCCGATACTTGATTTTTCGTTTGCTGGTGCTAGATGAAAAGGACAGGTCGCGGGCCGCTCGCGATGCGGACGGAAGACTGATATTGCTAAAGCCCGACGAGGCCAGTGGGTTCCATGAGAAGGTGGGGCGCAATACCGGCTATATCATTCACCCGGAAGAAACGATGGCGGACAATTTTGTGTTTCTGCTCCTGGGTAGGGACAATCTGCCCAACCCGGAGATTGTCCGGGCCGCTCGGGTGGTGTTGCAGCGGGGAGGAAAGTAACCTTTCGGCGGCGGCGTTGGGTTTACTTCTTTTTTGCTTCCCCTTTTTTATTGGCTCCCCCTTTTTCCTTGGGAGCGGGGGGTCTGGATTCGCCATCGTTAATGCCCGGAGGGCCACCAAAATTTCCGGCACCACCGCCACCGGGGCCGCCGCGTCCGCCACCACGGCCTTGCCGTTGTTGGCTTCGCAACTCCTGATACTTCTTGAACTGATCTTCGTTGAGGACGGTCTTCAATTCGGTTTCAAAATCCTTGCGGAGTTGGGCAAACTTTTCACTGCGTTCTTCGCGTGATCCACCGCCCTGAAACAGTTCCCCCATTTTTTCGCGCATCTTGCTGGTGGCCTCTTCGTATTTGGCCTTGTTGTCACCTTCAAGTTCAAGTTGCTCGGCGCTGATGCCGCGGCGACCGCCACCTCCACTGCCTCCACCACCCGAGGCACCGGGCGCGCCTCCACCACCGCCTCCCATCATGGCCATGCCGCCGACTTCTTCCGGCTCTTCAGGCTCGGGTAATTTGTCGGACAGGGTGCCAGTGGTCTTGGCCAACTGCCATCCGGTCAGGTCGCCGGCCGAGAGTCTGAACGGGGTGATGGGGTTGAGCTTGTCGAAGACGTAGGCCCCGTCCGATCCTTTGAAAACCAATTCCAAGTCAAATGTACGCAAGCCCCCTTTCCATCGATAGACCTGCGTCAACTCGCCGTTAGATGTCTTGACGTGCGGCGTGATTCCGATGCTCTTCATGAATGTCGCCGGATTATCTTCATCGGCATCAAACAGCTTATTGGCAGAGTCCACGGCTTTCTGCCATTTCGACTTGGCCTGATAATCGATCCCGGCTAAGGCGCAAGCGCTAACGAACACGATCGCTAGGCCGATGCGCAACAGGATGGACGGCTTCGGCTTGGTGGCAGGTTGTGGAGTGTCGGTTGTTCCTGGGGATTCTGTGTTCATAACGATTGCGTACCGTGACGTTGCCTGATTCATAGCAGATCCACGGGAACTGTCAAACGACAAACTCAATCTCAAAGGAATGATTGCCAGCTAGCCTCACGTGCGGCAGGATTGTATTACCGAGGACGTTAATGATCCGGCGGGTTTTTATTCCAATGAAAATGAACACGACTCTGTGGGCCAGCCTTGGGCTGGCAATCGCTGCCTTGAATCTGTCCGCCGCGGACGTTGCCAAGGGCGAGACTCAATTCCTCAAGCGCGTGCGGCAGCTCACGTTGGATGGGCGGCGTAGTGGCGAGGGGTATTTTTCGCCGGACGGGAAAAAAATTATTTTCCAAAGTGAGCGCGAGAAGGGGAATCCGTTTTACCAGATTTACATCATGAGTTTGGAGACGGGCGATGTGCATCGTGTGTCGCCGGGGACGGGGAAGACGACGTGCGCCTTCTTCCGGCCGGGCACGGATGAGGTGCTCTTTGCCACGAGCCACCTAGATTTCGACGCCAAGGCCAAGCAGAAGGCGGAGTTGGACTTTCGCGCCTCGGGTAAGAGTCGGCGGTACTCGTGGGATTACGAGGAGCATATGGATATTTTTTCCGCCAAGCGGAACGGCACCGGTCTCAAGCGTCTGACGAAGGCGCACGGCTATGACGCCGAGGGCGCGTATTCACCCGATGGGAAAAAGATTGTTTTCTGCTCCATCCGCGATGCTTATCCGGAAAAGAAATTATCGGCCAAGCAGCGTCAGCGGCTGAAGATGGACACCGCGTATTTTGGTGAAATTTACATCATGAACGCCGACGGCACCGGCCAAAAGCGGCTGACGGATTGGAAGGGCTATGACGGCGGGCCGTTTTTCTCTCCGGATGGCAAGCGCATCATTTGGCGACACTTCACCGAGAAGGGCGACACCGCCGATGTGTTCACGATGAAAATCGACGGCAGCGATGTGCGGAGGATGACTGATTTTAAGGCAATGTCGTGGGCGCCGTATTTTCATCCGAGCGGCGAGTACGTGGTGTTCGCGTCCAACAAGCTCGGCTTCAGCAATTTTGAAATATACATGGTTGATGCCGCCGGCAAACGCGAGCCCGTGCGTGTGACCCACACCGACGGCTTTGACGGGTTGCCGGTTTTCTCCCCCAACGGCAAACAACTCTTGTGGACCTCCAGCCGCACGGAAAACAAAAAATCCCAATTATTCATCGGCAACTGGAATCACGCCGCCGCGCTGGCCGCGCTGGGCAAGGCGCCGCGCAGCAAGGTGGAGCCTGTCAATGCGCCCGCGGAGGAATGCGACGGTGGCGAGGCACACGAACTCAAGCCGGCCATTTCGGAGGCAGACATTCGCGCGCAAATTGGCATCATCGCTTCGGATGAATTCGAGGGGCGCGACACCGCTTCCAACGGGATTGAGAAGGCCCGCAAATATATCATCGGTCACCTCAAGACTCTCGGCTTGAAACCGGCTGACAAGGCGGGCACGTACACGCATCCCGTATCCATCAAGTTTGGGGTTGAGCTCGATAAGGGGAAAAACGAACTAGTCATCATTGACAAGGACGGCAAGGAAACAAAATTTGAAGTCGGCAAGGACTTCAGCCCAACGTCGTTCTCGGCGAACAACGCACTGGAAACGGAAGTGGTGTTTGCCGGCTACGGCCTCTCGGTGGCGGGCAAGCCGGGCGTGGGTTACAATTCCTACGCCGGCCTTGATGCGACGAACAAGATTGCGCTCGTGTTGCGCTACATCCCCGAAAAGGTCGACGCCAAGCGCCGACAAGTTCTCATGCGCAGCGCGGCGCTGGTGCGCAAGGCCACCGTGGCGCGCTC
>Ga0114993_10005763_pt1 | contig 11841 bp, 10 predicted proteins | sample ArcticOcean_MG_C_FD_87042 | JGI IMG/M metagenome (GOLD analysis project Ga0114993, IMG submission 87042) | Marine microbial communities from western Arctic Ocean - ArcticOcean_MG_CB2_150 | ecosystem: Environmental > Aquatic > Marine > Oceanic | place: Arctic Ocean: Canada Basin | collected...
GCTGGCCATCCCTGCTCACATAAAGATTCACTTTCCCTCCCAAAATTTAAAAAGTGTTTCAGCCACACTCCCTTGCCCCTGTTATTACAGGAAAAAATGGTGGAGGCGGCGGGAGTCGAACCCGCGTCCCAAACGGCCTTGCCGAGGATATCTACATGCTTAGCCGGGAATGTTTGTTCGGCGGCAGGAAACCTTCCCAGCACGTATCTTGTCGCCTAGTCCGCATGGAATTATTTCGGCCCGCTACGCGCGGTCTCCATCACGAGCCTAACCGGCTGTCAGCGCCTGTTCAGCTCAGCCGGTGTCGGCTGACAGACGTCGCGGGCTATTTACGCCGCGAGGGCCAATTCTTCGTTGGCACTTATTGTTTTGTGATCCGACGATTAACGAGGCCAACGGATCATCCTCGGCATGCAATCCTTGGCGCTTCCATCCGGTCGAATCCAGTACGCCCCCCAGATTGTCTTCACAGTATCGCCCAGGCTCGTCTAACAGTCAAGACGGAGCTTAATCGATTCGGGCGTTGATTATGATGTGTGTTCTGGTAGTATGCGCCCATGCGCCTGACCTTTGCCATTTTTTGCCTTGTTGGCATTCTTGGGTCTGCGTGTTCCAAGAACGAGGCTGAGCCTGAAACCGGGGATTTGGAGGTCAGCCCTGGGGCATTGGATTTTGATGTAACCGGTCAGGCCAAGATCCGCAAAACGGGTGAACTTTTCACGGGATCGGCGGTACAGCGCAACAGTGCAGGCAGCATGGTGTCCTCCGTGCAATTTAAAAATGGTAGACGAAACGGGCTCTCCCGCGACTACCACCTCGAGGGCACAATTAAAAACGAGGCGGAAATGAAGGATGACAAACTCCACGGAAGGATTGTTGAGTGGTTTGCCAGTGGACAAAAAAAACGCGAGGGACAATTTGAGAATGGTATTCCCGTGGGTGTTTTCCATGAATGGGATGAGGAAGACCGGCGCGAATGGCAGTTGGAGGCTATTGATGGCAAGCTCGGTGATAAACGAATTGTCCGCAATGATGATCTGAAACTTGAAGAAAAGGAGCGGAAGTATCTCTGGGATACCGAGCATTATAGCACCTTGATGCGCAAGCACGGTTTCGGGCCAATCGTGGAACCCCTGAAGTCTCGCCAAGACTTTTTGCTGGCATCGGTGATGGCAAAGGGGTTCGTCGGCCAAGTGCCGAAAGGCAACTCAGGAATAAAACGCAATCTCGGCGAAGCCTCCGCCTCACGCTGGGCAATAACACCCGAAGAGCTGAAGAAGGTTGGGGCCGACGGATTTAAGGAATGGCTGCGCAAGGAGTTGTCGGTTTTCAGTGATGCACCCAAGTTGAAACTGCACCTGATGACCTTCGCCCCCATGAAGCGTGACATGGTCGCGGGCAAATGGGAGGGGCGGGTCAAGCTGCACGCGTGGGGCAAGGGGATCTCGGGCGGGCCGGAGGAGTTGACGCTCTACATGGATTGGGAACTTGATTTTCCAAACGAGAAGAATCTTAAAGCAGGCGGCTGGCTGCACGAATGCCACGTTGCCATTCGCAAGCATGCGTCATCTAATAAACCGTTGATGAGGAATGTCGCTGATGAGGTTGGTTTGCCGATTTCAAAACTACACGACAACTGGAACCACGGCCCCGATAAGACCAACACCAACACCGGCGGCGTCTTTGCCTGCGACTTCAACCGGGATGGCATCACGGACATGCTAGTGACAGACAAAGTGCCAGGCCCCATGCCTAGTTCATTGAGGCATTATTTTTTGAAGGGGACGCGCGATGGCAGGATGGTTGACGTCACTGCCGAGGTGGGTTTGGGCAACACCCATATCGCCGTGGCCTGTTTTGTCGATCTTGATGGCGACGGCTGGGTGGATCTGGTGAATGGTCAAGGCCGGATTTTTCAAAACGTCAAGGGCCAACATTTTAAAGAAATTAAAACAAATCTCGTTGAAGCGGGCGATCTGCTCAACCACCGCAACGGCGCGGGAATCACCTGCGTGGATTACAATCGGGACGGGAAAATGGATCTGTACATTTTTCGCAGCGACGTCAACCGCCTGAAGGGAACCTGGGTAGACGGCAAAATTGGGCCGGGTGCCGCCAACCAGCTTCTGCGCAACCTAGGCAATTGGCGGTTTGAGGATGTGACCGCCGCCACCGGAACCAACGGAGGCCTGCGCTCGACCTTCACCAGTGTTTGGCTCAATGCGGACAACGATAACTGGCCGGATCTTTACGTGATAAATGAATACGGCAACGGCGTCCTGCTCACCAACCAGGGCCGCGGAAAGCAATTCAAAAAAATGGAACTGACGGATAGCGCGGCAGACTTCGGATCCATGGGCCTCGCCGCGGGCGATTTTGACAACGACGGCAACATTGACATCTACGTGGCCAGCATGTACTCCAAATCTGGCAGCCGCGTGATTGGCAACCTCCGCCCCGACGCCTATGACGCCACCACCATGCAAAAACTCAAGCGCATGGTTGCCGGCAGCCAACTCTACCGCAACCTCGGCGGTACAAAATTTGCTCCAGTGGGAAAAAAGATGGACGTGGTGGCGGTAGGTTGGGCCTACGGGCCCGCGCTGACGGACTTGGATAACGATGGGTTTCTAGACATCCATGCTACCACCGGTTTCATCAGTCGCACCCGCGACAAGCCCGACGGCTGACCATGCGTCTGGCAGGCTGTCGTGTCACAGCCTTTTGATCGCGGCTGCGAAGTGCCCGCTCCCGCCGAACTCGACAAGTCCTTGGACGAATTCTGGTCGAGCAATCCATTCAAAGTTTCCGACAAGCACAACCTCAGCGGATACGAACGAAACCGCACTTATCTCAATGTCGGCGGCAAGGACTTCGTTGACATCAGTTTCATCACCGGCACGGACTCAGACGGAGATGGCCGCTGCGTAGTGCCCATCGATGTTGATAATGATGGCCGGCAGGATCTCGTTGTCCGCCAAGTAGGCGGCGGAGTCCTGAAGCTATTTAAAAATGAGTTCCCCAAAAAACACTGGCTCCGCGTAAGCTTGCTTGGAGTCGAAAGCAACCGACTCGGAATCGGCGCGAGAATCACAATCGAGTTGTCCGAGCGGAAAGTGGTGCGAGAATTATTCCCGGTGAACACTTTTAATTCACAGGCAACCGCCTTGGTGCATTTTGGGTTGGGCGATTCAACTGAAGTTGAAAGCCTCACCATCCGATGGCCATCCGGCAAAAAACAGAAACTGGGGAAATTATCCGGCGATCGCCATGTCATCATTCGCGAAGGTGAAGACAAGGCTCACACCGTCACCCCGGGAAAAGTTATCCAGTTAGCCAAATAACGCCGGGAGGCAAACCGCCCCCTGCCCTTTTCAACATCCGGATGTTTATTCAAATTGGCAAGCCTCCATGCTTGCCAATAAAAGTCGGGGCAACAACAATCGCGCCGCCCATGAGCAAAAACCCCGAAAAGCCAAGCCTCCGCCCTCACTCATCCATCATGCTCGATGGCCCGGATCGCGCGCCCGCGCGCGCCATGCTCTACCCAACCGGTTTCAAGACCAGCGATTTCAAAAAACCCGTCATCGGTATTGCCTCCACATGGAGCAATGTCACCCCGTGCAACATGCACATCGATTTGCTGGCACAGGAATCCGAGCGCGGCGCCAACGCCGCCGGCGGCAAGGCGATTATTTTCAACACCATCACCATTTCCGACGGCATATCAATGGGCACCGAGGGAATGAAATACTCGCTCGTGAGCCGTGAGGTGATTGCCGATTCCATCGAGACAGTCGTTGGCTGCGAATGCATGGACGGCTTCGTGGCCATCGGTGGTTGCGATAAAAATATGCCCGCCTGCGTGATGGCCATGGCGCGCATGAACCGTCCGAGCGTGTTCGTTTACGGCGGCACAATTTTGCCCGGTTGCATCACGGGCGACACCCGCAAGCTGGACATCGTGTCCGTCTTCGAAGCCGTCGGCGCGCACGCCAATGGCAAACTCAACGACAGCAGTCTGAAAAAAATTGAAAGCTGCGCAATTCCTGGCCCCGGCTCGTGCGGCGGCATGTATACCGCCAACACCATGGCCAGCGCCATCGAGGCCATGGGCATGAGCCTCCCCGGCAGCAGCGCCCAGGCGGCGGTCAGTCACGCCAAGAAAAAAGACAGCCGCGACGCCGGTGCGGCGGTTCTAAATTTGCTGAAGCTCGGCATCCGCCCACGCGACATCATGACAAAAAAGGCATTCGAAAACGCCATCACCGTGGTCATCGCACTGGGGGGATCCACCAACGCCGTGCTGCATTTACTTGCGATGGCCAGTGCGGCGAAGGTAAAACTTTCCATCGACGACTTCACACGGATTGGAAGGAAGGTGCCGGTGATCGCTGACCTCAAACCCAGCGGGAAATTTTTAATGAGCGAACTCGTCGCCATCGGCGGCATCCAGCCGATGATGAAAATCCTTCTACGCGCCGGACTGCTCCACGGCGACTGCCTGACCGTCACTGGAAAATCGATGGCTCAAAATCTCCGCACCGTGAAGCCTTACCCCAAAGGCCAAAAAATAATTCGTTCGCTCAAGAAGCCAATCAAGAAAGATAGCCACCTCGTGGTGCTATACGGCAACCTCGCCCCTGAAGGCGCCGTCGCCAAAATCACCGGCAAAGAAGGCCTCACCTTCACCGGCATTGCGCGGCCGTTTGATTCTGAGGAAAAAGCCATGAAAGCCATCCTCGCCGGACACATCAAAAAGGGCGACGTCATTGTCATCCGCTACGAAGGCCCCCGCGGCGGCCCAGGCATGCGCGAGATGCTCGGCCCCACCTCTGCCATCATGGGCGCCGGCCTCGGCAACGACGTGGCCCTCATTACCGACGGTCGTTTCTCCGGTGGCACGCACGGCTTCGTCGTCGGCCACATCACCCCCGAAGCCTACAACGGCGGCCCACTGGCGATGATAAAGGATGGCGATAAAATCACCATCGACGCCCAAACCCGCAAACTCAAACTCGCCATCACCAAAGCCGAACTCAACCGCCGCACCGCCGCCTGGCGCCAACCCAAACCTAACTACACCACCGGTGTCCTAGCTAAATACGCCCACCTCACCACCAGCGCCACATTCGGAGCAGTGACGGATGCGAATCTGGATTTGTCGTAATTATATCCAAGGATTGACCCCGCCTTCGCACTGAGGCATTCTAATTCGCATGGCAGTTCAAAAATATACGGCGGTATTCCGCAAGAGTAAAGATTGGGGGATCGGCTGGGCAGAAGAAATTCCGGGCGTAAATTCTCAGGGAGAAACGCGTGAGGAACTTTTTGAAAACTTCCGCTCTGCATTGCGTGAGGCCATTGGAATGAACCGCGAGGACGCCCGCGCCCAAGCCGGACAGTAATTTGAGGAAGCTGCCTTGGAAGTGTGAAGCGCCCCAATCTCATCCGCCACCTCATCCTCCACTTAACCACCGAGGGCTTCAATTTGGTGCGCGAAGGCAGCAACTATTCTTGGTGGGGTCACGCGAGTTCAGGCCGACGTTCGGCAGTGCCTCGCCATGTAGAAATCGACTGTTTTCTTGCTCGAAAAATATACCGTGACTTGGGGGTTCAAAATCCGTGAACAAGCCCGAAATCATTCAAAAAATTATCGAGTCACTCCGAGGCGAATTGGAGAGCTACACCCGTGCTGCGAGATCCTCGCATGCTGAAGCGACAGCGGAGGAAAATCGGGCGGAGAGCAAATACGACACGCGCGGACTGGAGGCTTCGTATCTTGCGGCGGGCCAAGCCAACAAGGTGGTCGAGTTGAAGGAAGCGATTGCGTCGTTTGAAAAATTATTGGACAGAAAATTTGCAAATGATGAAGGTATCGAAGTGGGGGCGTTGATCAAAATTTCACAAGATGGCGAACGCGCGCATTATTTCATCGGTCCGTCAGCCGGCGGCACAGAGGTTGAAATCAGAAAAACCGAGGTGCTGGTCATTACGCCACAGTCGCCATTGGGTGCGCAACTGCAAGGAGCCACGCAGGGAATGAAAATGAAAATTGACCTCGCAGGCAGGAAACAGGCGGTGGAGGTTTTGAGCGTAGTGTAACTAAGCCACGGCTGAGGCCTGTTTCTTTTTGGTGAATGCCGGTTTGCCTTTGATTTGGGCGGCGATGGCTTGTGAGGTAAGGCCGTATTTTTCGCGGAGTTCGTTGACGGAGGAGGCGTGTTCGATGAATTGGTCGGGCCAGCCGATTCGCAGCAAGGGGGTGCTGATGCCTTTTTCGACAAGCAATTCGCTGACTATGCTGCCGTAACCACCGGGGAGCACATGTTCCTCAATGGTCACAATTATGTCGGCGGTCTTGGAAAAATATTCAGTGGTGGCTTCGTCAATGGGCTTGGTGAATCGCGGGTTGATGAGGGCGCAGTCAAAATTTTCGCCCAGCTCTTCGGCGGTTTGTTGCGCCATGGTGAACATTGGGCCGAGACCGAAAAATGCAATCTTCCGCTTGCCCTTGGAATCATTTGTGCCGGAAAAATTTTGCACAACTTCGGCTTTGCCGATTTCCAGAATTGCGGGTTCATCTTTTATTTCAACACCCTCGGCCGCTCCACGGGGGTAGCGAATGAATGCGGGGTGATTCTGGCGAGTGGCGGTGAACATCATGTCGGCCAGTTCATCCTCGTTGCGCGGGGCCATGGCCACAATGTTGGGCACGCAGCGGAGGTAGGCTATATCAAATAATCCGTGGTGGGTTGGCCCGTCGTTGGCTGATAACCCGGCGCGATCCATGCAAAAGGTAACCGGAAGATTCTGCAAGGCCACGTCGTGAATAATGCAGTCGTAAGCGCGCTGGAGGAAGGTGGAGTAAATTGCCACCACTGGCCGATAGTTCATGGTGGCCATGCCGGCAGCGAAAATAACCGCGTGTTCCTCGGCAATGCCAACGTCGTAATATCGCCCGGGCATTTCGTCGCGCAAGTATTTCAGGCCCGTGCCGCTGGGCATGGCCGCACCCACTCCGACAAGCCGGCTGTCACGGCCACAGAGTTTCACGAGTTGCCGCCCAAAAACGTCCTGCCAGTTGGGAGCCGTACCGGGCTTGGCCGAGGCCGTCTTGCCGGTCTTGGCGTCGTACGGCCCAAGTCCATGAAATTTCTCCGGCTGTTTAAGGGCAGCGTCGTAGCCTTTGCCTTTTTGCGTGAGCACGTGCAGCACCACCGGGCAATCGCAGTCGCGCGCATATTCAAGCGACTTGATCACGAGCGGCAGGTTGTGCCCGTCTATAGGACCGATGTACCGGATGCCGAGTTCCTCAAAAATAATGCTGCTCGCCGTGCCGCCGCGTCCATAGCGGTCATCGGTTTTTTCACTTGGCTGCAAGGCCACATCACTCACCGCGCCCTTGATGGCCTCCTCGGCCTTCCGCCCCAACCGAACGGCCAAGTCTCCCTTGGGCAGTTTCTGTACCAGACGTTGCAGGTCGCCATGCAAGCGCTCGTAGTTTGGGTTGGTGATTATCTTGTTGAGATAATTGGAAATAGCCCCAACATTTTTGTCGATGCTCCACTCATTATCGTTGAGCACCCCGATGAAACGCTTGGTGGTCTGTGAGATGTTATTGAGCGCCTCAAAGGAAATGCCATTGGTCAGCGCGGCATCACCGAAAACGCAAACCACGTGGTCGTCTGACTGATCCTGATCACGGGCGGCACACATGCCCAATGCCGCCGAGAGCGCCGTGCCCGCGTGTCCAGCGCCATAGCAGTCGTGTTCACTCTCCGTTCGCAACGCAAAACCATTCAGTCCGCCGGTCTGACGAATCTTCCCAAACCGTTTTTTGCGTCCCGTGAGTAGTTTGTGAACGTAACACTGGTGGCTCACATCCCAGACAAATTTGTCCTTGGGAGTTGAGAAGACGCGGTGCATACCAATCGTAAGCTCCACCACGCCAAGGTTCGGCCCCAAGTGTCCGCCTGTCTTGGCCAATTTGGTGATCAGCTCCTCGCGAACCTCCTTTGCCAAGGTTTCCAACTGCGAGGGCGTCAATTTCTTGACGTGCGCCGGCTCGCGGATCATGTCCAGATAACGGCTCATCAACTATTTGTTCTCGTCAATTTTCAAGGGTTGAGTTTTCAATTCACCTTCCATTTCCTCCTCAAGTTGCCGAACTTTTAACTCCGCCACCTTGAGTTTGTTTCCGCAAATATTCACCAGCTTCGCACCCTCCTCATAACGCACCAGCAGTTTTTCCAGCGGCAAATCATCAGATTCCATTTCCTCCACAATGGACTCCAGCTGGGCCACGGTATCCTCAAAGGATTTGCTGCCTGATTTTTTTACCGTCTTACTTGACACCGCCTCAACATATTACACCTAGCCCGCCCACGTCGAGCCCAGACATCATTCAACCGAACTGTCAAACTCACCTTTGCTCACGTGGGTGCGAATCCGCTGGCCTTTTTTAACTTGCGCAGCTTGACGAATGATTTCTCCAGACTGTGAATTGCAAGTAATCGAGTAGCCGCGAGCCAAGATATTTTTCGGTGACAACAGGCGCAAACGTTCCTCCAACCGAACAAGGTGATCGCTTTTGCACCGCAGCCGGAACCTCATCCTCCCCGAAAAGTCAGCACGCAATCGCGTCATCCCTTCCCCCCGCAAAGCGATAGCCTGCCCAGGCCGAAACCTGCGCAACCAGTCAGACAACATTTTCCATCTTTCCATCATCCCCCGCAAATGGATAACTCGACCTCGCCTCAAGGCTTCACTCAACTCATCCACTCGCTGCATGTGATCCTGCAAACGTCGGCGAGGATGGCAGCGCCGCATGCGGCCCGACAGTTGTTCGACATTCGCCTGCCCCACTCCCAGTCGGCGGCGCACCTCACGCATCAATCTGTAACCTATGTCATCCAGCCACCCCCTCAACGCCACCGCCCCTTCCGTGATAATCTCCGCTGCCGCGCTTGGCGTTGCCGCGCGGACGTCCGACACAAAATCACAAATTGTAAAATCAATCTCATGCCCCACCGCCGACACCACTGGCACCGACGACGACGATACCGCGCGCGCCAGGACCTCCTCATTAAACGCCCACAAATCCTCAATACTTCCGCCACCGCGCGTCAGCAAAATCAAGTCTAGCGACGACGATTCCGCAAACCGGTTCAACTGATCCACCCCACGCGCCAGTTCCATCTCCGCCCCCTGCCCCTGCACGCGACTCGGCACAATCACCACCTCCAGCGAAGACTGTCGCCGCCCCACCACATGCAGCACATCCCGCAGCGCCGCCGCGTCCAGCGATGTCACCACGCCAATCCGTTGCGGATATTTCGGCAGCGCCCGCTTCCGCTCATTGTCAAACAACCCCTCCCCCTGCAACTTCTGCTTCAGCTTATCGAATCTCACCTGCAGCTCTCCAACTCCCTGCAGCTCCAGCGACCGCACGTTCAACTGATACCGCCCCTGCGGCTCGTAAACCGTCAGATCCCCCTGCGCCACCACCTTCAACCCATCCTCCATCAAGTCCCGCTGCCCCACTCGCGTCCCACGAAACAACACACACGCCAACTGCGCCCGGTCATCCTTCAGTGAAAAATAAGCATGCCCCGAAGCCTGCTGTCGCAGATTGGAAATCTCCCCCGTAACCCAAACTTCCCCCACATGCGCCTCGATCGCCACCTTGACCCGAGACGTCAACTCCGAAACCGTGAGGATCGTCCGATTTTCCTCCGAGGGAAACAACTCTCCAAAATCCCACTGTGGTTGTTTAGAGCGAGACATTTATTTAAAGTAATCAGTCATCAGTGATCAGTTTAATACACCCCACTGATTACTGATTGCCGGCTACTCCCAAACCCGCCACCTGCGCCACATCCTTGTCGCCGCGGCCGGAGAGGTTCACAACTATGAGATCACTGGGCTTCAAGGCCGGCGCGCGTTTAATTACCTCGGCAATTGCATGCGCCGACTCCAACGCGGGGATAATTCCCTCCAGCTTCGCCAACCGCATGAAGGCATCCAGTGCTTCAGTGTCAGTTGCGTAAGTATATTCTGCGCGATCTTTATCACGTAGCCAGACGTGCTCCGGGCCCACAGCCGCATAGTCGAGGCCGGCCGAGACGCTGTGGGTCAGTTGAATCTGCCCGTGTTCGTCCTGCAACAGAAGCGATCGCGTGCCCTGCAGCACCCCCAGCGAGCCGCCGCTAAAACGCGCCGCGTGCTTGCCCGGCTCGATGCCCTCGCCTCCAGCCTCCACGCCGACCATTGTCACGCCCTCATCCACGATGAACGGATAAAACAACCCTATCGCATTTGAGCCGCCGCCGACACAGGCGATCAGCAAGTTCGGCAGTTTTTCCTCCTGCTCCAAAATCTGCCGGCGCGCCTCGTCGCCAATCACGCGCTGAAAATTCCGTACCATCACCGGATACGGATGCGCCCCGTACGCGGTCCCGAGAATATAATGCGTGTGGCGCACGTTCGTCACCCAGTCTCGCATCGCCTCATTGATGGCCTCCTTGAGTGTCCGCTGGCCCGTCTCCACCGCAATGACTTCCGCGCCCAGCATGTTCATGCGAAAGACGTTTAGCCGCTGCCGGTCGCAGTCGTGCGCGCCCATGTAAATGACGCACTCCAGCCCGAACATCGCCGCCACCGTCGCCGTCGCCACGCCGTGCTGACCAGCGCCCGTCTCCGCGATGATGCGCGTCTTACCCATCCGCTTGGCCAGCAAAATTTGCCCCATAGCGTTGTTGATCTTGTGCGCGCCCGTATGCAGCAAATCCTCGCGCTTTAAATAAATCTTCGCGCCGCCCAACGCCTGCGTCAGCCGTTCCGCAAAATAAAGCGGCGTCGGCCGCCCACAAAATTCGCGCAAATAATAATCCAGTTCCTCCTGAAATTTTGAATCCTCCCGCGCACGTCCGTACTCTGCCTCCAGCTCCATCAGCGGATGCATCAACGTCTCCGGCACATAACGCCCCCCGTACGGCCCAAACCGCCCTTTCGCATCCGGGACTTCCTGAAAACTGCTCATCTCCGCCACCCTGACACAAAAGCCCGCCCCATTCACGCCAATTTAGACACCCTTCGCCGCCGCCACGAATGCCCGCATTTTTTCAGCGTCCTTTTGCCCCGGCACACTCTCCACCCCACTCGACACATCCACCGCGAACGGCCCCACCACCCGCACCGCCTCCGCCACATTCTCCGCCGTTAATCCGCCCGCCAAAAAAATCGGCTTCCCGCACTCAGTCGCCCGCCGCGCCAGTTCCCAGTTAAACGACTCCCCCGTCCCCCCGCGCGCCTCCTTCGAAAATGCGTCCAGCAAAAATCCATCCGTCGAAAACCGCTCCATTTCTTTCAGCGACGACTCATCCTTCACCCGAATCGCCTTCAACGTCATCACCCCAAACCGCGAGCAAAAATCCGGCGACTCCTCCCCGTGAAACTGCAGCACATTCAGCGTGCACTCCATCACCGCCCGGTTCACCAGCGACTCATTCGCGTCCACAAAAACCCCCACCCGCACCACCGACGGCGGCAACGCCTCCACAATCTCCCCCGCCATCTCCAGCGAGATACACCGCGGACTGCCCTCATAAAACATCAACCCCAAAGCGTCCGCCCCCGAGGCAACCGCCGCTTGTGCATCGTCAACGGAAGTAATCCCGCATATTTTTACAGTCACACTCATTAGGAGGGGTCAGCCAGTGTTTGGTCTTCAGTTTAAAACTAAGCACCCCACTGATTACTGAACGCTGATTGCTGAACACTTATTACTGAACACTGATTACTGAACACTGATTACTGAACACTGGTTACTTAAAAACA
>Ga0114993_10005768_pt1 | contig 11836 bp, 11 predicted proteins | sample ArcticOcean_MG_C_FD_87042 | JGI IMG/M metagenome (GOLD analysis project Ga0114993, IMG submission 87042) | Marine microbial communities from western Arctic Ocean - ArcticOcean_MG_CB2_150 | ecosystem: Environmental > Aquatic > Marine > Oceanic | place: Arctic Ocean: Canada Basin | collected...
CCCAACATATTCATTAAGTAGATATTTGATCTTGCTACTCTTGAGTGAAGTATGTCTCCACATATTGCTATTTTAAGTCCTTCGATTTTACCTTTTCTGTTTATAATTGTTAAAGCATCTAGCAATGCTTGTGTAGGATGTTCTCGCCTACCATCGCCAGCATTTATTACTGCACAATTTACTTTTTGAGATAATAAATTTGGCGCTCCAGAGTCCTGGTGTCTAACAACAATAAGATCAGGGTGCATTGCATTTAATGTCATCGCTGTATCAATAAGAGTTTCACCTTTTTTAAGAGCTGAGTTATTCATATTCATAGTCATGACATCAGCGCCCAACCTTTTTCCAGCTAAATCAAATGAACTTTGTGTTCTAGTAGATGGCTCAAAGAATAAATTAATTTGAGTTTTTCCTCTTAATGTATCTAATTTTTTTGAATCACTTCTATTTAAGCTTATAAATTCTTTTGCTTCTTTTAAGATTTGTTTAGCTTCTTGAACTGATAGATTTTGTATACCCAGAAGATGTTTCGGAGGGTTTTTAATAGCTGAAGTTTTTTTTCTTGCTGCCATTAAAATCAACTCTATAGGCCTTTTATGATATTAGATCAAGTATTTTCTTTTGTTAGATAGTCTAAGGCTCCTTGAAGTATAAATTGTGCAGAATTTTCATCCAATTTTTTTACTTTTTTGCTTGTATTTATTGCTAAATCACTTGATAAATTAAAGGCTCCTTGGCTTGAAAGCCTTTCATCCCATAACGTGATATTTTCAGTAACATCTTTTGATAAGTTAATAGCCAAGTCTTTAGCTGATTGAGATGATTGACTTACAGACCCATCCATATTGATTGGATTTCCAATTATAATTCCTTTAATTTGACATTCGTTAATAATCTTTTTTATTTCTTTAATAAAATCAGGATAATTATTTTTAATGATAGTTGTATAGGGAGTAGCAACTATTTTATTTTCATCAGAAATCGCTATACCAATACGTTTTCCGCCAGGGTCAATTCCCATTATTCTAGATTTTTTATCTAGTTTCTTCTTAAAATCTTCAATATCCAGCATGTTTATGTTATGTTTTATGATATTAATTTCCTGTATAATTAACATAATTCACAAATGTCTATAGATAAAGATAAAATTAAGCATATTAGTAAATTAGCTAGAATCTCATTAGATTCAAAAAAAACAGATACTTTAGCTAAAGATCTATCTTCAATTTTTAAATTTATTGAACAATTAAACGAATTAAATACTGACAAAATAGAACCATTATCTTCGATTTTGAACGAACCATTAAGATGCAGAGGAGATGTTGTTAATGACGGAAAAATTAGAGAAAAAATATTAAAAAATTCACCTCAAAAAAATGAAGAATTTTTTGTTGTGCCAAAAGTTATTGAATAATGTCTGAATTAACAAAAAAAAGTTTAACTGAGATAGTAAATCTAATTAAAAAAAAAGAAATTAAATCTGAAGAACTGACTCAATCTTTTATAAAAAATATTCAGAAAGACAAAAAATTAAATTCTTTTATTACAAAATGTTCTGAACTAGCATTAAAGAAAGCTAAAGATTTTGATAAAAAACCAAAATTAGACAATCTTTTACCTGGGATTCCAATAGCCGTTAAAGATCTTTTTTGTACAAGCGGAACAAAAACCACAGCTGGAAGTAAAATGTTAGAAAATTTTATTCCAAATTATGAATCAACTATAACAAACAATCTATGGAATGAAGGAGCATTTTTACTAGGGAAATTAAATTGCGACGAGTATGCAATGGGATCTTCAAACGAAACAAGTTATTTTGGAAACGTAATGAATCCAATTGCTGAAAATACCGTTCCCGGAGGATCATCTGGTGGTTCAGCAAGTGCTTTAGCAGCAGATTTAACTCCCACAACGATTGGAACTGACACTGGTGGTTCCATTAGGCAGCCAGCTTCATTTACAGGCATAGTTGGTTTAAAACCAACTTATGGACTTTGTTCTAGATGGGGTATCGTTGCATTTGCATCTTCATTAGATCAAGCTGGACCAATGACAAAAACTGTAGAAGATTGTGCTTTAATGTTAGAAGCAATGGCGGGTTTTGATGAAAAAGACTCAACATCTATAAATAAAAAAAAAGAAAATTATTCAAAAAATTTAACTGACAAGATTAAAGGATTAAAAATAGGTATACCCAAAGAATATAGAGTAGAAGGCATGCCTAAAGAAATAGACAAACTTTGGGAAAATGGAAAAAAAATATTAAAAGACTCTGGAGCTGAAATTGTTGACATTTCTTTGCCTAATACAAAATATGCTTTACCAGCTTATTATATAGTTGCTCCTGCTGAAGCTTCTTCAAATTTAGCAAGATATGATGGAGTTAAATATGGTTTTAGATCAAGTAAAGGAAATAATTTAACAGAAATGTATGAAAATACTAGATCAGAAGGTTTTGGAGATGAGGTTAAGAGAAGAATTTTAATCGGTACTTATGTTCTTTCATCAGGATATTACGATGCTTACTATTTGAAAGCTCAAAAAGTAAGACAATTAATCAAAAATGATTTTGATCAAGCATTTAAAAAAGTTGATACTATTTTAACACCATCTACCCCAAGTTCTGCGTTTAAAATTGGTGAAAAAAAAGATGATCCAATATCAATGTATTTAAATGATATTTTTACTGTTCCAGTAAATTTAGCAGGTATACCTGCGATCTCAATACCAGCAGGCCATGATAGTAATAAATTTCCACTTGGCCTTCAATTAATTGGAAAACCTTTAGATGAACAAAAACTATTAAACATCGCTTTTGCAGCCGAAAAGAAAATTAATTTTAAACAAACGCTGAATAGATGGTGGGAAAAATAAATAATGAGTGAAAAAGCTGAAAAATATTTGATAAACGGAGAAAAAGGGAAATGGGAAGTGGTAATTGGTCTTGAAGTTCATGCTCAAGTGACTTCAAATTCAAAACTTTTTTCAGGTTCTTCTACAAAATTTGGAGCAGAACCTAATACTCAAGTTAGTTTAATCGATTCTGCTTTCCCAGGAATGTTACCTGTGATTAACGAATATTGCATTCAACAAGCTATTAAAACAGGTTTAGGTTTAAATGCTAAAATAAATCCTTATTCAGTTTTTGATAGAAAAAACTATTTTTATGCTGATTTACCCCAAGGTTATCAAATTTCACAATATAAAAATCCTATAGTAGGTGAAGGTGAAATTACTTTAGATTTGCCGAATGGAAGTAAAAAAATTGGAATAGAAAGACTCCATTTAGAGCAAGATGCAGGAAAAAGTATTCACGATCTTGACCCGAGCAGCACATTTGTTGATTTAAACAGATCTGGGGTTGCTCTTATGGAGATAGTGAGTAAACCTGATTTACGATCACCAGATGAAGTTAATGCTTATGTTAAAAAATTAAGATCTATTATGAGATACTTAGGTACCTGTGATGGAAATATGCAAGAAGGGTCTTTAAGAGCTGATGTGAATGTCTCTGTTAGAAAAGAAGGTGATGCAAAATTAGGAACTAGGTGTGAAATCAAAAATGTAAATTCAATAAAATTTATGCAAATGGCAATTATTTATGAAGCTAAAAGACAAGTTGAACTTTTAGAGTCGGGTAAATCAATTGATCAAGAAACAAGATTATTTGATACAAAAAAAAATGAAACTAGATCCATGAGATCCAAAGAAGATGCTCATGATTATAGGTATTTTCCAGATCCAGATTTATTGCCTTTAAACTTAGACAAAAAATTAATTGAAAAGATAAAAAAAGATTTACCTGAGTTACCAGATGAAAAGAAAGAAAGATTTATCAAAGAATATTCATTAACGCCATACGAAGCTAATGTATTAGTTTCTGAAAAAGAAATATCAAATTATTTTGAAGAAGTAATTAAGACTTCTGATAAGAAACTAGCAAAGAATTGGATCATGGGTGATCTTTTTGCTTCTTTAAATGAAAAAAATATTTCTATATCAGAATCGCCAGTAACAGCAAAAAAAATGGCACAATTAATAGATTCAATAAGTTCAGGTGTTATTTCTGGGAGAACAGCCAAAGAAGTTTTTGAGATTATGAAGGAAACAGGAGAAGATCCAAAAAAAATTATTGAAAGCAAAGGTCTGCAACAAAAGAGCGATCCAAAAGAATTAGAGGGGATTATAGATAAAATACTTTCTGATAATAAAGATAAAGTAGATCAATATAAATCCGGTAAAGATAAACTGTTTGGATTTTTTGTTGGTCAAGTTATGAAAGTTTCGGGAGGAAAAGCTAACCCTCAATTAGTTAACGACATCCTCAAAAAAAAACTTAAATAGTAATGGGTAAAGACCTAGATATTAATAGTAAAATACAAAATTATATTCAGGATTTAAGTCAATCGCTTCATCCCATCCAAAAAGAAATAATTTCTTATAATGAAACACTAGGAGATATTAAGAGAATGCAAATTTCCGTATCTCAATGTTATTTTCTTCATTTGATAATTAAAATTTCAAACGCAAAAAATATTCTTGAAATAGGAACCTTTACAGGGTTGAGTACTCTATCAATGTCTTTAGCTTTACCTGGCGATGGCTCTATAATAGCTTTAGATAAAAATTTAGAAACCAATAAAATAGCTCAAAATTTTTTTAATAAAGCTAATCAAAATAAAAAGATTAAAACTATTATCAAACCAGCTTTAGAAGCTTTAAATGATATTGAAAAAGAAAATATTTTTTTTGATATTGCTTTTATAGATGCAGATAAGACTAATTATATTAACTATTATGAAAGTGTAATTAAATTAATAAATAAAGATGGCTTGATTATCATAGACAATGTTTTGTGGCATGGAGAAGTTGCAGATGAAAATAATAATGATAAATTTACAAATATCATTAGAAAATTTAACACTCATATAAAAGATGATGATAGAGTTGAACAAATGATTTTACCTATTGGTGATGGTTTGACTATTTGTAGAAAGTTATAATGTTTACAGTTTTAGGTTTTTATAAATTTAAAAAATTAGATCTATTAAATAAAAAAAAAATTTTTCTTCAAAATTTATTCATTGAAAATGATATTAAAGGAACTTTAATACTATCAAAGGAGGGTATTAACGGAACTATCTCTGGAATGTCTGTAAATATATCTTGTGTAAGCAAACAGATTAAAACTTTTTTGAAATTTAGTAAATTTGATAGTGAAAATCTCTCTAAGAGCAACTTTCAACCATTTCATAAACCTAAAGTTAAGATAAAAAAAGAAGTTGTCCCTATGGGTTTAAAGATTACACCTAGAGTTAAAAAAGATAATCATTTAACCCCAACTAAATGGAACAATCTTATAAAAAATAAAAATACTTTAGTACTTGATGCCAGAAAACCTTTTGAGCACGAAGTTGGTACATTTAAGAAAGCTGTTAATCCAAAAGTAAAGCACTTTAGAGAATTTCCTAAATACTTAAATAAACTAGATAAAAAAAAACCAGTGGCAATGTTTTGCACAGGTGGAATTAGATGTGAAAAAGCTTCGGTTTATTTAAATCAAAAAGGATTTAAAAATGTATTTCAATTAAAAGGTGGTATTTTAAATTATCTTAAAAAAACTAATAAAAAAAATAGCTTGTGGAAAGGTGAGTGTTTTGTTTTTGATAATAGAGTTTCAGTTAAACACAATTTATCAGTAGGTTCTTACTCTATTTGCAGTGGTTGCAGGAACCCTATTTCATTAAATGATAAAAAATCGAAAAAATATGAAAAGGGTGTTTCTTGTCCTAGATGTTATGACACACTCACTAACACACAGAAAAGTAGATTTAGAATGAGACAAAAACAGATTATGCTTGCTAAGAAAGTTGGAAGAAAGCATATATTCCAAAAAGAATTTAAATAGAGAAAAAATTGTCTAAAAAATTAAACTTAACCAAAGATCCAATTTGGTATCTGCTTAAAAAAGTTACTATACCTGCTAGTGTAGGATCGTTATTTCAAACCTTTTATAATTTAGTAGATACATGGTTTGCAGGTAGAATTTCCGCAGAGGCTATAGGAGCGATAGCTAAATCATTTCCAATATATTTTGTAATAATAGCTGTTGGTGTTGGTATTGGTGCCGCTACAAACGCAAGTATTGGTAATTTGCTTGGGGCAAAAAAAACTAATCAAGCTTCGTTGCTTGTTGCTCAATCAGTAGTTTTCGCAATTATAATATCTATTATCGTTACTTTATTTGGTCTAAATGCTTCTAATTTTTTATTAAGTGTAATGGGTTCTGATCCACAAAGTATTATTTTAACAAGAGAATATTTAGATATTATTTTTTACGGTACCTTTATTGTAATGATTCAAATTTCTTTAAATGGAACTTTGAATGCCCAAGGTGATACAAAAAGTTACAGAAATGTTTTAATTTTTAGTTTCTTTTTAAATATAATTTTAAATCCTATATTTATTTGGGGATATGGTTTTATCCCAGCTTTTGGTATTGGTGGACTGGCTATTGCCACAGTTATTTCACAATTGATAGGAACTATTTATTTAGCTTACAAAGTTAACTCATGTAAATTAAGAAAATATTTATATATTCAATGTTTTATTCCTAAATTAGATTTACTGAGGGACCTATTTTCTCAAGCGGTGCCTATAATGTTTAGTATGTTGTTTATAGGTGTTGGTATTTTTAATATTTTATATTTTATAGGTCAATTTGGTGAACTGGCAACCGCTGGTTATGGTGCCGCATTAAGAGTTGAACAAGTTTTTTTATTACCAGTCATTGGTTTAAACACAGCTGTTCTTTCTATCGGAGGTCAAAATTTTGGTGCAAAAGAATATTACAGAATAAAGGAATTATATTCCAAAGCTCTTTTATTTGGATCATCATTCATGGCTGTAGCTGGAGTAATTTTATTTTTTGGCGCAGAATTTTTTGTATCTCAATTTACAAATAATGCTGAAGCAATATACCATGGTGCAATTTATCTCAAAATTGCTGCTTTAATAGGACCAGTTTATCCTGTCTTTTTTATTACTACCGCAGTATTTCAGGCTCTGAAAAAACCTATTTATAGTTTGTATCTAAGTATTCTCAGATTAACAGCACTTCCATTTTTATCTTTATGGTATGTAATTAATATTAGAGCAGGTGATTATAATGATATTTTTTATACAATAATGGCCACTAATTGGTTAATGGGAATAGCTGTATTATCTTTTATTCCTTTTTTCTTAAGAAAAAAATTAAAGATAAGCTTTAAAAAATTATTTGTATTCTAATTTTTTTTCTAACTTTCTAACAAAATAAGAAACTAGTAAAATAAGTATTAAATATTCTAAAATCAGAAAAGTATAAATTTCTAGCGGCCTATAAGTAGTCGTAACAAGCTCATTCGCCTTCCTAGTTAAATCAGCTATACCAATAATTGATACTAACGAAGACATCTTTAATACATAAACAAACTGATTGCCCAAAGCAGGTAGCACAACTTTTATAGCTTGAGGAAGAATAACAAACCTCATTTTTTTCCAAAAATCCATTCCAAGCGATCCAGCTACTTCATGCTGACCTTTATTAATTGAATTAATTCCAGCTCTGAAAATTTCAGCTTGAAAAGCACTCTCGCTGATTGTTAGCGCAATTATGCCTGACACAAAAGGGGAGAAACTTATACCTAGCATTATTGGTAAGCCATAATAAATCCAAAGTATTAAAACTAATAAAGGAATAGCTCTTACAATTTCAACATATGCAATATTAAAATAACTTAAAAACTTATTTTTAGAAAGAGAAGGTAAAGCGACGACTAAACCTATAATCATTGCAAGAAATATTGAAACAACAGAAATATAGATTGTTGTAGTTATTCCACTTATTAAAAACTTAAGATTAGTTAAACCTTCAACATTGCTGGGATTTAAGATGTACCAGCCCCACTCATAGTTGGAATTACATCCTTCAAGAAGTAAAAAGAGAGCTATGTATTTAATAAACTTCACGATCTAATTATATTTATTATTAGAATTTATTTAAACTTAAATTACAGACTTTCGAGATTGTATTTTGTTAATAAAGTCTTAAAGAAACCTGATGCTTTTTTATTCTTAATCCACTTACTAACATAATCATTCCAAACTTTATCATTTTTTGCGACCATCATAGCTAAAAAAGCTGGATTTTTTTCACCATCAGGAACTATTGCTAGCTGAGGATATTTAATAACTAATTTATTGGCTTCGGTCGAACTTGTTATGTTTCCATCTGCTCTTCCAGCAAGAACTTCCTGAAAGTCTCTTGCGGGCGCTTCAACTGATTTTAGTTTAGATTTAGGAAAAAATTCTTTAGCCTTTTCTTCTTGCGACGTTCCAAGTGTAGTAGCGATTGTAACATTTTTATTATTTAAAGAGTCCCATGTTGAGAATTTTTTTAAATTTTTTTTAAGAACTAATGGAACTGTACCATATTTATAATAAGTAATTGTAAAACCTGCTACCTCAGCTCTTTTAGGGGTTTTGGTTACACTTGTTGAAATGTCGTATCTATCAGCTGTAATTCCTGAAACAATTGTTTTCCAGTCAGTTGGAACAAATTTAACTTTAACACCCATATCTTTTGCTAGCTCATTCATAACGTCAATATCAAATCCTTTATATTTGTTTGTAGCCGGATCTTTCATTGACATAGGATCCCAGTCACCAGTAGTACCAACTCTTAATTCATTATTATTTAAAACTTTTTGTAATATTGATTCTGCCTGAGCGTTTGCAGTCATTAGTATTATAAATATTGATATTAATAAGTTTTTCATTTTTATAAACTTATTTGACTCGTTACTAGAATTCAATATATAAGTTGTCACGGGGTGTCTGAAAGACTGAGATCATACCCAAAGAACCTGACCGGTAATTCAGTGAGGGAATTATGGAAAAATATTTATCAACAGAAGTAACGCTTGTAGTAACTATAATTGTAGGGTTATTTTTTATCGGATTGGGATATTTAAATTCTAAAAAAATTCCTAATAATAGAAATTATATAGTAGGCGATAGAAACGAAAAACTATTTTCATTAACCGCAAGTTTGACAGCTTCGGCATTAGGAGCTTGGATTTTATTTGGACCAGCATCTGCAGCTACTTGGGGTGGAATAGGCGCTGTTATTGGATATGCTTTGGGGACAGCGGCACCAATGTTATTTTTGTATAACTTTGGCCCTAAAATAAGAAAAGAATTTCCAAATGGCCTAACACTAACTGAATTTATAAAAAAAAGATTTGGTATAAAAATACTTAAAATATGTTTATTTTTAATATTGTTTTACTTAACTATATTCTTAATTGCAGAAGTCACAGCAATTGCAACATTATTAAATTTTATTTCACAAGTTCCATTATGGCTAACATCTGGAATAACTTTAATTATTTGTTTGCTTTATATTTTAAGAGGTGGATTTAAACTATCAATTATAACAGATCAATATCAATTTACTTTTATTATTTTAATAATTTTGACTTCTATATTTTTAATATTAAGCAAAATTGATATATCGAGCTATGAATTAATTAAAAAAAATTCACCAGTTTTAATTGATAAAGAATATTTGCCAAATTATACAGCTGGCTTAACTTTTTTTATTGCAGTTGCTGCTACAAATTTATTTCATCAAGGGAATTGGCAAAGAGTCTTTTCTGCAAAAGATAATTTGATTTTAAAAAAGAGTTTAATTTGTTCTTCTATTATTATTTTCTTTATTGTTTTTTGGATGGGTTATTCAGGTCTTATTTCTTATTCATTAAATTCAAAAGTAGTTCCAGATCTTGCTTTTTTCGATTTAGTGCTAGATAAAAATAACACAATTGTAGTTACAGCTATATTAATTTTAGCTCTATCACTAACACTAAGTACAATTGATACTTTAATAAATGCAATTTCTAGCTTGATAATTGTAAATGGAGATCAAATTAATAAAACTTTGGTCGGGAAAGAAGTGAAAAATAAATCAAACGTTATAATTTTATCATTGAGTGTATTAGTGTTTATTCTAGCTTCCAAAGGTTATAGTATTTTGTATCTTTTTTTATTGGCAGATTTATTATGTTGTGCAGCTGTTATTACAATTTTTTATGGTTTTTTTAATAAAAAGATAAATCCAAAATTGGCATTCAATTCAATTTTGCTTTCTTTATTGTTTGGATTGCTTTTTTTCCCCAGTCAAAGTTTTCAAAGCAGTATTCTAGTTGGGAATTTAATAGCAAAAGATCAATTTCATGTCTTGATTACTAACAACTTACTCTTCGTATCTTTTGGTATTTCAATATTTGTGCCTTTATTAATCATATCGTTTTATTCTTTACGCAATTCATTCAAATAAATTATTACTGCTATCCAAATAAAAACAAAACTTATTAATTTATGAACTACCAAAGACTCATTGAAATAATAAAGGCCTATAAAAAATTGCGCTGTAGGTGTAAGGAAAAATATCATACTAGCTGGACCGATGCCTATTAGCTCAAAGCCTTTTGTATACCAGAAAAGAGGAATTAAGGTCATAAGCCCAGCCCAGAATAAATAAAAAGATAAAACAGGTTCATTTAAAGAGAAAATATTTGCATTATTTTTAATTAAAAAAATGAAAAGAACTATAGCTATTGGTGAGATCAATAAAGTCTCAATCAATAGTCCTATATCTGAAGAAACTTTAACTTTTTTTCTAATTAAACCGTATAAACTAAATGTAACTGCTACAATAATACCGATCCACGGAACCTCACCTAGTTTAATTAGTAAATGAATTAATGCTGCAACAACTAAAAGCACAGATATAATTTGATTTCTATTATATTTTTCTTTTAAAAAGATAATTCCAAAAAAAACACTTAAAATTGGAAAAATATAATAACCTAGAGCACCGTCTAATAAATTATTCGTTTTAACTGAATATAACCATGTAAACCAGTTAATCGAAATTAGAAGTCCTGTAATAAGTAAAATAAAAATATTAATCCTCTTATTTATAATCTTATTAAATTCACTCCATTTAGAAAAATAAGAAGTAGTAATCACCAATAATAAAGCAGTCCAAATAGTTCTATGTATTGTTAGTTCTAAAGCGGAGGCAAAAGAAACAAATTTAAAATATAATACACCTATCACTCCCCACCAAAGTGAGGCTCCAACAGTAAATAATGAGCCCTTTAATAAATTTTTCTTCATTTGACCATTTTTTTGATTGATTTATAAGTTAATTATTTAATAATTAGTATTAAATAAACTTGGTTATCTGGAAGAGTGGGTGAGCGGTTGAAACCAGTTGGTTGCTAACTAACCGTACGAGTAACATCGTACCGAGAGTTCGAATCTCTCCTCTTCCGCCAAAATTAATTAAAGAAATTATCAATCGTAACAGGTTCTTTGTTTAGCATATATTTGTAAACATTGATGTTTTCTAATACTCTTTGAACATAGTTTCTTGTTTCTTTAAACCTAATCAATTCAATCCAATTAACGTATGACAATTTTCCTTTCGAAGGGTCTCCATTAACTCTTCGCCAAGTTTTAACTCTATTAGGTCCAGCGTTGTAAGCTGCTATAGCAAACGGATAAACACCATTATATTCTTCAATTAATGAATTAAAATAGTAAGAACCTAATTTAATATTATATTCTGGATCTCGAGTTAATTTACTAATGCTGTAAGGCAACTTTGCTTGCTTAGCAACAATTTTAGCAGTGTACTTCATTAATTGCATCATTCCTCTTGCGCCAGCCCAACTATTAGCTCTCGTATCAAATTCACTTTCTTGTCTTATAATAGCTAGAACAA
>Ga0114993_10005772_pt1 | contig 11832 bp, 9 predicted proteins | sample ArcticOcean_MG_C_FD_87042 | JGI IMG/M metagenome (GOLD analysis project Ga0114993, IMG submission 87042) | Marine microbial communities from western Arctic Ocean - ArcticOcean_MG_CB2_150 | ecosystem: Environmental > Aquatic > Marine > Oceanic | place: Arctic Ocean: Canada Basin | collected...
CACTATGATGTGTGGATGGCAGCACAGCCGAAATTTGATGCGAAAATGAGTGTAGTTATTCTGCACGGGAAAGACTCTTTTTTGATGACGAGGTACACCTCAGATCTTGAAGACGTGATGAAGGCTGAACACGGTGATGTTGATCGAGTAGTTTTTGATGGTGAAAGGGTAGATTTGGCTACTGTCCTCGATGAATTGCGGACGTATGACATGCTCATGCGGCACAAACTTGTGATCGTCGATCATGCTGACACATTTCTTGCAGCAAAAGATTCGGGAACGACCTTAACCCGAAAAGTGTTGGAACGGTATGCAGAATCACCTGTTGATTCGGCAACGCTGCTCCTTCGTGCTACATCCTGGCGAAAGGGAAATCTCGACAAAATTGTGAATAAAAAAGGTCTGGTGTTCAAACTTCAAGAACTCAACGAGCACGACTCTGTTCGTTGGTGCATTGGGCGCTGTGCAAAAGAACACGGATGCGAACTTGATTCACGAGCCGCCCAACTACTCGTAAAAAGAATTGGCACAACACTTACAAGGCTTGACGGCGAACTTGCAAAACTTGCTGCAAAAGTCGCACCAGAAACAACTGTTGCTTATGAGGATATTGTAGAAATGGTTGGTCTTAGCCGTGAAGAACAGGCATGGGAAATTCAATCCGTTTTACTTTCTGGAAATTCTGGCGCGGTCATGACAAAAATTGGAGAACTCATTGATATCTCAAGACAGCCCAGAGAATTATTGGTTTGGTCTGTTGTTGATTTGTCTCGCCGACTCGCTGCCGCATCCGCCATGCACGCAACAGGATCAACTGCGGGCGACATTCGACGATCACTCAAACTTTTTGGAAACAGTGGCGATCGGGTTATTGCAATCGCCAAGCGGAGCAGACCCAAAGAACTTGCTGATTTGTTTACCAACGCCGTTGCGATGGACGCAAAAATGCGTTCTGGAAAACTTGATCCACGCAGAGGCGTTGAACTCTTAGCACTGCAAGTTTGCAAAACAGTTGCCTGAGTTAGATCAAACTGTTCCCACACATATCTTTTGGCTTTTCGATGTCTAAAAGAGTAAGAAGTGTCGGCGCAATGTCTGCAAGAATTCCACCGCTGCGAAGCTTGTTGTTTTTCCACTTTTCACCAACAATATGTAACGGAACATCGTAGGTTGTGTGGGCAGTGTCTGGGCTATTTGTCTCGACACTCCACGTGCGTTCTGCGTTTCCATGATCGGAAGTAATCACAAGCGAGCCCCCAATTGCAAGCGTGGCCTCGGTAATTCTCTTGGTGCAATCGTCAACAACTTCAACAGCCTCGATAATTGCCGGTAAATTTCCCGTGTGCCCAACCATGTCACCATTTGCAAAGTTCACAACAAGTAGTGCGGGGCAATCTTCGCGTGCTAATTGTTCAAGGACACCCACGCAAACACCCTCCGCAGACATTTCTGGTTGTTGGTCGTACGTCGAAACACCTGTTGGGCTTGGAACTAGCAACCGCGATTCACCCTTAAACGGATCTTCGCGATAATCATTAAAAAAGAACGTGACGTGTGGAAACTTTTCTGTTTCTGCGCATCGAAATTGCGTAAGACCTTGTTTTTCGATAACTGCGCCCAATATGTTTTTCATGGGCTCTGGTTTGTCAAACGCCACAGCAGAAACGGGAAGACCAGATTCATAATTTGTCATGGTGACATAAAACAAATTTTCGTAATGCGTTCCACGGTCAAATCCACCGCGAGGCACATTTCCCCACGCATCGTTGTCAAGCACAAACGCTCTCGATAATTCGCGAGGCCGATCGCCTCTGTAGTTAAAGAAAATAACCGCATCGCCCTCTTGCACTACACCAATGCATTCGTTTGCTTCATCAACGATTTGCGTTGGAAAAATGAACTCGTCTCCAGCCATGTTGGCTTCAGTTGGGCAGTTGTAATACCCCCTGACAACATCAGCGGCAGAAGTAGCCCCGTTTACCTTTCCGGTCAAAGCTTCCCACGCAAGGGCAATCCGATCCCACCGATTGTCTCGATCCATGGCGTAAAACCGCCCAATCACAGAAGCAATTTTTGCGTTTGTATCCTTGATTTTTTTCTCAATGGATTCGACAAACCCAAGGCCCGCTGTTGGCGAACAATCACGACCATCTGTAATCACATGAATACAAATGTTGCATTCTTTTGGCGCCGCATCAAGCAAAGCAAACAAATGCTTGATGTCACTGTGCACCCTTCCATCGCTGACAAGACCAATCACGTGCAAGACGTGTCCATTGCAGCCACGATCAAATGCTTTTGCAAAAACAGAATTTGTTTTGAACACCCCGTCCTTAACTGCTTGGTTTAATCGGACAAGTTCTTGTGGAACAATTCTTCCCGCACCTATGTTTTGGTGACCAACTTCACTGTTGCCCATGGTTTGATCAGGCAAACCAACCTGCAAACCGGATGTACCAATCAACGTCGTTGGCCAATTATGATGGAGAGAATCTGCAAACGGTGTGTTGGCTTGCACAATTGCATTGTACTTTTCCATTGTTGCGTCGGGGTTTTGTCCCCAACCGTCACGGATAATAAGCACTGCTGGTTTTTGTTTAATTGCCATATTCTTTGAGCATCCGTTTGAGTTCTCGTTCGTTTCTTCCTCTTGCTTTGGAAAGATGTGTATTGATGATAGGCAAAACACCGCGCTTGCCGCGGTTTTTTGCGATAATTGGTGCGATCACTCGAATGTCATCACATGCATAGATGCCTCGAATATTATTAATGAGAAGCGAGGTTGCAGAATCTGAAAACAGTGTTGCAAGCTGCCAAAGCATGTCCTGTTCGTGTCGGTTGGGTGTTTCTAATACGCGATATGCCCACAAAAACGCATCGGCGGCTTTTTCTCTAAATAGTGATGGCAACGCATTTCTGGCAGTTAGTTTTTTCGCGACGCCCCCCTCGTTCGCCGCATGCCAAAGTTGTATAACAATGTTATCTTTTCCCAGAAGCGATGCCACTTTAATTGCTTTTGCAAATGAAGCATCACTTGGGTTTTCTTTTGCTTGCTGTAAAAACAATTTTGCTTCTGCAACAACATCGATACAGCCCGTTCTTTCGATTGCATCAACCCTTTTTCTGTTGGTGACTGGGCCCGCCCCGCACATCATGAGTGGATCTCCAATTGTATTGATTCTCCACGGTTTAGATTGCTCACCCTGACCCGAAAACCATCTTGATGCAATGAGAAAAGGAACAAGGTTCATTGTACGTCGCATCATTTCCATGGGCGGAACAAACGCTTGTAACATCGGTTCATGTGATGAACCAACATATGCATACACGCCGCGGTCTAACCACGTTCCACCAACAGTTATTCGTCCTGTTGGTTTTTTAAGTGACCAACTGTGTAGAAAATAAAGTGCAGCCGGTGTGTTTAAGATTGGAATCCAAGTTGGCGCGACCTGCGAGTTGGAAAGTTCAAAAAAATCTTGATTTCCCTTTGTCGTAAAAAAAACAACATCTGTATTGACACCACCACGATCAACTTCATACAACGATCCAAGTGTTCCATCCGTTATTTCTAACCTAATGCCGAATTTTGGTAACAGTTCATCTAAGTTCCCTATACCGTAGTTTCTCCAAATCCCAGAATCTGGATAGGTGTTGCAAAGCCAATAATGATCGCGGGGTAAGAAAAGACTGCATGCAGCGATATATGCAGAATGTTTTTTTGAGCCAAAAACCCAACCGCACCACGCAAAACGTTTTCCATCTTTGTCGCGACCAATAAGGTCTGTCGTTGCAACAGGGTTTTCTTTTGCGTTTGCGTAATGTGCTCGTGGTGACATGGACATACAAAGTGTGATTGCTACGATGTCGTCGCCGCTTTCCCGAACGAGTGTTTGCGCTTTTTGCATGCGGTGCAACGATTCGCCACTGCTCCACATGACATTTTCCTCTCCCCATTTTCCTACAAAACGCAGTCGCTGTCCTCTGCCCGCTGCAAGTGCAACAGCAGCGAGCCTCGCGGGGTCGTCCTTGTTTGTAAGTATAAGACCTATGGGTTTAATTCCACTGTCAGCGAAGGCAACATTTGGCGAAGCGATTCCGCCCCAGGCCTTTGCAATAACGTGTTGTGATATTGTTTTAAAATCTTCAACAGGTTTGCCAACCGATAATCTTCTCCATATTTTTTGTGGACGGAATTTCCGAATAAACATTGGTGCAAGCCGGTCGTCATTAAACAGAACTGGCCACCGCGCATCTGGTGACCACTTTGATAGTTCGTCAAGGTATGTTGCTTCGTCTGGGACAAGCACAACCTGATTTACGAGTGGTAATGAATGTTGAAGTTGCACTACTTGTCGACCAGCAGTTGTGGCAGTTTGGAACTCTACTTCCGCGGGCGTTGGCGTTTGCAATAAAAAGGCAAGCAGTATGGTGTTAATACATGTCATTGTGATCGAGCGGGGTTGAGAATTATGTTATCTCTACCAGGAATAATAATATCTGCGATTTCAATACATTCAACGAGCGACCCCTTTGCCAGTTCGATGTCTGCACAATTTTGTAGCACGGTACCCCTTCTAAGATGTTCCGTTGTAGCAACAGTATCGCCTGTAATCAAAATAGTTTGTTTAGGCAGCGGCAGCAAGAGTCCGCAACTTCCCATCGTAAAACCAGGAATTGGAAACAAGTCAACCGAAGGGAAGGGGTTATCTTCGGGTGATGTAAAGTTTGCAAGTAGTCCCAGGTGTTCTTCAAGAATATTGACCACGGCGGGATCGTTTTCAGCTCGCCGAATTTCATCTTGAATTGCTTCTGAAGCAGACTGTATTTCCGGTTCGTGCATTAGCCATCCTGCATGTTCAACCCCTAGAAGTGTTCTTCTTCGATCTGGATCAAAGCTTGTGAGAAACACGTGCGTAATGTCCGTTAGTTTTAATCCCCACCTCTCGTCAAGTCTCGCATCCATAAGTGTTGGAGGAAGGGACGGATCAACGAGAAGAACCGCGCCGCCAGTTTTAATCACTGTGGTGGTTGCATGACCAACTCTAGTGTTTCCGCGTTCATTCCAAAGCGGGTTGTTCGCAAGTGTTCCAATGGACACAACTCTTGAGTCCATCAGTTACTCCATATTCGCATCGTTGGCCATTGCCTTCAGTAAACCGCTCGGGTCTGCTTGCAGCACCTTGAGTCGTTCAATGACCAGGGGTGGGATGATGCTACTAAGTCGATCTAAATTACCGCCGAGTGCTGCAATTTGTCGAATTAAACTTGACGAAGTAAATGCATATGCTTCGCCCGTCACAATAAAAACAGTTTCTATGTCTGCAACTTGCCGGTTCGTAATTGCAAGTTGTGTTTCAATTGCAAGATCGGTGACGTTGCGGATACCACGAACAAGGGCTGAGGCACCGGCTTGTTTGGCAAAGTCAACAGTAAGACCAGAATATCGTTCTACTGAAACACTTGCGGCGTTTTGGTCATTGTCGACAAGTTCATCAATCAGCGTGGTTGCCATTGAGACTCGTTCTTCAACAGGGAAGAGCGCCTCTTTGTCTGGGTTGAACCCAATGCCTACAACAATTCGATCAAAAAGGCGACGTGATCGTGCAACAACATCCAAATGTCCTGATGTAATAGGGTCGAATGACCCCGCATACATGGCTACGTGCTCTTTCATACCCACGATTGTACGTTGTAATTGACATAACCGTTACAAACAAACCCCCGGATTGAAATGTCAGAGTTTTTTGTTCTCCCTTTACTTGCAATCACCGTAGAGATATTCGACTGTTCAAGTGAACAACAAATTGCTCTCTTTTCTCTCCTCCTACTTAGAGCCCGCCTTGGCGGGACACTCCTCTCCTTGATCGATCCTCCAGTCGGTCATATGAAAACAGGCTCCTCGCTTCGCAGCGAGGAGCCTATTTTTTGGGGTATTGTCTTATTACACTGCGGCTGGTTCTGGTATATCAACAACGGTATCGTTGATATGATTGTAATAACTTGTAAAAGTCATGACCGAAATGCCTGCTGTAACCTCAATTGCCGCTTCGGTGGTGTAACCCGCATCCATAAAAGCGGCAAGGGTTTCATCGCTGACGTTGCCAATTGTGTCGAGTACTTCAGCGGTAAAGTTGATGAGGGCTTGGATTTTTGGATCATCTGAACTACGCCGGCGGATATTTGCACAATCATTTTCATTGAGCCCCGTACCAGCAGCAATCCTTGTGTGCGCTGCCGTGCAATAAGAGCAGTGAAATTTTTCCGCAGCAAGCAATTGAACAACCTCACACTCGGTAGGTGTCAACGTACCACCCTTGGAAGCACCTGCCCAAGCCATAAATGCTTGCAGGACAGGTGGGTGCGCAGCGAGACCCTTGAAAATATTGATTTGTTTTTCTTTAAGTGGACCATTGAGTAAGTCAGCACCAGCGCCTGTGTCGGTTGCTGGGTCGATGTTTTTTAATCGTGGCATGGGAGAGCCTCCTTAAGTAGAAGTATAGAAATATAGCAACGTGTAATTATAACATCAAGGGTCTTGTTTGCAAACATATCCACCGAGACCAGCGACATCCAAGATCATCTTAAAGTTGTCCGAAAAAACAAAATTGTGCTCTGGAAACTCGGTGCCAGCGTTGTTGTTATCAATATGGCTGAACATTAACTCGATGCGACCGATTCGTTCCCACGCCTCACCGCCAGCAACGCGCTTGTCCACCGTGCCACTTGTCGCAGCCCCCGAATTGTCGATCCGATCAATCGTTGCTTCATACCGAAGGGTATCACCCGCTGTCACATCGCTGTCAAATGATGCTTTTGTAATTTTTGCGAGAATGACCTTCTCTTCAAAGTTAGACATTGTTCCAACAAGAATACCAGCAGTTTGAGCCATACCCTCGATGAGCAGTGAAGCGGGCATGACCACCTGACCATCCACGATGTAATCATGGAGGTGCTCTTCGGCAAGAGAAACATTTTTGATCGCAACGAGCCTTTTGTTTGGCTCGTGATCAATGATTCGATCTATCCACAACCAGCGCATTTGGGTTAACCGGCGAGTTTAATTTCGACAAAGTTGACCAAGGAATCAACAGTAATAGCATCGCCAAGTTTTGCGATGGAGCGGTCTCCACCCTCAAAAACCGCAAAATCAACATGTGCCATACGGCCTTTGAGCATGTTAAGACCCGTGTCAGTCAGCTTGCCATCAGCGACCCACTCGGCATTATCAGCGAGGTTTTCTGGAAAAAGTTCACCCTGAGAAATTTTGACATCGAATGTTTTTTCAATTCGAAAAACAATATCGAGGAAGTCGATGGACTCCGCACCGAGATCGGCTGTAAGGCTTGCTTGGGGTGTCACTTCATCTTCGTCTACACCGAGGGCATCATCGAGAACTTCTTGGATTTTTGAGAAAATATCGTCGCGGTTCATCACCGTCTCCTATTTCGTGTTATTCAATTCGAGCAGGTCGCATCGTAAAGCGCCCTGCTACTGCTGTGGCCGTCTCACTACTGTCCCGTCGAAGAACAGTTCCAGTCCCCTTACAGGGGGTGGTGCCATCCTCTTTTGTGGCACCTGCAGTAATTTCCACTCTGAGCGAATCTCCAGGGCGGACCATTGCTCCATATTTTACAGCTTTGACCTCTCCAAGGACGAGCCGCTCACCTGTTGGTGCGAGCAATTTTGAGGCCGCTTGCACCATTGCTTCAAGCATAAGAACACCCGGAAGAATCGGAAAACTCGGAAAATGGTCGGCGAGATATTCCTCGGCGAGTGTGACTTGCTTGATGGTCACAATTCGCCCTTCTTCTTGTTCGAGCACCTGATCTACAAGATCAAACTTCATAGGCGGCGAAGTATACCGCACCTCTGCGATGCTTGGAACTACGGAGCACCTTGGTTCTGAAAACTGCTTGGCAAAAGGCGAAAAAACGAGTATCCTACGCCGTTTCTCAGGCGTTTCTGTCCATTCATAAAACCCCTTCTTTTTTTGGAAAAACGGAATTAATCATGTCCACAACAGGAACAATCACACAAGTCATCGGTTCAACATTTGACGCACAATTTCCACTTGACAGTTTGCCAGGAATATATAACGCAATTGAAGTTGACGTCGACAATGCAGGCGAAAAAATAAAACTTGCTGGCGAAGTTAATAAACACTTGGGTGGCGGTCGCGTTCGCTGCGTTTCACTTGGTAGTACCGACGGCCTTCGTCGTGGCCAAACATGTGAAGATACTGGTGGACCGGTCACAGTCCCAGTTGGCGTAGGCGTACTTGGTCGCGTGTTCAACCTCTTTGGTGAACCTGTCGACGAACGAGGTCCCGTTACATACGAAAAACGCATGCCCATTCATGCATCTCCACCAAAAATTTCAGACCTTAACCCACACTCTGAAATTCTTGAAACCGGCATTAAGGTTATTGATCTTCTTTGCCCATTTGTCCGCGGCGGCAAAATTGGATTATTTGGCGGCGCAGGTGTTGGCAAGACAGTAATTATTCAAGAAATGATCGCTCGTGTTGCTCGTGACTTTGATGGCTACTCAGTGTTTGCTGGAGTTGGCGAGAGAACACGCGAAGGTAATGACCTATGGCTTGAAATGCAAGAAGCACAATTTACAAACGAAGAAGGTGAAACCGTTTCGGTTCTTGACAAAGTTGCAATGGTCTTCGGTCAAATGAACGAACCACCAGGTGCACGTCTTCGTGTTGCCCTTTCGGCGCTCACAATGGCAGAAGATTTCCGAGATTCTTCCGGCAAAGAAACACTTATTTTTGTTGATAACGTCTTCCGGTTTACACAAGCAGGTTCAGAAGTTTCCGCTTTGCTTGGTCGAATGCCTTCAGCTGTGGGATATCAGCCAACACTCTCCACAGAGATGGGCGAATTGCAAGAGCGAATTACATCCACAAACAAGGGTGCGATTACTTCCGTTCAAGCAATTTACGTACCCGCAGATGACCTGACTGACCCCGCACCAGCAACAACGTTTGCTCACCTAGATGCATTCGTTGTTCTTGAACGAAAGATTGCTGAAAAAGGCATTTACCCAGCGATTGACCCAATTGCATCATCGTCACGAATTCTTGATCCACAAATTGTTGGCCAGCACCACTACGAAGTTTCTCGTCGCGTGCAAACAATTTTGCAACGATACGCTGACTTGCAAGACATCATCGCGATTCTTGGTGTAGATGAATTGTCTGAAGATGATAAGTTGACTGTTGCAAGAGCCCGCCGCATCGAACGGTTCCTTAGCCAGCCATTCCACGTTGCGGAACAATTTACCGGTTTCTCCGGCGTGAACTCATCACTCGAAGAGACTATCGATTCGTTCGAACGTCTATGTAACGGTGAAGGCGATGATCTTCCCGAATCAGCCTTTATGTATGTTGGTACGCTTGAAGACGCAAAAGCAAAAGCGGAATCATTGGCCCAAGTCGTCTAAGGCCACACTTAATTTAGATTCTAAAAGGCTCGCAACAAATGCTGCGAGTCTTTTTCAATTACACTGCGTAGCCCGACAGAAGGAAATTTATATGATTATTAAAACAATAGTATTCGCATTACTCACATTTGCAAACCGTCCAATTCCTCAAACGCCTGAGGAACTCACAGCAACAGTTGAAACTGCGTTTGCAAATGCCGATATTGAAATCGCAGCAATAATTGAAGTTCCAGATGATGCGCGAACATTCCAAAACACTCTTGGCGCACTCGATGACATGATGGTTCGCCTTGATGGCGCATCAAATATCCCAGCGTTTATGGCGTACGTACACACGGACGCCGGAATTCGAAAAGCCGCGCAAGGTGCAGCACAACTCTGGTCAGATTGGTCTATTGACTTTGCAACAAATGTAGATTTGTACAATGCGATCAAAGCATATGCAGAAACAAACCCCAAACTTTCTGGCGAACAAGCACGCATGCTTGAGCATACAATTCGTGACTATCGTCGAAGTGGCATGTCTCTTTCAATAGAAGATCGTGAACAACTAAAAATAATTCAAAAAGAACTTGGTACTCTTACTATTGAATTTGACACGAATATTCGTGAAGACAAAACAGTTGTTCCAATTCCACCTGATGGATTGACCGGTGTCCCACAGGATGTTGTTGACGGGCTTGAAGTAGTGGATGGGAATTATCAAGTCACACTTGACTACCCAACATTTGGTCCAATTTTAGATTACTGCTCCAACGCCGACACTCGAAAAAAGGTTCGGTTTGCGTATTCGAAGCGAGCAGGTCGGGAAAATGTTGTTTTACTTGAACGCATTATTAAGCTGCGAGACGAAGCGTCCGATTTGCTTGGTTATGCAACAACAGCTGATTATGAAACTGAATTAAAGATGTCAAAAAACGCTGCGACAGTTGCAGAGTTTTATAAAAAGTTACGTCCAGTTGTCCGTAAAAAAGCAGAAAAAGATTGGGCCGAACTTCTTGAAGCAAAACGAGAGGACACTGGCGACCCCGCTGCGGAGTTTTTTCCATATGACTTCAGTTATTACTACGAAAAAATAAAAAATGACAAGTTCGCTGTTGATTCACAAGCAGTACAAGAATATTTACCACTGCAAAACGTGATGGATGGCTTGTTTGAAATTACGCAAAACTTGTACGGAATTAAATACCGCGAAGTTACTGACAAAGCGAACGAACGCGGCACACCGCTTTGGCACGAGGACGTTCGTTTGTTTGAGGTTTGGGATACAAAAACTGGAAACCAGCTTGGCGAATTTTATATTGATTTACATCCACGTGACAACAAATATTCACACGCCGCGCAGTGGGGTTTGGTACAACACAAGATTTGGGCAGACGGAACTGTACAACGTCCCGTTGCTGCACTTGTGTGTAACTTTACAAAGCCAACTGCAGATAAACCTTCGCTGATGACACACGATGAGGCGGAAACCTTCTTCCACGAGTTTGGTCACTGTTTGCACACGCTGTTGAGTGAAGCAGAAATAGCAGGTTTTGCTGGTACAAATGTGGAGCGTGATTTTGTTGAGGCGCCTTCGCAAATGTTCGAAGAGTGGGTGTGGACCCCCGAAACACTAAAACTTTTTGCTCGACACTATCAAACAAACGAACCTATGCCCGACAATTTGATTGAAGGAATGATTGCTGCAAAGAATCTGCAGAGTGGCGTTAAAACCGAAAGTCAAATTTTCTTGGGTATGGTTGACCAAGCGTATCACACAGACGAAGACGGCATAGTTGACACAACGCAAGTCGGGTATGACATTCACGATATGACTCGGATGTATCCACATACACCAGGCTCACACTTCCAAAGCAGTTTTGGTCACCTTACTGGATATCAAGCGGGATACTATGGCTATATGTGGTCCCTTGTCTATGCACAAGATATGTTCCAGCGATTCCAAGAACTTGGAATGTTGAATCCAGATGCTGGCGCGTACTATCGGGAAAAGATTTTATCGAAGGGGGGAACGAAGGACAGTTTGGATCTTGTTCGTGATTATCTTGGTCGTGAGCCAAGCATGAACGCGTTTTTAGAATCACTTGGCTTAGAAGTCGAATCCAAGGTCGCTGTTCCGGGCGACGAAGTTTTCGGTGAATCAACCCAGTCTGATTCCGGTTTGGAGTGGTGGGTGATTCAAGAAGGAGGAGGTGGCACGACACCTTCTGCAACCGACACAGTCAAGGTGCACTATTCCGGCTGGCTTGAAGACGGCACGCTGTTTGATAGCAGTGTTGAACGTGGGCAGCCTGCGACATTTCCACTCAATCGAGTCATTCGGGGGTGGACTGAAGGTGTTAGCGACATGCAGGTTGGCGAAAAACGAAAATTTAG
>Ga0114993_10005773_pt1 | contig 11830 bp, 12 predicted proteins | sample ArcticOcean_MG_C_FD_87042 | JGI IMG/M metagenome (GOLD analysis project Ga0114993, IMG submission 87042) | Marine microbial communities from western Arctic Ocean - ArcticOcean_MG_CB2_150 | ecosystem: Environmental > Aquatic > Marine > Oceanic | place: Arctic Ocean: Canada Basin | collected...
ACAGATTGTTTCAACAGGCTATTCGATAAACGGTACTACACTCAATTAGAGCACTGACCTCATCAATCCACCCAGGCTCGGACACGAGTACCTTACGGCATAGATCATAACAAACTACCATCCACTCCGATCAGACGTTCAAGCAGTGTCTGATCCCGCCTGAGGGCCTCACTGCTTCCATCTCGGACAATCCGGCCACGATTCATAACGATACAACGCTCAGAGAATTCCAGAGCAACCCGACTATTTTGTTCCACCAAAACAATCGTCATCGACGATTCTTCGCGTAAAAGATTCATCACTGACTGCAGCTCTTCAACAATGACCGGTGCAAGACCTTCTGAAGGTTCGTCCATCAACAACACATTTGGATTACCGACCAATGCTCGACCTATCGCCAACATCTGCTGCTCGCCGCCTGACAACTGGTTGCCGAGGTTTTGTCGGCGAGCGTTGAGTTGCGGAAACATTGAATATACGCGCTCGCCAGTCCACGGGCCGGCGCGTACCGCGACCGCCAAATTTTCATCAACAGTCAGAGAGGAGAATATGACCCGTTCCTGCGGCACCAGTCCCAGTCCGTTCCAAACGCGTTGGCACGGCTTGGCAGCAGTGATTTCCTTCCCATTTAGGTGTACTGAACCACTGTGCAGATCAGTGTGCCCCATGATAGTCATCAGCAAGGTCGATTTGCCCACCCCGTTGCGCCCAATAATACTGACAGCCTCCCCCGCTCGAATCTCCAGGTCTATATTCTCTAAGGCAATGGTCTCGCCATAACCGGCAGTGACAGATATCAACGACAGGTCCGCATTAGTCACGATTGGCTTCTCCAAGATAGACCGCACGCACCCTCTCATCGGCTGCAATGACCTCTGGCTCCCCCTCTATCAATACAGCACCGGAGACTAGAACAGTGATGTAATCCGCAACGCTGAAAACAATTTCCATATCATGCTCGATGATCAACACTGTAATATCGCTGGCCAGAGCGCTGGCCGCGTCCAGGATGTGCTGGCTCTCGGAAGATGGGATGCCGGCGGCCGGCTCGTCAAGCAATAAAACGCTTGGTCGTTGTCCCAATGCAATAACGATTTCAACCAGACGTTGCCGGCCATAGGGCAGCTCATCAATCCGTCGCAGAGCATCGTCACTCAGCTCAAAATTACCCAATAATTCCATTGCCTCATCTGTTATTTCAGAATAAAAAGACAACGGCCGAAACATTGAGGATGCAATTCCCTGACGTTCGGCGATCGCCAAAGCCACGTTTTCAAGGACAGTTAGGCCCCGAAACAACTGGTTGATCTGAAAGGTCCGGGCTATACCTCGTCGACTTCTCTCTGCCTGACCTAACCCCGTAATATCCTGGCCGTTTAATAGGATTTGGCCACCCGATGGTGCTAAAACACCGGTAATCAGATTGATGAATGTCGTCTTTCCTGCACCATTAGGCCCTATCAACGCATGACGGGCACCCCGCTGCAGTGTGAAGTCAATGTTATGGGCTACTTCCAGAGCACCGAAATTCTTGTACAACCCAATGACCTCAAGCACCGGATCACTCATGGTGCTGCCCTGCTAAATAGCTTTCTTAATCGGTCAAAGATTCCGAGTAACCCTCCTCTGGCAAACATCACTGTGAGGACAAGAAGTAATCCGACACCGAATTCCCAAAACTCCGGACTCATTTTGGCCAGTTCATCCTCTAGAACCAAATAGGCCACCGCGCCGACAAAGGCTCCGTACAATCGACCGACGCCACCTAGAATCAGAATTATCAGGATCGTACCAGAACGAGCAAAACTCAAAACATCTAGGGTTACATAGGCGTTGGACTCCGCAAACAGACCACCAGCCAGCCCTGCGATACCCGCGGAAACACCGTAGACAGTAACCAGGCGACGGTAAACAGGCGTACCGATTGCATGCATCCGTGCAGCGTTTTCGCGAATGCCGACCAACGACAACCCAAAGGGAGAATTCACCATAATCCTCACCACAACAAATACCAGAAAAAGTACAACCATCGAATACCAGTAATAGGTATGACCCCAAAGATCGTACTCAAACAGACCCAGCAATGGCGCAAAACTGACTCCCGTCAGGCCATCAAAACCGCCTGTGACATCGTCGTTAACATTCGCAAATTCCTGCAGGCAGATTGCTGTTGCCAGCGTCAACATCAGTAACGTCAGACCGTGATAGCGCAGCAGCACAGCACCCGTAATGAATCCGACAATTGCCGCAACAAACCCTGCCAGCAGTAACGCCGAAATTGGCTCAGTCCAGCCCAGATGGGCCGACACCATACCTGCCGTGTAGGCGCCCACGCCGAAGTAGGCAGCATGACCCAAAGTTACTATGCCGGCAAAACCAACCACGAGATCGAGAGAAAGTGCAAAAATAATAGTGATGAGTACTTGCGTGCCAAATGCCATGTAATCCGGCAATACAAAAAATGTTGCAACGGCCAGTATCCACGGTAAACCTTCCCACCACTTAAGGCGACTACGCCGGGAAAAGTAACTTCTAGCTTCCGCGTCCGGGGTCATGGTTTTTATCCCTGTCGACCATACAGTCCTGCCGGCTTTAACAGCAGAATCACAATTGTCACAGCATATATAAAGAAAGCGCCACCTTCAGGCCAAAGATACTTTCCACCATTGTCGATCACGCCCAGTACCAAAGCTGCGACGAACGTTCCTTTAATCGTGCCCAGGCCACCTACTGCGACCACAATCAGGAAAAGTACCAAGTACTGGATGGCGAAACTGGGGCTCAGCCCAAGAATATCAACAGCAAGGCCCCCGCCCAGCGCCGCCAGGCCGCTACCCAGTGCGAAGGTAAAACGAAACAGCCTATCGACATCGATACCCACCGATTGAGCCATCATACGGTTATCTACAGCAGCACGGACTCTTGCACCTATCAGAGTCTTTTCAAATCCGTACCAGATTCCGGCAGCCATACTCAGCCCAACAGCAACCATAAACAGACGGTAGGCTGGAAAGCTCCGAAATCCCAGATCGACCTGACCACGAAGGCTGTCAGGTACTTTGATGGGGACAGGGTCAGGACCGAAAACGTAAGTAAAGCTCGCCGATGCCATAAATACCAGACCGATACACATTAGCACCTGATCAAGCTCCCCGGCCTTGTACAGCGGCGCATAAAGAAAGCGTTCAAAAGGAAGACTGACGACAGCCACACCCGCAGCAGCGATGAGCAGAGCAGGAATAAACGGAACCCCGGCAACTGACATCAGGCTGGTAACAAAATACCCGCCAGCCATCGCAAATACGCCATGGGCAAGATTTACAAAACCCATAAGCCCCATCGTGACCGACAAACCGACGGAGATGATGAACAAAATCATCGCGTAGGCCAGACCATCAAATATGATGCTGATAATGATGTTGCTAAGCTGACTCACGTAGGCACCAGCAAATCGGAACTATGTCAGAAATGACTGCGACCGGATGTCGCCAGCGTACCTACACTTGCTGGAACAATCCGATGACCCCGCCGAGCCTCTCACCCGACGGGGATCGAAATCAGTTACTGGCGCACTTGCCCAGCTGATTCGCCTTGCAGGGATCTTTCACCTGAGAGATAGAACTCAGCACTTTGATCTCCAGTCGGCCACCGGACTTCACTACCTCATGAACATGTTGATCCTGAATAATATCGCGAGTTTCCGGATCAATCATGATGGGTCCACGTGGGCTGTCGAACTTCCAACCTTTGAGAATATCCATGGTTGCATCAGCTGAAATGTTCCCGTCCAGTTCACGGATAACCTGCACGATTGCTGCCATACCGTCGTAACCGGCCACACCCATGAAATCGGGCGTAGTATCAGCACCATAGGCCGCCTTCCAGGCCGCAACAAAGACTTGGTTTTCTGGCGTTTCATAATCGGCTGAATAGTGGTGCACCGTCACCATACCCACAGCTGAGTCACCCATTCCCTGGAGTTTTGTATCTTGGGTGATATCGCCAGGACCGATCAGTCGTATACCTGCACCTGCCATGCCCAGATCAGAAAACGTCTTGACTACGGCACTGGCGTGATTACCCGCCGGGACAAAAACATAAAAACAATCAGGTTTGGCATCTTTAACACGCTGGAAAAACGGTGTGAAGTCTGGGACCTCTTGCGGTCCGCCCATGGGGATGGCATCTACGACTTTACCGCCCGCACCTTCAAAACCGAACTTAAAAGCAGCAACGCTGTCTTTGCCTGGTGGGTAGTCGGTATAGCCACTCGCGGCACTAGCACAGTTCAGAGTGTTTTTGGCATATTCGCCCATCGGCACACCGGCCTGCCACATAGTGAATGAAACCCGCACAATGTAGGGAGACAGACTAGGGATCCATGCGGTACCTGCATTCATAATCACCATCGGCACTTTACCCTGCGTCACTAACGGGGCACTGGCCATGGCATTGGGTGAGAATACAAACCCCGTCAGCAGGTCCACCTTTTCGCGCGTGATCAACTCCTGTACTGCGGTCTTCGCGATATCGCCACCGGGCCGTTTGGAGTCCCGCTTAATTAGTTCGATCTGGTGGCCACCCAACTGGTCACCATGCAAACTCAAATACAGACTCATGCCCCGGTCGATCTGCTGTCCAAATTGGGCAGCCCCACCGGTATAGGGCAATACGACTCCAACCCGAACGTTCTTTGCTTCAGCAACTGCTGACACTGCAACGACTGCCGCCGCAACGATAACCAGTAATTCCTTTTTGTATTTCATGTGCATTCCTCCTTTTTTAGTTCGGAAAGTTGCTCTATCTGGCCTCAACTCGATATTGCCTCAAGAATCCCAAAAGAACTTGGTGAATACTAAACCATAGCCACCTACCCTGTAAAAAGCCAGATCGGTGATCGAGTCCACACCGATATCGCTCTTGCATCGCAAACAGGAACCTAGGTGATTATGATGTTGGAAGATAGAGTCCTACCGGAGCGCGCAATGCAGCACTGTTGCTCAGTCCGGACTGATCGTTTAATTCGGCGCTGGTCCACTCATCTGAAGAGCCGGGCTGACCCCCTCGCATAACCAAAAATTGACCATAGCCTATTCAGGCTTGTAGGCCGTGGCTTTAATTTCGATCACCAGATGTGGATGGGGCAACTGATGGACTGCCACGGTGGTACGGGCAGGCCGACTCTCACTGAAGTACTCCGCGTACACTTCATTGTAGCCTCCAAAATCATTCATATTGACCAGAAAAGTCGTCACATCCACGATATCGGACAATGTGCAATCCATGCTTTTAAGAATATCCTCTATATTGTCAATGACTGCTCGAGTCTGCATCTGAATATCCAGCCGAGTGGTACCCTGGTCGTCTACCTGCGCACCGGCGATAGAATTGTCTGTTCGCCGCGCACTGATGCCCGATACGAACAAATAATCCCCGGCTCGACGAATATGGGGGTATGTGCCGCGAGGTGTCGCTTTTTCACGCAGTGTTTTTGAAGACATGCTGTGTTCTCATTGAATAAGACCGGCCCATAGTCTACCGGTCAGCATTACCCAACAGAACCGCGATCTGGACCGCATCGGGTATCAACCGGTTACGTGGTGTTGGCGTTTAGAGTCCTATAAAGTATAAATGGGCCACACAGCCTGTAACTCATTGCCGCGCTGCCCCAAAAACCGCATACCCACTGCCCTGGAGAACACCATGACTGGTTCTGACCCCTATTCGAAAATCTATGAAGACCTCATTGGCTTTGTGCCACCCAAGATTCAGCATCGCATCCGCTTGGGGCTCGAAACTGACCCAGAGCTACTGGAAGTAGTCGAAAATGTTCGCGAAAAAGCAATGTATCCGGATTGTTTTGATGTCAAAACAGCTCAGATGATTTTGTTTGCGGTGTTAATCTCGCATGTGTCACCGGCATCGGAATTTCACGCCAGAGGGGCTGTGCGCGCTGGCGCTACTAAAGAGGAACTCCATGCCGTTGCAGGACTTGCTTTCCTGTTTCGAGGGCTACCGGCATTTAATCTAGCTGCTGAAGTGATCAACAAGATCTTCGACGAATAGAGCCCTATAACAGATGCCACTAGAATTCCTGGTGGAAACACCCCGGGCGGTTTGCTCGGCAATTCACGGATAACTCACATGTCGATTCTGAATCAGAACCCGCTGCCTTTCTTTATCAATGGGCAATATGTGTCTCCAACTGGGCGCCAAACCTTCGAAAACATTAACCCGGTAAACGGAACACTGAACTTCGACGTGCTCGAGGGTAACGCTGACGACGTTGATCACGCAGTAAACTCAGCGCGGTCTGCGCTTGCCGGCCCTTGGGCTGACATCGATGTTGATAAACGTGCTCGCCTACTCCACAAGGTTGCCGACTTGATCGACAGCCGTCGTGATGAATTTCTCGCTGCCGAAATTTCAGACACCGGCAAACCGGTACAACTGGCCGGACATATCGACATTCCACGCGGAGCAGCTAATTTCCGAGTATTTGCCGATATCATCAAAAACCAGTCTGACGAGACGTTCCGTATGTCGACGCCCGATGGGGGTGAAGCCATCAATCTCACCGTGCGCAAGCCTAAAGGCGTTATTGCCGTTATCTGTCCCTGGAACTTGCCGCTTCTGTTGATGACCTGGAAAGTCGCGCCTGCACTCGCCTGCGGCAACACCGTGGTAGTGAAACCCTCTGAAGAAACCCCCGCAACAGCTACTTTGCTAGGCGAGATTATGAATGAGGCCGGAATCCCACCGGGGGTCTACAACGTCGTTCATGGTTTCGGGCCCAACTCGACGGGTGAGCACTTGGCTCGCCACCCTGATGTTGATGCGGTGACTTTCACTGGCGAGACCAGCTCTGGCGCCGCAATAATGAAGTCTGTGGCAGACGGTATCAAGGACGTATCTTTTGAACTGGGTGGCAAAAATCCCGGCGTGATATTTGCTGATGCCGATTTTGAACAGGCCGTAGAGGGAACGAGTCGCTCTATATTTTCAAACTGTGGTCAGGTTTGCCTAAGCACTGAACGGATCTACGTTGAGCGCCCTATCTTCGATCGTTTCACTGAAGCGTTGGCAGAACGTGCATCCAGTCTCGTCCGCGGTGACCCCTTTGCTGAAAAAACGTCAATGGGCCCATTAATCAGCAGCGTCCACCGCGACAAAGTTCTTAGCTACTACCGCCACGCGACAGAACTCGGCGCCAATGTGATCGTGGGTGGGGGCGCTCCCGAAATGCCAGCACCGTGGCAACACGGCTACTGGATAGAACCCACTCTATGGACCGGACTGGACGAAACCAGCCAGATTGTCAAAGAGGAGATCTTCGGGCCGTGCTGTCACGTAAGACCATTTGACGACATTGATGAAGTAGTCAGCCTCGCCAACGATACAGAATACGGCCTTGCTGCCACGCTGTGGACTCAGGACGTCAAGAAAGCAAACCAGGTTGCGACAAGGATCGACTGTGGAATTACCTGGGTGAACTGTTGGTTTTTGCGCGACCTCAGGACCCCGTTTGGTGGCGCCAAAAAATCGGGTATCGGCCGTGAAGGTGGAGAGTACTCTCTGGAGTTCTACACTGAACTGCAGAATATCTGCCTTAAAGTTTAGTTCGGGATGTCCAACAATCATGAGCAATACCCCAAAAGGGCGTGCACCTTGGTACAGAACACCTGTAGATCACACAACGTTGAAGCGCCTGGTGCAGACCAATGATCGGATCGGACTTGTTTACCTCGGTGGGTTTGTCGTAGCGCTTGGCTTTTCCGGCTATCTCGCTTTCCTGAGCATCGATACTCTGTGGTCCATCCCAGCGTTTCTTACCTACGGCGGAGTCTGGGTTTTCGCGACCTCAATTGTGCATGAAACCTGTCATGGTACCGCCTTTCGCAGTCACTGGCTGAATGAGACTGTACTGTTCCTCTCCGGAACATTAGTACAACAAACTCCAACCGGCCTGCGCTGGACCCACGCCAGGCATCACAATCACACGGGCATGGCGGATAAAGATGTAGAACTGGTACTGACCAATCCATTGTCATGGCGTGGTTTCCTTTGGGGTCAGTTATGTGATGTGAACAGTATCTTCTATTACGCTAAATTGGTTGTATTGCTTTCTATTGGGCAACCTGATCAAGAACACCGAGATTGCCTCAGTAAAATCGCGCTCAGACGAACTTGCTGGGAGGCACGGACATTTTTGCTGGTATATACCCTGGTTATTCTCTGGTCGATTCTGCTACACACTTGGTGGCCCGTCCTGATCTTTCTTTTTCCCCGGATCACCGGTGCGCCAGTACACGGCGTAATCCTTGCCACTCAGCATATCGGACTGGCGCAGAATGCACGCGACTATCGGATGACTACCCGTACGATGTTGGTAAACCCGCTACTGCGCTTTGTTTACTGGAACATGAACTATCACATCGAACATCATATGTACCGGATGGTGCCATTTCATGCGCTACCGGCCCTGCACAACGAGATTAAACATGATTGCCCGCCACCAACGCGAGGAGTGCATGCCGCCTTAAAAGAAATGTTTGATACGGTTGCCCGGCAGCAATTTGCTCCGGATTATTCGTTACCGAGAGTCATAAATTCGCCCTAACCAATCAAACCCACGCCGAAGACGATCTAAAAGAGCGACTACTCAGTCGATTCCATCAATAAAATGCTGGCGTTACCGCTACCGGATGATTGGCCATAACTACCGTACTGACGACCGTGATACTGCGTATCATTATCAAATGTTCCCAGGAAGGTCGCCAGATTGCGCCCTCCCATCTCAGCCGTAACAGCCCGGGCATAATCCGAAAACTGCCGCTGAGCCTGTTGGACATGACCGGAACACAATAGATTAATGAATGCATGGTCCTGCTTTTGTTCGTCGTCCGACGGCCAGTGGTCTGGTCCACGTACAAGTCGGTGTGACAACGCCGTGCTCGCCAGAAATGCAATTCGCCGGCCACTTTCCTTCGCCGCTTGTGCAACAGCAGCGCCCACAGCCATACACTCCCCGATATCTGCCATCACACAGCATCCCAGTAGTACAACCGGAAGACTGAACTCCGGATCGAGGTAGACCAGTGGTACGTAGGAACCGTAGTCAAATCGGTGATTTGATGTTCGGCTTTGCCCACCAGGGAATCCAGCCGCCTCGATTGCTGTAGACAGCGCCGCAGAAAATTCTGGGTGACCCTGAATAGAATAATCGATGCCCGGTATGAGGTCAGGACACTCCTCTCCGACACACATCCCGTCATGCCGAGCTTGATGGGTGACGTACCAATTAAAGGTAGTGACCCAGTGTGTCGAGTGAACAACCCAAAGATCGGGTTCGAGTGAACGGATGACCTCACCCATCTCTCTCGCACCGTCCATTACCCCAGCGAGGAAATCTGGCGCGCCGTCGGGGTTGGCCATACGCGGAGTATGGGGACTCACTGCATGTGCCACGATTCGTCCTTGATTCATCGTCACTTGCCTATCGATCAAGCCAAAGGAGGCAGATTAACCGGACCTGCCGCATTGCGAAAGGCCCACGGGATGGTGATAAGAACAATCCTACTCGTTGGCAGTCTTTTCTGCCAATAGGCACGCAATAAATGCGCTGATTTTCTCTTCGGTCTGTGCATCGACATCACATTTTAATTGTTCCAAATATTGAACCAAGCCACTTTCGATTAGCTGCTTCTGATCTGAAACTGGAACTACCGAAGCAGTTTCATCATAACTCAAAGTTGCCAGAGCATTCAGTTCCAGATGTTCGGCCTCCAACTCCAGTGCTTTAAGTTTCTCACGAAACGCAAAAACCGTTTCTTGTACGATACCTTTTGAGTCTCTTTTTAGATCTCGCCGCAGGCCACGCAAGGGAGCCACGACATCCCGGTGCCAGACACTGACCATTTGTTCAATCTGTGCCAGCAGTTGATGATCTACAGGTACGCCCCGAATCGAACACCAACTGATAAACAGGATAATAGGAACATCACCGCGGCAGTGATCCTGAAACCAAAGGCACGACTCAGGTATGCCTGGTCGATTGTAAACCGCGGTTGCGTAATCCCAGAGAGAGCGAGCCGCCTCCGACGATGGTTCTGACACAGAGGAATTCTCGACCTTGGTCTAAATCAGCACAAAATGTTGGATATTGAAACCGATGGGCCACAAAACAGACGAGGGTCACCCAATCTAGCTGTCCCGGAGGTGCTCGACGACCCAGCCATCTTCATCATAATCACTTAGACAAGCATCCACCATCTGGCGGTAGCGTTCACTGTCTCCGCGCCCGTCAGACCAACTCAGCGCATCTAGTCTTTGCTGTTCATGATTTCCCGCATAATTCCGTTCATAGAGCGCATGCCGGCCCGCGAATTCCGAGTAGAGCGCATCCCAGATCAGCTTGAACAGCTTGATTCTGTCCACCGCTGCCATTCCTGTTCCTCGGAAGTAACGTTCGATGATCGGATCCAGTTCAGGTTGCCTGAGATCCTGGACCGAAGACACCGTCACAATGGGAGCCCCAGCAAGCACTTTCTCAAAAATCTCCCGTACGCGCTGCCAGGCGGAAGTCATATAAACCCGCGCAGCCGCTGCGGTCTGAAGTTTGGGCACAACTGATTCACCGACGCCCGGCTCGGGGTCCATCGCCATTGCCGTGGTCAATGCCCATACAAGATTAGCCATTGAAATCAACTCACCGACCTCTGTCTGCACGCCGCGGAAGGTATTGGTCCCAGTAGCCTCTGTGCCTTTCATCAGCAAACCGCAAGCAAATTCCAGCTTGACCGCCAACCGGGTCGCGGATTGCAGGTTGAAGCGATTGAAAAATCCAGACGAAGCGTAAAACCCCTTGGCCTTTTCAACGTCCCGATAGACCAGCACATTTTCCCAAGGAATAAAGGCTTCATGAAACACCAGTACAGAATCGTTTTCATCAAAGCGGCTCGCAAGAGGTGCTTCGAAGGGACAATCTGCTTTTAGCTCGTACGATGGCCGAGCGACAAGCTTAAGACCCGGGGTGTCCATGTCGACGATAAAGACCAGCGCAAAAGCCTCATCTTTGCCGGCTTGCATTCGCGCCGCGGTACCACTGTTCGGTGCCACAAAAGTTGCATGGGTCAACACCGACCCTGTCGCGACCATCTTAGCGCCGCTGACATAAATTCCCCGATCATCATCTCGGGTGACATTCACGAACACGTCGGTGGCTTCATGGTGAGGCCGGTTTCGATCTACCGGCGGGTCGACCAGCACATGGTTCAGAAACAGACCTTGCGCGGCATACTTTCGATACCAGTTCAAGGCATTTTCACCAAAGGGGTCATAGAAATTAAACCCCTCTGCCAGTTGGGCCATAAATGCAGCCTTATAGTCTGGTGTACGCCCCATCCAGCCATAAGTCATACGCTGCCACAGCGCAATGGCATCCCGTGCTTCCAGAAGTTCTTCCGCGGTGTAACTGGGCGCAAAAAACTTATGAGTCAAAATACCGTATTTATCCGTTCTCGTCAGTTGTTCGCGATATGCAGGGTCGTGGAGTGAATCGTAAAGACGCGCGATATTTCGGGCACTGGTTTTGAAAGCCGGATGAGTCGTGACATCTTTGACTCTTTCACCATCGTACCAGACCTCACGCCCGTCACGAATACTGTCAAGAAAGGCTTGCCCTGTTAAGAGATTATTCTTGATTTTAGCCACTTGACTTGATGATTCTTTAGTAGTCATAACTCGTTTCAAAAACTAGGTCGAATCCTGGCAGCAAAATAATTAAGTCTAACCAACTCGACGACGCGATGTCATTCGCACCGGATATACC
>Ga0114993_10005782_pt1 | contig 11816 bp, 15 predicted proteins | sample ArcticOcean_MG_C_FD_87042 | JGI IMG/M metagenome (GOLD analysis project Ga0114993, IMG submission 87042) | Marine microbial communities from western Arctic Ocean - ArcticOcean_MG_CB2_150 | ecosystem: Environmental > Aquatic > Marine > Oceanic | place: Arctic Ocean: Canada Basin | collected...
AAGGTAGGTATTCTTGATAAACAGTTTTACGTTCTGTTTTTTCGTTCCTTTAGTTCTGTCTAAAAATTCATTACGTTTTTTTCTATTTTTTAAAAGATAAAAACAAACTGTATCTTTAGAGTGATAAATTGCTTTTAATTTATCATCAACATCACTTAACTCTTTGTGAATCTCTGCTTTAATACAAATCATTAAAAATAATTTTTAAGAATTTCTGAATATATTTTTGTCAATTTTTTTAAATCCGAAATAGATACTGCTTCATCCACTTTATGCATAGTTTTACCAACCAACCCAAACTCTAAGCAGGGAGCGATTTTTCTAATAAATCTAGCATCTGATGTTCCACCTGTTGTAGATAGTTGAGGTTTAATTTTGGTAATTTTTTTAATAATATTTTGAATCATATAAGTTGTTTTATTAGGTTTAGTTAAAAAAGCTTCACCAGACACACGATATTCGATTTTAAAATTAGATTTACTTCTTTTAGTAATTTTCTTAAAAATTTTATTTAATTTAATTTTTAAGCTAGAAGACGAATGCTTATTATTAAACCTGATATTAAAGGTAGCATTTGCAATTCCCGGAATAACATTGTCAGCAGTATTATCTATACTGATTTTAGTAATCTCTAAATTGGTTGGTTGAAAATCTTTTGTCCCTTTATCAAATTTAATTTCTTTTAATTCTTTCAAAATTTTTATAATTATATTTGATGGATTATTTGCACGATGTGGGTAGGCAACATGCCCCTGAGTTCCAATAACTGTTAATTCTCCAGTTATACTACCCCTTCTACCAATTTTAATCATTTCACCTAGTTTATTAGGATTTGTTGGTTCTCCAACTAAACAAAAATCTATTTTTTCTTTTTTCTTTTTTAGATAATCAACTACTTTTTTAGTACCATTTATTGCAACACCTTCTTCATCACCCGTAATTAGTAAACTAATTGAGCCATTAATTTTTTTATAAATTGATAGATATTTGCTTACTGCCACCACCCAACTTGCAATAGCGCTTTTCATATCATTAGCACCTCTTCCAATTAGATGATTTTTTTTAATAGAAGGACTGAAAGGTTTAATTGTCCAATCTTTTAAATTTCCAGGAGGTACCACATCCAAATGTCCAGCAAACATAAAATTTGGTTGAGAATTTCCTAATCTTGCATATAAGTTTTTAACAGGCTTAGAATTTTTATCTTTAAATTCTAAAATTTTACATTTGAAACCAAGGGAATTTAATTTTTTTGCTAAAAACTTCATCACACCAGCATCAACAGGGGTAATACTAGGAAATCTAATTAGCTCTTTTGCTAATGTAATTTCATTATAAATTGGCATTTTAGTCTCTTAATAGATCGTTAAGTGAAGTTTTAGATCTAGTTTTTTCATCAACCTTTTTGATTATGACAGCACAATATAAAGCAGGTCCTTTACCATCTTTGCTTGGTAGGCTACCTGGCACTATTACAGAGTAAGGTGGAATTTTACCAAAAATAACTTCTCCGGTTTCTCTATCTACAATTTTAGTTGATTGACCAATAAAAACACCCATTGACAAAACAGAACCTTCTCCAACGATAACTCCTTCAACTATTTCTGAACGCGCACCAATAAAACAATTATCTTCAATAATTGTAGGGTTTGCTTGCATTGGTTCTAGTACCCCACCAATACCAGCACCTCCTGAGATATGACAATTCTTTCCTATTTGTGCACAAGAACCAACTGATGCCCAAGTATCCACCATAGTTCCTTCATCTACATAAGCTCCAATATTTACAAATGATGGCATTAGAACAACATTTTTAGCAATAAAAGATCCGTGTCTAACAACTCCATTTGGAACCATTCTGAAACCTGCTTTTTTATGTTCTTCTCTTCCCCAGCCAGATGTTTTTCCTTTGACTTTATCCCACCAGGTAGCATAAGGCCCCACGAGCGCTTGCATCTCGTTAGTTTTAAAACTTAAAAGAATTGCTTTTTTAATCCATTGATAAACAATCCATTCATTATCTTTTTTTTCAGCTACTCTTAATTTTCCTTTATCAACAAGTTCAATTGTTTCTTTAATTGCATTTAATATCGATTGATTAGATTGACCATTAATCGAATCTTTATTATCCCAAGCTGTATTAATAATATTTTCAAATTCTTTCATAGTTCTTAACTTATTATTTCGAGGTTAGTTTTATTGTGCTTTTAATATATTAATTTTTTGAAGAAAAGAAGGCAAGCTCTTAATCTTGTAATCAATGTAGGGTTTATCAGCATCTTTTTTCGCAAAACTTTCATCATTTTCAAGCCAACATGTTTTCATTCCTAAATTTTTAGCTTGTTCTAAATTATGTGCAATATCTTCAATTAATATTGATTTTGTTGGATCTAAATCAAATTTTTCTACTATTCTTTTATAAGGCTTAAGATGTGGTTTTGGGACAAAGTTAGCATCAACAATATCAAATACTCCATCAAATAAACCATCTATACCTAATTGTTTGGTTACATTTTCTACATGAGCATGAGAACCATTTGTAAAAATATATTTTTTTTCATTAATTTTAATTAGCTCTTCTTTCAATATTTTATCTTTTGGTAACCAGCTAATATCTATATCGTGAACAAATTCAAGAAACTCATGTGGGTCAATTTTATCGTGATTCATTAACCCAGACAATGTCGTGCCACATTCATAGAAATATTTTTTTTGAATTTTTTTTGCCTCAATTAAATCAACATCAAATTTTTTTGATATAAAAGATGACATTTTTTTATCTACTTCCGAGAAAACTTTGGTTTGACCACTGTAAAGAGTATTATCTAGATCGAATACCCAATATTTTATATTGACTAAGTTTTTCATTCTCTAATTAAGGTTCCAGATCCTTTATCAGACAATAGTTCAAAAAGAATCGAATGATTTTTTCTTCCATCAATTATTACCACTCCTTTAACCCCGTTACTTGCAACATCTAAGCAGTTGTTAATTTTTGGTATCATTCCACCAGAGACCACTTCTTGATCAATTAAATCCTTAGCTCTGCTAGAGTTAATTTCCGGTATTAGTTTTTTTTTGCTATCTAAAACACCCTCTACATCGCTAATAATCATTAATCTTCTAGCCTTAAGTTCTTTAGCTATGGAGCTAGCAGCGGTATCAGCATTGATATTAAAAGTTTGATTATTTTTATCCAATCCTAGTGGAGCAATAACTGGTACTTCATTAGCATTAACAATTTCTTTTAATAGATTAGTGTCAATGTGAGTAGGAGTCCCTACAAAACCCAATTCTTTACTCTCAGGCTTTACAGTTATAATATTATATTCTTTAGAAGTAATTCTTCTTGCACGACAAGACTGATTTTTTAAAGCGTTAACAATTTCTTTATTAAAATTAATTAAAATATCTTCAACTATATTGATTGTATTCTTGTCAGTAACTCTTAATCCTTTAATAAAACTACTCTTAATATTAAGTTCACTCAATTTATTATTAATTCTTTTTCCACCACCATGAACAATCACAGGATTAAGCCCAAGTTTATTTAAAAAAGTGATATTTTGAATAAAGATATTGAATAAATTTGGATCAATTAATATGCTGCCACCACATTTTATAACAATAAATTCATCATTATATTTATCCAAATATTTTTTAACTTCTTCAATTGATGGGCCATCCTTAGGAAGAATTCTTAATAAATCTTCTTCTTTTAAAGGAAGCATTTTAGGTCGTTTTAACAGTAGTTCTTTTCATTATAAAAATTTGTTGAGCCATTGTTAAAATATTATTAACCGTCCAGTAAATAACAAGTCCAGCAGGAAAAGGTGCAAGGATAACTGTTAAGAAAATTGGAAAGAACATGAAAATCTTAGCTTGTATTGGATCGGGTGGTGTAGGGTTAAGTTTTTGTTGAACAAACATACTTATTCCCATCAATATAGGCCAAACACCAATCATTAAAAATGAAGGTGGGTCCCATGGTATTAAGCCAAAAAGATTAAATAATGAAGTTGGATCTCTTTCAGATAAATCATGGATCCATCCATAAAAAGGCATTTGTCTCATCTCGATTGTTACAAATAAAACTTTATATAAGGCAAAGAATACTGGGATCTGCACAAGTATCGGTAAGCACCCACTCATAGGATTAACTTTTTCTTTTTTATAAAGAGCCATCATCGCTTGTTGAAGTTTCATCTTATCATCTTTATGAAGCTCTTTTAGTCTTGCCATTTCTGGTTGAAGAATTTTCATCTTTGCCATTGATCTAAACGAAAAGTTTGCTAACGGAAAGAAAGCCAATCTAATACACATTGTAATTGCTATTATGGCTAAACCGTAATTACCAAATAATCTAAAGAAGTAATCTATTCCAAAAAATAAAGGCTTAGTAATAAAGTACATAAAACCCCAATCAATAGCTAAATCAAATTTATCAATCTTTAAATTTTTAGCATAACCATCAATTATATTAACTCTTTTAGCAGCAATTATTACTTGAATTTCTTCCTCTACAAATCCCTTGGCATTTATTTCTATTGCTTGTGTTGAAATAAAGTTAGCCCTAAATTTATTTTTATAGTCAAAAGTTGTTTTAAATTCTTTGCCTCTTGGAGGAATAATTGAACTAATCCAAAATTTATCTCCTATACCAAACCAACCTTTCTGAGCTGTTTTAGAGAATTTATTTTCCTGGATATCATCATAATCTTCTTCGATTAATTCATCATCCAGTGTAGCAATTAGACCTTCATGAAGAATATAAAAGTTAGATATTTCTGGAATTTTATTTCTTATAATTTGCCCATATGAATAAAAGTTATAAGTTTTATCTGATGAGTTAATTATTTTTTGTTTAATAGAGAATAAAAAATAATCATCTAAGCTAATATGCTTTTCAAAAGTAATTCCTTGGGCATTACTCCAAGCAAGCCTAATAGGATTATTAGGAGTTAATTTATTATTGCCTTTAATTTTCCAAATAGTTGAAGAATCTGGCGTATCAATATTTTTATTGTTAGATACAAATCCACTTTCTATCAAGTAACCATCTGCAACATTTCTAGGATTTAAAAGTGTAATTTTTTTATTACTATTCAGCTCAACATTATATTCTTTAAAAGTAAGATCATCTATCGATGCACCTTTAAGGGAGATAGTTCCAACGACACTATTGTTTTCAAATTTAATTCTTTTATTTTGTGCCAATGCTTCATCCCTAGTTATTTCAGTAATAGGTTCGGCCTGATCTAAAGTGGGAGTATCTGTGGTAGTCTGAATTTTTTCTTTATTTTCTAAATTTTGTTTAACAATTTCAGGATCTGGTTGAAAAAATAGAGAATATAATATTATAACTGCTGCTGATAGTGATATTGCTGCTATTACATTTTTGCTATCCATTTATTTTTTAACCTTTAAATCTTTAATTACTGGGTCAAATCCCTCTCCACCACCTAATACTTTTATAGGGTGACAAGATAAAATTCTTTTTGTACTTTTAGCAATTCCTTTAATTAATCCATATGTTTTCAAGCAATCAATTGCATATTCTGAACAAGTCGGTAGATATCTGCATGATGGATTAAAATAAGGACTAATAATCATTTTATAAATTTTTATTATACCTATCAATATATCAGAAATAATTTTCACTATTTAATCCTTTTAAAATCTTGAAATAAAATATCTTTTATTATCGTATATTCATTGTTTAGCATAGTTATTTTAGCAATCACAAGGTATGAATAATTAAAGTTTATTGATATTTTTTTTACAGCTTCATTTACAATATTTCTCAATCTTCTCTTAATTTTATTTCTCTTAACAGCATTTTTAATTTGTTTTTTTTTGGCAACAAAGCTGATGTTTAATCTTTTATTGTTCTTGTGTTCTAAAGGGCCAAAAAATATGGTTAGGTATTTATTGGAAATTTTTTTTTTATTAAGTAAATTTTTAAAATCTTCGTTTTTAGAAAGAGCAATAATTTTGCTTTTCATGAAATTAAACAGAGACTGTTAAAGACTTTCTTCCTTTTGCTCTTCTTCTTGCTAAAAGTTTAATGCCACCTTTAGTTTTCATCTTTGATCTAAAGCCATGTTTTCTTGCTCTTTTAATATTTGATGGTTGGTAGGTTCTTTTCATAAATTAGGTTAAACTTTATTAAATTTCGCCCTTTATAGTAATTATATATATAAATAGCAAATAGAAGATTTTATAATATTCACAATAATTTATGGAAAAATTAAAAAAAGTTAAAATAATCATAGGTTTACTTTATCTAATTGTTGTTTCTTCACTTTTGTATTTTTTTTTATCAAAATTTACACTTGAGGAACTAACTAGCTATGAATTTATCAAAAATAATAGAGACTTTTTTTTTAACTTAAAAGAAGCCAATTTAATTTTACTACTAGTAGTATTCTTATTCTCAACAATTTTTTGGATATTAATGGCAGGCTTTGGGTCTCCAGTTGCTTTGTTAGGGGGATTTATTTTTGGAAAATGGTTAGGAGTTATAATTGTAGTTTTTGGTATGAGTTTTGGTGCAACACTTCTATATATTCTTGGAAACTACTTTCTTAAAGATTTTATAAAAGATAAATTTTTAATTAGGTTTAAAGTATTAGAAGTAAAATTTAAAAAATCTGAATTTCTTTATCTTTTGGGATACCGTTTTATTGGTGGAATTCCTTTTGCTTTATCCAATGTGTTGCCCTGCATCTTTAATGTAAAAGTAAATAATTTTTTTTGGGCAACTTTATTAGGAATTATACCTCAGAGTTTTTTGATTGTATCGATTGGGAGTGGTTTGGAAAAAATTATTAAACAAAATCTTGAAGCACCAAAAATTATTGATTTGATATATTCACCCAACATATATATTCCAATACTAGCTTTTGTAGGATTGATCATATTAACATTTGTTGCTAAAAAAATATTTTACAAAAATTAGTTTGGTGCCCCCACCAAGAATCAAACTTGAAATTTATCCTTACCATGGACATGTTATATCATTTAACTATAGGGGCATATTTGTCAATTTCTTAATATATTTATATAATAAATCAATTTTTTCAAAATATTGCCTTAATTTTTTTCATATAATGATTTATATCTACACTAGGAAAATTTATGGGAATTCATTACGATTATAAATCTACAAAAGGTAACAAGCTTATGGAGAAGCAAGCTAAGAGAGAGAAAAAACTTGCTGAAAAAAAAGCAAAGCGTGAAGCTAAAGAAGGACCAAAAAAAGAACCTGAGCTAGAAAAAGTTTTAGATGCTACAAAACCTATTACTTTAGATTTTATAACTAATCCAGACAAGGAATGAACAATAAAGAAAAAAATGACAAACTGAGTTTAGCACTTAAGAGGAATCTTAAAAAAAGAAAAATTTTCCAAAAAAAATCTAAAAAGAAAAGTAAATAATGTCAGTACTTTCTGATAGAACTATAAAAAAACTTGCACTTGAAGAAGATATGATTTCTCCATTTGAAGATAAACAAGTAAGAGATGGTAAAATTTCTTATGGTCTTAGTTCATTTGGTTATGATGCAAGAGTTTCAGAAGAATTTAAAATTTTTACCAATGTAAACTCTGAAATAGTTGATCCTAAAGATTTTAAATCAACAAATTTTGTAACTAAAAATGTTCCAGTATGTATTATTCCACCTAACTCTTTTGCGCTGGCAAGAACAATTGAACGATTTAAAATTCCGAAAGATATAATGGTAATTTGTTTAGGTAAGTCAACGTACGCAAGATGTGGAATTATTGTTAATGTAACCCCACTAGAACCAGGCTGGGAAGGCCATGTAACACTTGAGTTTTCTAATACAACACCATTACCAGCTAAAATTTATGCAAATGAAGGCGCTGCTCAGTTTATATTTTTAAAAGGTAATGAAACACCCGAAGTTACTTATGCAGACCGAAATGGAAAATATATGGGTCAAACAGGAGTAACTTTACCTAAAGTATAATCATGAAAAAATTGGAAGTCTTTGGAGCGACTAAGCTCAAAGGACAAATTATAATATCAGGTTCTAAGAATGCATCCTTACCTATTTTAGCTGCAACTCTATTATCAAATAAAAAAATATCCCTGACCAATTTACCAAGAGTAAAAGATATTGAAACCATGTTATTATTATTAAAATCTCTTGGTTCAATTATTGAAGATAATAAAAAAGTAATTATTATTAAAAACAACAAACAAAAAAATTTTTTTGCATCATATAGTTTGGTTAAGACTATGAGAGCTGGAATATTAGTTTTAGGACCATTGCTCGCAAGATTTGGTAAAGCAAAAGTATCTTTACCTGGTGGCTGTGCAATAGGCACCAGACCAGTTGATATTCATTTAAAAGCATTATCTAAACTTGGTGTAAAATATAAGATTTTTCAAGGATATGTTTATGCAAGTGCTCCTAGAGGATTAATAGGAACACATATTAGGTTTCCAAAAATTTCTGTTGGTGCAACAGAAAATTTAATCATTGCCGCATGCTTAGCTAAAGGAAAAACTATTTTATCAAATTGTGCAATAGAACCAGAAATTAAAGATCTAGTTATTTTTTTAAATAAAATGGGGTGTAATGTTAAGTGGATTACAAAAAGAACAGTTAAAATTGAAGGTGTGACTAAAATAAATGAATTAAATTATAAAGTGATGCCTGATCGAATAGAAGCAGGAACTTATTTAATTGCAGCAGCTCTTACAGAGGGAAATTTAAAAATTAAAGGAGTTGATCCAAAAATTATTAAAACTGAAATTAATGTTTTAAAAAAAATTGGTGCCAAAATAATCCAAAGAAAAAATGAAATTATTATTCAAGGAAGTAAAAAAATTAAAAACATAAACATTAAAACCTCACCATATCCAGGTTTTCCAACTGATTTGCAGGCGCAGATGATGGTACTATTATGTAAAGCTAGTAAAAAATCTTATATTAGAGAGGAGATATTTGAAAATAGATTTATGCACGTTGCAGAATTAAATCGCATGGGAGCTAAAATTTCTATTACAGGTAATAAAGCAACAATAGAAGGAAACATTAAATTTGAAGCAGCAGAATTAATGGCAACTGATTTAAGAGCCTCTGTTTCCTTAATCCTTGCAGCCCTGGTCGCTAAAGGTAGGTCTGTAATTAATAGAATATATCACCTAGATAGAGGTTACGAAGATATAGAGAAAAAAATGAAAAAAATTGGTGCCAAAATAAAAAGAATTAATTAATGGATAAAAAATATTTAGCAAAGGTTATAGCAATAGACAACGAAGGCCTGCAAATGATCTCAGCATGTTGTGCAGGAGCAGAAGTGAAAATAGCAGGAATTAAATATCTTCAAAAAAATAAGGTTTTTTTATTATCTTTAAAGCGATCAAAGATTGAAACAAAAAATGAAGATAAGAAAGTTGATAGTATTTGTAAATTTGAATTTGTAGATAGTGTTAAATCAAAAAGAATTGAACAAGACAATCCAGAAAGAAAACTTGAACTCATAGCCATAGATTATTTAAAAAATAATGATAATTATGAGATAAATTTAATTTTTGCCAATAATGCATATATAACTTTATCAACAGAAATAATTGAAGTAACTCTAGAAGATCAAAACGAAATTATTTAAATGGTAAAAATATTAGACAGTAAATTAAAAAACTTTGATACAATTTTAGATAGACTCTTATCTCAAAGAAGAAGCAAAATTCAACTTAACTCGAATTCAGTTACTAAGATTATTAAAGATGTAAAAAAAAATGGTGATAAAGCAATTTTAAAATATGAAAGGAAATTTAATAAAAACAACATTATTATTCCAAGCTCTAAACAAATCAATAAATCTATCGCTTCACTCGAAAAAAAAGTTAAAAAAGCAATCGATCTTGCCTATACAAGAATCTATAAGTTTCACACACTGCAAAAAGTTAAAAATATTTCTTATACAGATGAGTTAAAAAATAAATTAGCATACAAATATATTCCAATAGAATCGGTCGCAATCTACGTGCCAGGATCTACGGTTTCGTACCCATCAAGTGTTTTGATGAATGCTATTCCAGCACTTATTGCAGGAGTTAAAAGAATAATAATGATTAATCCAGGTCAAAAAGGAAAACAAAATCCAGCTGTATTGTATGCTGCTAAAAAATGTAAGATTAAAGAAATTTATTCAATTGGAGGGCCTTCTGCAATTGCATCTGTTGCTTATGGAACTAAAAAAATAAAAAAAGTTGATAAAATTGTAGGACCTGGAAATTTATATGTGGCTGCAGCTAAAAAAGAAGTTTTTGGTGATGTTGGTATTGAAGGTATGATTGCAGGCCCTTCAGAAGTAACTATCGTATGTGACAAGTTCTCAAATCCAGAATGGGTTGCAAGTGATCTAATTGGTCAAGCGGAACATGATAATCTTGCACAATGTATTTTAATTTCAAAAGATAATAATATTATTAAAAAAGTTAATGGTGAAATTATTGAACAGTTAAAAGAATTACCAAGAGCAAATGTTGCAAGAAAAAGTATTTTAGAGAATGCTATCTTAATTCATATTAAATCAGATCAAAAAATTATTGATGTAGTTAATAAGATTGCACCAGAACATTTAGAATTAAATATTAAAAATTATAAAAAGATAGTTAATAAGATTAAGAATTCAGGGTCAATTTGTTTAGGTAAATATGCCGTAATGGCTATGACAGATTATAATGTTGGATCTAATCACGTATTACCAACCAATTCTTCTGCAAGATATTCAAGCGGGATTAGTGTTAATGAATTTTACAAAAGAATTTCATACATAAACCTATCAAAAAAAGGGATTGAAACCCTTGGTCCATCAGTTATAACACTTGCAAACTATGAAGGTTTAGCTGGACACGCAAAATCTGTAGAAAAAAGAATTAGGAGAAAATAAATTTGTCAAAGCAAGATCTATTGTCATTTAAAGGAAAAGTTTTAGATTTATTACCAAACGCTATGTTTAGAGTACAATTAGAAAATAGTCATATTGTAACTGCACATGCTGCGGGCAAGCTAAGAAAAAACCGTATTCGTGTATTACAAGGTGACAGTGTCACAGTAGAGATGACACCGTATGATCTTACTAAAGGTAGAATTACTTTTAGAGGATAACTAAAAATGGTCCTGTAGCTCAGTTGGTAGAGCATCGGATTGAAAATCCGTGTGTCGGTGGTTCGAGTCCACCCGGGACCACCAAACTTCCACATAAAAACAGCATTTATTTAGTATTGTAAAATATAAAAAAATAAAATATTTTTTTTGTACAAATAATATAGGAACAAAAAAAATGAGCACTCTTAAAGGTACTGTAAAATGGTTTAACGGAAAAAAGGGATTTGGATTCATTGAGAGAGACGACAAAGAGAAAGATGCATTTGTGCATGCATCTGCAGTAAAAGTGGCAGGAATAAGACTTCTAACTGCAGGTGATAAAGTAGAATTTGACCTTGAGGATGGTGCAAAAGGACCATCAGCTGTTAATTTAAAAAAAATAGATTAATATTAATTAATTTTATATTGATGATTTAAGTTAATGTTTAATAATAAAGTTGTGCAAACTTTAAACTTGTAAATAAATAATTAGCAGTTAAAATATCGAAAATGATTAATAAAAATATTATAAACAAAAGTACACAAAGAACTCATTTCCATAGCCATTAGGCTATTTATTTATAATATAATTTTAAATCCACACAAAAATAATATAAACACAAGGAATGCCTGGGTGGTGTAACGGTTAGCACGAAAGTTTGTGGAACTTTAAGTTTGAGTTCGATTC
>Ga0114993_10005786_pt1 | contig 11813 bp, 10 predicted proteins | sample ArcticOcean_MG_C_FD_87042 | JGI IMG/M metagenome (GOLD analysis project Ga0114993, IMG submission 87042) | Marine microbial communities from western Arctic Ocean - ArcticOcean_MG_CB2_150 | ecosystem: Environmental > Aquatic > Marine > Oceanic | place: Arctic Ocean: Canada Basin | collected...
ACCTACTCACCGCGGTCACGGACGCGGTGCACGAGCGTGTGGTTGGGCAGCATGAGGCCGTCGAAGGACTCCTGATTGCGCTTCTAGTGGGGGGGCACGTGCTGTTGGAGGGACTGCCCGGCCTTGCCAAGACGCTCATGGTGAGAACTCTGGCGGAGGCCATTCATACGGACTTTCGCAGGATTCAGTTCACTCCGGACCTGCTGCCAACGGACATTGTCGGCACGCCGGTCTTCGATCAACGGAGCGGTGAGTTCAAGGTCCACAAGGGCCCGATATTTTCGAATATCATCCTCGCCGATGAGATCAACCGCGCGCCGCCGAAGGTTCAAGCCGCGCTTCTCGAGGCGATGGGGGAGCGACAGGTAACGATCGCTGGAGAGACGTATGCCCTCGAGTCCCCGTTCATGGTGCTCGCTACCCAGAACCCGGTCGAACTCCACGGCACATACCCGCTCGCGGAGGCACAGCTCGATCGCTTCGCGATGAAGCTCGACATTGGCCATCCCTCCCGGGACGAGGAAAAGATGATCGTGCGGCGTGTCGCTCGTGCGGATCCTTCCGCGATCGATGCGGTCGCGACGGTCGAGCAGATCTCCGCCGCACGGCAGCAGGTCGCCGCAGTCCATCTCGAAGAGAAGGTTCTCGACTATGTGGTCGAGCTCGGTTTCGCGACACGTGAGCCTGAGGCCTACGGCATGGAAGACCTCGCGGACTTGATCGAGTTCGGCACCTCGCCCCGCGCGACCATCGTTCTCACCCGCACGTCCCGCGCACGGGCGTACGTGCAGGGGAGGGATTTCGTCATGCCCGATGACGTGAAGGCCATGGCCCCATTCGTCCTGAAGCACCGTCTGCGCACGACCTACGAAGCGGACGCACGTGGCATCGACTCCGACGAGATCATGCGGCGCGTGCTGGCGGCGGTTCCGGCCCCCTGAGTGCCGTAAAGCCCGAGCGGGTTTTCTCGAAAGAAATAGCCGCTCAAGTGCGACTCATCGAGCTACGAACACGTGGTCTCGTCGAATCGCTTTTCAGCGGCGAGTACCGGTCAGTCTTCAAGGGCCGAGGTATGGAGTTCTCCGATGTTCGGGAGTATCAGCCCGGCGACGACGTGCGCGCCATCGACTGGAACGTGACCGCTCGCCGTGGCCGACCATTCGTGAAGGAGCACATCGAGGAGCGTGAACTCACCGCGCTGCTCATCGTCGATCTGTCGGCGTCCAAGGACTTCGGGACGGGCGCGAAACGGAATGCGGTCATCGCCTCGGAGGTCGCGGCGATCCTCGCGCTGGCAGCAACAGGTAACAGCGACAGGGTGGGGCTGCTCTTGATCACGGATCGCGTGGAACTCTTCGTCCCGCCAGACAGTGGCCGTCGCCACGCGTTGCGCCTGGTGCTCGAGATCCTCTCCTTCCGACCGTCGGGGCGTGGCACCAAGCTTTCCACGGCGCTGGAGTACGCGGCCAAAGTACTGCGCCAGAGGAGCATCGTCTTCTTGATCAGCGACTTCCTGATGGACGACGATTCCGACCCGATATTCGTACAAGATGCGCGTCGCTTCAGTCGTGAGCATGACTTGGTCCCGATCCGGCTGAGCGACCCGGGCACCGCGACACTTCCCGACGTGGGGCTGCTCGCGCTTGCGGATCCCGAGACAGGTCAGCGCCACGTGGTGAATACGAGTGACGCACATGTGCGGCAGGAGTACGCGGAGCGCCGTGCGGCGAAGCGAGAGGCGTTGCAGGCGCTGTTCCAGCAGCTGCGCCTCGATGCGATCGAGATCAGCTCCGAAAAGGACTACGTGCTGCCCCTCATCGCGTTCTTCCGCCGACGAGAGCGGGTGACTCGGTGAGCAGCCGGATCCGCTTGGGGCGCTGCACGCCGGGGGCGTCCGCATCGATCTTGCTTGGTGTCGCTTCCGGGCTAGTAGCCGGGCTAGTGGCCGCGCCGTTATCCGCGCAGGTAGCGGGCGGAGTGATGACTGAGGCTGTCGCCACACTCTCCAACGACACGATCGGACTGGGTGATACCTTCAAGCTCTCGGTCGCCGTACAAGTCCCAACCGGCAGTACGGTCTACTTCCCAGACTCGGTCGTCACCTCGTTCGCGTTGGAGAGCTTCCGCACTGTCACCTGGAGCGCGGAGTCTGCTGGTGAGGGAGCCCTGCTGACGTTGAGCTATCCGCTCATCGCTTTCAGAACGGGGTTGGCCCCCACTCCCGAGCTCGACGTGTACATCGGCTCCGTGGCGAGCGTCGGTGGGGAGGGACTGCCTGGCGGATCGATGGTCGGTTTGTGGGGCGACATCGAATCCGGCACGGTGGCTGTGGCCTCCCTCACCAGGGCGGTGGTCCCGCCGCTAGAAATCTGGGTGGCTCCGGTGATTGTGGCCGAGGACCTAACGAGTCCGCTCGAGCCGAGGCCACCGGCTGATGTAGTCGGACCTGGGTGGAACCGACTGGCTGTCGCAGCCATCGTGCTGCTCTCGCTGCTCCTGCTTGCGGTTGCACGGTCCGTCGTAGTGAACTTGCGGAGGGATCGGGAGTTGGAGGATTCGCTCGCAGGCACGCCGGTGGCGGACTCCTCGTCAGTACGATGGCAGAAGGCACTCGACGAGTTGGGCCGCATACTCGCGCTTGGGCTGCACACCGAAGGGCGTACTGACGAGTTCTATGAACGCAGCAGCACGGTCGTGCGGGACTTCGTCGAGAGCTTCGACACGGAGTGGCACGCGAGCCTCACGAGCTCGGAACTCATGAGCAGACTCGAGGCCTGGACCAATGGCTCCGCTCCGGAGCTGTACGCTTCGATGCACACGGCTGAGGTCGTGAAGTTCGGGCGCCTGCGCCCTGATGCGGCCACCGCAGAAGGTCACTGGCGGGATCTGAGAAGCTGGGTGCATGCTTCCCGGAGCATAGAGCCATGAGTATCGAGCTCGGGCGACCCGGCTCCTTGGCCTTGTTGGCGCTACTGCCCGTCTGGTGGTTGTGGGTACGACCTGTGGGGCTCGCCGGACTGCTCGTCCCACGCGGACAGGACGCCGCATCGCTCGCTCTTGGGGGCTGGCGAGGCCGCGGTATCGAGCTGCTTCCACATTTGATGCGTGTGACCGCACTCACGTGTCTGGTCCTCGTACTCAGCCAGCCACGAATCATACGAGTCATTGAGGAACCCCTCACCGAAGGCGTAGGTGTCGCCTTCGCGATCGACCTGTCTTCGTCGATGTGGGCGCAGGACATGGCTGAACGGACCACGCGACTGCAGGTGGCGAAGGCGACGGTACGAAGCTTTCTCCAGCAGCGTAGCGACGATGTCGGACTCGTTGCCTTTGCGGGTGAGTCTCTGGTGCGTCTGCCTCTGACTCATGATCCCTATGCAGTCGAGATGGCGGTCGAGGCAATGGAGGTCGGGCTCGCGGTCGACGGTACCGACATCGCCGGGGCGATTGCTGCGGGGGCGGGGCTGCTCAAGGACGCGCCCCACAGTTCGAAGGTGCTCATCCTCGTGACCGACGGCGCGCACAACAAGACTGGAATGCTGCCCTCGCTCGCGGCCCGTGCGGCGGCGGCCTTCGACATCAAGGTCTACCCGATCGCGATCGGTACCGCTGAGGCTCAGGGGGCGGAAGCGGCGGTCATGGAAACGGTGTTGTTGCAGACGGCGCGGATCACTGGCGGACAGTATTTCCGTGCGAGCAATATCGAAGCGCTGGAAGCGATTTACGACGAAATCGATCGATTGGAGACGGTGTCAGAAGTGATGGTCGAGCGAGAGCAGGCGATACCGCTCGGGCTGTGGCTCCTGCTCAGCGGGATCGGTCTCGTGGTTGGTGCGGCTACGGTACGCGGATCGCGATGGGGGCTGGTTCCATGACCTGTGCGCCCACCGAGCTGGTGCTGGTTTCATGACCTTCTCCCGACCCGAGCTGTTGGCTCTCGTCCCGATCGTCGTGCTCCTCCTAGCGCTAGCGGTTTCCGCTCAAGCGCGTCGGCATCGAAGACTGGCAGACGCCTTCGGTGGGGTCGCAGCCGCTCGGCGGCTGACTTCGAGGGACCTGGTCACCTTTCCACGGCGCCGCTTCGCCTGCCTGCTCGCAGCCGGTGCGGCGATGAGTTTGGCAGCCGCTGGGCCGTACCTCGACTTGGGCGCCACGCTCGATCCGACGCAACCCGTGGATCTCGTCATTGCCGTAGACCTTTCATTGTCCATGACGGGGACCGATGTCGGCCCGAGCCGTCTTGAGCGCGCCAAAGCGGTCGTACGTGAGCTCACGGAATCGATGCCGAACGAGCGCCTCGCGCTCACCGTCTTCGCGGACTGGCCGTACTCAGTCCTCCCGATGACCGATGATCCGGCGCTCGTTCGCTTCTTCGCCGCGCCACTGTCGCCGGATCTGCTCGAGGAGCGGGACCAAGGCACCTCATACGCTCTTGCGATTACCCATGCCCACGAGCTGCTCGAGACACGCCGTCGGCCTGAAGCCCAGCAGGTCATTCTGCTCATCACCGACGGCGAGGGTCACGAGAGCGAAGAGGAGATCCTGGATGCGGTTGCTGTCGTGGAGGCTTCCGGTGTCCGTGTCTGGACGGCGGGCGTGGGTACCAGTGGGGGCTCGCAGCTGACGAGTCTCGATTCTGATGCGCTCCCGGTTCTGGGCGATGATGGCAAACCTGTGGTGTCGCGGTTGAACGATGACCTCCTGAGACGGATCGCGTCTGTGGGGGGAGGGGGCTACCGGAACGTCAGCGGGGGGATCGGCCTTCGCTCGTTGCTCGGTGTCTTCCGGCGCGCCAACGCGGAGTCGACGCCCGGAGGCGAGGCTGTCGGGGCAGCGTTGTGGCTCATCTTGCTGGCGTTTCCGTTGCTGTTGCTCGAGGGCAGAATGGACGCTGCCGGTGTTGTGGAGTTGCCCCGCCTCGCGGAGTCAGAAGAGTGAAGCGCGTTGAGATGAACGCCGTGATTGCCCGCTGGGGGCGATATGCCACTGTCACGGCGATCGCGCTCTCGGGCCTGATCTTCGTCATGGCGCTGGAGCGCAGCAGTGTCGAGCGCGGTAATCGCCTGCACCGAAACGGTACGTTGCCCAAGGCTGCTGCGATCTATCGGGGCCGAACGGACGCAGGAGCACCTCAGCCCGATCTGCGGTACAACCTCGGCACCACACTGCTCGAGCTCGGCAGCTCGACGGCCGAGGCGGAACTCGTGATCGGCACCCAAAGCGTGGACGAGCAAGTCCGGGCGTTGGCGCTCTACAACATCGGCGTCTCACGCCTGGTTCGCGCGGTAGCTGCGGAGGGAGGCGACTCGATGAGGGTCCATGCAGTCGTGTCGGTGCAGGCCAACCGCCGCACCCTGCGGATCAACCCCGAGCAGCCTGCGGCCAAGTGGAATCTCGACATGGCGCAAAGGATGCTCGACTCGCTGGATGCGGCCAACCGACGGCAGGGGATGTCGTCGTCGGATGAGGTGGGCCCTTCCGACGATCGATTGCGCGCGGACAACACGATCGAGGTGGAGGAAGAATCCACGAGTATCGGGGCCCCGCCCCTGGACGGTGAAGAGGAGGCACTCGCTCGGTTGCTCGACTCGGGCCCTCTCTCGATGGCGGAAGCGATCGAGATCCTAGGAGCGACCGGGCTCGACGGATCTGTGATTTTGGGGAAGCTGCTCGCGCTCGAGAGTCGCGCTCGGTGGGGGAGACAGCTCGCGAGGGTCGGCCCGAAGCGCTAGGGAGGCAGCCCTACTGCACCCAGCGTACCCTCCAGATGCGGCCCGCCCCGTCATCCGAAACGTACAAGCTCCCGTCAGGCCCGACCTCTACCGCCACAGGTCGACCGCGCACGTTTCCGGACGCCGTGAGCCAGCCGGTCGCGAAGTCCTCGTAGGAGACGGGTTGTCCGTCTTCGACCCGGACCCGCACCACATTGTATCCAGTGGGCTCGGAGCGATCCCATGAACCGTGGAAGGCCATGAAGAGATCGCCGCGGTATTGCTCCGGGAATTGCTCCCCCTCGTAGAAGACCATACCGAGTGGTGCGGAGTGTGCCTGCAACTCGAGCGCCGGAGCAATTGTGCTCGCACATCGCTGGGCGTCGGCGTATTCGGGGTTCGGCACCCTGTCCCCATAGCAGTAGGGCCAACCAAAATGCTCAACTGGGCCACCCGGCACGAGGATGTTCAGCTCCTCGGCTGGAATGTCGTCGCCGAGACGGTCGCGCTCGTTTTGACTTGCCCACAGTTCCCCGGTCTCGGGGTGAAACGCCAGCCCAGAGGCGTTGCGTAAGCCCTTGCCGACGATCTCCTCACCGGAACCATCCGCGGAGTAGCGCACGACCGCCGCACGACGCTCGTCTCTCTCCTCGCACACGTTGCAGGTCGAACCCACGGAGACGTAGAGCTGATCGTCGGGGCCGAACACGATCTCTCGCGCCCAGTGACTTCCTCCCGCCGGAAGCTCTGGTACCACGATCGTCTCTCGAGTGAAGGCTGGTCCTGATAGGCGTATGACTTGATGGGTTTCTCCGACGTAGAGATCTCCACCGCGGAATGCGAGTCCGTACGGCTGACGTAGTCTGGAGGCTACGACCGTTGGTTCGCCGTTGGCAGTTCCATCGGCGTTCAGATCAAAACGTACGACCTCTCCATCCGAGGAGCGCACGGCGTAGAGCCGGTCGTCGGGACCCAGCTCCAGCATACGCACACCGGACAGCCCCTCGGCGAAGATCGACACCTCGAAGCCCTGTGGTACTCGGACAAAGCTTGCTTGCGCCCTGCCGGAGGTCTGGCCTGGCGTCCCCGCCGGGGCGGTGCATGCCGCGGCCAGCAGGAGGGCTGTGATCAGCTTTGCTTCACGGGTCATGTCTCAGGCGGACGTCCCTCGGCCTCGAGCGCCACCGCCGAGCATCATCGTAAGGGCCCACACCGCGCCCATGAGCAGCATCCCCGCTGCGAGGGGCATTCCCCAGCCACCCGTCGCGGCTGCTGCGGCATCGGTTCCGGCGTCTGCGCGCGTCAGCCGTGGGATGAACTTCGTCAGCCCCTGCACGGGCCCTACCTCACCCGCGTAGACGTTGCCCGCTGCATCCGCTGTGACTCCTTCGCCCATCGACCCGACTCCGCCCATGCCCGAGGAGCGTGCCGAGACGTGCTCCCGCGCGAAGTACCACACCTCTCCGGTTACGGCGCTGCCCACGCGCAGACCCTTTCTCCAACCGGGGTTGTAGTTGTCGTCGGACTCGGAGTCGATCGCATAGAGCACATCGTTGGCGTCGATGAAGATCCCGCTGTTCCGGCTGAACTGATACCACGTGTCGAGGTGCGTACCTTCCTGATCGAAGATCTGGATCCGTCGATTCCCCCGATCAGCGATGAACAGGCGGCCCTGTGAGTCCATCGCGAAGGAGTGAGGTGCTCGGAACTGGCCTTCCGCGTAGCCCCACGAACCAAAGCTTTTGATGAAGGTCCCGTCCGGCGCGAACTTGGAAATGCGGCTGATCGCGTTCGGTCCGTCTTCGTCGATGTATTGAGCCCCGTGGGCTTCAGCTACGAAAATGCTGCCGTCCGGGGCGACGAGTACGTCGTTCGGCTCCGTGAAGTGCGTGGGAGGATTCCCCGTCTCGCCGGGGGTGCCGAGCGTGAGAAGCAGCTCGCCCGTGGGGCTGAACTTGAGAACCGTGTGGCCCTTGCCGGCCGCGTCTGGGAACTGCTCCAGCTCCCTGCCGTTGGCGGAACGCGCGTCGGCGATCCACACGTTGCCCTCGCTGTCCACGTCCATGCCATGAGGCCACAGGATCAACCCTGCGCCGAAGCTCTCGACGACGTTTCCGTCTGGGTCCAGTCTGACGATCGGATCCACATCGGAGCCCGCGCATGAGTTGGTCCCGCAGCGGTCTCCCGCCCAGATGTGGATGCCGTCGATGTCGACGTTGATCGCGCTCACCGATCCCCACGTGCGTGCGTCGGGGAGCGCGCCCCAGTCCCGGACGGTCTCATAAGGGTTCGGAAGATTGTTGACCGGCTCGACCTCGGCGTGCTCAGCTGGACCCGACGCACCGCGCTGGGCCCAGGCCGCCTTCGGGGAGAGTGCCCACAAGGCACAAGCAAGCGTCACGAAGAGGAGCAGCGGAGCCCCGGAACGCTCTACACGTCGGCACGTCTTGGTCATCGAACACCTCAGAGCACGAGATAAGTCCATCCCTACAGGAAGTCGGAGAATCTGAGGGGACGTGTGCTTCTAGGCCAGCCCGACCTGCTCTAGGAGCCGTCTCCGGCAGAAGATCGACCCGCCGGTGGCGGCGTCACTGGGACGCTTCGACGATACCTCGTGCGGCTCGTTCCGGATCACTCAAGATGATTTGGCGGTCCCCTGCGCTCGTGAGGAAGCCGGTCTCGATGATGACGCCGATCGTCATGGGATGGAGCGAGTGCTCGTATCGGCGGAAGTTGAATGCGTAGTAGTTCTGCATACGCCGGGTGACCGTCGGGAGCCGCCTCGCGATTCGCACGGGTCCCTCGGGTGGCTCCCAATCAGAAGGGGTTGGGATCGGTCCCGGATAGCGGTTACGACTCCTCCTTCTGCGGCGGGAGCGTGGGGGAGTAGGCGGAACGGCCTCCTGCGCACGTACTTCGGAGGGGGATGGTTCGGGAGTGTCTCGGGCTTGGGCGGACTGAGCGGCTTGAGATTCGGTGACTTGGGACTGAGGGCTCCGGGTGGCTCGCGTTGGCGGTGCCGAAGGCGCTGCCGTTGCGGCGGAGGAGGCCGGTTGAGCGAGCGTGACCGCGGGGGCGGGAGGGGCCCCTACCTGGATAAGCTCCTCGCGTGCGGAGTCGAGTCCGAGAACCAGGATACCCACAGCCAGTACACTGACGACAGCAAACCCGATCGATTTCACATGCCCCTCCCTCGCGTACTTCGCGCTCCCGTCGACTAGGCAGCCATGCTATCCGACCGCGCACCGTCGAGCAGCACGGCTATGCCCGAAACTCTCCAGGCTGTCTGCTCAGAACATCCTCTTTGCTTTCACCAAGACCTCATGAATCTTCTCGAAGTCTTCGACCCTGTCGAGCTTTCTGGCACGCTCGAGAGCGTTTTCGAGAGATCCATTGAACGACTGATGGACTGTCTGGATTTCGCGCTCTATGAGAGAGTTGATCCTGGTTCGGAGGTCAGCGGTTGCCCGAGTCGTTGGCCGGCCGCGGGCAGGGGACTTCTTCCGGGCGCCTTTCGTCCTGCCGCCCTTCTTACCCGAGATCCTCCTTTTTACCGCTCCCACGTGAGTTCCGTGAAAGGAGCGGAGACTCATCTGCGCAACACTCTTCTTGATCTTCGAGGCCTTCTCCTGGAGATGGGCGGTCGCCGCTCCCGGGTTGCCTCGAAGCTCTTTCTCCAGCATCTGACCAATTTCTTCGTTCTGTCCTGACATGTCATTCGTCCCGGTGTTGTGGGTCGACAACCAGGTAGGTCAAAGACATAACTTGAGATAGATCGACGATATAAATATCGGCGCAGAGTACTTCAAACAAATATTAATACTTATGATTGTTGTCCGTTGATTGTTGTCAGTGTGTTAGCGGCCCCTCAGCGCGAAGGTCACCAGCGTGTGACCCGAGATCACCGATACGTACTGCGTCCCGTCCACCATGAACGTGATCGGCGCCATCACGATCTGTCCTCCGAGGCTCGTTTTCCACAACAAGTCCCCGTTTCGCGCATCGAGTGCGTGGAAGTGGCCCTCTCTGCCACCCGTGAAGAGCAGGTCGGATTTCGTGGTCAGCATGCCGCTGTCACTGACGTCGAACTGGTCGAACTTCCAGACCGAAGTACCAGCTCGTGGATCCATGGCAATCACAGCGCCGTGTCCGACCACGTCCGTCCAGTTATTGATCGGATTGGTCCGGCCGATACCGATGGTGGGAGCACCTGGTACCGGAGCGAGCACCCTGAAACCGCCCCCTAGGAAGAGCCGACCGGGCCGGTACTCCGACTCTTCGGGCTCATAGATCGTGGCGTAGTCTTCCCATGCCGCGAAGTAGAAGAGGCCGGTACGCGGGCTGTACGAAGGCGGATACCAGTTCGTGCCGCCTTGATTGCCCGGCCAGGTGGGCGCGCCGGCTGGCTGCGGCGTTGGGATCGGCCTTCCGTTCTCGTCGAGGCCGCTCGACCAGTTGACCTTCACGAACGGCTCGCCCAGGAGGAACTCTCCTGTAGTCCGGTCGAGCGCGTAGAAGTAGCCGTTCCGATTCGCCCACAGCATCAGCTTCCTCGGAGTCCCGTCCCAATCCATGTCGGCGAGTACAGGCACCTGAACCGCGTCGTAGTCGTAGCCATCGTTCGGCGTGAACTGGAAATGCCAAACGAGCTGGCCCGTGTCTGCGTCGAGCGCCACCACCGCGTCCGAGTAGAGGTTGTCGCCGGGGCGCTGGCCGGCGTTCCAGTCCGGACCGGGATTGCCCACGCCCCAGTACGTCAGATTGAGCTCAGGGTCATAAGAGCCTGTGACCCACACGGGGGCACCGCCGTGTTCCCAGTCGTCGCCCTGCCAGGTGTCGTGCCCTGGTTCGCCGGGCCCCGGGATCGTATAAAAGCGCCAGGCCTCTGCTCCCGTCTCCGCGTCGTAGGCCGCGATGAATCCACGAATGCCGAACTCACCACCGCCGACCCCGACGATGACTTTGTCCTTCACGACCAGGGGGGCCATGGTGATGGAGTACGCGAGATTGACGTCGGCGACTTCGATGTCCCAGAGCGGCTTCCCGTTGATCGCATCCAGCGCGATCAACCGCGCATCCAGCGTGCCCATGAACACCTTGTCGTCGAGCACCGCCACGCCTCTGTTGTTCGCACCGCAGCACACCGACGCGTTCTCGGACGGCGTGTGCCTGTACAACCAAAAGACCCGACCGGTAACCGCATCCACCGCCATGACGTCATTAGGGCGTTCGGTGATATACATGATCCCATCGACGACGATCGGGTTCGATTGCCAGGCTCCGAACGCCTGATTCTGCAGCATCCACTTCAATTCGAGCTCGTCGACGTTACCTCGTGTGATCTGATCGAGCCCGCTGTAGCGTTGACTTGAGTAGGTGCCGTTGTAGGTGAGCCAGTTCTCTGGTTCGTCCGCGGCGTCCACGATGCGCTCGTAGGTCACCTGGGCGTCGAGCGGACCGGGGGCGAACAGGGCTGTGAGGCCGAGTAGTGCACCGACGGTGGACAGCATTGCGAGGTTGACCGTTTTCATCGTAGGCCCCGGAGCGAAAGAAGGTATCCGATGATGTCAGCGACCTGGTCGCTAGAAAGTGTAGTGGGCTCCATCGTGGGCGTTTCACTCACGGCGTATTGAGCCAGGTCGGCTTTCACGAGCGAGCGCAGGCGCCCGTCCGAGTCCATCAATTGCACAGAGTAGGTATCCTCGTTCAGCCGTCTTCCGAGGATGGTCTCGCCGTCGCGCGTCACAGCTCGTACTGGTCGATTGATGGGTAGCAGGGCGGTGATGGGGTCCAGCAGCGAGCGCTGAAGCGCGGCCGGTGTGCGAATAGCGCCTATGTCGCTGAGGTCAGGTGCGAAACGTGGTCCTATTCCGTTTACTCGATGGCAAGTCGAACAGTCGCCTTGGCCCTCGAACAGATTCTGGCCGCGAGCCGCGTCACCGACCTTCACCGCGACCCCGCCCGGATCGAATCCGGCGCGGATGAACGCGACAATCCCGTCGAGTTCGTCTGCCCTCAGATCGAACGCTGGCATACGGCCCATCGAGAAGCCCGTCGCGATGGTTTCGCGAAGGTCGTCGTCGGACACGGAAGTTCGGAACT
>Ga0114993_10005788_pt1 | contig 11812 bp, 10 predicted proteins | sample ArcticOcean_MG_C_FD_87042 | JGI IMG/M metagenome (GOLD analysis project Ga0114993, IMG submission 87042) | Marine microbial communities from western Arctic Ocean - ArcticOcean_MG_CB2_150 | ecosystem: Environmental > Aquatic > Marine > Oceanic | place: Arctic Ocean: Canada Basin | collected...
ATTAATGCAGAATTTGCTTTTCCAGATAATCCAGCATACCAAGCATCTAAGGGAGGTCTAAAACAATTAACAAAATCATTGGCTTTAGATTTAGCAAAATTTGGCATTAGAGTAAATAATGTAGGACCAGGATATTTTCACACAGCAATGACAAAAAAGAGTTGGAATAATATTAAAAGGAAAAAAATGATTGCTAGCAATACGATATTAGGAAGATGGGGAGAACCAAAAGATTTAGAGGGAATAATTATTTTCTTATCTTCTAATGCATCATCATACATTACGGGTCAGGATATCTATATTGATGGTGGATGGTCGATAAAAGGAATAAAATGAAAAAACAAAATATTCTCTTTATAGGAATAGATTCATTTCGCAGTGACAAATGTTTTGGAAAAACAAAAACATCCAAAACTCCAAATATTGATAGACTAATTGAAAATGGAGTATATTTTGATCAACACATCAGTGTATCAGATGGAAGTTATACTTGCATGGGAGCAGTTTTTACATCCCAATATCCATTTCAAAGTGGAATTACAACCGTATCAGCATATTCAAAATCAACAAAAATTTTTGATAAATTTCGTAAAGCAGGATACAAATTATATGGAACTGCACCATGTACACCATTTTTTATCAATTTACTGGATTCATTTGATGAAAAAGAAAATTTTTCAAAACCAGGATATCTGTATCCAGAATCAGGAAATAATAAAGAATCAAAAACAGGAGAATTTATTTTAGAAAGACTCGATAGAATAAAAAATGGCGAAATCAAAGAACCATGGTTTTATTTTATTTTTTTAATGGATTTGCATCGTAGTGTTAGTTATAATTTGCCTGATGATTTTAATTCTGAGATTTTTGGTGAAACTAATTATGAAAAAATGGTATCTATGCTAGATGTCTGGATTGGAAAATTTTTAGAAAGAATAGATTTAGAAAATACATTAGTTATTTTGACATCAGACCATGGAGAATTTATTCCAACTCCAAAAGTGGGACATGAATTAACATATATCCCAGAATTATTTGAACCTGGAAAAATAATGAAAGAAAAAACGCCTAAATTTTTACATGGCATATATGCAATTGGGTACAGATTTTTACGTTATTTTGCAATTCCAATAAAAAATCAAAAATATAAAAAAGAATTAACACCTATTGAACAGAAATCATTGAATACTAGAGGGCATAGTTCATTATGGATTTTACCAGATGATACAGTAAGAACACCATTAATTTTATCTGGAAATGTAATTAAAAATAAAAATAAAATCATCAATCAACAAATTGGTTCAATTGACATACTACCTACAATTGCAAATATTATATCCATAGATTTTGATTATGAAAATGCTGAAGGTAGAAGTGTTTTACCATTAATTAATGGGAAAAAATTAGAAGAAAAACCAATATTTATTGAAAATGCAGTTAGAAGAAATCCAACCAAGCCTGGAAATTGTATAGGTGTGAGAACCAGTGATTTTAAGTATTATCGTGCAAGAAATAATTCAAAGAAAAAAGTTTCTTTATATAATTTAAAACAGGATCCTGATGAAATTGTGAATATTGCATCAGAAAGAAAAGATATTGTAGAAAAAATGGAAAAATTATTAGAAGATATTAGAAAAAATTCCATCAGAGAAGAAGAAATCGATATAAAAGAAACACAACGTATAGAGAAAGATCTCAAACCATTAGGAAAGGCATAAAATATTTTAAAATTAAAATTTTCTAAAATAAATTATATAATTTTATTAATATTTTCAATAATATAATCAATATCAGAATTAGTTAAATTAGGATGCGTAGGTAATGTAATGATTTGATTACTAAACTTTTCAGTATCAGGTAAATTAATTTTTTTATCATAATAACTCATTTTATGAATTGGTTTGTAATGAGTTCCAGTTTCAATGCCTAATTTATTTAATTTTATTCTAATTTCATTTCGATTATTAACTAAAATCCAATAAAAATGATATGAACATGAATTTTCAAATGGCATTTTAAAATTAACATTAATTCTTTTAAAATATTCTTTAGCAGTATCTCTACGAAATTTATTTAATTTATTTAATTTAGATAATTGTGCAAGACCGATTGCTGCAGAAAATTCATTCATATAGTAATTCCAACCTAAATCTTTTACATCATAATCATTTTCAATTCTATCTGAAATACCACACCACTTTTTTGTTTGAAGATCAGTTTTAAAATAATTATTATTATTATTTGAGTTAATAGTAATGAATCCTCCACTTGGCATTGCTAAATTTTTTACAGGATGAAAACTAAAACAAACTAAATCACTATGGGAACCAATTCTCTTTTTATCATATGTTGTACCAGCTGCATGAGATGCATCTTCAATTATTGGAATATTATTAATTTTAGCAATTTTAGCAATTTCTTTTAAATTACAAGATAATCCTCCAAAATGAACAGGTATAATTGCTTTAGTTTTTTTAGTAATTTTATTTTCAATATCTATTGGATCAATACAGCCTGTAGACGGATCAATATCAGAAAAAATTACTTTATGTCCAGAATATTTTACACAGTGTGCAGTACTAACAAAAGATAATGACGGTACAATAATTTCTCCTTTTTCTTTTAAAATACTGGAAACAGCTAAATGTAAAGCAGCAGTACCGCTGTTAACAGCAATTCCAGATTGTGCACCCGTGTATTTAATGAATTTTTTTTCAAAAGAATTAACAAAATTAGATCCCGAACCTGATGCCCAATTATGGGATTCAAAAACAGATTCTATATTTCTTTTTTCAGTGGAATCAATTTTTGGATCAAAAAGTTTAATCTTTCTTTTTTTCATATTTAACAAGTTTTCATATATCTAATTAATATCATTTACAATTATTTTGATAGTAATTATACAAAAAAAATGGTAGAAATTGTATAAAAAGTAGTTTAACTCCTACATTGATATTAGCAATTAAAATAACTAGTAATAATGCGTATTTGTAAAAAATGTATTCAACCAGATACAAGACCAGGAATATATTTTGATGAAAATGGAGTATGTGGTGCATGTTTATGGGAACATGAAAAAAAGAAGATTGATTGGGAGAAAAGAGAGTTAGAATTTAAAAAAATTATTGAAAATGCTAAATCAATAAAAAAATCAAATTATGATTGTGTAGTAGGAGTAAGTGGAGGTAAAGATAGTACATTTCAAGCAATTACTGCAAGAGATAGATTTGGATTAAATTGTTTGTTGGTAAATTATCAACCAGAAAATATAACAAAGATAGGTGAAAAAAATATTGAAAATTTAAAGAACCAAGGATTTGATGTTATTACAATAAGACCAAATCCTAAAGTTATAAAAAAATTAATTAAATATGATTTTTATAAAAATCTAAATCCTGTCAAGCCTACAGAATTTTCACTATATTCTTCCAGCTACATCATAGCAGAAAAATTTAGCATACCATTAATTATACAAGGAGAAAATCCAGGTTTAGTTTTAGGTACAAGTTTAACTGGTGTTGGTACTGACTCAAATGCATTAAAAGCAAATGAAATGCAAACTCTTTCTTCAGGCTGGGAAATTTATTCTAAAATTGATGGAGTAAATGAAAGTGATTTATTCTGGTTTCATTACGATAGAAAAAAATTAGAAACGTCAGGAACCATAGGGGTTTGGTTAAATTATTTTATTAAAGAATATTCTCAAAAACATAATGCTGAATTTTCAAAAAAATATGGTTTAATTGGAAGAGATAAAAATTTTGATCCAAATTCAATTGGAACGTATAATCCATATTTTTCACTAGATTCAGATTTAGCACAAGTAAATCAATTATTAAAATTTATTAAATTTGGATTTGGTCAATGTATGGATCATGCATGTTATGACATCAGATACGGAGAGATTAATAGAAAAGAGGCAATTGAACTAGTTTTAAAATATGACGGCAAGTGTTCAGAAGAATATATTTTACAATTTTGTAACTATATCAATATTACAATTGAAGAATTTTGGACTACAGTAGAAAAATTTAGAGGAAATATGTGGAAAAAAGAAGATTCTGGTGAATTAACAAATAGAATTTGGGAAGAATTAAAACAACAATAAACTTTGTGATATAATAATAAATAAATTAAATTATAAAATATTTTATGAAAATTAATTCAAGATTTTTACAGATTATTTGTTGTTTACAAATAATTTGCTTATTTTTTTCAGTAGGTGTAGCTGATGGAAAATTAGATAGTTTGTTTCAATTAGAAAAACAATTTTCAACAAATTCTTGGAGTATAGGTTTATCCAATAATGAAAATGAGTTATTTGTTGCAGATGGAATAAATAACAAAATTTTAGTTTTTGATTTTAATGGAAATCCAATAAGAGAATTTTCATTAACTGATTCTGATACTTGTAAGGGACACATTCATGGAATTGCAATTTTTGAAAAAAGAATCTATTCAGTAAAAGAAAATAATGATTGTATAGGAATTTATGATCTTGAAGGTGAATTACTAAAAAAATTTGGTTCTACTGGGAAAGAATTTGGGAAATTTAACTCCCCACAAAATATAAAAATTTTTGATAATATGATATACATTACAGATAACAAAAACAAACGAATTCAGGTTTTTGATATTGAAGGTAATTTCATTTTTTACTTTGATATACAAAAAAGTGAATTAAAAAATGATTTCGGAGCTCCATATGATCTAGAAATTTATCAAGGGAAAATCTATGTAACTTTACCAAAGCAAAACAACATACAAATTTTTGATCTTAAAGGTAATTTTATCAATAACTTGAAAATATCTAGCGATGTAATCGATCCACTAGGAATTACAATAGATAATGATAGAATTTTTTTGACTAGTGGGGATGCAAATCAAATATTAATTTTAAATTTGAAAGGGGAGGTAGTGGATACAATAAAATCTGATTTTTTTGATCCGCACCAAATAGTTATTTTTAAAAATAAAATGTATGTATTAGATACAAGAAATTTTCTAGTGAAAATTTTCAATATACCAGAAACAAATGATAATAATTATGAAAGTAATTATGAAAATTCAGTAGATAATAACATAAATTTAATTTTATTGATCGCAGTAATTATTACTGCAATGTATTTGATTAAGAGATATCATACTAAAAGAAAATAAAGAATTGACCTGAAGAATTATTCCATAACAGTATTAATAAGAAAAGAAAAGAAATTAGTTTATTGATTGGATGTATTATTCAGGCACGAGTTAATTCAACAAGATTACCAAAAAAGGTTTTAAAAAATATAGATGATAAGAAGAAGGTATTAGAATTTATCATCAATCAAGTAAAATATTCAAAAAAGATTGACAAAATTGTAATTGCAACAACAACTAAAAATGACGATGACATAATTACAATGATTTCAAAAAAAAATAATTGTGACTATTTTAGAGGTAGTGAAAAGGATGTATTAGATAGGTATTATCATTGTGCAAAAGAATTTAATTTTGATTCAATAGTAAGAATTACATCAGATTGTCCATTAATAGATCCTCAAATTATAGATAATGTAATAGAAAAATTTGAATCTAAAAATTATGATTATGTAACAAACACATTTCCACGTACATTTCCAAAAGGGTTAGATGCAGAAATTTTTTCATTTACAACATTAGAGCAAATGTGGAGAGAAGCAAAATTACCATCAGAAAGAGAACATGTAACTCAATTTATTTTAAATCATAATAAATTTAGAATTGGAAATATTGAATATAATAATAACTTATCAAATTTACGATGGACGTTAGATCAAAAAGAAGATTTTGAATTTTTGTCCAACATAATAAAAAGAATTCAAACTAGACCAATTTTGATAAATCATGTGTTAAAAATATTATCAGATGAACCAGAACTTTCAAAAATTAATGAGGGAATTGATCCAAATGAAGGAATAAAAAAATCAAAAAAAGAAGACATAGATTTTTTAAAAAAAAAGAATAAAATATAAATTAATAATTATAAAAAATTTTTAATTTTTTCTATACTACGAAAACTTTCATTCATTATTTTAAATTGGTTAATATCTAATGATGTTGAAGCATCAAGACTTTTTGAATTAGGTAATTTAACATGTTTTTCTATAATAATTTGTTTATGATTTTTCATTTTCATTAAACCTGAAAACAAAATTGGGGTAGAAATACCAAGAGTATGATCAGATAATCCAGAATACTTTATTGCATCATTCCAATCCATTTTTTCAATTTTTAAAGGATAATCAGATATACAATAACAAAAAGTAGTCTTATTTTTTGATAATGAGGTTTGAATGAATTTTTTGTTGCCTCCCATCCCCATACTAACAAGTACAGGTTTTCTAGTATTATTTACTGCAGCTAAAGTTTCTAGGGAAAGAGGATCTTTTAATGTACAAGTTCTTGAAGCAATTTTAAAAAAATTTACTCCAAGAGTTTGTAAAAAATCAACAGCCTCAGGATAAAATACAGAACAAAAAAATTCAATTCCAATTGAATCTGCATAATTTTTTAATTTTTCTACATTTTTAAAAGATAATTCAGTTTTTTTAATTTTTTTAAATAATGGATGAGATGAATAGAGATCTTCAGCTCTCCACATTTGAAATTTTACTGCATCTGCATCAGAATTTTTACATTCTTTAATTATTTTTTTTCCAATAGATAAATTACCCTCCCAATTGGAACCAATTTCAGCAATAGAAAAAACTTTCAATGATCGAATATTTATACAATCATTATTAAATCATGTTCAATATGGATAGTTTATCTATTAAATTAAAACTTGTGAATAAATCAGATATTAGATTTTTGTATAATCAATTGAAAGAAAGAGATCCTATGATCAATATTTCACATAAAAAAATGCCAACATATGCAGAACATTCACAATTTGTTTTATCAAAGCCTTATTCTAAATGGTATATTATTATCTATAAAAATAAAAAAATTGGAAATACATATTTAACAAAAACTAATGAAATAGGAATTTTTATTTTAAAATCAACTAAAATTAATGGAATTGGAAGAATAGTATTAGAGGAAATAATGAAAATGAATCCAAGATCACGTTATTTAGCAAATGTTAGTCCAAAAAATGATAAATGTTCAAATTTCTTTAAAAAAAATGGATTCAAATTAATTCAATATACATATGAACTGACAAAAAAATGAATTTTTCAGCAATGAAAATAGCTCAGTGAGTAATATAATCCTCGTTCATATTTATCAGGATTTCTGCTAAATTGTATATGTGAACCAATTTCAGCATTATTCCAAACTGCAAATTTGGGACCATCTAAAATCCATTTTAATAAACGCAGATCCAATTCCATTTTAACAAAATTTTTAATTTTATTAGATTCATTTTCTGAGATTATTTTAAATCCATCACCTTTACATGATAATAAAATATTTTGTAATTCAGAAATTTTAATAATAATTTGTGTATCAGATGAAAATCTTAATTGTTTTCTTTTTTCTTCAAAATGCTCAAATGATTTTGGTATTTTTAATAAAATTTCTTCAATACTAGGAAATGGTTCAAATTCATAATCTAATTTTTTTTTATATAGTATTTTTTTAATATAATTATCTTTTTTTTCTAAATCCATGGACTCATAAATTTTAGAAGGTTTTCCTAAATGTATATCAAAAGATTCCCCAGAATTAAGAATTATACATGTATTATTTTTTAAATTAATTGATGAATTTTTTGTAAAATATTCATATGCATCTTCAAGTTCATAAGCACCCTTATCATTATTTAATTTTGTAAGTTTTCCAGCAAGAGTATATCTTCCAGCAAATGGAAAAAAATATTTTGGTTTTAATAATTCTACATATTTTTCAGCATATTCAACATACATAGATTGTAATCTTTTCTTTTCAATAATTTTTTGATTTGTAGTCATTTCAAAACATTGTGGAAATGCAGAAGCAGATGTGTATCCAACTAGCAGCATGTCAATTTTAGAATATTGTGATTTAATTATAGATGCAGTTTCATTAGCTAATAAATACGGACAATCATTAGTATTTACTAAAACTTCATTTTCATTATCAAATACTGCCATAGAATCTATAGATGTGGAACCGAACTTATTTTCAACAATTGAACATCCAAAATATTTATGGCATAATTCAGGATTACAGTTATCAGCAGCTAAAATATTAATATACAAATTTTCTTTTAAGTGAGTTCTTTTATTATGTTCTAATTCTATGACTTTAAAACCAAGACGTTCAATCATATTTTTAAAAAATTTAGTTGCATAACTATGGATTAAAATTGGAATATTTTTGTTCATTTTTTTTAAAGTTTTAACACTTGAATGATCAGGATGTATGTGACTTAGATAAATAAAATCAACATAATTGAAATCTTCAGGCTTGAAATTTAATTCTGGAAAATGACACCATGAACCATAGTATTCTCCATCTACTAACCACGGATCACATAAAATTGAGGTATTTTTATCATGAATTATGACGGATGCTGAAGTCAAATATTGAAGATTCATTATTTCTAAATTATTTTAAAGGGATCATAGTTATTAGTTTAGTCATAACTTTAGTAGTTTTTTTGCAAGAGTTTTTGCTGCATGTTGATGATTACTAAGATAATCATCTAAAAATATTTTTCCGTTTGAAATTAAATTATTTCTAAATTTTGAATTATCAAAAATATTTAAAACAATTTTTTTCACATCATCATTTTCGGTAATAGATATTACTGCATCATACTGATTAAATGAAAAATTATAGAATTTTTCATCTAAAATAAAATTTATTATAGGTTTTTTCAAAATAATAGATTCAAGAATCACTGTGGATGGATCAAAACCATCAGGGGATAGTACTAGAACTAAATTAGATTGAATTATTAATTCATTTATTGATTTAGTATGAAAAACTATAATGTTAGGATTAATTTTATTAATAATATTTTTAATTAAATTATTATGATCAATATTTCCGGGATGTAATTTAACAATTAATTTACAATTTTTAATTTTATTTAATTCAGAAATAATTTTTTTTAAATTATATTCATATTTTATATACATTCGTGTATGATGACGAGCAGCAGGTTCCACTATAGGTCTTGGGCATAAAAGAATTATTTTTTCTTTAGAAGTTATAGATGTTGAAGATAATTTAAAAAAACTATCATGCCGTGGGCTACCACAAACTATAATTTTGTTATCAGGAATATTATGAGTATTTGATAAATAATTTTTTTGGACATTTCCCCAAACAGCTATTTTATCAGGGAATATTGTATAATTGCTTAAAATATCATATCGAGATATTTCATTAGTATAATTTGCAAATGCATGTTCCAACATTACTGAATTAGTGGGTTTAGAAATTTGGTTAAGGATTGATTTTTCAGTTTCTCCAATTACATTTAATGATAAAACAGTGTGAATGTTGCAATTATCAATAAATTTTTTAGATGTACAGATTAATTTCATGTACCATTGTAATCTATTCTTAAAAGTATTAATTAATTCAAATTTAATTTCATCCCAAAATGTAATTTTATCAATTAAAAAAAGTTCACTCATTCTTTCATCAATTAGTATGTCATCTAAAATTTTTTGAAATTTAGATTCATGATCATAAATATTTTGTAATTCTTTTTTATTTAATATATGATCTAAACTGAGTACTTTTGAATTTGATTTTTTAAGAATTGAAATAGAATTTAGATTCCATATTGCAGGTCTTCTATTATTTAATAAAACCACCTGCTTATCAGTTTTTGAAAGTTCTAAAAGTAATTCAGAATATACTGAAGGATTAATTTCTAAAAGAAGCATTGTTTCTTGTAATTTTGACATATCAACCCAAAGGTTATTTGAAGTGCAAACAATATTTTCAATTATTGATTTAATTTTTAGGTAATAATTTCGTGAAATTTTAAATGAAAAAGGAATAGTCCCTAAATTAAATTTTATTTCAATTTTATTATATACCATTGTTTTTTTAATCGGGGTTTTAATTTCTACAAATTCCGTTTTTGTATTAATAATTTTTTTTATAAAATTTATAATTTCTTTATTTGCATAAATTTTATTTGGTACTTTATTTTTTAAAATTTTTTGAATTATTCTAATTTCATACAATTTAATAATTAAAAATGTATGAAATTCTGCATCATCCATCATACCAAGAATATTTTTATCATTAAATTGTAATTTTTGAGAAATTAAATGGTGATCATACCACCTATACGAGCTCACTGTTTTATCAAAAATTAAATTTAAATCAGTTTCATCCAAAACATCTTCAGCAATTTTATGCGGTATAGAAAGAGATTCAAGGTATTGATGAACTTTAAAATTCATAGAGTAAATACTAGTTTTAGATAAATCCAACTGCATGATTTTGTCAATAGAAAAATCAATATCATTCAAAAAAACATAATTATCTTGCAATACCATGATTTTGTTGATTCGTTAATTTATTTTGCTATACCAAATAAGATTAGCATAGTCTAATTTGTTAGAAAACTATAACTTATGTTAAACAAAAAATCATTGGAATATATGGATAATCCAGTGAAAAATAAAATTTTGAAAGAATTATCCACTATTGGGATATCGGATGTATTTGGAATGGGAATTAGTGCCATATTTTGGTTTTTTATTGCATCACAAGTTGAAGTTGAAGAATATGGAGAACTTCATTATTTTATAGCTATTGCAGGTTTTGCATTTATTGTTTCATTAATTGGAACACAGAATGCTATTACAGTTTTTACTGCTAAAAAAATAGAAATTCAATCAACATTGTTTATCCTATCAATGTTATTTGGTACAATTGCTGCAATTACAGTATTCATCTTTTTAGGTAGATTGGATACTGGGATTTTAGTTATATCGTTTATAATTAATGACTTAGCTATTGCCTACCTAATTGGACAAAAGAATTTTGCAAGTTATGGAAAATGTATTGCAATTCAAAAAATAATTGCCGTAGGATTAGGATTAATTTTTTATCACATGTTTGGGATTGAAGGAATAATTGCGGCACTAGCAATATCATATATTCATTTTTCAATTTTTATTTACAGAGAAATTAAAAATTCAAAATTTAATTTTACATTAATAAAATCAAATTCGAGTTTCATACTTAATAATTGGTTACTAAATTTATTGGGAGTTTCAAGAAGTCATTTAGATAAAATAATCTTAGTTCCATTTTTAGGACTCACAGTAATGGGAAATTATGCCCTAGCATTACAATTTTGGGCAGTATTACTTGTATTTTCAAGTATATTTTTCAGGTATATTTTGACATACGATTCAAGTGGAGTACCAAATAATAAATTAAAAATTATTGCAATTTTATGCTCTGTTGGACTCACAGTAATAGGGACAACTATTCCACCAATTGTAATACCAATCTTTTTTGAAAAATATACAGAAGCAATTATTGCAATTCAAATAATGAGTTTAGGAATAATACCACAAGTGATTGATAAAATATATTTATCAAAATTACTAAGCTTGAAAAAAACTAAAATAGTTTTAATTAGTCGAGGCGTATCAGCAGTCACATTAATTGGAGGTATTTTATTAATTGGACCAATATATGGGGTAACAGGAATAGCAATTTCATTCCTATTATCATTAATATTTCAAACAGTCATAATGAGTATTGCAAACAAGAGATAGACTGAAAAATTGGAATGCATTAAAATTATGGCTATAAAAAATCAGATTCATTGAATTGCTTTAATGAGCATATATTTCTAAAAATGAATCAATAATTGTTTTTG
>Ga0114993_10005790_pt1 | contig 11809 bp, 9 predicted proteins | sample ArcticOcean_MG_C_FD_87042 | JGI IMG/M metagenome (GOLD analysis project Ga0114993, IMG submission 87042) | Marine microbial communities from western Arctic Ocean - ArcticOcean_MG_CB2_150 | ecosystem: Environmental > Aquatic > Marine > Oceanic | place: Arctic Ocean: Canada Basin | collected...
CGCACGACATCTCTTTCGAGATCCCAAAACGAAGTTCCCAGCAGCCAATGCCCCGTGTCCTGGAGCGGCGCCTCGAGGTTTACGCCCGGCGCCCGAGAGATCCGCAGAAAAAATCTCCAATATTTGTTGAAGGATTCGATTTTCGTTAGTTTTCTCAAATACTTAGACTCGGGCGCCCCCTCTGAAAACCCGACGCCGGACCCGGAGACCTCGATGCCAAAGACACCCCACCTCGAACAACCCGACCGCCCCTGGTTGATTCGCACCTATTCGGGCCACTCCTCGGCCCAGGCCAGCAACGCACTCTATCGCCGCAATCTAGCCAGCGGACAGACCGGGCTCTCGGTGGCCGCCGTATCCTCAACAAAAGAATTTCTGGGTAAGGCATACTCGGAGAACGCTTTGCTATCTGTGGCACGCGCCTATCAGGGTCTGACCCGATGGCACGAGAAGCGCCCGCCGGGCGTGACCCTGTAGTAGAACCCCACGATTTCACCGGAGGAACAACAACTTGCATAAGCCGATAAGGCCGGACCATAGCTATGAGTTGAGCGCGGACGCGCAGCCCTCGATGTCGCCGGACGGCGCACTTATGGCCTACGTCAGGTCCAAAATAGATCGCGAATCGATGACAGTGCGGTCTTGGATCATGCTAGACTCCGACACGGAGACGGAGGCTAGGGCATTCACGCATGGCCGTGCGGATTCCGAACCGCGATTCTCGCCGGATGGGAAGTGGCTGGCCTTTGTGCGCAAGGATAGCGCCGCACGTAAGCAACTATGGGTTATGCCGGTCGATGGCGGCGAGGCGCGGCAGCTTACCTGCGTTCCTGGAGGGGCAGGGGACTACGCCTGGTCTCCGGATTCCGGACGCATTGCGTACATCTCAGACGTGAAACCCAGCGAACAGAGTGAGGATGTAAGAGTTGCGCGGCGTATACGGTATCGCATCGACGGCAAGGGCTGGAGGGGCGATGCCTTCTACCACCTGTTTGTGGCGGATGTGGAGAGCGGCAAGAGTCGTCAGATCACCGACGGAGATGCGGACTGCGCGAACCCGGTGTGGTCTCCAGAGGGTGACCGGATCGCGTTTATATCGGATCGGAGCGAGGCACGGGATAGGTCCTGGTTTGCCGAGGTTTACGTGGTGTCGGCGGATGGCGGCGAGGCCGTAGATTGGTCCCAGGGCGTCCATTGCTACAGCCAAGGCTCTTTGGGCGGCGCAATCGCTTGGTCTCCCGATGGCAAGCGCCTGGCAGTGGCCGGTACGGACATCGACGACCTGGGTGACCCGCGACAGGGGTGGCTATTCGTCGTCGAGCCCGGACAGCCCCCCGTGAGGCTGACGGATGGCGCGTACACGCCGGTCCTGCCTGCCCCCGACCTAAAATGGACCGTCGAAGGCGACGTTGTCTTCCTGGGCGAACACCGTGGCGAAGGCTTCCTGTGTCGTGTTCCAGCTGCCGGTGGTCCGCTCACCGTGGTAGCCGGAGGCGGTGCGGAGTGGACCGCTCTGTCGTTGGACGCGACTGCGAGCAGCGCGGTCTGTGTTGTGGTGACACCGCAGTCCTCTGGGGCGCTGTGTCACGTCGACCTCTCCTCTGGCCGGGCGTCGATGTTTGCCGACGATAACGCAGGTTACTTCGCAAACCACGCTGTCGCCACAATGGAGAAATTCACAATCCACCGTGACGGCGTTGAGATCGAATCACGCCTGCTGCTGCCCCCCGAAATGCAACCGCACAAAAAATACCCGGTGGTCGTGGATATCCATGGAGGTCCGCACGGCCGGTTCCGGGACGCCTTCGATGGTGTGCATCAGGTGCTCGCCGCGGCCGGATATATTGTGCTGGCGGTGAACCCACGAGGCTCGTCGTCCTATGGCCCGGATTTCGCGAGGGCGGTGCTTCGGGAGTGGGGCGGTGAGGACTACCTCGACATCATGGCCGCACTGGACGAGCTATGCACGCGGGACTACGTCGACACCGACCGCCTGGGTGTACACGGCTATAGTTACGGCGGATTCATGGGCTCCTGGATAATTGGCCATGACACACGGTTTGCCGCGGCGGTCGTGGGGGCGCCGTGCATCAACCTGGTGAGTATGTATGGCACGTCTGATATCGGCGTCAGCTTTGGCGAGCCTCACTGGGGCGGCACCTCGGTGGACGCTGCACTATTGGTCGAGCACTCGCCGTTGACCTATGCCGACAACGTCGAGACACCGGTGCTCCTGCTTCATGGCGAGGACGACGTTCGCTGCCCCATCGGCCAGAGCGAGGAGTACCTCGTAGCACTGAAATGACTTGGGAAAGAGGTCGAAATGGTGCGGTTTCCAGGGGGATCCCACGGCTTCGTAAAGTCAGGCCCACCGAAGATGCGGGAGGAGTATCTGGTTCGTACCCTGGGATGGTTCGATGATCACCTTGAGGAAGGTGGCTAGTGGCAGGAGACTAGATTGATGGAGAACGTCGGCGAACTTCTGGAGCAGTCACTTGAATCGGGGCAGCTTGCCGTCCTGCGGGCTGCTTCCGAGGCGTCCGTCGGCCTGGATATTATGCTGTATCTGGTGGGCGGGACCGTGCGAGATTTGCTCTTGGGGCGCGTCTCCATGGACCTGGACATCTCGGTTGAGAACAGCACGCCTGAGACGACCGAACATCTGACGGGATTACTCGGTGGCGAGGTCGTATCACGGTCGGAGTTCGGCACCGCGAAGCTGAGTGTCGGCGATGTCGAGCTGGATCTGGTGGCGGCTCGCCGTGAGACCTACACAAACCCCGGCGCATTGCCGACGGTGTCCCCTGGTGATATTGACGATGATCTGGCCCGCCGTGACTTTTCAATAAACGCCCTGGCCGTCTCGCTGCACCCCGATGAATGGGGTCGCCTGCTTGATCCCCACGGAGGGCGTGCGGACTTGGAGGCACGGGTACTCCGTGTCCTGCACGATGGCTCCTTTGCAGATGATGCGACTCGAATTCTGCGGGCTGTGCGCTACATGGCCCGTCTCGGGTTGGGGCTGGAGCCCACCACAGAAGGCTTGCTGCGGCATGATCTGCACCACCTGGACTGCATTTCTGGGGACCGCATACGCCATGAGCTTGTGCGGCTGTTGGAAGAGAAGACAGCACCGCAGGCTCTGGGGCTGGCGAGCGACCTTGGCGTGCTGGCGGCGGTGCACCCTGCACTGGGTATAGACCACGACGTAAGGGACAGACTGGCCACGGCTACCGGAACCAGGGACAACGGCGTCCTCGTGCTGCTGGCTGCTATTACGTATGGCACGGAGGAGACTTCCGTGCCCGGCCTCGTCCGACGCCTGAACATGGACTCCGAGTGGGCGCGGGTGGTGCGGGACGTAGCGTCACTGAGGTCTGTAATCGAGATACTGGCATCTCCGGACATCAGGCCGAGTCGCATCCACTCAGCCTTGCATAGGAGCCACCCGGCAGCCATCGAGGGAAGCGCTATCGCGACCGATGACACTTCGGCGAGAGCAAACATTGAGCGTTACCTGGCGGAGCTGCGCAACATCACTCCTATCTTAGACGGCAAGGATGTGATGGCCCTGGGTGTGCCGGAAGGGCCTCTGGTGGGCAAGGCGCTGGGGTCGCTGCTAAACGCGAGGCTCGACGGTGAGGTCTCGACTCGCGAGGGCGAAGAAGTCCTGGTGCGTGACAGCTTGAAATGACGCCTGGGGCACGACCAGCTCTTTAGCCGGACGGCTTGTGTGCCTCGATGATGTATCTGCTGTTTGTGAGTTTGATGTGGTCGTCTTTGTAGAGGGCTTGTTCCAGGGCGAGAAGGGTGTCGAGGTCCGCTTCGAGGTCGAAGCCGGGCACCGTCCAAGGGGTCGCTGTGAGCAGGTAGACCAGATCGCCGAGTGATTGGCACGCCACCGGGGTATCGTGGATCTCTGCCTGGTCGATGGTGAGCCCCACCGAGAGAAACCCCTTTTGGTACCGGTCGAATTTGGGACCGAAGTCCGTGTGCCTGGGGAAAAAGGCCCGAAGCTCTTGCCAGTTGTTGTGACCAACCTGCTGGGTCAGGAAGGTGCCGCCTGGCGAGAGAATCCTGGCGACATCGGCGGGGTCAAGCTCGTTGTGGCGGTTGAGTACCAGGTCAAAACACGCGTCCGCAAACGGCATGCTCAGGCCGGAGGCATACACGACAGGTGCGGCGTACGGACGAAGCGCCTGTGACGCGACGTGGACGTTTCCTGACCATCCCTCGGTTGCGACGGCGAGCCCGTCGTATCCCTCGATCAGTTCGGAAAACCGCTCTCCGCCGCCGGTGCCCATGTCGCGAGGACGGTCCTCGCGCCGACCGGTAGGACTTTCGCCCGGTCCGGGTAGCTCCACGGCGGTCCCGCACCCAGGGCGACCAGCTCGACGCCCATTGTCCAGCCTTTGATGCCCCGTGCCCACTCGACATAGGGCTGTAGCTCTGGAAGGCGGCGCTGCCGGGACGTCATGTTGACATCAGCCGAGCGACACTTTTGGCGCCAGACTAGGGTCGGTCATCGTCGCCGGGTCCAGTATGCGGTCGAGATCTTCATCCGACAGGTCAGTCTCGCGGGCCGCGACCTCGCGGATGCTTTCCCCCGTGGCCTGCGCCATCTTGGCGATTGCCGCCGACTTGTCGTAGCCGATGACCGGAACCAGCGTCGTCACGATTGCCAGGCCGTTGTGGACCATCTCTGGGCCGCGCTCGGTGGCTGTGATCCCTCTAATACACTCGGTGGCGAGGTTCCTGGCGGATGAGGCGAGGATTTCGATGGACTCCAGCAGGTTGTGTGCGGCGACGGGCATCATGACGTTGATCTCGAAATTACCGGACTGGCCGGCGACTGCGATAGCTGCGTCGTTGCCGATCACATGGGCTGCCACCTGGCACACGGACTCCGGTATGACCGGATTTACCTTGCCCGGCATGATGGAGCTGCCTGGCTGTACTTCGGGAAGATTGATCTCACCGATTCCTCCCCGCGGTCCGGAACCGAGCCATCGGAGGTCGTTGGCAATCTTCATGAGGCTGACAGCGACCGTCTTCAGGCTGCCACTGCACTCCACGATAGCGTCCAGGCTGCTCTGTGCCTGGAAATGGTTGTCCGTTTCGTAGAGGGTTGTGCCGATCATTTCCGTGATTCTGGAGCAAACCCTCAGGGCGAACTCAGAGTGCGTGTTGACGCCGGTTCCTACGGCGGTACCTCCGAGTGCGACTTCGGAGAGGCCATTGGCGGCGTAGCGAAGCCGTTTGATCGCGCGCTCTGCCTGGCCGGCGTGCCCCTTGAACTCCTGGCCCAGCCTGATCGGGGTGGCGTCCTGGAGGTGAGTCCTGCCGGTCTTCACCACATCCATGAACTCCTCGGCCTTGGTCTCCAACTCGGTCTGCAGGAGCCCAAGCGCTGGAGTCAGGTCGCTGGCGAGACCGCTCAAAGCCGCGACGTGGATGGCTGTCGGAATCACGTCATTGGAGGACTGGCCGAGGTTCACGTGGTCGTTGGGGTGGACCGGCGTGCGTGAGCCGAGCTCGCCGCCCAGAATCTCGATGGCCTTGTTGGATATGACCTCGTTGGCGTTCATGTTTGTGGACGTGCCGGAGCCGGTCTGAAAAATGTCGAGCACGAACTGGTCGTCGAGCTTGCCATCGACCACATCTTGAGCTGCTTCGACGATGGCGTCGGCGAGTTCGGGATCGAGGAGCTCCAGTTCTACGTTGGCCTGGGCGGCTGCCATCTTGATCTGGCCCATGGCTCGGATGAAGGATCGGGGAAATCTGAGATTGCTGATCGGGAAATTCTGAACGGCCCGTTGCGTCTGGGCGCCGTAGTAGGCGTCCCCAGGAACGGGAAGCACGCCCATAGAGTCGCTCTCGATTCGCTCAGGTTTGCTCGATTCCACAATTTCACCTCTCTATCGATTGTGGACAGGGTATTTGGACTCAGAAGCTATAGATATTATTGACCTGGCAAGATGCTCCGGACCCACGATATGAGCGACTTGCCTCCCTGGGGATCGGGGCCCAGGGTTCCCGCCAGGAACTCGACCACTCTTTCAGCTACTTGAATTTCGTGGCCCGACAACGTGTGGTCCGCTTCGGAAAACTCCGCAAATTCTACGGGAGGCTTCATGGCATCGAGCTCCGCCTGGAGCTCCACCGATGGTGCGACCTTGTCGAGGCGGCCCACAACAAATAGCTTTGGACGCTTGTCTCGCGCGATTGGCGATTTTCGAACGGTCGAGAGCGGCGGCGCAATGGCCACCATGCTGCGGACAGACCTCATGCGACCGAAGGCCCCGAGAACCACACCAGCGCCGAACGAGTAACCAACCACGGCAATCCGTCTCTTGTCTACGCCGGGTAGGGACCCGAGCATGCCGATGGCGGCACGCAGGTCGTCGCCCTCCTTGGCGCCGTTGGCAAACTCGCCCTCGCTTTCGCCAACGCCTCGGAAATCGAATCTCAGGCTGGCGATGTCGCTACTGACCAGCGCATGGCAGATGGCCGTTACCACCGGGCTCTCCATGTCTCCGCCGAGCACAGGATGAGGGTGGCAGACGACAACTCCAGGGAATGGGCCGCCCGTGGTATCTGGTACGGCGAAAATCCCGTCGAGGGAGAGATTTCCGCTTGTTTGAAAGCCGACTCTGGACTGACGCATTCCCGGTCCTACTGCGGTTCTACCGCTATCAGGAGCACGGGTCGCAGCCGGGTCCGACGCTCGTTGGTCGGGATAACCGGGACGTTGGTGGGCGTGCCGAAGCGATGTCTCGTCACCCCCACATGGTAGGGGACGCTATGGTATTTGACAAGGCTGATTGCTAGAATTGTGCGGCTCCCATCGAACCGGACACAAGCAAATCACTGAGGAGAACACGATGCGAGAAGCGGACTTTCGCTCTGACACCAAGACCCGCCCCAATGCAGCGATGCGCAAGGCGATGGCCGAGGCCGAAGTAGGCGACGACATAGCGGGCGAGGACCCGTCCGTCAACCGGCTGGAGGCCATGGCGGCCGAGAGACTCGGTAAAGAGGCGGCCGTCTACGTTACTTCCGGTACCCAGGGCAACCTGGTGGCGCTCCTGGCTCATTGCCAGCGGGGCGACGAGGTGATCCTCGGCGACAAGTCCCACATCGTCAAGGGAGAGGGCGGGGGACCGATGGTGCTCGGCGGCATCGTGATATCGGCCCTGCCGGTCGACAAGCGCGGCATGCTCGACCCGGACCAGGTTGAGTCTGCGATTCACGCGGACGGCACAAACTACCCTCGCACTACGCTCGTTGCCCTGGAGAACACCCACAACGCCGCGGGTGGTGTGCCGTTGACCCCGGAGGATATGAAGTCAGTGGCCGACGTGGCCCACGGGTACGGACTCCCTGTCCACGTCGACGGCGCAAGGTTGTTCAACGCGTCGGTGGCCCTCGAGACCCCCGTTGCGGAGCTGGTCAAGGACGTCGAATCGGTAACTTTCTGCCTGTCGAAGGGGCTCGGTGCCCCGGTGGGCTCGGTGCTGTGCGGTAGCAACGAATTCATAGACGAGGCACGGCGCTGGCGCAGGATGCTGGGCTCAGGCATGAGGCAGGCTGGGATAATTGCGGCCGCCGGAATCGTGGCGCTGGATACGATGGTGGACCGACTGGCGGAAGACCACTCGAACGCCCGCAGACTATCGACTGGCCTGACGGAGATACCCGGAATCGACATCGACCCCGACGCGTTCCAGACCAACCTAGTCTTCTTCACGGTAAAGTACAGCAACCACGACGAAATCACCCGCAGGATAATGGAGCAAGGCGTACTACTGGGCCCGCGCCCAGGCGGCTACACCCGCATGGTAACCCACGCCGACGTCACCGGCGACGACGTAGAGTACGCCCTCGACGTGATCGGCTCCACGATCCGCGACTACGGGAAGAACTAAGGGGTGTTTTTCCTCCTGGAGGCCGGTTGCCACGGTGAGCAAGCTGATGTGGGGTCTACCCGCCATGACATTTCTTGAATTTGAGACCACTTTGACAAGGGCATGGGGCGTTCCTGCCAACCTTCTGCCCATCAAGTCTTTGAGCCCAGCCGGGTTTTAGAGCCGTCTGAACGAAGTTCCCTAGGCCGGGATCGTCCTCCCAGGGTTGTTTGTCATAAAAGATCGTGTCAACCAAGTTATTGCTATTCGCGTATGAACCCAGCCCCAGCCACTCATTTGCTTTCGATTTGTACTTTCTCGCGACCGCAAGGACATGTAAGTGATGCCCCGCTCTGTTCCATCAAATAGTAGTGTGAAGTCGTGGGGTTGTCCGTCTCGAAGAGATTTGCGCTTCGTGTCTTCTATTCGTTTGACAAGCTCGTCCGCCCCCTCCCCAGCCAAATCAAACAAGAAAAACAGGGGATCAGCTAATCCGGGATGATGCGTGTATGTGATTTGATCGACTAGCCGGTCGAATTTCTTGTTCTTCCATTCATTATGCAGCCTGTCTGCAGCACTCGTCCTTGGCTGAAACCCTCGTGCTGCAGGATAATTGCCATCAACCAACTGAGCCAAGGTGTCTGGTAGGAGTTCCCCTGCAGCATCTTTTCTTGGATACAATTTTTGGTTGAGGTGACGTGCTAGATACACAATCTCAGAGTTTGCCCTGAAATACCCGATCGTATCGACGCGCTGCCTGAGGTAGTAAAGAAAATCGAATGGATCGTCGAGATAATGGGCGATAATCTCCAAGTCAAAAATATTGAGTGCCAGCGCGTATGGTCCCTCGGGTCCTCTATCGAGAAAGACATCTACTTGATGAGTAACGGCGGGGTAGTCGTCAGATGTCAGACAAATGATATAGGCTTCATCGAGCGTTTCGGGAATATCAAGGGACTCGCCATCATTTGTTACGAGATCGAAGTCCCTCCCGATCACTGCCTTTCGAGACAGGATTCCTTGGTCATAAGCATCTTGTATTGCAGATTTGAAGTCACGCCTGAGGCTTTCCTCCTCTCCCTTTCGAGAGAGAACTGTTAGTTTTTTGGACTTTGCCTGGACAACCACAGCTTTGCCTCCGGCAATTGCCAAGATGTCTATATCGGTTATTACTTCTTTCTTGCCTTTCTTGTAGACCTTTACGCCCTTGTAGACGGCGTCTTCACCAAAGACCTTCGCCAACATTGCGAACCCAATTTCCTCGACGGCGTCACCACGATGCTAGGCGGCAACGTTTTCATATGTCTTGTCGAGTCCCATCCAATAGAAAGGACTTTCATAAATCGACTGCGCTAGGTTGAAGCCTACCGGCAAAAAGTACAAGTCATTATCTAGAACAACGATGGGATTCGACTGAACCACGTTGTAAGCACCAATAGAATCAAAGTCTTCGTTCACTTTTCCCGGAACCACCGAGAAGGTGTCGATGAAGCTTGAAAATAGAGCTCGGTGATCGGGCTCGATATCTTCGTAGCTAAAGCAGAAGACGGAGAGACACGCTCGACAGAAAGCCTCGAAATCGTCGGCGCCGAGAGGTACCCGAGCCTTGGTCTCTGTCAGGGACTTGAGTTTAGAAGCCAATTGAGTCATCGCGACAACGGAAAGGTCTTTGTCGGTCTGAATCCAATCTTCATCGTGCTTGTACTTCTTACGCGCCAAATCGAGGTATTGAAAAGCATACGCTCCAGATCCTGCATAGAAAATGGGTTCCACTAGACGCTCGCCATCAAGGAAAAGATCGAAAAAAGGCTGATCTGAACCCTCTGAACCCCGGTCACTGTTGTTGCCCGCAATGTTCGCTACTGCTTCCAAAAGGTCTCTTGTGTAGAACCAATGCAGTTGTTGGAGGAGCTCTTCAGTCCGCTTGAGCTGGTCCTCAGATTGCTTTCGAGTCGGTACGATATCTACTTGAATGTCATGTTTGACCATCAGACCGATCAACAACGTAAATTCCTGGAAGCTTAAGCTAAGACTCCAATCGACTACATCGGAGTCTTCTGGATGGAGAAACAAGTCAATTCGGAGGAGAATAGCTAGCGTATACAAGAAACCAGGCTCTTGTGATAGATCCTCAAGGGAGGAGATTATTTCTGTTGGCGGCTTGGAAGGCTCGATCATGTGTGATGTCCAAAAAGTCGTTGTGTTAACGGTGCCGCTGAGTGGACGAGGCACACGTATATTGTACCCCCATTCACCGCTCGCCCCACCACCTCTTTAATCGCTCGGCTATTTGGGCCTCGTAGCCGTGGTCGGTAGGGTCGTAGTAGCGGCGGCCCTTCAGGCTTTCGGGGAGGTTTTGCATGGGGGTGAAACCGTCCTCGTGATCGTGGGCGTATTTGTAGCCCTCGCCGTAGCCTTCGTCCTTCATTAGGTCCGTGACCGCGTTGCGTAGGTGCTTGGGGACCGGGTCGTTGCGGGTGTGCTGCACGTCCTCGATGGCCTTGTTTATGGCCATGTAGGATGCGTTGCTCTTGGGCGCGGTGGCCAGGTACACGGTGGCCTCAGCAAGCACGATGCGGCCTTCTGGCATGCCAATCAGGTGCACCGCCTGTTGCGCCGCCACCGCCACCGTTAGCGCGCGCGGGTCCGCCATGCCGACGTCCTCTGCTGCCAATATGACCAGCCGCCGTGCGATGAACAGCGGGTCTTCGCCCGCCTCGATCATGCGAGCCAGATAGTAGATTGCCGCGTCCGGGTCCGAGCCGCGCATCGACTTGATGAAGGCCGAGATCGTGTCGTAATGCTGGTCGCCGGCTTTGTCGTAGAGGTGGGAACGCTGTGTGGCGTCCTCGATCGTCTGGGCAGTGATATGACGCGTCCCGTCTTCGTCCGGGTCGGTGGCCAGGACCGCCATCTCAAGGGCGTTCAAGACGGTGCGAGCGTCGCCGTCGCTGATATCCACCAGCCCCGCCATCGTCTCGGCGTCCATCTGTGGCGATAGGCTCCCCAGGCCGCGCTCGTCGTCTTGTAATGCGGTGCGCACAATATCGGTGATCTGCTCGTTAGAGAGGGGCTGAAGCGTAAATACGCGCGAGCGCGAGAGTAGTGGCGAGTTGACCTCGAACGACGGATTTTCCGTGGTCGCGCCGATCAGGACAACGGTGCCGTTTTCCACGTGGGGCAAGATCACATCCTGCTGCGCCTTGTTGAAGCGGTGCAACTCGTCGATGAACAGGATCGTGCGTTGGCCCTGCATGCCCAGGCGATCTCGGGCCTCCTTGACGATGCGGCGCAGGTCCGCGACGCCGGAGGCCACGGCGCTCACAGGGCTGAAGTAGCTGCGAGTCATGGTGGCAATCAAGTTCGCCAGCGTCGTTTTGCCGCTTCCAGGAGGGCCCCACAACACCATAGAGGGTATCTGATCAGCCTCGATGCTCTTGCGCAGGGCGCGGCCAGGTCCGACCAGGTGCTCCTGACCGGCGTACTCATCGAAGTTGCGCGGACGCATCCTGGCAGCCAGTGGCGCCTCACGCCGCATCTGGCTATCGGCGCTGTGTTCGAAGAGGGTCATGGGGATTTACCGCGGAGAGCGCAGAGATAGAATTATTGGGAAGTTAAGAATTGAGCGCCTGGAAGACCGTCTTTAGCAGGGCGTCTTCTTGTCCCGGCAGGACGGTACGTGGGTCTAGCAGCACGCTGTCGTCCTCGATCCGGCCTAGTACCGGGTTGGCGCCGCTCCGCAGCCTTTGGGCCAGGGAGTCCGGTCCACCGGTGCGACCGGTTGAGCCCAGGCGCACCAGCCTGCTGTTCAGAACCTCGCCTGGGAGGCTGCCGCCGCCGATGGTCGAGAGTCCGTCCATAACGTCGCAGCCTTGCCCGATGGACTCGGCCCACCGGTCTGC
>Ga0114993_10005791_pt1 | contig 11805 bp, 6 predicted proteins | sample ArcticOcean_MG_C_FD_87042 | JGI IMG/M metagenome (GOLD analysis project Ga0114993, IMG submission 87042) | Marine microbial communities from western Arctic Ocean - ArcticOcean_MG_CB2_150 | ecosystem: Environmental > Aquatic > Marine > Oceanic | place: Arctic Ocean: Canada Basin | collected...
GGAGTCGAACCCAGAACCTCCTGGTCCGTAGCCAAGCGCTCTATCCAGTTGAGCTACAGGCGCTCTTCTTTTTTCTATCAAAGAATATGCCCTATTTAAAGCTTCTTTATATATAATTTTGTATGTTGTCATTGATCAAATATATTTTATCATTTAACAAAGTAAACAGTTTATGAGTGTTAAACAAAAAAAAGTATTAATAACTTCAGCAGTGCGAACTGCAATAGGATCCTTTAAGGGTTCATTAAAAGATATGCAAGCACATGATCTTGGGTCAATAGTTGTGAAAGAGTGTATAAAAAGATCAAAATTAAATTCAAATGAAGTAGATGAATTAATAATGGGACAAGTATTGACGGGAGCAACAGGACAGAACCCCGCAAGACAAGCAGGTGTTTTAGCGGGTATGCCAGTTGAAAAAACTGCATATGTTATCAACCAAGTTTGTGGTTCTGGACTAAGATCTGTTGCAGCAGCATACCAGTCTATAGTTTCTAACGATTCAAATTTAGTAATAGCTGGTGGACAAGAAAGTATGACAAATGCACCTCATGCAATTAATTTTCGTAGCAATCAAAAACTAGAAGAAAAAAATCTTATTGATACCATGTTTAAAGATGGACTTTGGGATGCATTTAATGGTTATCATATGGGTGTCACAGCTGAAAATGTTGCAACTAAGTGGGGGATTAGTAGAAAAGATCAAGATGATTTTGCTTTATCGTCCCAGAAAAAAGCTGAAGAAGCACAAAAAAAAGAAAAATTTAAAGATGAAATTATTCCAGTAATTTTAAAAAATAAAAATCAATTTGAAATTGATGAACATGTAAGAGTAGGGATGAGTTTAGATAGATTATCAAAATTAAAAACAGTTTTCAAAAATGGCGGGACAGTGACCGCAGGAAATGCATCTGGAATTAATGACGGCGCAGCGGCAGTTGTTTTGATGAGTGAAGATGAAGCAAAAAAAAAAAATTTGGAACCAATGGGCGCTATTGTTTCTTGGGCTACTTGCGGTGTAGATCCGTCATTAATGGGTTCAGGCCCAATACCTGCATCTAAAAAAGCCTTATTAAAAGCTGGGTGGGAAATAAAAGATTTAGATTTAGTAGAATCTAACGAAGCATTTGCAGCTCAAAGTTTAGCAGTGATAAAAGAATTAAAAATACCAAAAGAAAAAGTAAATGTTAATGGTGGAGCGATTGCTTTAGGACATCCCATTGGAGCTTCTGGAGCTAGGATACTTGTGACACTTTTGCATGAAATGCAAAGAAAAGATTCTAAAAAAGGACTTGCTACTCTATGTATTGGTGGTGGAATGGGAATTGCAATGTGTATAGAGCGAAATTCTTAATTATTTTTTAAGTATTTTTTTAAAATTAATTTTTGTACCCAAATTTTTGCATCCAAATTATAGTGTTTGCGATGAAACAGTTTTTCTATATTTCTTATAAATAATGTCATGTTTTAAGTGTCAACAATTACATGTCTGAAAAAGGATAGAATTGTGTTATAAATAAAACATAAATCATGACTACCAAAATAACTGTTCCGGATATTGGCGATTTCGAAAATGTAGAAATTATTGAAATTTTAGCTAAACCAGGCCAGGTAATTAATAAAAATGATCCAGTGGTTACATTAGAAAGTGATAAATCTAGTGTGGAAGTCCCTTCACCTTTTGAAGGGAAAATTTCTTCAATAGAAGTTAAAATTGGAGATAAAGTATCAAAAGGAACTGTACTGGCTTTAATAGAAGGTGAAAAAGAAATTAAGAAAGAACCTGTTAAGGAAGTAAAAAAAATTGAAAAAAAAGCAGAAGATGTTTTGTCAGAAACAGAAAAAATTATTAAACAGGCAGAATCAACAATCGAACCACCTATAAAAAAAGAAACAGTAGAAAAAATTTATCCTAAATCTAATGACTCAGATATAGACCCAACAGAAACTCAAGAATGGTTAGATTCTTTAGATGCTGTTTTAAAAAAAGATGGAGTTGATCGCGCAGATTATTTGTTAAAAAAATTAAGTAATGAGGCTTATAAAGAAGGTTCTAGTCGACCAATAACTCGTATTACACCATATGTAAATACTATACCTGTAGAGTCCGAAATAAAATCTCCAGGCGACCAAAATATAGAAAGAAGAATTAGATCTTTAATTAGATGGAATGCGGCCGCAATGGTAGTTAAGGCAAACAAAAAAAATCCAGAACTAGGTGGACATATTGGGACATTTGCTTCAGCAGCCACATTATATGATGTGGGCATGAATCATTTTTGGCGTGGAAAAAATAACAAGTTTGGTGGAGATTTAGTTTATTTTCAGGGACATAGTGCTCCCGGTATGTATGCAAGAGCATTTTTAGAAGGAAGACTTTCGGCAAATCAATTAGGAAACTTTAGACAAGAGGTGGGTGTAGATGGATTGTCATCTTATCCTCATCCATGGCTGATGCCAAAATTTTGGCAATTCCCTACAGTGTCAATGGGACTGGGTCCCGTCTTATCAATATATCAAGCTAGGTTTACTAAATATTTAATTAACAGGGGTTTATTAAAGGATGAAGATAGAAAAATATGGACCTTTTTAGGTGATGGAGAAACAGACGAACCAGAGTCTTTGGGAGCAATTAGTTTAGCTTCAAGAGAAAAATTAGATAATCTTATTTTTGTTATAAATTGTAATTTACAAAGGTTAGATGGTCCAGTCAGAGGAAACGGTAAAATTATTCAAGAGTTAGAAGGTATATTTAGAGGGGCAGGCTGGAATGTGATTAAAGTTGTTTGGGGTTCATATTGGGATCAATTATTATCTAAAGATAAAAGTGGTTTACTAATTAAAAGAATGAACGAATGTGTTGATGGAGAATATCAAGCGTTTAAAGCTAATGATGGTTCTTATGTAAGAGAAAATTTTTTTGGTAAATACCCAGAGCTAAAAAAATTAGTTTCTTCAATGACTGATAGAGATATATGGAAACTAAACAGAGGGGGTCATGATCCACATAAAGTTTATGCAGCATATGAAGAAGCAATGAAAACCAAAGGAAAACCTACTGTAATTTTAGCAAAAACAATTAAGGGTTATGGAATGGGTAAATCTGGAGAAAGCATAAATATTACTCATCAACAGAAAAAACTAGGAGAAGAAGATCTGCTTTATTATAGAGATCGTTTTGACATTCCCCTTACAGATAAACAGGTAAAAAATATAGAATTTTATAAACCTGATGAAAAATCTGATGAAATAAAATATCTTAAAGAAAGAAGAATGAAGCTTGGTGGTAACTTACCAGAACGAACCTCTTATGCAAAACCAATAAAAAAACCAGCAAAAAATATTTTTGAAAATATGCTTAAATCGTCAGGTGATCGTGAAATGTCAACTACTATGGCGTTAGTCAGAATGTTAACAAATTTACTAAGAGATAAAAATATTGCCCCTAAGTTAGTGCCAATCATCCCAGATGAAGCTAGAACATTTGGAATGGAAGGATTTTTTAGAAAAATTGGAATTTACGCACACGAAGGTCAAAAATATGAACCTGAAGATTCAGAACAACTAAGTTCTTACAGAGAAGATAAAAAAGGACAAGTGCTAGAAGAGGGCATAACAGAAACTGGGGCTATGTCATCATTTATAGCCGCGGGCACTTCTTACACCAACCATGATTTAGAAATGATACCAGTATATACTTTTTATTCTATGTTTGGTTTTCAAAGAGTAATGGATCTTATTTGGGCTGCAGGAGATTCTCAAGCAAGAGGATTTCTTATTGGAGCAACATCAGGGAGAACTACTTTAGCAGGTGAGGGTTTGCAACACCAAGATGGGCACAGCCAGCTACTAGCCGCAACAGTACCAAATTGTATAAGTTATGACCCAACGTTTGCATATGAGCTAGCAATTATTTTACAAGATGGTTTGAGAAGAATGCACGATAATCAGGAAAATATTTTTTATTATTTAACAACCATGAATGAAAACTATAAACATCCAGAGATGCCAAAAAATAGTGAGAAAGGTATTCTTAAAGGCATGTATTTATTTAAAGAATTTAACAACAAAGGTAAAATAAAAGTTCAATTATTAGGCAGTGGAGCAATTTTAAGAGAAATGATATCTGCAGCAAAAATATTGAGTAAGGATTATAATATTGATAGCGACGTATGGAGTGTTACTAGTTTTAATGAATTAAGAAAAGACGGTATGACAATTGAAAGAAAAAATCTTCTTAATCCTAATGTAAAACCAGAAAAATCATATATAGAGAAATGTCTAAGTAAAAGAGAAGGACCAATCATTGCGGCGTCTGATTATATGAGAAGTTTTGCTGATCAAGTAAGACCCTACATCTCTAAACCATTTTATTCTTTTGGCACTGATGGTTATGGTAGAAGTGACAGTAGAAAAAATTTAAGGAAATTTTTTGAAGTTGATAAAGAACATATAGTAACATATACATTAAGTGCGCTAGCCAAAGAACAGCTTATTCCCTCGACATACGCAGATAAAGCAATGAAAAAATATAATATAGATAAAAACAAACCGTTTCCGAGCCTATTGTAATTTATAATAATGAAAGAAAAAAAAACATCTATCATCAGCGCTAGCCCAAAAGCCAGGAAGTTTGCGCGAGAAATAGGAGCTGACTTACATTTAGTAGATGGTTCACAAAGAGAAGGAAGAATTAACGAGGAAGATATAAAAGCATTTGTAAAAAATTCTCTTTCTGGAAATGTATCAAAAGGAAAAGAAACAACAACGCAAGCATACGACCATTCAGAATTTGGAGAAGTTGATGTAAAGCCAATACCACGAATAAAAAAAATTGCTGGCCCACATTTGCAAAAATCCTGGAATGAAATTCCGCACGTTACACAGCATGATGAAGCTGATATTACAGAGATGGAGACATTTAGAAAATCATTGCGAGATTTATATACTGGAGAAAAAATTTCAGTTACACCACTTTCTTTTATCATAAGAGCTGTGGTTAAAGCCCTTAAAGATTATCCAAATTTTAATGCTTCTCTAGATTTAAAGAATAATCAAATCATATATAAGAAGTATTATCATATAGGGATAGCGGTAGACACTCCTCACGGTTTAATGGTACCCAAAATTAGGGATGCTGATAAAAAAGATATAACAAAGCTCGGAAAAGAGTTAAAAAAAGTAAGTGAACTTGCTAGTTCGTTAAAAATTGAAAAAAAAGAATTTTTTGGGGGATCAATGACAATCTCAAGCCTAGGTAGCATCGGTGGAAGTTTTTTTACACCAATTATTAACCAACCTGAAGTCGCAATACTAGGTGTCGGTAAGGCAGAAAGAAAACAAGTATTTATTAAAGATAAATATGAAAGTAGAATTATGCTTCCTTTATCATTGTCCTATGACCATAGAGTCATTGATGGAGCCGAAGGAGCTAGATTTTGTGTACATCTTAAAGAAAGTCTAGGCAAAGATTTTGCTTATAAATTAGCAGTATAAATAAAAATTAATGAATAAAACAATATCGTTTATTTGTTTAATTATTTGCACATTTATATGGGGAACAACTTTTGTTGCTCAAGATTCAGGAATGGATCATATAGGCCCTTTTACTTTTAACTCGGTAAGGTTTTTTGTAGGATTTTTAGCAGTAGCACCTTTTTTTTTTATTTTTGAAAGAAAAAAAATTAAAAAACAACTAGCAAATAGAAAAGATAAGTTTTTAAAATCAATTATACCAGTCGGTATTTTTTTATTTTTAGGAACTGTATTCCAGCAAATATCATTACTTTATACTAACATAGCTAACTCGGCTTTTTTCACAGTTTTTTATGTTCCGATGGTTCCAATCATTATTTATTTTTTATTTTCAAAAAAAATACATTGGGCTATTTGGCCATCAGTAATATTTTGTTTAGTCGGTGTTTATTTTTTAAGTGATTTTAATAATGCTGATATACGATATGGAGATACTTTAGTGATAATTGGAGCTCTATTTTGGGCGCTACATATAATTTATATTGGGAAAATAATAGAACATTTTGATTTACCTTTTTTTATCGCGTTGCTACAAAATATAATAGTTTCAGTATTTTCTTTTATTCTTGTTATCGTTTTTGAAGAAATTGATTTTTCTAAAATTAGATTAGAAACTGTTGAAATTTTATATGCTGGCATATTGTCTGGCGGGGCAGCATTTGCCTTGCAAATTTTTGGTCAAAAAAATATTTCTTCATCTCCCGCAGCAATAGTAATGTCTTTGGAGGGCGTTTTTGCTGCAACTGCAGCGTGGTTAGTATTAGATCAGGTATTGGGACTGAATAATATTATAGGATGTTTGCTTATACTTTTTGGAGTTATATTTTCTCAAGTTGCCCCAACTTTTGATAAAAATTATAAATAAATAATTCCAAATATTAGTAAAGAAAGAGTAATTCTATATACTACAAACATTTTTAAACTGAATTTTTTAATAATATTTAAAAATATTATTATTGTTAAATAAGAAAAAATAAATGAAAAGATTACTGCAATGATAGCTAAAAAATTAAGTTCAACACTGCCTTCTTTATAAATATTATATAATCCTAGACTGCTAGCAGCAACTAAAGCAGGGATTGCTAAAAAAAATGAAATTTTGGCTGAATCAAATCTATTAAAGCCTAAAGCTCTTCCCGCAGTTATTGTGATGCCCGATCTACTTACGCCCGGCACTAACGACAAAACTTGGAATAAGCCAAAAATAATTGCTGATTTACTTGTAAAGTTAGTTTCTATTTTTTTATCAGTTTTATTTTTATCACTTATATATAAAATAATTCCAAAAATTAAAGTCATCCAAGCAATAACTTCTAAATTTCTTAGCATTTCAATTAGACCTGTTTGATAAAGTATATAACCTACCGGAATTATTGGAATTGTTCCTACAAGAATTTTTATTAAAAATTTTTTATTATTTTTTAAATTAAATAAGTCTTCTCGAAAATAAACTATAATTGCTAAAAGCGAACCCAAATGTAGGCAGATATCAATTAATAAGTTTTGATTATTAAAAGAATAATACTTTGATACCAGCAAAACATGCGCCGCAGAACTAACCGGTAAGAATTCCGATATTCCTTGAATAGCGGATAATATTAGAATTTCTACAGAGGAAAGCATTAATATTCAGTATTGCATAGCTGTTATGCAATATAAATGACAAATTTTATGGATTTTTTATAATTTAGGTCAGTTATGCTGTCCTAATAGTGCTTTTAGCTACATATATATTGATATAAAAATATAAAGTAAATAAACAATATGTCTGAAAAAATGCTTAAATTTACTAGAATTGATCATCAAACTCCTCTTAAAAGGAAAGTTGAAAAACGGGTTGATGATTTTAAAGAAGTTTATGAAGAGTTTATTAATAAAAAAGCTCAAGAGCAATCTAGCAGATGTTCACAGTGCGGAATTCCATTTTGTCAAATTCATTGTCCTCTAAATAATAATATTCCAGACTGGCTAAAGCTTGCGGCCGAAGGAAGACTCCAAGAAGCAAGTCAATTAGCTCATAGCACAAATAATATGCCTGAGGTTTGTGGACGAATCTGCCCACAAGATCGTTTATGCGAAGGAAATTGTGTAATTGAAAAATCAGGACATGGCACAGTAACAATCGGATCAGTCGAAAAATATATTACGGACACAGCTTGGGAAAAAGGTTGGATAAAACCAATTAAAGTAGAAAAAGAATTAGATCAATCAGTAGCTATTATAGGTGGTGGACCAGCTGGTTTAGCTTGTGCTGAAGAATTAAGAAAATTTGGTTACAAAGTTACTATTTACGATCGATATGATAGGCCAGGAGGATTATTAATTTATGGGATTCCAAATTTTAAATTAGAAAAATTTGTAGTTGAAAGACGAACAAATCTTCTAAAAAAAAGTGGGATAAAATTTCAACAAAATATGGAGGTTGGTAAAGATATTTCTCTAAGTGATTTAAAAGAAAAACATGATGCGGTACTTATTGCTACTGGTGTGTATAAACCAAGAGAAGTAAATTTGCCTGGCCATAACCTAAAAAATATTTTTCCTGCCATGGAATTTTTAACCGCATCGAACCGCAAGGGTTTAGGAGATAAAGTAAAAGAATTTGAAAATGGAACACTTAATGCTCAAAATAAAAATGTTGTGGTAATTGGTGGTGGTGATACCGCTATGGACTGTGTAAGAACTGCTATCAGGCAAAACGCAAAATCTGTTAAATGTCTTTATAGAAGAGACAAAGAAAATATGCCAGGTTCACTAAGAGAAGTAAATAATGCAGAGGAAGAGGGAATTGAATTTATTTGGCTATCAAATCCTAAAAAATTTATTGGTAATGAAAAAATCTCCTCTTTATGAGTTGAAAAAATGAAATTAGGAACAGCTGACTCTTCAGGAAGAAACAAACCTGAAGTTATTGAAGATTCTGACTTTGAAATAAAAGCTGATATTGTAATAAAAGCTCTAGGATTTGATCCTGAGGATTTACCAAGACTATTTAACAATTCAAGTCTTTTAGTTTCTAATTGGGGGACTATAAAAATTAATACTAAATCTATGGAAACAAATATACAAGGCATATTTGCAGCTGGTGATATTGTGAGAGGAGCTTCACTAGTGGTATGGGCAATCAAGGATGGTAGAGATGCAGCAATATCAATTAAAAAATATTTAGAAGTTAAAAAATCTCAAAATATAAAAGCGGCATAAATGAATTTATATAAAAAAAATCTAAAAAAATTAATCCAAGGTAATGTTTACGAATCAAAAAATGAACACGATGCTTGTGGAGTAGGTTTTGTTGCTTCAACTGACGGGAAAAAAACAAGAAAGGTTGTTGAGTATGGGATACAGGCTTTAAAAGCAGTTTGGCATAGAGGCGCAGTAGATGCAGACGGTAAAACTGGAGATGGAGCAGGAATACATATCGAAATTCCAAAAGATTTTTTTATTGAAAGAATAGAAAATGCTGGGCGAACGCATAAAGAAGGCGAAATTTGTGTTGGCATGATTTTCCTTCCAAAAAATGATTATGTTTCACAAGAAAAATGCAAAACTATAGTAGAAAATGAATTATTAAATAAAAATTATTATGTTTATAGATGGAGACAAGTTCCAGTTAATACGCATGTTTTGGGGTTTAAGGCAGAAACCAATAGACCAGAGATAGTCCAAGTAATTTTTAAATCGAATAATTTGGATTTAAAGGAAGATGCCTTAGAGAGAGATTTATTTATTATAAGAAAAAAAATCGAAAAACAGGCAAGCATATTAAAATTAAAAGATTTTTACGTATCTTCATTTAGCTCGAGATCCCTTATTTATAAGGGAATGTTTTTAGCAGAATCTTTATCAAATTTTTATCCTGATTTAATGGATAAAAGATTTATTTCTAGGTTTGCGATTTTTCACCAAAGATATTCTACAAACACTTTTCCAAGCTGGGAGCTAGCCCAACCATTTAGAACTTTAGCCCACAATGGCGAAATTAATACTATTAAAGGAAATATAAATTGGATGAAAATTCATGAACAAGACATGAGTAATAAGCTTTTTAAAAACATTGAAGATTTAAAACCAGTTATTGCAGCCGGGAACTCTGACTCAGCAGCGTTAGATAATGTTTTCGAATTGCTTGTTAGATCAGGAAAATCAGTTCCGCTTGCAAAACTGATGCTTATACCAGACGCATGGTCTAAGAGAAGAAAAACTGTTTCAAAATCTCATCAACAGCTTTTTAATTTTTTAAATAGTACAATTGAGCCTTGGGATGGACCAGCAGCAATATCTGCTACCGATGGAAAATGGATTATTGCAGCTCAAGATAGGAATGGATTACGTCCTTTACGATACACGATAACATCAGATAAACTTTTGTTTGCTGGATCTGAAACTGGAATGGTTCCATTTTCAAATAAAGAAATTACCTTCAAAGGAAGATTGGGGCCGGGCCAAGCAATTGCGGTTAATCTTGATAGTGGACAAATTTATGACAGCAAAAGTCTTAAAAATAAAATTTCAAAAGATTATAAAAAATATAATAAACAAATAATTGATTTAGATAAAAAATTTCACATCACGAAAGAAAAATTCACTTATAGTGGTGATGAACTAAGACGTAGACAATTTCTAGCAGGAATGAGCATTGAAGATCTAGAACTAATTCTTAATCCAATGGTGGAAGAAGCTAAAGAAGCGGTGGGTTCTATGGGAGATGATACCCCTGCCGCAGTTTTATCAGAAAAATATCGACCTTTATCACATTTTTTTAAACAAAACTTTAGTCAAGTAACAAACCCTCCAATAGATTCTTTAAGGGAGAATGAAGTAATGAGTTTAAAAACTCGTTTTGGTAATACAGGAAATATTTTAGATTTCGAAAATTTAACTGAAGATAATATTTATGTATTAGAAAGTCCCATTTTATCTAATTCGCAGTTTAAAAAATTTTCTGATTTTTTTAAAAAAAATATTAAAGTGCTTGATTGCACTTTTAATATTAATGGTAGTTTAAAAAAACGTTTAGATGAACTGCGTTTAGAAGCAGAAGCAGCAGTCCGAGAAGGAGGAAAACATTTAATTTTAACTGATAAAAAAATTAATGAAAAAAAATGTTCAATACCTATGGCTCTTACAATTGGAGCAATAAATTCTAGACTTGTAGATTTGGGTATTAGAGGATTTACGTCTATCAATGTAGAAACAAGCGAAGTTTTAGATACACATTCTTTTGCAGTTTTGTTAGGTGTTGGGGCAACTACAATTAATCCTTACATTGCCTGCGATTCTATATATCAAAGATATGAAAAAAAATTATTTGGAAAATTTAATTTTGAAGAATGCATTCAGCGATACATAAAATCTGTAGATAATGGTTTGCTTAAAATAATGTCTAAAATGGGTATTTCGGTTTTAAGCGCCTATAGAGGTGGGTGTAATTTTGAGGCGTTAGGACTTAGCAGATCAGTTGTTGCAGAATATTTTCCTGGAATGGTATCGAGAATCTCAGGAATAGGAATTAACGGAATTGAAAAAAAAATTAAAGAGTTGTATAAAAAAGCATTTCAAAAAAATGTTTCAATTCTTCCTATAGGAGGCATTTATAAATATAGAAAAAATGGAGAAACCCACCAATATGAAGGTAGATTAATTCATATGTTACAAAGTGCGGTTACTTCTAATTCTTATAAAATGTACAAAAAATATGCACAAGAAATTTATGATTTGCCGATAATAAATTTGAGAGATCTTTTAGGTTTTAAAAAACTAGAAAAATCAATTAATATTGAAGAAATAGAACCATTAGAGAATATAAGAAAAAGATTTGGTAGCGGGAGTATGTCACATGGAGCCCTATCTGCGGAGGCACACGAAACATTAGCTGTAGCAATGAATAGAATAGGTGCAGCTTCATGTAGTGGCGAGGGAGGAGAAGATCCAAAAAGATTTATTAAAAGAGAAAACGGAGATAGTGCAAATTCAAAAGTTAAACAGATAGCCTCAGCAAGATTTGGTGTAACTATAGAATATTTAAATAATTGTAGTGAAATAGAAATAAAAATTTCGCAAGGTGCAAAACCAGGAGAAGGAGGACAACTTCCAGGCTTTAAAGTATCAGAAGAAATTGCAAAATTAAGACATTCTACTCCTGGGGTTACTTTGATATCTCCCCCACCTCATCATGATATTTATTCGATAGAAGATTTAGCCCAACTTATTTATGATCTTAAACAATCTAACCCTAAAGCGAGAGTTGGTGTGAAATTAGTAGCGTCA
>Ga0114993_10005794_pt1 | contig 11799 bp, 10 predicted proteins | sample ArcticOcean_MG_C_FD_87042 | JGI IMG/M metagenome (GOLD analysis project Ga0114993, IMG submission 87042) | Marine microbial communities from western Arctic Ocean - ArcticOcean_MG_CB2_150 | ecosystem: Environmental > Aquatic > Marine > Oceanic | place: Arctic Ocean: Canada Basin | collected...
CGCTGGTTCCTGCCTTTGGTCGTATCCCTGTCGGCGGCAACTTTCATTGTCTGGTTACTCCTTCCCTCCACCGCCTGGTGGGAAGCATTATTTAATAGTATGGCCGTGCTTCTGGTTGCATGTCCCTGCGCGATTGGTCTTGCAACGCCAATTGCGCTTTGGGGAGGACTCATGAAACTCGCCGAAAACGGGCTTGTTTCACGGACTGGAGATTTTATCGATCATCTCGCAAAAACTGATCTCATATATTTCGATAAAACTGGAACCTTGAGTGAGGATCACTTGACTCTTGTAGACTTTATTTCAACCGATCGGTTTAAGAGTCAGCGGAACTAGCTGAAGTTAATGGTTCAGACGATAGAAAATGAGCTCTCACATCCCGTTGCAAAAGCTTTTCAGCATAGTGTGATTTTAGGCAGTGAAACAAAATTTAAAGTCACCAAGCTGAAAATCGTTGCTGGGGGCGGTGTTCACGCAATGCTATTGGACAATGAGGAGATTGTTCATGAATGCACGGTGGGTGAACTTTCGATCATGCCTGAAGTCACACAATCAGTATTCAATGAAAAGCTGCTCGAAATCACCCGGAATGCTAAAAAGTATGTCTTTGTTACTGTAAATGAGGAAGCCGCAGCTATTGCAGTTCTCGACGAACAGCTGCGCCCTTCCACCGAAGAGGTAATTGAGGATTTACATGCTCTTGGATTAGAAACTCACATCCTAACGGGTGATAGTTCACCTAAGTGGGAGAATATAGCGGGAGTGAAAATTGAATCAGGGTTAACGCCTCAAGAAAAAACAGAACGTATAGAGCGCTCACTCGCGCAAAATAGAAATATATTATATGTTGGAGATGGCATCAACGATGCGGCCGCTATGATGATGTGTCCCGCATCTGTAGCGATGGGGAGTGGAGCAGCGCTAACTCAATCATCGGCAACTGCGGTAATCATGGGTGATGATTTATCACTGTTGCCCCGATCAATTAAATTATGTCGCGGTGTTTGTGGCAGTATTCGGGGAAATCTGCTCTTTGCCGCAAGTTATAATCTAATAGGCGTTTCATTGGCTGCTCTGGGTCTTCTTCAGCCTGTAGTTGCAGTTCTTCTCATGGTTAGTTCAAGCTTTATTGTGTCATTTCGGGCTATGAGGATAGTAGAGAGCGGGGCATGATCAGATGGGCATACACAGTTAAGATTTTTGATTTAGTTTACTAATACGGGATATTAAGCAGATTTTAATATTTATTATTATTAAAATTTTAGTTGAAGGAAGGGACCTAATTTCTCTATAGAATTCATATCAGGGTTAATTTTTCATCAAAGACACGACAATGATAGCTAATATGATTAAAATCTTAGCCCATAATGGGATTCGAAAATAGACGACAACATGGCTACCAGTAAAATCCCGAGAAAACATTTTTTAGCAGGACTAGGTGGAATATTTTTAGGTATATTCAGCCTGATGAGACTAGGCGGAAGGTATTTGACTCCGCAGAAAAGCACCCGCTCGACGAGCGGCATAATCAAAGTTGAGCCGGACCCACGCTCGGTAGCGCGGGTTGAAGATTAATCTGACAAGAGTAGTTTTGTACCCCTATTAAACAACTCCAAGATGGCTAATATATTCCCCAAGTGGTCTAATAGCGTCCCCAAACAGCTTCTTATAGCTTTGGGCCTTATTACTATCGCTGTAACTGTTGGTACGACTTATTACGCCACGCCAAAGTATTTACGCGTGGGCTATCAGCCCATTCAACCCGTGGCTTTTGATCACAGTTTGCATATTGGGCAATTGGGGATGGATTGCCGCTACTGTCATACTTATGTCGATCGATCTGAACATTCGAATGTCCCCGATGCCGCAACCTGCATGAATTGTCATAATCAGATTAAGCGAGACAGTCCGGCTCTTGCGCCCATCCGTGAAAGCTGGTCAACGGGCAAACCAGTCCCCTGGGTACGTATTCACAAGACGCCTGACTATGTGTTTTTCAATCATGCCGTTCATGTCAATCGCGGCATTAGTTGCATCGAATGCCATGGTCAAGTGCACGAAATGGAAACTGTTCACCACGCCAAATCCCATAGTATGAAATTTTGTCTGGAATGCCACCGCAACCCTGAAGCGTATATTCGCCCAGTGGATAAAATCTTTGACCTCGACTGGAAGCCTGATAGTGAGGAGATGCAATTGGAAATGGGGAAAGAAATGGTTCATAATTGGAAAGTTAATCCACCTGTAAGCTGCTCTGGATGTCATCGATGAAATCTATTATAAAACAACCAAAGATAGAGAGTGAGGCGATTACCGGACCGCGCTACTGGCGCAGCTTGGATGAACTGGTAGATAAACCGGAATTCAAAGATTTTATAGAAAAAGAATTCCCCCTCGGAGCCTCAGAACTAGATGGCGTAAACCGCCGGCAATTCCTCAAAATCATGGCTGCCTCCTTTGCCGCCGCAGGGATGGGTATGGCTGGATGCCGCCGACCCGTTCAGTATATTTTACCTTATTCAAAACAACCGGAGAACGTAATTCCAGGAGTCCCTGTATTTTATACTACCTCCCACCCCTCAGCAAAAGACAATCAGCCATTACTGGTTGAAACGCATCAACATCGTCCCTCTAAAATCGAAGGCAACCCTGCGCATTCGCCCTATGGTGGAGCAACGGATATCTACTCTCAGGCCAGCGTTTTAGATCTTTATGACCCCGATCGCTCGACTAAAAGCAGTGAAGGGACGCGAAGCATCACTCAAGGTAGAGTCTACGATTTACTTCAAGAAATTCATAATAAATTTGTATCTACCGAGGGTCAAGGGCTCGCATTTCTCGCTGAACAATCCACCTCTCCCACTCGCAGCCGCATCGTAGAACAGATCAAAAAGATTTTCCCACGATCTACATGGGCCGAATATGAACCCATCAATTTCGATAATCCGGAAATTGCAACGCGCCGTCTCTTTGGCCGCCCGCTACGGCCTCATTACAATTTTAGAAATGCAAAACGCATATTATCACTCGATGCAGATTTTTTGAATAGCGAGCCCGGTCAACTTGCAAATTCCCGCGCTTTCGCCGTTGGCCGCAGAGTTAACAGCAGCAAGGAAGCGGACAATATGAACCGGCTCTACCAGGTAGAAAGCAATTTCAGCACAACTGGCGCCATGGCTGATCATAGACTGCGATTGTCCAGTGGGCAAATTCCCGCATTTACCGCGTTGCTAGCCATTGAATTACTCAAACAGAAATCCATTGATTCTCCTCTTTCAGAGGAATTGCAAAAAAAGGCCGCTGGACTGGAAACAAACACGCACTGGATTGAAGAATGTATAGCAGACCTTATCGCAAATCCCGGTAAAGCCGTGGTTACTGCCGGCAGCCACCAACTGGTTGAAGTTCACGAATTGGTATTTTTTATCAATGATTTGCTCGGAGCTAACGGCCATACGGTCAATTATCTCAATCTTCCAAATTATAGTGCCAGTACGATTCAAGATCTAGGCGTAGCTCTGGAAAATGGTAGAATTGAAACACTTATTATCGTGGGTGGTAATCCCGCTTACAATGCACCCGCTGATTTAAACTGGTTGGAGCTTCAAAAATCTGTCACCGAAGTTGTGCGTTATGGTTACTTTTTCGATGAAACCTCAATAGAAGCGACGTATCACATTTCGGCGACCCATTATCTTGAGTCATGGAGTGATGGACGGACTTTTGATGGCACAGTTGTGCCCGTACAGCCGATGATTCGCCCCCTTTTTGAAGGTCTGCAGGAGATCGAACTCCTGGCACGTCTGGCTGGCATGGACGAGACGGATCCCTATGCCCTCGTTAAAGAAACCATCGCTAGTCTATCTGACGAAACAGATAAAGAAAGAGGTTTTAATCGGTTTTTGAGTGATGGAGTGCTAAAAAACAGCAACTACGCGAACATTCCTGTCAGCGTCAATCAGAGCCAAATAAAGCGAACAGTCGCGACAGGAAATTTTCGGCCCACTCAAGTTTCAAGTAAACAACTTGAAGTACGCATTATCCCCAGTCCTAGGATGTGGGATGGAACTTATAATAATAATGGCTGGTTACAGGAATGTCCCGAAGCTATGACCAAACTCACTTGGGATAACGCAATTTCAATTAGTCCACGTTTAGCTAAGGATATCGGTTATGATCCTGAACAGAATTCTTTCAAACAAATCGCTTCAAAGAATACCGCGACCTTTAAAATGGGTCGTAAAGTCTCCCCTCTCGGTGAAATAACAATCGGTGGGACGACTGTCCGAGGGCCGGTAGATATCCAACCTGGCCTGGCCAATTACACCGTTGTTATTCCCTTGGGATATGGACGCACAAAAGTTGGCCGTATTGGAAAAGGAACCGGATTTACTGCCTATCCTTTAGTCAATAGTCAATCGCCCGGATATGTCGCTGGTGCTAATATAAATATTACGGACAAATCTTATCTTCTGGCAAACACTCAAGAGCATTGGTCAATGGAAGGAAGAGCCCTTGTTCGTGAAGCGAATGTAGAGGACTATAGCAAGCATCCCGACTTCGTAGATAAAATGGGCTTGGAAGCACACTCACCCCCTGTTTACGGGAGTGATTCTAATCTGAGTTTACAGGAAAAGGTGACCACACAACCACGAGGGGAATCGGCTTATGAAATTCCTCAATTTGGTGGAGATCACCAATGGGGCATGAGTATAGATCTCAATACCTGCACCGCTTGTAGCGCCTGTATTGTCGCCTGTCAGAGTGAAAATAATATTCCGATCGTTGGTAAGGACCAGGTAACACGCGGCCGTGAAATGCATTGGTTGAGATTCGATCGCTATTACTCGAGTGGTGACGTTGATAGCAATAAACGAGAGATCCCTGAAGATCCTCAAGCGACCGTACAACCTGTCATGTGCATGCATTGCGAAACAGCACCCTGTGAACAAGTGTGTCCTGTGAATGCTACCGTGCATGATGATGAGGGCTTGAATGTAATGTCCTATAATCGCTGCGTCGGGACGCGCTACTGCTCAAACAATTGCCCCTATAAAGTGCGAAGATTCAATTTCTTCGATTGGAATAAAAGAGAAATCGGTAGTTTCTATAAAGGTCCGCTTGGACCCGGTGGTATGACGGAATTGGAGAAGATGCAGAAGAATCCCGATGTATCGGTGCGCATGCGAGGGGTAATGGAAAAGTGTACTTACTGTCAGCAGCGCATCCAGGAGGCTAAGATAAACACCAAGGTAAAAGCCCGTGACTCGGGTGATATAAAAGTTCCAGATGGGACGATTAAAACTGCTTGCCAGCAGGTTTGTCCTACAGATTCCATTGTTTTTGGTGACATTAGCGACCCTGAAAGTAAAGTTTCGATCACCAAAAACTCCGATCGTGACTATTCTGTCCTGGGTTATCTCAACACAAGGCCGCGCACCACTTACCTCGCGCGATTACGCAATCCAAACCCCCTTATGCCTGACTACAGAGAGATGCCTCTAAGCAGAATGGAATATGAAAATAAATTTGGCCATGGTGCGCACGGGGAAGATAGTCATGAAAAAGGCAATGGGCATGAAGAGCATCATAATGAAGCTTCCGATGAGCATCACGTAAACGGTACACATAACACCTGATAGCAGAAATAGCCTAAAAAGATACTTTCACCCTATGTCCAACATTGAGGAAATAAATCCGACGAAACCGGCGATACTGGAACAAGCCAAGCCCAGTGAACTTCCCCGTCGTCCCTTAGTGGAAAATGAAAGAAGCTTTCACTGGATTACGGAGAAGATATGCGGAATCGTCGAAAACAAGACTCCATTATGGTGGTGGATTTGTTTCTGTGTTACGGGCTTTATCGCATCTTTTACAGGAATCGGTTTGGCTTATCTTTTAATCACGGGTGTAGGTGTTTGGGGATTGCGCGGCCCTGTGATGTGGGGTTGGGCGATCGTAAACTTTGTATTTTGGATCGGTATCGGACATGCGGGAACACTTATCTCCGCAATCCTGTGTCTTCTTAAACAGGAGTGGCGCACATCTATTAATCGCGCGGCGGAAGCAATGACCATTTTTGCTGTAATGTGCGCGGGAATATTTCCATTGTTCCACGTCGGCAGAATCTGGTTTGCCTGGTGGCTCTTCCCTCTGCCCAATGCAAATGGAATCTGGCCTAATTTCCGCAGCCCTCTTGAGTGGGATGTTTTTGCCGTCTCTACCTATGCCACGGTTTCAGTCTTATTCTGGTATATGGGTATGATTCCGGATCTGGCAACCTTGCGCGATCGGGCAACTCAGAAATGGAGACAAATATTTTATGGTCTTTTAGCTGTGGGATGGCGTGGATCTAACCGACACTGGAGTAATTATGAAATGGCATATCTCCTTTTAGCCGGCTTAAGCACGCCACTTGTATTATCGGTGCACACAATCGTATCTTTTGATTTTGCGGTCGCTCATTTACCCGGTTGGCACACCACTATCCTTCCCCCTTATTTTGTTGCCGGCGCTATTTTCTCCGGGTTTGGAATGGTTTTGACTCTCGTCCTTCCTTTAAGGGCGATCTATAAACTGCATGATTTAATTACACAGTATCACATAGATTGTATCTGTAAAATCACGCTGGCCACAGGAAGTATGGTCGGCTACGCTTACATGATAGAATTCTTCATTGCCTGGTATGGGGCGAATCCCTACGAGGGATTCGCTTTTATTAACCGGGCATTTGGACCCTATGCCTGGGCCTACTGGATTATGATAAGCTGCAATGTGATTTCGCCTCAGCTTTTCTGGTTTAAAAAAGTACGCGAAAATCCAGCCTTTGTCTTCATCGTCGCCATATTTGTAAACATCGGGATGTGGTTTGAACGTTTCGTCATAGTCGTCACTTCACTTGCGAACGAATTCATGCCCGCTAACTGGGATTATTTTACTCCAACTATTGTCGATATCTTTACTTTCATTGGCACATTTGGCTTTTTCTCCCTTCTTTTTCTTTTGTTTCTACGTTTTCTGCCTCTCATGGCTTTTGCGGAAATTAAGGCTGTTACCCCGCAGGCCAATCCTCACAACAATCATCACTAATTCATCTTATTCCATTTAAATTATGGCAGGAATTCCATATGGTCAGGTAGCTCTTTTTGATACTGCGGCGGACATTTATCATGCAGCGGAAAAAGTGCGTGATGCCGGGTACAAAAGATGGGATGTCTATAGCCCCTTTCCTATACATGGGATGGACGAGGCGATGGGATTAAAGCGCTCTAAAGTTACATTTTTCTGCCTCACGGGTGGTGTGAGCGGATTCTTACTTGGAATGCTCATGGTCTGGTTTATGAACGATTTTGACTATCCTTTAATTGTAGGAGCTAAGCCCTTTTTCAGTCCGATCTACTCTTTTCCAATTATTTACGAAATGACTATACTCCTCGCTGCCTTTGGGGCCTTTTTTGGAATGTTCCTTACTAACTTCCTACCCCAGCATTATCATCCAGCTATGAACTATAGTAACTTTAACCAGGTAACAGACGATAAATTTATCATTATAATAGAATCCAGTGATAACCTTTACGATGAAATCAAAACAAAGTCCCTTCTTGAAGAAATCGGAGGGAAGGAAATAACAGCTTTGGAAGAATAGATGCGCTATTTCATTATCATTTTTATTTTTCTTATTATAGCGACGGTCTCGATTATGGGGTTTCGCGGTTCAAAGGCTCTAAAGCCCCCTCTTGAGGTATTTCCTGATATGGATCGCATGGGTAAATATAAACCACAGGCAGAAAACGCTTTTTTTGCAGATGGGAGGGCCGATCGCCCTGCCGTGCCGGGCACGGTAACCGCAGGCTCTTTTAATGAAGATCACTATTTTACTACAGGAAAGATTAGTGATCAGTGGGGAAAAGGGTTCCCAGTTACTATAAACCACGAGTTGATACAATTAGGGGAGGAAAAGTTTAACATACATTGCAGCGTTTGCCACGGACTATCGGGAGATGGCAATGGTATCACGAAAAGCTATGGCATGATTGCGACCCCCACTTATCATAGCGATCGCTTACGCGGGATGCCGGAAGGTGAGATATTCAACACGATAACACATGGCCGGAATACGATGGGGGCTTATGGAGCTAAGTTAAGGATTCACGAACGCTGGGCGGTCATCGCCTATGTACGTACACTACAAAAATCGCAGGATGCCCGACCGGAAGACGTGCCGCAAGATAGCAGAGGAGTTCTTGGACTATGAGCGCTGAAACCGCAGCCCCCGACATCGCAACTACTGCTCCAGCAAAAGGAGATAATAATCTATCCACCTATGCCTTGATTATTGGCATCATTGGACTTGGTATTTCAATTGTCGGATTATTTAAGGGCCTGAGTGAGTCCGACCCGAGACCCCTTCTGGGCTGGCTTATTGGATTTAGTTTTTGGTTTTCGATATTGATGGGCAGCCTTTATTTTATAATGCTTTTTTATCTTTTTGATTCTGGTTGGTCAGTAATTGTCCGTCGGCAATTTGAACATGCCGTATCTGGACTTAAGTGGCTCGCCTTAGTTTTTTCTCCGCTTTTGCTCCTCACCTTACTTTACGATAAAGATCCTGGAATTCTCTGGGGATGGTTGAATGAGGAAAAAATGCTTAATGCGGGCGAAGGTCATGAGATCGATGTGTTATACCAGGCTAAAGCCGCCTACCTGAGTTCTAAATTCTTTATCCTACGCGCTGTATTTTTCTTTTTAATCTGGATCGGATTAGCTGAAATATTTCGCAGGTCTTCTTTTTCCATGGATCAGGATGGCGACCTCAAGCATATCCGCCGTTGCCGGATCTTTGCCGCTGTGGGTATAATCGTAACATCCTTATCACTGACTTTTGCTTCCATCGATTGGTTAAAATCTCTTGATTACCACTGGTTTTCGACGATGTACGGGGTATGGTTTTTTTCCTCCTCCATCTTGTCCTCTTTAGCGATGATAGTCATTGCCTGTTATCTTTCGCGAACGCGAGGTCCCCTGAAAGGGATCCTTACTAACGCCCATTTTTACTACCTCGGTTGCTTGATGCTAGCCTTTACAGTTTTTTGGGCCTACATCAGCTTTTCACAATATTTCCTCGTGTATAATGCCAATATACCCGAGGAAACATTTTGGTATAATATGCGGGAGATCAATCCCGATGGAACAAAAAACTCCTGGTGGTGGGTAAGCATGGGGCTAATATTCTGCCACTTCTTTTTCCCTTTTTTATGGCTGCTCTGGTATAATAACAAATTTGGCCTGCGCATAGTCTTCATCTCTGTTTGGATCCTAATCGTTCACTTACTGGATCTATATTGGAATATACTTCCAGGTAAAATCCATCTCGAGACAGGCGACACTATACGTCAATTCGGAATTTCTTTCTGGGACATCAGCATGATTTTAGGGGCGGGTGGTATTTGCGTCTGGGCTTATTTAATGAGCATGAAAAAAAATCAACCCATTCCCCTTCGTGATCCTCGTATTCTTGAATCTATTAATGCTCATGAATAATCAACAATCCGATAGTTCACGTTTACCCGAATCGTCAACCTTGCTCTCAGCTATTGGTTGCATTGGTGTTATCGCTCTCTTTTTAATCATTGTATTAATTGCTTACTACCCCAATCGTCCCCCGGCAATCGGTGAAAACACAAGTAGAGCGCGTCTTGAAACATTAAATGAAGTTGAATCCAAGCAACAAAGCACGATCACTAGCTATGGCTGGGTAAATCAATCAAAAAATGTTGTTCGTATCCCGATGAAAGAAGCGGCCGTCTTACTGGTCGATGAACTTGAGAACTCTCAACCGGAGCCATCAAAAGTAAAAGCTTACGCCCCGCAAGTGATTGGCCCTGGCAATTAAGTGATGGATTGGTATTCCTATATAATTATCGGTTTTATTCTCGCGGGATTATTTTTTGCTTCGGCGCTATACGCTTTCCATTGGGCCTCAAAAAACGGGCAATTCCATGAATTGGAAAAAGGCGCATCTAGCATCTTTGACGATGAAGAACCTCTAGGCAAACAGACCGACTTTTTCCCCGGCCATAAGTAATTAAAACTGACACGAACAGTATTACAAAATGAGCACATCAGAGCAAAACTCAGACCATAGAATCAAACTCAGCGAGATTGATCAATCAATGAAGTGGCCGGCTTTGTTTTTTATCATTTCAGCTACACTCTGGTTACTTGCCGGTACAGCACTAGGTCTTATTTCCTCTTATAAAATGCATGATCCTAATTTTTTGGGAAATTGGGAATGGCTGACATTTGGTCGAACACGGTCTGCACATTTGAATGCAGTGATGTACGGCTGGTGTAATAATGCCATATTTGCGGTTGGTTTATGGATTATGGCAAGGCTCTGTAGAACTGAAATTCGCCATCTCGGCTTACTTATTGTCGCCGGAGTTTTCTGGAATATCGCGGTAACAATAGGAATAGGAGGTATTTTTATCGGGGATATGACATCCGTAGAATGGCTTGAAATGCCAACCTATATCACACCACTCCTGGCCATCGCCTATGCCTTAATAGGCGTATGGGGAATCATTGCATTCCGCTATCGCCAATCCGAGCATATTTATATCTCACAATGGTATATACTCGGTGCTTTATTCTGGTTTCCCTGGATTTACTCTGTCGCCCAAATAATGATTTTATTTGAGCCTGCTCGTGGTACGGTTCAATCACTGACAAATTGGTGGTTTGCCCATAATGTTCTTGGACTCTGGCTTACCCCCATGGCCCTCGCTGCGGCCTATTATTTTATCCCAAAAGTCATAGGGCGACCGATTCACAGCTATTACCTCTCAATCCTCGGCTTTTGGACACTGGCTCTTTTTTATAATTGGGCTGGTGTTCACCATATCGTCGGTGGACCTGTCCCGGCCTGGGTCATATCTTCGGGAATCGTGGCCAGTGTAATGATGGTGATCCCAGTAATCGTTACTGCTATCAATCACCATATGACTGCGATTGGGCATTTCAGACAAGTCATTGAGAGTCCCACCCTTCGCTTTGTTGTCTTTGGGGCCATGTCTTACACCCTTGTCAGTTTTATTGGATCAACGATGTCCTTGCGTTCTGTAAGTGAAATTTCACATTTCACTCATTTGACGGTAGGCCACGCTCATCATGGGGTGTATGCATTTTTTACGATGATAATGTTTGGTAGCATTTATTTTATTTTACCCCGACTGCTTTATCGAGAATGGCCCTCTAAGTTTTTAATCACCTGCCATTTCTGGTTTGCTGCTTTGGGTATAACAATAATGATTGTCACTTTGCATGTAGGCGGTTGGATACAGGGTCTTGAAATGAATAATCCAGAAATTCCCTTTATCGAGGTGATGAAAGGAACCGTACCCTGGTTGAAAGCAAGAACCATATCCGGATTCTTTCTCGCTATCGCGCATATCGCATTTGCGATTAATGTATTTTGGATCGTATTTTTCCGCCAGGGGCAGGAGGATGTAGTCGGCACCCCAACCCTTTTTAGTTCAAAACAGGCGCGGTGATTGATAACTAAATGAACAACTTGCCCTTAACATTTTGCGGAATTTTTTTTACCCTCGCTTTCGCGTGGATCGGTATTGTTTTAACTAATCAAATACAATATGGAGATCTCGAGCCGACGACGGAACAGTTCGACCCAGAAACCGGTGGTCCGATAGAGGGAGATCCGCTCTATCCGCGAAAACCTGTCGGGCTCGCTGAACAGGGGAAAAAAGTCTACATGGATTTAGGCTGTATGTACTGCCACAC
>Ga0114993_10005798_pt1 | contig 11794 bp, 8 predicted proteins | sample ArcticOcean_MG_C_FD_87042 | JGI IMG/M metagenome (GOLD analysis project Ga0114993, IMG submission 87042) | Marine microbial communities from western Arctic Ocean - ArcticOcean_MG_CB2_150 | ecosystem: Environmental > Aquatic > Marine > Oceanic | place: Arctic Ocean: Canada Basin | collected...
CGCAGGAATTCCGTTCGGTCGTTTTGGGGTTTCCTTTCCCATGCCCGAAACCATCGCATCTTCCGCCTCATGCGCGAAGAGCGGTTTTGTGAACGGTTACCTGAGAACCAAAGACACGGAGTCGTAGCGATTTTTATCAATTCATGCAATTTGAAGACACGTTCTGAGGAGTAAATACTGAGCGTTGCGAGCATCGAAAGCACGAGCCTGCATTTCTCGCATGCCGTATTTGTTGACTGCGAGGCTTTGACCGGTTTGAGCATAGGTGACATCAACAAGATTAAGCATTCTTTACCTCCGCGTTCCTCTTCTCTTCGATCATCTCCTCGTATCGCCCAAGTAGGAATGCAATTCGGTCATCATCATCTCGGAACGGCTTCGGCCGCAACCGCTTTTCAACCTCTAGGTCAAGTTCGTGGTGTGCCTCACGGAGTGCTCTTGGCATCTTCGCTGGGTCGTAAAGTTCAGACAAAGATCTCTCCGGATGAGCTTCTCGCTCGTCCAAGACTCGAAAAGTATGAGTCTCTAGACGATCTTGCTCCGACGCACTGAGTACCGGAAATGGAAATGCGTTGTAGCTAATCCCAGACGAGTATCGAATCCTTGTCTCGAGTGCACCCCCGATCCGTTTACACCACACCATGTGCATACGAGAACATATTAGTGCGAAGACAAAGGGGCGGGCCCTATAAATCACTTGAGCCGCATCGGATACTATGATTCCCTTCGGTAAATAGCCAAACGGAATGTAATCTCTTCTCTCTGACGAATGACGCGGAATAACAATCACGTCTCCGGGGACGTAGCTCCTCTGAGCAAACATATGTGGCGTCAAACTGTACTGATTCGTAGTCTTTGCTCGGGACTTCAAGCGAAACGTTTCCACCTTCTTGATACGTTCGCTGATTTGCGGAATGTTCCTGGCGACATCGAGTCTATCGTCAGAAATCCAGAGGCAGTACCGCAGCTTTGAGTGTAGCAACTCGTTTGCCCCATAGTATCGGCGTATAAACTCTTGCGACTCAGGTACGCTGTTTCTAAGCTCCTCTGCCTCGTTGGCAGACAGAATCAAATGCCCGCCATCGCGTGGCATGTTTCCCATAACCATCTTCGGGACGGCACTGAGTGGTTGCTTGGCTGTATGTACTATTGTCCCATTACCGTCATGCAGGTACGGCGATATGTTCTTCACTTGCCGGACAATTCCATTTGAATACAACAGTTGTTGTTTCTCGCTCTCGTTTCTTATTCCAAGGATAACGCACGTTACGCCAGCATTGCCTTTAGCGTTGTTGGTCCATTTTAAAGGTTTGTGAGCAAATCCAATTTCGGCCGTTGTGAAGATCCTTGTCCACAGATAAGCCACCTGTTCGCCCTGACAGATCGAATTGGTTGAAACAAACGCAAACGTGGCGTTACTAGACTGGATGTACTTGACGCCCTTCAGAAACCAGCAACAGACGTAATCTGAGTCTTTGAAATCCTTATGGTCGTTGAAGACGTGAGCCATATCGGATTTCTGTTCTTTGCTCTGGTTTCTCGCACCGAGATATGGCGGGTTCCCCAAGATATAGATCTCGGACGCAACATCGTTCGGACAAACTTCTTCCCAGTTCAATCGAGTGGCGTTACCACATACAATATGCCCACCGTCTTGTAGCGGGAGCGTTGGGCGTGTGGAACCGAAAACGGCTTTGAACGCCACGTTCATCTGGTGCTCGGCCAGCCAGAGAGAAAGCTTTGAGGTTTCATGTGCGAAGTCATCGAGCTCGATGCCGTAGAACTGCAGTTGAATCTTGTTTTCAAAACGAAATGAAGTCTGCCTGGCTGCTTTGTTCCCATGCAGTCGCTTGAAAATCTCAATCTCCAGCTTGCACAATTCCTTGTAGGCGATGATCAAAAAGTTTCCCGAACCACAGGCCGGATCGAAAATCCGCAAACGATAGAGACGCTCTAGCAGTGCCTCCAATTTCTTTCTGTTGTTTGCCGCTTTCTCCAGTTCGTCTTTCAGGTCATTCAGAAACAGCGGCTCGATCACTTTCATGATATTGACGACCGAAGTGTAGTGCATACCCAAACCGCCACGTTGATCTGGGTGAACGACGGCCTGGATCATGCTGCCGAAAATATCAGGATTGATCGCTTTCCAATTCAGTTCGCCACACTCAAGGATGATCTTTCGTGACTTCTTATTGAAAGTCGGAACGGGATGCTCGTCGGCAAATAAGCCGCCGTTGACGTAAGGGAACTTCTGGAGGAAAGTGGAAAATTGTGAACGGTCTTCCGTGCTGAGTACGCTGAACAACTTTTGCAAATAAGGCTGCAAATCGTTGCCATCGTCTGCCGTGTGTGATCCAACAGCGTTGGTGAATTGTCCCGATGCAAAGATGTCAGTGTCTTCAGCGAAGAAACAAAACAGCAGTCGAGACAGAAAGATATTGAGGGCATGTCGGTCGGCGTCGGATTCCGGCGGATTATTCTCCAGAATCAGATCGTAAAGCCGCCCCATCTTTACGGCAGCTTTGATATCAGCCGGATTTTCACTTTGCAATTGCGTTTTTTCCAGCCCAGCCCAAGGCAAGAAAAAGTCAAAGTGATTCGCCAGTTCGGCAATTGGCGTGTCAAGTGAATCGCTGGTCTTGGTATCGACTGCCAGAAGCGTTTTGAAATCCGTGACAACGATGAAGCGGGGATGGTGTTTGGTAACCGCTGCATCATTCTGCAAACGATCAATCGCCTCGTGCAGATCGGCAGTCGTCTCGTGCTTAAATGCCAGTTTCTTCTTCCAGACGACCTCGCCGGAATTCTTCGAGCGGTTGTAATCCCCCTTCTTCAGCCGCGAAATCGAAGCCTTGGGTTGCCCGTAGGCCAGCAAAAGATCGTAAACGAACGATTCCTTGTCCAGTGTTGTAACGAGAGACCGAACGCCTTCCTCAAGTTCTTCAACGTTCAAAATTGGCTCTCCGACTCACTGTTAAATGGTACATCATTCGATGATCCTACCATCTGGTTACTCAATTTTCACATGCACAGCAGTAAAGCCACGGCGGGAGCCGATATCCACCTCGACCTCGACCGGCTTCGCATCGATACCGAACAGCGAATATGTGAACAAGCGAGCAAGCATGCTGAACTGCAATTCATGTTTTACTGAACAAACGGGCTGTGAGTGTTCCCATTGTGAGGTGGACACTCCCGCGACGCAAGCAGCGGGGCCATCCTTTGGGGCGGCCGTGTCAATCGCGCCGCCGCTTGGCGCCCATTCTTGAAACCCGGATTTGAGGTGTTGAACCACCAGAATCTGACGGCCACCCCTGAGAAATGCGAGTTCGGGTCGAAATTGGTGGCGGCGTTGGTTACCCTGAACGGGTCGAGAATCGCGATTCGGCGGCTGGTTGCCGTCTCGATTCGCCTTCACGAGCCTGGTTATGAGAGCCTCTAATCGGACCGGCCCGCAGCGTCAATCGTCTGTTGGTTTCTTGTTCGCCCGTTGAACATTCGACCGGCGCTGCAGAACGGTACCCGCCAAACCTTTTTCCCTTCCATGAGAACTGCGAGGTAAGACGAATGAAAATGTCCCGTGTGATTTGCAATTCTGTCCCACTGTTGTTGGCGGGTTTCGCCGTTTCATTTGTCGCCGGTTGTGCGGACGAAGGAACAGTCGATTCCCCGTCGGTCAGCACGCCACCGGTTGCCCTCGCGGTGCCGCCGGCCTCTGATGTCAATGTCGTTGACATTGTTGATGAATCGACTGCGAAAACGACCGAGATTCCGGTCGTACAGGCATCGTTGAAGAAGGACGTCGTCGAAAAAGGTTATGGCGACATCACCGGGCAGATTCTGTTTGACGGTGACGTGCCGGAACTCAAACTCGCTGTGAAGGCGGGCGATCCAAAAGTCAAAGACGCGGCCATTTGTGCCGCGAAGGATCTGGAGGTGAACGACCTGCTGGTCGATCCCGAATCCAAGGGCATCGCCAACGCGTTCGTGTATATCTACCACAAGAACATCAAGAAACATGACATCAAAATTCATCCCGAAGCGGCGAAGATCAAAGAGAGCGAAAAGGTGATTGTCTTCGATCAGAAGAACTGCCGCTTCGATCCACACGTGATGGTGATCCGAAACGGCCAGCACGTACTCATTAAGTCCGCCGACAACTGCGCTCACAACACGCATACGAGTGCGCTATTCAACGATGAGTTCAATACCATTATCTCGCCGAACGATCGCGTGGGTGTGTTGCTCGATACGCTCGAAGTTCCCGAGAGCCTGCCGATGCCGGTCAAGTGCGACATTCACCCTTGGATGAGGGCCCACTGGCTGATTATCAACCACCCGTACGCCGCGGTGACCGACAAGGACGGAAAGTTCACCATCGAGAAGCTGCCGGTCGGCGAGATTGAATTCCGCATTTGGCACGAGCGGAACGGCTACATCGACCGCAAGTACGTCGTCACCGTGGAAGAGGGAAAGACCAAACTCGAACCGGTGCAGGTTCCGGCGGAGTGGTTTGAAGAATAACCGCTCCCGAACGCAATAGTCCGTCACGCGTTTGAGTGGGTTCTTCCGGTAGTGGCTCAGTTTGAACAATGTGACGTAGGGTTGCCGGGGCTGGAGTCTTTACGAAGCCCCGGAGTTCGCGCGTCGAGAAACCCGGTTTCTCAATGAAACCGGGTTTTTGTTTCAACAACCGGCGCTTCCCTTTGGTCCAGCCCCGGCCACCCAAAATTCAAACTGAGCCACGACCGATCCTTTAGAACGGGATCGTCAGTCCAAAGCTCCAATTCATCGTCCACCAGTCGGCCCGGTCGATCTTGATGGATGGGAACAGACCCGCCCGGGGATTCGCCTTCCAGACGATGCTCTGGGTGGGGCGAGCCACTTCGCCGATCCAGATGACCGACCAACCGGCCGTGAAGGTCGCATTCTGCATGATCGCTTTCCGCTTCATCATGGGAATGTAGCGGAAGAGTGGGAATTCGGCCGAAACCTTCTGTTCGAGCATAGGCGAGATGTGGGTCGTGTGGAATGTGCTGGCAAAGGCGTTTGGATCGGGGTTCGCAGCAGTTGGTGTGACGAGCGGTGAATCGACGACGCCCGACAGCAAGGGGTCATCGAGTTCATCGGGATCGATCATATCACCAATATTGTTGGCATCGCCAATGTTGTTGCCCGACAGCTTGATCTTCTCGAAGTTGGCCATCAATCCAACCTTGGTGAGACCGCGGATACGAAATGTGTCGCCGCCAAGGTTGTAGTTCAGGCCAATTTCCGGACCGGTGAGGTGGGTTGTCATCTTGCTTTCCACGAATGCCTGGTAATTTCCCGGATGCTCTCTCCCGGAAGCAGCCGCGACAAGGTCGAGACGAATGGCTCGCCCGTCTGTATTAGCGCCACCACCACCACCACCACCACCACCACCACCACCACCTTGGCCGCCGAATTGATCTTCCACGAAGATTGCTTCATCAATGATGTTGTCTGAATTGTCATCGACGAAGTTTGGCAGCGAATGGACTTTGGCTCTCGAGAAGATGATTTCGTCATCGTCCTCGGTATCGTAGGCCAGGCCGCTGTCTTCGCCATCGAAACGGAACGACTCGTTGATGTAAACATAGCGACCGCCAAACACGAAGTTGGCCTTGACGAACCGACTTCGCACTTTGCGAGTCGAGATGAAGTTCAACGATGTACCCAACGATTCGGTTCTGTTCTTCAGGCGAAACGAGACGTCGTAGGGGATTGATGTTCCGCCCGTGTAGGTCCCGTCGGAAAAAACTTGCAAGGTGCCATCATCGACTGGTATCGACGAGAGGTTCAACAAATTGCGGCTTAAGACCTGCAGTGCATCCGCCTGTCCAACATCGACTACGCCGATGTCATCGGGACTGGTCAGAATTTCCCTGAAGAGGCCCTGTTCCGAAATTCCTCTGCCGGCGATACCCGCTGACGCGGGATTGCCGACGTTGCCGCGGAAGGTTAACGCCCGGGCTGCATTAAAGTCCGATGAGCTTTCGGCGTTGATCCAGAAATCGAAAGCCATGCCGTCTCCGCCCGCTTCGTTGAATCCCGTGACGAGTCGAAAGCCACGTCCGTCAACGTGAGCTGCGTAATCGCTGTAGCGTGCATTGAACAGGTTCTGACCGGGATCGCCGACGGCAGGAAACTGCCCGATGCCATCGATGGAATCGGCATCTCCCTGGAATGCATCGGCTAGTTCGGCGCCGTCGGCACCGCCACCACCACCACCACCACCACCACCCCCTGCCGCTAGAATGGGGAGATAGATGTCCTTGTACCTCGCCGCGTTCTTGTCACCGATGAAGCCCTTGGCGTGTCGTACTTTAGTATCGAGGTACTCAAACGTGCTGAAGTATTCACGATTCTGATTACTGGTGAAACGCCTCCACATCCCGCCGGAATTGTATGTCTGGTCGAATCGGTGTTCGAACGGCGAGATCTGCGGGGAGGGAAGCATGCTGGCGGCATAGGGACTCTGCCCCGGCGCGCCACCGTAGGGCGAATTGTAACCGTTGGGAGCGAACCCGCCGCTTGCCGGGGCAGGTTCTTCCTTTTGGAATGCCGAAAGCAACGTCCCCCGCGCGGGCCGGCCGCTGCGCGGCCGTTGCGCGTCGGCGTATCTGACATTCGACCTCATACCCGGTAGCGCTGAATAGCCACCGGCCGAGGGAGGAGCATATTGGGCCTTTAGTTCCTGACGGCTGCAAACCGTGAGAAGAAGCCCCAAAATAGGTGCTAACCAGAGCTGTACCCGCATCTGATCGTCCTTGACGTACTACATGACTGGAAGGGAGACAGCCCGCCAATGCACTACCACAACGCGGAGCGCAGGAGGACGGTCACGCGGATAATATCGGTCGGGCAGCTTGGTAATCTGTAACGGTTATCCGGATGTTTCCGAATTTCCGGCCCATTGAGGGCCAGAAGCCGCCTCGATACATCGCAGATACGGCGAGGTGGGGGGTCTGGGATAGGGCGACTGTCGGGGCCGACCGAGTGAGACGAAGTCGACGCAGAACGCTGGATCTGCGGATGATGGGATTACCCTGCAAAGAGGATGGGTCGGGAGTCGTTCTCTACCGATTCTCCTTCGAAGCATCGGGGGGCCAATGGCGAGTTGCCAGTGCAGGCCCGTAGTGACAATTGGCACTGACCCAAGACCTTGAATCAGAATGAGCCGCAGGGCGCTACCGCGTGGCCGCTCATGAGGTCAACCAATCCAACGTAAGTGGCATTGGTCACTACAAACATTCAGCGGCAGTTCTCAACCGGGATCTGCCGCAGTGCTACTTCTTGTCGTCACCATCCAGCGGCTTCTCTTTGTCGGCCTTGGCACCGAAGGAGTTGCGAAAGGCCACGGCGGCCGATGAGACCGTCTTGTTTTCGCCAGCCATTTTCAAGAAGTAGACACCCTTTTTCTCCACGATGAGAATCACGGCCAGCATGCGGCCATCGGTGATCTTTCGCGTCTTTCGTCGAATCGGAGGTCCCACCGACTGGTTGAATGAACCGGTGAGATCGACGAACACGTATTTGCCGGCCGGCGAGTCCCCTTGCGTGACTTTCGCCTTGCGGCCTTTGGAATCGAACTGCGAAATCCAGCGATCGACGTTCGCCTGAATCGATGAGCCTCCGAACGAAAAGACGGTCAACACGACTGGGTTCTCTTCCCCTTTGGCCGCCGGGATGCCGAACTGGGCCAGCCGCAACTTGTTCGACGGCTCCTGTTTTTCCCAGGTTGTGGGCACGGTGAGCGTGATGTCTCTGACTTTCACTTCAACCGTCTTGGCCTTGTCCGCTGGTTTCTCGTCGGCACTGATTGGTGCGCACATGGCGAACGCAAGGCAACCTGCAAAAACTGCCGCAAGGCAGCGAGACATTGGCAGTGTATTGGTAATCATTATGGATCCCGGTTTTTGAGATTGGCGACGTATCCCCGAAAGTTCGACCGTTTAGCCGCGACCCAACGGGGAGTGCTCCGCGGCGTGTCGCGACTAAACCATTGTCAATGAAGACTGGGGCATTTGCAACGCTTATGCAGTCCGCAGCATCTTGCCGAACTGCTTGAATGTGCGGGTATTGGCGACGTCATTCTTCTCCAGGCCCGCGCGTCGTGCCTGGTTGACGCCGTACCGCATCACATCGAAACCGGCCGTGCTGTGTGCGTCGGTGCTGATGACAATGGGAATGTTCCGATCCCTCGCCGCAGCCGCGTGGACGTCATCCAAATCGAGTCGGCTGGGGTGCGCGTTGATTTCCATCATCACGCCAAAGTCGGCCGCCGCCTTGAATACATCTTTGTAGCCAACGTCGGCACCCGGCCGTTTCAGCACAATTCGCCCCGACGGATGGCCGATGGCCGTCACATAGGGACAGCGAATCGCATTCAGCAGACGTTTCTGAATCTGTTCGCGGGGCTGTTTCAGTCCGTAGTGTAGAACGGCGACGACCCAGTCGGCTTCGCTGAGAACCTCGTCATCGAGGTCCATCGTTCCATCTTCCAGAATGTCGCATTCGATTCCGCACATTACATCGATTCCCGAGACGCGACCGCGCACCTCGTCGATGGCTTGCCAATGTTCGCGCAGCCGTTTGGCATCCAAACCGTTGGCCATGGTGACGCGTTTGGAATGATCGGTGATGGCAATGTATTTCAGCCCGCGCGCCTTGGCGGCCTCGACCATTTCTTCGATGCTGTTGCGGCCATCGGTCGCCGTGGTGTGCATGTGCAAATCGCCACGAATGTCCTGTAACTCAATCAGCGTGGGCAATTGGCCCTGCTCGGCAAGCGGAATCTCTCCACGGTCTTCGCGCAATTCGGGTGGAATCCAGGGGAGATCGACGGCGGCGTAAACGTCTTCTTCGGTCGCGCCGGCGATGAGTTCCTCGCTGCGGAAGACGCCGTATTCGTTTACCTTCAAGCCGCGCTCTTGTGCGCGACGGCGGATAACGATGTTGTGCTCTTTCGATCCAGTGAAGTACTGCATCGCCGCGCCGTACGATTTATCGGCGACGACACGCAGGTCCATTTCAATTCCCGAACGAAGCCGCACCCGTTGTTTCGTTTCCCCACGCGCCAGCACTTTATCGACCGATTCGTGTCCGGCCAGCCGGTCCATCGCTTCTTCGGGCATTGTCGAAGTGGCGAGCAAATCGAGATCGCCGACGGTCTCCTTACGGCGGCGACAACTCCCCGCCACCTTTGCCTGGACGACAGAATCGAGTTGCAGTAAGTCGGTGACAATTGCGTCGGCTTCGCGCATCGCGACATCGATATGGAATCGATTGCCCGCCTCGGCCACTCGGTCGATCTGTTCGAGAATCGACTGTTCGGTCTTCTCGCCGAATCCCTTGAGTGCAGCCACCCTGCCATTTTCGGCAGCCTGTTTCAGTTCGTCGAGCGACGTGACCGACAAATCGTTGAACAGCACGGCCACTTTCTTCGGACCGACACCGGACATTCGCAGCATGTCGCGGACGCCGGGCGGGAACTTCTCGTTGATCTCGTCAAGTTGCTGCAGGCGACCGGTTTCGACGATGTCGGCAATTTTTGCGGCCAGATCTTTTCCAATGCCCGGAAGATCGGTCAGTTTACGATCTTCATCGTTGATGATATCGGTCATCGAATCCGGCAAACTGCCGATGGTACGGACAGCCTTACGGTACGCGCGAATGCGAAACGGGTTGGCACCATCGACCTCAAGCAGATCGGCCAATTCCTCGAAAAAGCGGGCAACGTCACTATTCTGCATCGGGGGTTCCATCGGCGGCGGGAAGAAACTGCGTTGTAAATGCCCGTTGTGGGTCAACTTCGCCCGGCTTGAGAACATCGACCTCCACAAGCTGATCGGTCAGCGTCTTCCAGCGGGCGGCTGTCATCGTACCCAATCGCTCCAACGGCGTCTCGTCATCGGTGTATAACGGCTTCATCGCCTTGGCGCCAAATTCCAGAATGTCGAGCTCCATTTCCGGGTTCTGCTGGTGGATGTATTCGTTCGTTTCGTCGGAGCTTTCGAGATACTTCCGCCAGCCGCGAATCGAGGCCTCGACCATCTTGCGAACGGTTTCCGGATCTTCAGTGATCGTATCGGCGTGCGTGATGAGCAAACTGGTGTACGGGTTGAAGCCCAACTCGGAAACCATCAACGAACGCGGATCGCCGCCTTTCGACTTCGCCACGAACGGCTCGCTGAAAACGTACGCCTGCTGCGCGTATGTCTCGTCGTCAAGAAACTTGGCAACGCTAGCGTTGTCGACAATTCGCACGTTCTCAAGTGGTAAACGCTTGCGAAGAAATTGCGCCCAAGTCGCACCGCTGTTCATCGCCAGCGTCACGTCTTTCAAGTCAGACAGTTTTTCAATCCCGGAAGACTCATGCACCATAATACAGCGCGGGCTGACTTGCAGCGGCGACATGACGGCGACGACATCCGCTTCTTGTGCGCGACCCAACAACACGCGGTCGGCATTCGTCACTCCAAACGTAACCGTCTTGCGATCGACCTTCTGCAGCACCGGCGCATTCGGTCCTCCGGGAATGATGGTCACCTTCAGCCCGGCCTCTTCATAAAAACCATGCACCAAGGCCGCGTAATACCCGCCGTGTTCGGCTTCCGGATACCAATTGAGAACCAGCGAGACTTCTTCCAGCGCAGCAGCCGTCGGTACCTCCGGCTGATTGCTGTTGTCGCGGTCGTCGGCACAACCAGCCAGCAGCACGCAACAACAAAGAAGAATCACGAATCGTTTCGATGAGTTTCGCAAGTGGTTACTCCAAGATTCAGGAAAGGGTGAACCTACAGTCGCTTCACTCGTCACGGGCCGGTGACGCGGACACCCGGTAGCGATCGCGCGATGGTATCAACCTCTTCAGCCGACATCTGTGTGCCGGCGACCGCGATCAGTTCGAGTTTCTTCAAATCACTCAAATTCGCCAACAAGCCGAAGGCCGTGACCTTGGTGTCTTCGACCATGAGCGATTCGAGCTTGCTCAAGCCGCGCAAATGTTTGAGTCCAAGGTCGTTGATGACCGTATTCGACAGGCTTAGTTGTGTCAGGTTTTTCAGGTCGGCAATGTGCTCTAACCCCTCATTAGTGATATTCGTTCCTTTGAGATAAAGTCCCGCCAGACTGTTCATGTTCGCGAGATGTTTCAGTCCGTCGTTGGTGATCGATGTTCGATAGAGTTCCAAAGTCGTAAGCGTGTCGAGTCTCGCCACATGTTGCAATCCATCATCGGAAACCCCGGTGTCGGTCAGAATCAAACCAAGTAGTTGCGAAAACGCCTGCAGTTGTTCGAGGTCGTCTTTGCCGACATCTGTCCCCGTGAGATCAACCGTCAGCACATGCCCCGAACTTGCCTGATCGATGTGTCCCCCCAACATCAGCACGGCGGTGGTGGCATCGCGTTCGGCATCGGGAAGATTCTCGGGCAAATCAATTGTGTGCGAAGGGACAGCCTCGTCGGTATTGCCGCTACTGGAATCGTCCGGTCCAGCTGGCGGACCGGTTACAGGGATTGCCGGGGGAACAGGCGCGTCCACACCGCATCCGCCACATATAAAGAGGAGAATAAACAGGCATGTGACCGGTAATAGGACGTTTCTGGAAATCTTCATGGCGGAGACCCTTGCTGGCGCTGCGGGCTGGTTGAACTTCCCCAAACTTTGTGGACACTCCGTTAGTATTATACCGCCTGCTCAAACTGTTCCGGGCTCTGGTAGTCCAATGTTGAGTGCAGGCGTTCTCGGTTGTAGAACACTTCAATGTA